>JACCDO011848490.1_pt1 | contig 53931 bp, 52 predicted proteins | sample 7446101 | NCBI WGS metagenome assembly JACCDO01 (sample SAMN15323440, study PRJNA562643) | freshwater metagenome | isolation source: river surface water | place: USA:Blue River Watershed | collected 2017-08-16 | reverse complement strand
TAGCGTTACAACAATTACAGAGGCGGTCGTCCGGTACCTCGAGTTGCGTCTTATCACGACGGCGGAATACAAACATACGCTAACATATTTGCATTCGTAGGGTTTTTCTCCCTTCTTTTAGCCTTTTTTATTCTCTCAAACAGCAAAACCAGTTAGTTGAAGGCATATCTGATCGTCGTCCTGTAAAGGATAGTTGCTGAGTACTTTTAGCGGCAAAAGATTTCCGTCCCTCACAGTGAAGTGAGTTGTCTCTAGGCGCATGATATTAGCCTGCGCGAGCTGTGACCGCTTAGTAGTGCCTGTTAACCGTTGAGTTTTTTAATGTGGGAACCGTGAACGCGAACTTGTATGTGCCCGTTATACCAATCATCGCTTTCAAGAACTTTGTTTGTAAACTGTTCTCTTGCTTCGATATAAGCGCATTCTGCCTTTGATTTACAGTAGTATAGGATTTCTCTAGTAAACTTGTCTTTGCCTAATGTGTCTATGTCTGCTGTTAGATTAGGACTTGAACCATAATAGTCGCGCCAATCGCTGTCTATTTTGCTTCTAATCTTCTTCTTTTTCTTGTTGCCGTTTTTAAGTTTAACTACTTTATATGTGGTTTTAGCGAATTTTGCTAACTTTTTGCCTATATACTTGCGTCCGGTGATAGTATTAGTGATGAGATACACGAAGCCAACACAATCTTCTGGTAAAGTTTCTACTGGTTGATTCTGAAAGGTCCATGTCATCGCACTTAGTTATCATCGCCTGCCTCTTCTGTGCCTGGATTTTGAATGCCATGTATTTCGTTTCTACGCTTTTGTATTTCTTGGAATCTTGCCTGTGCTAATTTACGTACTGCACTTAATGAATTTCTTGCCTCTAATGCGCTGCCTTTATATCCGAACCGCTCAAACCGTTCATTCCACTTGATATAGCGGATAACGGCCTTGAGCAATTCGTCATGTGTATCGTCGATGTTACTCATAAACGTCTAAATCATTAGCATAACTTGTAAAACCGTTTTCCTTAACAACTTTTAGTACGTTGTTAACGCGGCCGATGAGTTCATCTCGGTGACTAATCAAGAAGATGTTTTTACTACGTTCTCTAGCCATCTTCTTAAGTACGCTTAGGCTGTTTTCAACACCATTTGCGTCCATACCGCTGTCAATAAGCTCATCGATGAATAACAAGTTAATGTTTTGATACAAGTTTTCCCACACATCGCGGAATGCCCAGCTTAAACCTAAGATAAGTCTGTTGCGTTCACCTCTTGAGAGGTTATCAAAGTCTAAATCTTGCCCAAGCTGTGTAATTTCCACAGTTAAATCATTTAAAAAGACTACAGAGTGTGGTAAGCCTACTTTATCAAGGTAATAAGTTAACCGGTGATTCAAGTATGCTAAGTTTTGATCAATAATCTTTTTACGAATAAACGAATCTTTGTTAGTTAGTAGCTTTAATAGGAATTCTTGGTGATCCTTTAGTGAATTTAAGCTGTTAACTGTGTCCCAGTTAACTTCCTGTAGTGCTGTGCCTTCTAACTCATCAATTTGTTCTTGATAAGTGTCAATTTCGTTAAGTTTAGAAGATAGTTGTGTGCCTAGACTTTCTAAATTTGTTCGGTGATTGAACGCTTCGTTTAATGTATCGTAGAATGTTTGTGGACGTCCGTTAATATCGCCAATGGTATCCAGTTCCTTGAGGATAACTTCAAGGTCGTTTGCTACTTTACTCATGTATGTAGTCGCATCCGAGAGGTTTTTCTCTGCTGACTTTTTCATTTCGTCGTGCTTATGGTCGTGTAACTCTTGTTCACACGCTGGACACTTGTTTTCTGCTAACTGTACAATTTCTTTTTCGTACTTTTTAACAGTTTTGTCTGCTTGCATGAGTGCAGTTTCAAGTGTAGCCTTTTCTTTATTAAGACTTTTAATCTTTGCGGCTTGTTCGTCGTAAATTTTTAGCAATTCGTGTTGTGCAATCTCGGCATCAATGTCTACACTTGCTAATTCTTCGATAGCATCTTCAATCTTTGTAATTTCTTGTGCTCTGGACTTTTGCCACGCCGCTTGTTTAAGCATTAAACTGTTGATACTCTCACGGATACGTTCGTTAGACTTCTTAATCGCTTCAATGCTTGCTGACTCTTGGAAGATTTGATCCTTAGTGTCGCGGATTGTTTCCTTAAGTAGCTCTGCCTTCTCTGAAAGTAGTGTAATACCAAGCAACTGTTCAATAATAACACGTTGCTCGTTTGCTTTCATAGACAAAAATGGTTCTGTATAGGTATTAAGAGCTACAATATGCTTAAACATATCGTGACTCATACCAATTAACTCGTCAATGTCTTTTTGTGTCTCTCGGCTATCGCCTTGTCCGTCGTCTGCACCTGTTTCTTGTTCGTGCTCGTCGATGTAAAACTTTAAAATAGCAGGTTTACGTCCACGTTCTATCTTATACTGTCGACCATCCTTCTCGAAATCGACAGTAACTAACATGTTCTTACCATTAATCTTATTGACTAAGTTATCTTTCTTAATGTTAGTTAATGCAGTACCAAACAGCGCATAACTTAACGCATTTACTATTGTGGTTTTACCCGTGCCGTTGCGTGAACCGGAATCGTCACCTCCTTGGTCCAAGTTCTCGCCTAATACAAGGGTAAGGTTTTGTTTGTTAAAATCTACTGCTTGCGTGGCATTGCCCACACTCATAAAGTTTTTAACGGTAAGATCTTTAATTTTAATCATAGGCTATTATAGATTGCTAATAATACTTTAGGGTCGTAAGCGTCGCTCTGAATAGCGGCAATCTGGTTGCTTACGATTTGATCAACACTTTCAAACTGTTCGATGTCAATGTCTGTGTTAATTTCCAAGTCTTTCTTCTCAGAAATTAACGTTAGCTCTCTAACATTGTCGTTAGTCATGAAAGTTTCTTTAATAAAACTTGCTTCTTCGTAGCTAATGTCTAAATCAATGCCTACTCTTAAGTAAGTTTTGCTTTTAATAAGATTTTCCGAGTCATCAATTAGCTGACTTAGCTTAACAGTCTTAAATTTAGGAGCATCTTCCCAGATTTTGTATTCTGGTTTACCGCCGTGCTCTAAAATCATCATGCCTCTGTCATCATCCCACGCATCTGCGTAGTTGTGCGGAAAAGCATTTCCGATATAAACAATGTTTTGCTTTGCTTGACGCTTGTGGAAGTGTCCACTAAACACATATTCTGGATTTTTAAAGTGTAGTGCTTGTAATTCGCCATGGTCTGGCATCTGTACCATAGCATTCATGTAGAATAACGGAAGTTCAAAGTGTCCGAATACATATCGACTCTTTAGTTTTTCCATTTTCTTCCATTCGTCGCCTACTAACCACGGAACAAGCGTAGTATCTCCGATGGTTGTAATGTCACGAACAATAGTTACACCGGGAATATGTACACCCCATTCGATGGAATGTACATCCCGCTTGTCTTTGTAATACAAATCGTGGTTACCAGGGAAGAAATAAAAGTTGTCAAATGCTTTACCTAGCTTTTCTAGAGCACGAATGCTACTAGTCAGCGTAAGCATATTCAAACTATTGCGATTATGATGCCAATCGCCTAAAAATATTCCAGTATCGCACCCTGCGGCTTTTGCTTCAGCAATAAACCAATCAACAAAGTCTTCACAGTCTTGATTATGGACTGATGAATTCGATTTTAATCCAAAGTGGATGTCTGTAAAACACGCAACCTTTTTAAACATTATTTTCCTTTATAAGAAAAACTATAACACATTTGCATACGCAGGTCAACCTTCAGAACTGCTTTCTCTCTTCAAAGCCGCATCGTATTCTGCATTAACCATTCTAGTGTAACTAGGGTTCATACCATTCATTTCTAAAATGTCGTCCCGAATATTTTGCATCTTCTTTTCGATATTGATAACACGAACGAAGCTATTAGTAACCGCCGCAGTAAAGTATGCAAACGGATTATCGGACTTAGATTCGTCGAACTGCAAGCCAATTTGTGTTAATTGTAAAATAGCTTGTCCCTTCATTTCATCGTTATACGTATAACCTCTAACGTTGCCTCGGGTGGCATAACGTTCACAAAGTTTGATGAACATTCGTGCTAACTTGTCGGTAATTTGTCCATGATCTTTGGAAAACTTGCCTTTAATCATAGGACCTACCCAGTGTGATTTGCCAACGCATACTAATTCGTCCTTTTCATTGAACTTCCAATGTTGGAACGCTGGAAAATTTACTTTTTCCTTTGCATCGGCGGCACTTTTAATTGATTTCTTACGTCCTGGCGCATCCGGAATGTGGTCATACGTCATAATCCGGAACACTACATCAGTTTTTTCGATAGTTTTGTAATCAACTTCGAATTCAGCGAGCTTAACTTTTGTATTTTCAGCTTTTGCGATTTCAAATGCTTGCTGAGCCATCCGTTTTGCTCTAACCCGCTTTGCTTCTGCTATAGAACGAATGTTTATTTTGTCTAAATTTGATAAAATAATGTCGTACTGATGATACTCTGGTTTTGTATAGCTAGAATACGTGTTCTTACTTCTGTGAATCTCCAACAATAAATCCTTATTGTTGAGGTAGTTTACTTTTTTCATTATTCTTATGACTCCTCACGTAAATTATAAACTAAGCACTTAATAAAGTCAATAAATATTAGTAACGAGGATAACCAAATGGCAGATTTAAATAGTCTTTTTTCTGGAGCAAAAAGTTTAGTTTCTACAGCGTCTAGCGTGGCTAACGGTGTAACTGGCTTTGTGAGTACAGCACAATCGCAAGGATTGGTTAGCGCATTTAAAAGTGTTTTGCCAAAGGGTGGCGTTCCAGCAAAAGGTAAAAGTGCAACAGCAGATTTTTCAGCAGGAGCGCAACGTGACTGGAGAGTAAAACTAAGTCTTCCAACAGGTGCCTTTGCATCTAGCGATTTATTAAAGCCGTTAGTTGAAACCAATGGTTTGGTGTTTCCTTATACTCCGCAAATATCGATATCGCATCAAGCGCAGTATCAAGTAACTTCTGCGGTACACAATAATTATCCATTTTTATCATACGAGAACAGCAAAGTTGACCAAATCACTATTACAGGTGATTTCTATTGTGAAGATTCGACTGAAGCACGTTATTGGGTTGCCGCAGTACACTATTTCCGTTCTATAACAAAAATGAAATTTGGTTCAGATGCGGATGCTGGTGCTCCACCTCCTGTTGTTAAACTAAACGGCTACGGTGACTACGTTTTCAAAAACGTTCCAGTGGTTGTAACTAACTTCCAAATGGATTTGCCTAAGGACGTGGATTACATCGCAACAGGATTAGCAAGAGCACAACAACCAGGAAAGGCAACAGACGTTGCTACAAAGAATTCAACAGCATCTGCAAATGCAGGGCAAGGTGTAGCATGGGCACCAGTTAAGAGTACATTTACAGTTACAGTACAACCATTGTACTCAAGAGAACAACAGCGTAATTTTAGCCTTGACAAGTTTGTTAAGGGCGATTATGTGTTAAGTAGTGATAAAGGAACTACAGGATTTATCTAATGGCAGACTATTCAAATAAGAGTCCGTGGTTCAAGACTCAACAATATACAGGATACATGGCTCCACTAAACTTACGTTCAGTAAGTGCAGAGCCTGACGATATTCTTTATGTAATTGAACCGCAGTTCCATCGTCGTCCAGATTTGTTATCTTATTATCTATATGATACGACAAAGTTGTGGTGGGTGTTTGCTCAACGTAACATGGATGTTTTAGTTGATCCTATTTTTGATTTTAATGTTGGAACACAAATTTACATTCCTCAGAAACCAAGTTTATTTGCAGTATTAGGAATTTAATAGATGTCGACTATTAAAGGTTTAACCTCTGATCAAACAAATCGATTGCAAGACGTTGTCCGCCAAAGAGAAAGCGGTAATAATTATGCAATCGAAAATCAGTACGGCTATATTGGCGGTTACCAATTCGGCGCACAAGCGTTACAAGAACAAGGTCTTATTAGAAAAGGCCTAGTTACAGATTTTGCAAAGTTAGGAAATACGCCAGAAGAAAGAGCTGCCGCACATAAAGCATTGTTAAATGACCCAGCCAACTGGACTAACGATGGCGGGAAAGAAGCGTTTTTAAATAATCCGCAAGCACAAGACGAAGCATTTAATAGACTTGCAAATCAAAATTATTCTTACCTTTCTAAGAAAGGAGTTATTGATGGTAGTACACCAGCAGGCGATGTCGGCGGATATTTAACAGCCGCACATTTAAAAGGTGCAGGCAACGCCGCAAAACTAGCGAACGGCGAAGTAACAAGAGATGCAAACGGTACTACTACTTCGTCATATTTTGCTTTAGGCAAAGGTGCAGTAACAGGAGCAAAAACTGCTCCAGGAAAAGATGTAGCTAAAGTTGGCGGCGTTAAAACATCGACTACTAAAATTACAACAGCAGGTAACAAATATTCTACTTCAGTATCGTCGATACGAGGAAGAGATTTGCTACCAGTAGTAGGAATAGTTCCTAATATTTTAGAAAAATTCGTATCGTTTGATTGTATCTTTACATTAAGTTGCTTGAATGATAGTCAAGTTAATTTTCCAGACGCTGCCGATAGTTATAAGTCTGGTAATTTAGGACAGATTATTTGCCGCGGCGGATCTGGATTCCCAAGTAATCGCGTAAGCACAGCATACACTTCTTCATATAACAAAGAAGGTAAGTTTGAATTCTATATTGACAATGTACAGATAGAATCTATTATGAGTTATAACAAAAAGTCAAAAGGTACTAACAGTACAGCTATTACTTTTGACATTTATGAACCATATAGCATGGGCATATTTTTACAGTCATTACAATTAGCAGCCGCGTCTACTAAGCACAAAAATTATATAGAAGCACCGTTTTTATTAACAATGCAATTCATTGGAAGAGATGCAAACGGTGAAGTAGTTCCAGTTGACGATATGTTAGATAGACATATTCCAATTAAAATCGCAAATTCTAACATGACTGTTACTGCGTCCGGATGCACATACAACATGGAAGCTATTCCTTGGAATGAACAAGGCTTTATGGATTCAACAAACTTGTTAAAACAAGATTTAGTTATTAGCGGTTCGACTGTTAGTGAAATTATACAAACAGGTTCGAATAGTCTTCAAGCAGTTTTAAATAAACGCTTAGAAGAACAAGCCAAGCAAGGTAGTGAAACAGGACAAAAAACTTACACTCGTGACGAGATAGTAATATTGTTTCCAACACAAGATTCGATGGAGTCACAAGGAAAAACCGGAACAAACGATGCAGGGTCTCCTGCTACAGTTGCACCTGGTGCAGAAATATCTAGAAAAAATGTTGAAATAAAGTTATCAATTAATAGAGAACCAAACGGTATTATGGCTCAAAAAGGAGCCTACAACAAGATAGGAAGCTCTAGCATGGGCTTTGACATCAACCACGGCGGTAATGTTGCACAAAAAGATACAGCAGAAACAACTGACGCTAAGACAGGTACAAATCGTGCCGCTACTGTAATTGATCACAAAAATCGTTCCTTTAGCTTTGCTCAGGGCACAAGCGTAATTAACGCAATTTCAGAAATTATAGTAATGAGCGAATATTGTAAATCATCTGCCACCTCAGATGCCAAAGAAACTCCTAGCGGTTTTAGGCCTTGGTTTAGAGTTGAGTGCCAAGTGTATAATTTAACCCCTGAAGAAGGCAATGAAAAACAAGGTCGTATTCCAAAGTTATATGTCTACAATATTGTAGAATACGACGTACATTCGTCCAGGTTCCAAGCACCTACTTCGGAGCCAAAAGGAATTGATAACTTAAAGAAAAATGTAGTAAAAGAGTACAATTACATTTACTCTGGTAAGAATACTGACATTTTAAATTTTAATATTAAACTAGAACACTCTGCGTTTACAACAGTTTATTCAGACAAGTTAGCCATGTCTAGTTCATCTTATGGACAAGTTAATGGTGTAGGACTTAACGCCAGTAATTCGACACCTACAGCAAACGCCGACGCACCGCCTAATACTTTTGGTGTGCAAGGTACTGCTAGACAAGGCGACTTGCATAAGAAAGAAACTACGTCAGGTGGTGGCCCAAGCGAAGGTTACAGAGAATTAGTTGCTAAAACATTCCAAGAAGCATTGTTAAACAGTCCAACAGATTTGATTACAGCAGAAATGGAAATCTTAGGAGATCCGTATTATATTGCCGATAGTGGCATGGGCAACTTCGGCGACAAACTTTCATCATTTAATATTAGCAAAAACGGATCTATGAATTATCAGTCTGGTGAAGTTGACATCTTAGTTAATTTTAAAACGCCAATCGATTATAATCCTTTAACTGGAGAGATGGACTTTGGTAATACTGTTAATGTGGACGGTTTCAGCGGACTGTATCAAGTAATGAGTGTAAAAAACTCGTTTGTTAAAGGCAAGTTTACACAAGTGTTAGATTTAACTAGAAGAGCAAATCAGAAACCTGCAGAACCTCCAACTACTTCCGGTCCAGAAAATGCCGCAGAAGTTAAAGACGAAGGTGCACCAGCAACTACATCAGCAAATGCACAACAGCGTAAGGCAGTGGATAGTAAGTCTCAAGGCGATGGACAAGAATCAATGAAAACAATAGCTAAACCTTCTGAAGTTCCAGGAGGACCATAATGTATTACGATACCAGATCCTCGGATACACCAAAATTTAATCCCGGACCATACTTGGCCCGTGTAGTCAGTCCTGTAGATTCTAAGTACATGGGTTCGCTACAAGTACAATTATTAAGAGAAGTTGGTAACATACCAAACCAAGAAGGTACAATATATCAAGTACGATACTTAAACCCGTTTTACGGTGTTACCGGAGTTGAACATTTAGGACAAACAGACGGCATCGGCGATACACAAAAGTCATATGGTATGTGGATGGTTCCGCCTGACCCAGGTACTATCGTTATGGTTATCTTTGTTGAAGGCAATCCTAAGAACGGTTTCTGGATGGGCTGTGTTCAAGACGAATACATGAATTTTATGTTGCCAGGTTTAGCGGCAACTTCGTTACACAACGACAAAAGGTCAATTGGTCAAAAGAAAGTAGTAGGCGAATACAATAAAAAGACGACAGAGCTTTCACAGCCAGATCCAACTAAAAATGCAAAACCTATTCATCCTTTCCACAACGTATTAGCAGGACAAGGACTAAATCTAGATGAAACAAGAGGTATAACAACTTCTAGTGCTAGACGTGAAACTCCAAGTTCTGTATTTGGTATTAGTACTCCTGGTCCAGTTGATAGAGGAGCAAATGCCAAAGTAGGTAACGTTGGAACTAAAGGCAGTAAAGTTACTGGCGCATTTGTAAGTCGTCTAGGCGGCAGTACATTTGTTATGGATGACGGCGACGAAAAGTTTTTACGTAAGAGTCATGCGTCCGAAGGACCACCGGAATATGGTAGTGTAGAAAACGGCGAATCTGGACAGTCGAGTATTCCTCATAACGAGTTAGTTAGAATCCGTACTCGCACAGGACATCAAATTTTGTTACACAATAGTGAAGATTTAATTTACATTTGCAACAGTCGTGGCACAGCATGGATTGAATTAACAAGTAACGGTAAGATTGACATCTGGGCCGCAGACAGCATTAGTATGCACACTGGTAAAGATTTTAATATTACCGCTGATAACAACATTAATTTAAGTGCAAAGAATGACATTAACTTTTTCTGTGGAAATAACTTAATGGCAACAGCTGGCGCAAATTATGAAATTAAAGCTGGCGCCGACGGAAAACTATCGGTTGGTGGCCAAAGTAACATTTTTGCCGGAGGCAATCATATTGAAACAGCCGCACAGATTCATATGAATGGTCCAGCGGCCGCACAAGCAGGAAATGCAATCCAAGCTCCAAGAGTACCTGGCGCAGAACCGTGGAACGGACACGAAAATCTACATGGACAAAAAGCACCTGCGGTATTAGATACGTTCAAAAAAGTGAGTAAATAACATACCATGGCACAAAAATCAATGTACTCTAGAACAGTTATACCTAGCAATAAACAGCCGGGTGTTGCTCCTATGAGCAGAGCTTATAGAGGTATTAGCACAGTAGCTAACACCGTGGGAAACTTTTCTTTATACGACATCAACTTGATCAAGCAAGATCTTATTAATCATTTGCATATTCGTAAAGGCGAAAAGCTAGAAAATCCAGAGTTCGGAACAATTATTTGGGACTGCTTATTTGAACCGTTAACAGAAGATCTTAGAGAAACCATTGCTCAAAACGTTACAGAAATCATGAACTACGACCCAAGGGTAGCAGTTGATAGATTGATTGTAAGTCAGTATGAAAGTGGAATTCAAATTGAGTGCGAATTAATTTATTTGCCCTACAATATCAGCGAACAGCTACGTTTTCGCTTTGATCAAGACAACAACATTTTAAGCTAATTATATACCCACATAATTATTCTCGATAAATATACATAACGAGGATTGATTATGTCAAGTGTAGATAGACAAAATAAACTAATTGCGGCAGAGGACTGGAAGAAAATTTACCAGTCGTTTAAGAACGCAGATTTCCAAAGTTACGACTTTGATAACTTACGCCGTACGATGATTACGTACTTGCGTGAAAATTACCCAGAAGATTTTAACGACTACATTGAGTCAAGCGAATACCTTGCGCTTATCGACTTAATTGCGTTTCTAGGACAAAACCTAGCATTCCGCTTTGATTTAAATGCTCGTGATAACTTCCTCGAATTAGCAGAACGTAGAGAATCTGTTCTACGTTTAGCACGTCTACTATCTTACAATCCTAAGCGTAATATTCCTTCTAATGGAATTTTAAAATTTAACAGCGTGTCGACTACTGAAACAGTATTAGACAGCAACGGCCGCAACTTAGCAAACCAAACAATCGTTTGGAACGATAGTGCAAATACTAACTGGTATGAGCAGTTTATTAAAGTTGTTAACTGCGGATTTTTACAAACAGCACAATACGGCAAACCATTAGACAAAGGTACCATTAGCGGTGTTCCTACTGAGCAATATCGTTTTAACGCTTCTAATACAGAAGTGCCAGTGTACAGTTTTAATAAGTCCATCGATGGTCGCAACATGGACTTTGAAGTTGTTTCTGCTTCAATTTCTGGACAAAGCAAAATTTATGAAGAAACACCATTTCCAGGAAACAGCCTAGCGGTATTATTCCGCGACGATGGCGGCGGCCCTGCAAGCTCAAACACAGGATTCTTTACATACTTCCGTCAAGGTAGTTTACAAGAATCTACATTTAGTATTCCACGTCCTAGCACAAATGAAACACTAGACATTGATACTCCTAGTGTTAACAATGATGACGTATGGTTGTACAAACTAGATGCAATTGGTATTGAAAGCGAACTGTGGACAAAGGTAGATAACCTTGAAGGCAACAACATCATTTATAATTCAGTTGCAAAAAATGTTAGAAAGATTTATTCTGTATTAACACGTTCGGATGACCGTGCTCGTTTAGTATTTGCTGACGGAACATTTGGCGATTTGCCACAAGGCGATTTTAAAGTTTATTACCGTGTTTCAAACGGTTTAAGTTATAGTATCAACCCGACAGATATTAAAAACGTTTCTATCGACGTTCCTTATATTTCTAAAGCAGGAAAGAAAGAAACACTTACAATTTCGTTAAGCCTAAAGTACACAGTTACAAATGCAAGTACTTCAGAATCGTCTGACGAAATTAAAACAAATGCTCCTGCAACATACTACACACAAAGTCGTATGATTACTGGCGAAGATTATAACATTCTTCCATTGAGCATTAACCAAGAAGTTTTAAAAATTAAAGCAGTTAACAGAGTGAGCTCTGGTATTAGCCGTTACTTTGATTTAAAAGACAGTACAGGTAAGTACAGCCAAACAAATCTATTTGGTACAGATGGAGTCATTTACAAAGAGTCAACTGTTGACATGTTTGGATTTAGCGCAGTTACTAAAACAGAAATTGAAAGCATTATTTTAAACAAAGTAGAACCTATCTTAGAGCGTAGAAAAACTAAAGACTTTTACATTGATAACTATCCTAGTGTTAACCAAGGTCCTAACTACTCTGTATTTTCTAGAGCAACTACAGCAACAAATATCTCTACAGGTTCGTTCGAAGACCAAGCCACTGGTAGTATTAAAAAGTTAGGAACTTTTACTTCTTCTAACTTGCGTTATGTACAATCGGGTGCCCAACTAAGATTTATTCCTCCAACCGGAAAAGTATTTTCCGCAAAGAATGCAATAGTGGATGAATCTTTGGCAGACTACACAACTAAAACGTATCTATGGTCTACTGTTAATCAAGTAACAACAGACGGTACCGCTAGCGGCACTGGTTTATTATCTAGTGGCAAAGGTCCAGTTATTCTTACAGATGTAATTCCAGACGGTGCTGTTTTAGAATTAGTTATTCCAAAATTTGTCACAGCATTAGAAGCAAGTGTTAGAGCACGAATGGTTGATTTAATTTTTGCTAATAAAACATTTGGTTTAAGATATGACATTAATAGTGTTGCTTGGAAAATTGTTAACGACTCTGATTTAAATCGTTACAGCAGTTTTAGTTTAGGTAAAGCAGGCGATACAAGTAGCCAAAACTTAGATGCAAGCTGGATGATTCTATTTGAAACAAACGGAGAATCATATACTGTTTCTAGTCGCGGCACACGCTACATTTTTGAAAGCGAAAAAGAAATTCGTTTCTTCTTTGATAGTTCGGACAAAGTGTATGACTCGTCAACAGGAAGTATTGTTAAAGATAAAATTACTGTACTAGGTATTAACCCTGCACCAGATTCTGCAGAAGCGTTGAAGACTGATGTAATGTGGGAAATCGTTGACGAATACAAAGGCGGCGACGGATACATTGATACTAAGAAAATTTCGATTAGTTTCTATGATGCAGATGAAGACGGCATTGTAGATGATCCTGAATTGTTTGAACGTATCGTTGCACCAGATACAAATTCGTTAAACAAATACGTATTCCAACAACGTCAGGTGTCGTTAGACGGTGTAACAGATTATTATTACGTTGATAACAGCGACAGTTTAATCAGAGTTTTCCAAACTCAGCTATTGGCGTTGGCTGCATTAACTGAAGCTGACAATTTACAGTTAGTTTATATTGCTGAAGAAGGCGTAGTAAAAACTTTCTATTATGCTATTTCAGGATTTGTTGCTACAGACGAGTACAGAGCATTTGTCGGAAGAGACAAACTAAAATTCCAGTATGTGCATGCCGCAGACGAATCTGTGCGTATTGATCCAGCACCTACTAATATTATCGACGTATATCTTTTAACTAAGTCGTATGATACAAATTATCGTAGATGGTTAAGAGATGAAGTTACAAAACCGCTACCTCCAAGTAGCGATGCACTTTATATTAACTTTGGTGAGCAACTAAACAAAGTTAAAGCGATTAGCGATGAAGTAATTTACCATCCAGTAAAATATAAAAACTTGTTTGGCGAGAAAGCAGATACAAGTTTACAAGCAACTTTTAAAGTTGTTAAAAACAGTTCGTTAGTAATTAGTGATAACGATATTAAAACGGGCGTAGTAGAAGCTATTACAGAATTCTTCAGTATTGAGAATTGGGAGTTCGGTGACACTTTCTACTTCGGCGAACTAGCAACATATATCATGAGCAAAATGAGTCCTAAGATTGCTAACATTGCGTTAGTTCCGAGAGACCCAACATTAGCATTTGGTAGTTTATATGAAATACAATCGAACGCAGACGAAATTTTTGCAAGTACTGTTTCAGTAGATGATATTGAAATTATTTCAGAAATTACAGCGGCAAGATTAAACACAAACGGAACAGTTTTAACAACAACAGGTAATTCAAATACCGGTATTGTAAGTCAATAAGGGATTTTAAATGGCATTTAATAACGATCAAACAGAACCGCTACTACCAGCAGGTTCGTCAGATAAGCGTACATCAACAGACTTTTTACCACGTTTCTTTAGAACGTCAACTAATAAAAAGTTTTTAAGTGCTACTGTAGATCAGATGATCTCAGAAGGACAAGTTGAAAAAGTTAATGCGTATATTGGCCGCAAGACCGCTCCGGCTTATGTAACTACAGACAGATACTTAGATGAAGTATCAACCGACCGTGCGGCATATCAACTAGAGCCATCGTTAGTAATTAAAGATTCTTTAGATAACGTTACCTTCTTTAAAGATTATAATGACTATATTAATCAATTAAAATTCTTTAATACCGGTTCAACTGATCACAGCAAAATTAATAACCAAGAGTATTACACTTGGAATCCGCATATCAATTGGGATATGTTCACTAACTACAGAGAATATTACTGGTTGCCAAACGGTCCTCAAGCGATTGCAATCTTAGGACAGACTGAAAATATTCAAAGCACATATTCTGTAAGCGTTGTTGATGATACAGACAACATGGCTTATGTGTTCTCTCCAGACGGACTAACACGTAATCCAACACTAAGACTATACAGAGGTCAAACATATAAGTTCGACATCGACTGTAAAGATAGTCCAATAGCATTTAAGACTAAGCGTGAATTAAGTGATGCCTACATTTATACAGACGGTGTTACTACTCCATCTATGTATGTAGAAAAGGGTGTAATTGAAATTACAATTCCTCTTAACTGTCCTGATGTTCTTTACTATGTAAGCAAAAATGATATTAACACATCTGGCTTCTGTAAAGTGTATGACATTGAGGAAGCAACATACATCGATGTTGAAGCTGAAATCGTAGGAAAGAAAACATATCAAATCGATGCCGAGACAGAATTGTCAAACGGCATGAAGATTTATTTTGAAGGTACTGTTGTGCCTGAAAAATATTCTACAGGTAATTGGTATGTTGAGGGTGTAGGATCAAAAATTGTTTTAGTTTCTGAAAAAGATTTAGAAGCTCCTGCAATTTTTACAACAGTACAAGAAGTTGAATTTGATGCAAATAACTTTGACACCCAAGGGTTTGACGTAAACACAAACTACCTTGGCACTAAAGATTATATTGTAATCAACCGTGCAAGCAAAGACAGAAACCACTGGTCAAGATACAACAGATGGTTCCATAAATCAGTTATCGAAGCTAGTGCCGTAGCAAATAAACAGCCAGTAGAAGTGGATCAAACTTCTAGAGCAACTAGACCTATTATTGAATTTAATGCTGGACTTCAGTTATGGCAGTTTGGATCACAAGCTAAGAAGAATGTCGACTTAGTTGACACTTATACTACTGACGTATTTTCTACGGTAGAAGGCGCCATAGGATATAACATCGATGGTATTGATCTGATTGAAGGTCAACGTGTTCTATTCACAGCAGACCCGGACGTTAATGTTAATGGTAGAATTTTTAAAGTAAGTTTTGTAACTCACTTAGGTATTAAGCACATTACATTAGTAGCAGAAGATGACATTGATCCGATCGAAGGCGAAACAGTTTTAGTTACTAACGGCGACTACTACAAAGGCTCCATGTTCTATTACACTAATAGTTTATGGTATCAAGCACAAGCAAAAACAGCAGTAAATCAAGAACCGTTGTTTGATATTTTTGATAGTGCTGGTTATAGCATCGGTAATAAAGATGTTTATACAGGTTCGTCATTTGCTGGCACTAAGGTGTTTAGCTATGCCGTAGGAACATCTTACGATGCAGAGCTAGGAAAATACATTAAGTATCAAAACGTTGGCAACATTGGCGATATTGTTTTCGATTTTAATCTACATACCGATACTTTCAGCTACCAAGATTTAGCTGAAGTATTAACGAAGAATTTAGATTTAGGTTATTTAAAAGTCAACAATGGACTAACTAGCACCGACTACGACAACGGTTGGGAAACAGCATTTGAAACTAGTAATCAACCAGTAGTCCGACAATATGATGTTGCGGACCAAGTTAACTTCTTTAAAATTGATGTTTACAATAACAGTGGTGACTTAACAGATTTAGAAGTTGACGTTTACAAAAATAGTGTTAAACTAGGGTTATTAGACTTCGATATTTACAGACAAAACAGCATTGCGTATGTTCAATTGTATGCAGATGCAGTTGCAGGAGATGTGTTAGTAATTGAAACACGTTCTAATGCAGACAAAAATGAAAACGGTTACTTCAAGTTCCCAACAAACTTTGAACACAATCCACAGAATTTAAGTTTAACTACACTAACATTAGGTGAAGTAATTGACCACGTTAGAACAATTACTACAAATGTTTCATCGTTTAGCGGCAAGTTCCCAGGAACAAGTAACCTTAGAGATTTGGGAAACATAACACCTTACGGTACACGAGTTGTACAACACTCGTCGCCTTTAGCATTAGCGTTATATCACATTACTAACAAAGATGTTAATATTGTTAAGAGCATCCAATACTCTCAAGAAGAATATAACAAATTTAAACGCAACTTTATTAGAATTGCTACAGCAAATGATTACACTGGTATTACTAGAATACAGTTTGATCAAGTAATGAATGAAATTAATAAAGATAAAACTAAAGATGTACCATTCTACTTAACGGATATGATTCCGTTAGGACCTAATTTTATCTTTGAACAAGAAGTTATCGATAATTCTTTTACGGACTATCCATTAACATTCGATTTTAATTTAGATGAAGCAAGCAGTAGCGCAGTACTAGTGTATCTAAATGATGAACAATTGACACACGGTGTTGATTATGAATTTATTAATACTAGTTTTGTTCGTATTCTAACAACATTAACAACAGGCGATAAGTTACAAGTAATTCAATACCAAGATACATTTGGTTGCTGTGTCCCTGCTACTCCAAGTAAGCTAGGGTTGTACCCAGTATTTGAACCAAAAGTATTTGTTGATAACACATATCAAACTCCGCAAACAGTAATACAAGGACATGACGGTAGTATTACTGTTGCGTTCGGCGATTACCGTGATAACTTATTATTAGAATTAGAAAAGAGAATTTTTAATAATATTAAAGTTAAGTATGACGAAACATTATTTGACATTAACGATTATGTTCCAAGTTACTGGAGAGATTCGGAGCTGTCTGTAACAGAATTAGACAATACTATCCGTCAAGATTTCTTACGCTGGTCAACTATCATTAGTTCTGATTATACTGTTAATTCGTACTATGATGCAACAAATCCGTTTACTTACAACTATAATGGTATGGCCACACACGATGGCACAACTGTAAAAGGATTCTGGAGAGGTATCTTCAAGCACATGTATGGAACAGACAGACCTCATACCCATCCTTGGGAAATGTTAGGTTTCTCTATGCAACCTTCGTGGTGGGAAAGTGTCTACGGACCAGCACCATATACTAAAGACAACTTAATCCTTTGGAACGATTTAAAAGATGGCATTGTTAGAGAGCCGGGTAAGTTATTAGTTAGAAAATCAAAATACGCAAGAGCTGAATTACTTTCAATGCTTCCAGTAAATGAGTACGGCGAACTAATTGATCCATTGCAAGCTAATCTTATAAAAGATTTTAACATGTTTGATGCTGACAAAGCATACGTATTCGGCGACGAAGCTCCGATGGAAACAGCATGGCGTAGAAGCTCTAACTATCCGTTTGCGTTAATTAAGGCACTGATGATTTGCAGACCTTCTAAAGTATTTGCAGTTTGCTTTGATAGAATTAGACAAATTCGTGATAATACCGGACAGATAACTTACAAGTTATCGGATGGTAACTTACGCTTTAATTTAAAGAACATTGTTTATCCAAGTACAGTAGATGACACTACTCGTACATTTACTAGCGGCTTAGTAAACTATGTTTTTGACTATGCAATTAGCAAGTCAACAAGATTCCTAGATCAATACAAATATGATTTAGAAAATGCACAAGTAAAAATTGCAAGCAAATTAGCAGGCTTTACAACTAAAGAAAAATTTAAATTAGTATTAGATAGCCGTAGTCCATTAAGTCAGGGCAATGTATTTGTACCTGAAGAAAACTACGAAATTATTCTTAATACCGGTTCGCCATTATTGTCGATTAATTATAGCGGCGTTATTGTTGAAAAACAACCAAGCGGCTTTGTAATTAGAGGATACAATTTAATTACTCCAGAATTTAAGTATTATGTACCGCGTGAAACGGCAAGTGATCCGGTAGTTAATATCGGTGGTATTTCGGAGTCTCATGTAACCTGGGCGGCAAATAAATTTTACACCAAAGGACAAATAGTTAAAGACGATCAGTTCTTTTACAGAGTAATGACTAACCATACTAGCGGTTCAGTATTCGAAGACAGATATTTTGTTCGCTTGTCAGCATTGCCAATAGTTGGCGGCAGAGATATTACGTTAAGAAGAAACTTCCAAGAAGAAGTAAGCATATTGCACTACGGCGCAGAAATTAAATCAATCCAAGGCGTTTGTGATTTCTTATTAGGCTACGGTAAGTGGTTAGAATCTCAAGGATTCCAGTTCGAATACTATAATCCAACGTTACAAACAGTAACTGATTGGCAAACTACTGTAAAAGAGTTTGCGTTCTGGACTACACAAAACTGGGCCGCAGGTGCTGTGATTACATTGAGTCCTGGTGCAGATGAAATTTTCTTCCAGAAAGATTACGCTGTTGTTGATAACGTGTATGACAGTTTCTATGAATATTCAGTCTTTAAACAAGACGGTGTTTATCTAGAACAAGCATTTACAAATAAAGTACGTGACGAGAACAGTTTTAGCTTACGTCCTCAAGATACTGCCGACGGCATTTACCACGCAACTTTAAATCTTGTACAAAAAGAACACGTTTTAATTCTTGATGACAAGACAGTTTTTAACGACATCATCTATGACCAAACACAAGGTTACAGACAAGACCGAATTAAAGTAGTTGGCTATAGAATGGCAGACTGGAACGGTGACTTTAATATTCCAGGCTTTATCTATGACAGAGCATACGTAACAGAATGGAGTGCATGGAAAGACTATGCACTTGGCGAAACTGTTAAGTACAAAGAATTCTACTATAGTGCTAAGAACAATGTTCCAGGCTCGGAAGAGTTTGACGAATCGCTATGGTTCAAGTTAACTGGCCGTCCACAATCTGGACTACTACCTAACTGGGATTACAGAGCAAAACAGTTCGAAGACTTCTATGACTTAGATACTGATAGCTTTGACGTTGACCAACAAAAATTTGCTCAACACTTAATTGGTTATCAAAAGCGTCAGTACTTAGAAAACATCATCAATGACGATGTAAGTCAGTATAAGTTCTACCAAGGCATGATTCAAGAGAAGGGTACACAAAACAGTTTATCTAAATTGTTTGATGCACTAAACTCTGCAGATAAAGACAGTTTAGAATTCTATGAAGAATGGGCTATCCGTTTAGGTCAGTACGGTGCAACAGGAGGCTTTGAAGAAGTTGAATATGTATTAGACGAAGCGTCTATGCTAATCAACCCACAGCCGATTGAGTTTGTAACTTCGGTTGACCCTGACCTTAATGATTTTGTTTACAGAATTACAGAAGATAAAGTTTACTTAAAACCAGACACATATAGTCATGAGCCATTCCCAACAGGAACAGTTGAAGAGTTTGTTCCTACAGCAGGATATGTCCATTTAGAAGATATTGATTTTAATTTAATATCTAAAGATGATTTTGCTACACTTTCAATTAGTGAGCTAACTGAAGGTGATTACCTTTGGGTAGGTTTTGATAAAGCATCTTGGAATGTATTTAGATTTACATTGTTTGCCAATGAAGTTAAGTCATTTACAGAGTCTGGAGATAATTTAAGAATTACATTTAAAGTTAACAGAGCCTCTGATCTAACTGTTGGAGAATATGTAGGCATTAACAGTTTAGATTCTTCGGTGACAGGTATCCACAAAATTCTTGCAGTAGGTGTTGAATACATTGAAGTAGCATTGCCTGCCGCAGTGGCAGATGTTGCATTACTATCTGTAAATGCTAACATGTTTAAGTTTACTCCTCAACGTATTAGTTCTATTAATAATTTAAACACATTGCCGTTGACTAACAAACAGGACGGCGAACTTGTGTGGGTAGACAACACAGACGGCAATTGGGAAGTTTGGAAATTCTCTAAGACATACGTTGCATCAACAGTGACTAGCTCAGAAGATTATTTTGGCCGAGCAATGACAGTAAGCCAGAACAACATAAGTTTAGCAGTTGGTGCTGACAACAAAGTTGTTTATTATACTAGACCGACTGGAAACTTTTCTTGGGTGTTTGTGGACCAAATTTCTCCACTAACTACAGAAACATACATTGATACTAACGGCACGTTTGGCGACTTTGTGTCTATGAACAGCGACGGATCTTACTTGTTTGTAAGTGCTAGTGGTGCAGGTTCAGTAATGATTCCTGGTGAAAGTCCATCGGATCCTGAAATTTATGTTCCTAAGTCTTACGGTTATGTTGCTCAGTATAGTAGAGATGATAACGGAAATTATATTTTCGTAAGAGTAATCCAGCGACCAACTTTACAAGATACTGAACGTTTTGGATACAAAACCGTAGTTAATGGAAACAATTTATTTGTTGTATCTAAAGGTAGCGTTTCTATAGCATCATCAGTATCTGCGTACAACTTAGCTTCAAACGTGTTTGCAGGCACAGTTAGTCTTGGTACAGCCAATTCGATTGTAGACATTTCTGTAACTTCTAGTAACAAAATAGCTGTAAGCACAGCAGACGGAGTAGTTAAAGTATTCCAGTATTCTGCAAGCACATTTACATTGTTACAAACTATCACACCGCCTACACTAGTAGGAACCAGTGCAAAGTTTGGACAATCGGTTGCATTTAGCAAAGATGGTTCTCTTCTCGCAATAGGTGCCCCAACATACCAAGGAACAAATATTGAACAAGGTATGGTTCTGCTATATCAATCAACAGAATCAGGATATACAGTAGAGGATACATTAACAAGTCCAACGCCTTACGACAGCGAGCAGTTTGGTTACAAAGTTATGTTCAATACTGCTACCGATAGACTAGTGGTGTATAGCTACGGCGGACATCAAACTATTCCAACTACACTTGATGCGTTAACAACTACATTTGACCTTGGCGTAACACGTATTGTCGAGAAGGAAGAATATGTAGGTAGCGTTAGAGTATTTGAAAAGTACGATACTAAATTCTTATTTGCAGATGAATTAGAAACAACAGGTGCCCGTGGAGTTAATTACGGTGATCCGATATTTGTAACTGACAGAATTTATGTAAGCGATTATGCATCTACTAATGGTGCAGTAATTGACTTCTATTCAACATCAAAAGCATGGGCAGTCTTTAGACAAGCCGAACCTGTTGTTGACATTGCTAAAATTAAATCGGCATTCTTATACAATACACATACTAACACTATTGTTAAACATTTAGATTTCGTTGATCCTATTAGAGGAAAGATTTTAGGTATTGCTGAACAGGAGTTAAGATTTAAAACTTACTTCGACCCTGCAACTTATACAATCGGTACAGAAGACGTTGTAGTCGATCCGCTAATGAGTTGGAAAGAACAAAACGTTGGACGTTTATGGTGGGACCTAAGTACTGCTAAATTTGTAAGCCCATACGCAGGTTCGGCTTTATACAAATCTAACACTTGGAACACTATTTTTGCTAACTCATCGATTGACATTTATGAATGGGTAGAAAGCGAGTACAAACCATCCGACTGGGACAGCCTTGCAGACACAGAAGCTGGCCTAACAATGGGAATTAGCGGTACTTCTAAGTACGGTGACTTAGCATACGGTTTACGTCAGCAATATGATAACGTAAGTCAGAGCTTTAAAAATGTTTACTACTTCTGGGTTAAGAATAAAACTATTGTTCCTGATGTTGAATTTAGAAAAACATCGGCTAATGATGTAGCGGAGCTAATTGCAGATCCAAAGGGCAAAGGCATTCAATATGTGCAATTTGTTGGCCCTAATCAGTTCTCGTTAGTTAACTGTAGAGAATTAATTGCTGGAAAAGACGTTGCTATTAACTTTAAGTATTGGACTATTGCTAATATTGATATCAATATTCACAGCCACTATCAGTTATTAGGCGAAGGCGATCCGTTTAAGAAACTTAACAAATATATCGAACAAAAGTGGTTTGATAGTTTAGTAGGGTACGATGCTAACGGATCGGAAGTGCCTGACATGAGATTGCCTGCTAAGTTAAAATACGGCATTTTAAACAAGCCTCGTCAGAGTATGTTTGTTAACCGCATCGAAGCATTGAAGCAGTTCATTGAGCGTGTTAACTCTGTATTAATCAAGAAGTCAATTATCGATGACTTTAACTTAGAGTCATTGTTCTTAACAGATCCTGCTCCAACCGAAGTATCTGGAAAGTTTGACATTGCTATTGAATTAGCAAGTAACATTCGTTTCGTTGGTGCAAGCACAGGCGTTGCCCAAGCGGCAGTAACACCTGTAATCGAAAGCGGAAAGATTATCAAAGTATTAGTTACCTATGCAGGTAAAGGCTACAAGATTGCTCCAGAAATTACAATTACAGGTGTCGGTGAAGGCGCAGTATTGCAGACCATTATTAATGCCGCCGGCGAAGTTACAGGTGTTACTGTTGAAAATCCAGGAAGAGGCTACACAGACGCTACACTATTAACAGTAAGACCTTTCACAGTTTTAGTAACAGCAGATGAAACAGCATCTGGAAAATGGTCATTGTACACTTGGGATTCGTCATCTAGCACTTGGTTCCGTGCCAAGACACAAGTATTTGATGTGACTAAGCACTGGGAATATGCAGATTGGTACGCTGACGGATACAGCAAGTACACTAAGATTGATTATGTTGTAGATTATGCGTACGAATTAGATATCATCGACGATGCAATTGGTAACGTAATTAAAGTTAAAAACGAAAAATCGGGCGGATGGATTTTACTAGAAAAAGTAGATTCTATTGATACTACTAGTACAACTGTAAATTACAAAACTATTGGCAGACAGTCTGGAACTATTCAGTTCAAGTCTAATCTTTATAAGTTTGAAGGTAGCACAATTGGTTACGACAGTATCACGTTCGACAGCGATGTATATGATGACGAACCAAAAGAAGAACTACGAGTAATTGTTGAATTTATTAAGAATGATTTATTCATTGATGACCTAGCACTGGAATACAACAAATTATTCTTTGCAAGTTTGCGTTATGTGTTTACAGAACAGTTGTTTGTTGACTGGGCATTTAAGACAAGTTTTGTTAAGAGCCGCCACAACTTAGGCGAACTCAAGAAAACAGTAACTTACAAAAATGACAACTTGACAGACTATGAAGCATACATCAACGAAGTCAAACCATACAGATCTAAGGTTAGAGAATTTGTAAGCACGTTTGATGCTATCGATTTAACAAGATCGTCAGTTACGGACTTTGACTTGCCACCAAGATATGATACAGACTCTGGAAAAATTGAACCGATTAAAGTATCTGTAAAAGATGGTATCATCAATTATTCAGATGCAAAGGTATTAACTGATCCTTATGTAGAATGGTATAATAATGCTGGCTACAGTATTATGAGTATTGAAGTAGTTGATGCTGGCAGCGGTTATCAAGCCGCACCGGCAGTTGAAATTGTAGGCGTAGCAAACGAACTAGCAACAGCTACAGCATATATTTCTCAAGGTAAAATTTCGAGAATCGTTGTTGAAAATCCTGGCTCGGGCTACTTAGTAACACCTACAATTAATTTAAACGGTGCAGTAGATGTTGGAGGACGCGAAGCTAAAGTTGCCGTAATATTAGGTCAGGGCAACGTTAGAACCAATAAACTTGGAATCAAGTTTGACCGCATTACTGCGGAATATGGCATTCTTGAATTAGGTGTTACACAGTCATTCACAGGCACAGGTTCTAAGACTCGCTTCCAATTAAGATGGCCAATTGACATTAGAACAGACATGTCGTCTGTTACAGTTGACGGTAACGAACTACTATTAAGTGAATATACAGTTTACAATGCAATAGATACTTCAGCTTCTTACACAAGATACAATAGTTTCTTGGAATTAGATTCTGCACCATCTAGCACATCGACAGTTGTAATTAACTACAACAAAGATGTTAAGATGCTAACAGCCGCAGACAGAATCCAACACTTGTATAATCCTCAAGCAGGGCAACTAGGTAAGGATCTTGGACAGTTAATGGCTGGAGTAGACTACGGCGGAGTTGAAGTAACCGGTATTAAGTTTGATATTGGATCAGGCTGGGATGCTCTACCATGGTTTAGTTCAGGTTGGGACACATTTGACGAAACTTACACTGACTACATGGAACTTAGTGACGGAACTACAAAGACTTTCACCCTACCATATGTGCCAGAGTTAAATGAACAAATCAACACATACCACAACGGTGTGCGTTTAGATGATCTATATTATGATGTCTATACCGCGGCAACAGACGAACTTGAAACATTATCGGCAGAACTTGTATCTTTACAATCAGATCTATCCGATGCCCAAACACAATTAGATGCAGATACTGTTACAGTTGAAGATTTAACATTAGAACTAGCGAACGAGCTAGAAGTGTTAACGACATTGCAAGCAATACTAGATGCTGATCCGTTTAACATTACAAAGCAAAATGCAGTAGCGGCTCAACAAGAAATTGTTGACGATCTAACAGCAGAGTTAAACGTAGCAACAACAGCAAAGGCATCGTCGCAAGCACTTGTAACAGCAACACAAATTTTAGTTGACGATAAACAAGCTGAGGTTGATGCGGCTCAAGAAGCAGTGGATGATTTAGTAGCGGCAGAACATGTAATTACAAATGAAAATGCTGTTATGAACACTTACGTTGGCGACGGCGTAAATGATGGTCCACTTGTAATTCCTGCAGGCTACGACTTAGACGTTAACGATGTTATTATCTTCCGTAAGAGTACTAGTGATGGTAGCTTTAAGCCAACTGTTCAATATTATGATTCAGAAATAGTTGGTGGAGATTTAGCATACACAACTGCTAGAGGTATCAGCGCAGACGAAATCAAGATTGACGGCGACGGATTTGTAACAACAGTTTCTAGTCATGCTCCGGAAGAAGTTGTTACAGGGCAAGTTCAGGACTCGGTTACTATCTCTGTTTATAACAAAACAGCAGATGGTGTGCCTGTAATGATTACTAAGTTTTACAAAGCACAAGCAGGCGATGACGAATTTGATATTGGACAACAGTTAGGTTCGAACAAAGCAATTTTTGTAAAAATAAATGGTTTGATAAAAGAACAAGGCGTTGACTACGATGTTAACTTTGCAGATGAAACTGTTACATTAACTCCTGCATTAGTGGCTGACACAGAAGTTGTAATTACAAGTATTAGCCGTAACGGTTTGAATGTAATCGACGCTGATTATTTTGTCGGTGACGGGGTAACTACTGAGTTCTTAACTGTTGCTAGATGGAACTTAGATTATTCTGCTGTGGTATATGTTAACGGTGAGTCTACTACTGTAACAACTTTTGTTGCAGACGATTCGTACGGCGACCTAGTAAATGATATTGGATTTAGATTTGATGTTGCTCCTCCAGCAGGCGCAATTATTAACTATACTATTTTAAGTAGCACAGTTGATTCGATCAGTAAAGTCGATGAAGAAACTATTGTACATAACGGTACAGATGATACTTATGCACTAACTATCATTCCTAAGTACAAGCAACCATACGAAAACAATATTGTTGTTCAGTTTGAAGGCAAAGTACTAAGACCAGCAGATACACTATACTTTGATGTTAGCGGTACTGCTAGAACTTATTCAGTTAGCCCAGCAGATTATGCTTACAACAGCATTGACCCAAATGCAATTAAAGTGCATATTAACGGAACTCCATTAAGTATTGCTAAAGACTATTCGTGGGTGTCTTCTGCAAATCAGTTAAAGATTAAGAGAGGCGTTGCAAATACAGGCGATGTAATTCAGTTAGTTATTTTAAGAAATGCACAATATGAAATCTTAGGAACTACTCCTGCATTAGAGATTCGTTTACTAGAATCTTACTCAGCAGACGACAGAATTATTATCACAACGTTTACTAACCATGATATTTTAGATATCGAGCGTACTAACGATTTCTTTACAGCGGCTTCTGCGGTAACACCAGGTACAGTAAACTATTATACATTCAACCAACTAACTTCAGGAAGAATTGCATTAAGAACGGAAACTCTTGCGGCACAATACGTATGGGTCACATTAAACAACGAACTGCTAACACCTGAAATTGATTATGTGTTAGAAGAAAATCGTAAGTTTATTCGTATCGATCCTAGAAGAGAATTTACAGCATCTGATGTGGTAGAAGTTATTACGTTTAGCAATGATATTACTCAAAAGCCGTTTGCTTATAAGATTGTTAAAGACAACTTAAATCGAGTATATTACAAGCGTATCGACGACACAGGGTCGACTGCACTAGCACAGCCATTAAATTACTACGACACAAGTATTGTAGTTGAAGATGCATCAGGATTACCTGAGCCATTGCGTACTCAAAACCGTCCTGGTGTAGTTACAATCCGCGGAGAACGTATCGAGTACTTAGAAAAGTCTGGAAATACATTGCGCTTCTTACGCAGAGGTACACTAGGTACTGGCGTAAAAGCTGTGTATGACGCAGGAACTTTAGTGCGTGATTCAGGTGTTGAACAAACTGTTCCGTATAAAGACAACGTTATCGATACAGTTGTAGTGGCATCTGGAACTTCTAGATTGATTCCGGTAGAATTTGTACCAACTGTACAAAGTGGTACAACGTCTGGTAGTTCTTGGTACAGAGATACTATTCCTGTAGGTTATGGACAATGTAACGAGATTGAAGTATTTGTAGCAGGTAGACGTTTACGTAAGCATCCTACTACAGAGTGGGACGTTGCAACAGGCCCAGATAGCCCAACAGGCGACGTACAGTTAGAAGCAGAATTTTCTGTAGACGGCATAACTGGAGAAGTAAGAATTACTGAAATGCCAGCAGCCGGCGTATTAATTAGAATACAAAAACGTGTAGGCCGCGTATGGCAAGCAGACGGTGAAAGTTTAACTACCTCTAGCACAGAACAAGCGAAATTTATTCGTTCTGTAACTGCTAACTTGCCAAGTTAATTATATGAGCACTTTAAAAATACGATAAATATTCACATAGGTGAGAAAATAACATGATAAACAACCCAAACGAAAATTCAGGAATTTTAGTGCAAGGACATATTAAAATCCATGATCCTAGCACTAAAGAAGTTTTTGTCGATAAACGTAACGCTATTCATTATGAAAACATGAGTATTGCACTAGCAGAAAGTTTAGCTAATGCAGGGCAAGGATTCATTTATGAAATGGTATTCGGTAATGGCGGAACCACTGTAGATCCTACAGGCGTTATTACATACTTAACTCCTAACAGCACAGGAACTAATAGTAGTTTATACAACGAAACTTATGCTAAAGTAGTTGACGATAGTAGTGCAAATAACGTAGATCCTACTAGAAATAAACTAGAAACAAGACACGTTACTGGTACTAATTACACAGATATTTTAGTTACTTGTTTACTAGATTACGGCGAGCCTTCAGACCAAGAAGCATTTGATAATGCTACATCATCGAACTCGCAATACGTATTTGATGAGTTAGGTTTGCGTTCTTATAATCCAAACGGCACTGGCCGCTTACTAACACACGTTATTTTTCACCCTGTACAAAAAGCACTTAACCGTTTAATTCAAATTGATTATACAGTCAGAGTACAGAGTTTAACTGGTTTTAATGAGGTTTAATTATGTCATATCAAGTTAGATTTACAGACCAAGTTAATAAACCAGATCCACTAGTAGTTGAAGACAATAGAGTTAACGACAGTACTAGTTTAACTTTTCCAGGAAGAAACCTTACAGGTTACGGAACACATATTGCAGAAAACTTCTTGCACTTATTAGAAAATTTTGCAAATAATTCTGCTCCATCTTCTCCAGTAGAAGGTCAATTATGGTACGATAATACAACTGGCGTGAACCAGTTAAAGATTTACGATGGTACTAACTGGACAGCCGCAGGCGGTTTAAAGAAAGGTACATCGGAGCCAGCATTGGCACTTAGCTTACCTGGCGACTTATGGGTAAACACAGATACTCAACAATTATATTTGTTTACAGGTTCAGGTTGGATTTTAATTGGGCCTAAGTTTAGTTCAGGATCACGTACAGGTGCCGAACCAGAATTTATTGTTGATACACAAAACAACTCACAGCCTGTAGTTAGCCAATATGTAGCAGGTGAACGTGTTGCAATTATCAGTAAAACTGAATTTACACCAAAGAGCTTAATTACAGGCTTCACTACTATTAAGCAAGGTGTTACATTAAATTCTGATTACAATACTTACTTTGGTGTTGCAGAAAAGGCTAGTGCGTTATTAGTAGGCACAACTACTGTATCAGCATCAAACTTCTTGCGCGGCGACGTTACAAGTAACACAAATTATCCTATTAACGTTAGAAACTCGTCAGGTATTGCTGTAGGTGAAGACACACAGCTAACAATGGGTATTGACGGTCAGGCTGGTGTTATTTTCCATAAAACATCTGGTTCTAACCTAGACGTTAGAATGAATAATAACGGTTCTATTAAAACTGTTATCCGTGTTGATAGCTCGGAACGTGTTGGTATTAACAACACAAATCCACAAACAGATTTGGATGTAACAGGCGACATTCAATTATCGGGTTACATTAAAAGCACAAGCACAACACCTTCTATTTCTACTACAACGGGTAGTGGAATTTTTGCAGGCGGTGTTGGTGTTGCAGGCGATGCGTATATCGGCGGCGGCATTAACTTAACTGGTGACTTAACAGTTGCAAGCGCAATTTTACCCGATGTTAATAACGGCGCAACAATTGGTTCAGACCTTAAAAAGTTTGAAAGAATTTATGCTTCAAGAATTGATGCAGATTTTTACGGTTCGTTATACGGTAACTTAGTTGGTAACGCATCAGGTTCAGCATCTAGACTAGCAAGTGCTACAGTTTTTAAACTAGACGGCGACATTACTAGTGATGATTTAGAATTTGACGGCTCAACAGGTGGATCAACAAAAACGTTCCAAACATCACTAAGTGAAACCTTTATTGCAGATAAGCCGGAAGTAACAGCTATTGCACAAGGTGACGAATTTATTGTTAGTCGCGGTTCGGAAGGTCTTAAGAAAATTTCTAAAGCAAACTTGTGGCAAGCAGTAAGTAGAACACCGATTGGTGCAGTTATGCCATACGCTGGCCCATTTGCACCAACAGGATGGTTATTATGTGACGGTGCAGAAGTGCTAATTGCAGACTTTCCGGACTTATTTGACATTATTGGTTACTCATACGGCGACCAGATAACACTACAAGGTTATGGTACATTTAAACTACCTGACTTAAGAGGTAGATTTGCACTAGGTTTCGACAACATGACAAACGTTGACGAAAACGGAAACCAAATCACTGTGCCTAGTAAAGCAGACTTAACAGACTTAATTCAACCAGGTGGCGGTTCAAGTAACCGTGTTACTGATCCTAGAGCAGATTTTGATGCCAATGACCCGTATGCGGCTCGTAACGGTGCTGGTAGTGAAGAAGTCACCTTAGCAGAAGATCAAATTCCAGACCACGAACACGATTTAATTGGTGATGCAGGCGGCGAATATGCGGCATTTAGATCAGTTCCAGGAGATCCTTCAGACACTGATGCAGAAAGCGGATTAGGCGGAACAACACCTGCACGTGGACAATACTTAAAAACTTCTGGTGGTATTTTAACTACACCTCCAGGAACATTTGAACAAGTTGCTATCAATATTCTAAACCCATTCTTAGCAATGAACTTTATTATCTTTACCGGACAGGATGTATAACCTATGACATATAGAATTAATAAAACAGACGGCAATCAATTAGTCGACATCCCAGACGGTACGTTTGACACTAGTGCAACATCTCTTACACTTATCGGTAAGAACGTTACTAACTTCGGTGAAGCAATTAACGAAAACTTCGTAAAGATGTTAGAAAACTTTGCATCTAGTTCAGCACCCGAGCAAGCAATTTTAGGACAGATGTGGTATGATACTGCATCTGGTCGATTAAATGTGTATGATGGCACAGCATTTAGAGCGGCAGGTGGCCCATTAGTTACACCAGATGTACCTACAGATTTGATTACAGGTGACTTGTGGATTAACAATGAAACGAATCAAATGTACATGTACGATGGTACAGATTTAATTTTAGTCGGCCCTAGTTACACTAATGAGCAAGGTACAAGTGGATTCATTGTTGAAACTGTCTTAGATACATTTAACAGAAGTCAAGTAATTGTTAAACTATACACAAGTAATACACTAATTGGTATTTTTAGCAAATCTCAATTTACTCCAGCACAGCCAATTACAGGTTATTCTGAAAATGATCCATTGCGTGTTGTTAACATTGGTTTCAACGTAGGATCAAATTCTTCAATTAAGTTTGACGTAACAGTAACAAGAGCAGATAGTATCTTAACTGATACTGGCGATACAAAATCAGCTGGACAGATTTTATATAATGACGAAGACGGTACAATCGTTGGCAGCTTAACATTACAGTCGGATGCAGGGTTGACTATTGGTGCAACAGAAGACGTTCTTCAAAAAATTGAAACGGGTAAGTTCGTAATCGAGCATCAAAACACAAGTCAAGACATTGGCATTAGAGTAAAAACTCCTACGGGTACAGCAGAAGCAATTACTATTGATGCTGAAAATTCTAGAGTTGGTATCTTTAATGAGAATCCACAAAAGACTGTAGACATTAGCGGCGATTTAAAAGTATCAGGCGATATTATCATTGGTGGAGAAACTGTAACAGTTAATGCTACTACTTTACAAATTGAAGATATTAATATTGAATTAGGTATCGGTGAAGGCAACGAAACAGATACAACTGCCGATGGCGGTGGCATTACACTACACGGCGCAACTACAAAAACAATTAACTGGATTAAACAAACTCCAATAGAGCAATCTAACTGGACTAGTTCTGAAAACTTTGATTTAATTGACGGCAAAGTTTATAAAATTAACAACGTTGAAGTGTTGTCTTCGACAACATTAGGTGCAGCCGTAATTAATTCTAGTCTAACATCGTTGGGCAATATGACTGAAGTTCAAATGGCTAACGGATCCAACAACGGATTAAACATTACTGAAAATACAATTCAAGTTCCATTAGGCGACATTGTAATTAATCCATTAAACGGTGCAGTGGATGTAAGCAGTAGAAAAATTACAAATCTTGCAGATCCAGTGGATATACAAGATGCGGCAACTAAAACGTATGTTGATACTGCGGTTTATTTGCGTGGTATGGCAATGACTATGGAAATTACCAATGCCGATGGCTCTGGTGTATTATCCAACGGAGAAATTGCAAGTATCCTAGATGAAATTGCACCATGGTACGACCCTGTAATGGCAACAACAGGTGTTGCTGTTAACGGAACACGTTTAAGACTACATTGCACAACTACAACAGTAGAAAACAGTGATATCGATTATAGTCCTAACGAAGGCGATGAGTTTAGTAGAATTACTGTAACTACACCGTCGGGCACAGATTCAGCAGTTCGAGATATTGCACCAGGGCAAGTTATTACGGCACCCGTTGCTACAGTAAAAGTGGCACGCCAAAATAAGCTGTTTATCATGACAGCAGGCGCATGGGTATTTTCAACAAACTTTTAATAAAGCCAAGGGCGATAAATAATATAAATTAGGGGTTACACTAAATGGCTTACACAATTAATCGTTGGGACAAGACTGCTATAGCAGTGATCGAAGACGGAACAGTTAACCAGAGTTTAGACATTAAACTTATTGGTAAAAATTATGCTGGATACGGCGAAATCCAGAACGAAGATATGGTTTACTTGCTTGAAAACTTTGCAAGCAACGTTGAGCCACCCAAAGCTATCCGCGGTCAAATCTGGTATGATACAGTTGCTCGTCGATTAAAATACTACACAGGCGAAAGCGTAGGTGCAGTAAAGGTATGGAAAACTACAGGCGGTGCAGATCATTCTGCAACAGCACCTACAAGTCCAAATGATGGCGACTTGTGGTTTGATACAGGGCGTGATCAGTTAAAAGTTAGAACTGCTGATTCTTGGTTAACAGTAGGACCGCAAAGTGCAGGTTCTGGTGTTACACAAATGATTAGCCGTGAAGTTCTAGATGTTGATACAAACGTTCATTCAATTATTGCGGCAACGATTAACGATAATGTAACATACATTATTTCCGAATCAGAATTCCATTTAGATTTCTCAGACACTGATAGTAACATTACAGGGTTCAATACTGAAGACACTAATTTAATTAAGCGAGGTATTACATTAGCTAATACAGATGCTGATGGTATTAGTGGTGTTTCTACAAGTCACGTATATTGGGGTACAGCAGGTAACTCATTACGTTTAGGCGGATATCCTGCATCAGACTTCGTTCGTTCTGGTGCATCTGTGTTTACAAACATTGTACGTTTTAACGATGCTGGTTATACAGTAGGCGATGATCAAGACTTAGCAGTATTCATCGACGGCGGCACAGAACCTGTTGTTCAAAACGTTCGCGGCCCAAGAATTACGTTTAAAGTTAAAGTTGGTTCAGACGTTAAAGTTCCTTTAGTATTAGATTCTAATACAGTAATTCCAGGTGTTACTACAACATTTGATTTAGGTTCTACTGCAAGACGTTGGTCGACTGTGTACGCTACAACATTCAACGGTATTGCTACAGAAGCAAATACCTTGTTAGTAGGTTCAGATTATCGTTCAGCAAGTACAGCCGCAGCCGCAAATACTGTAGCAGTTCGCGACTCAAGCGGTAACTTAGTTGCAAATACTTTCACAGGTAATGCTACAAGTGCAAGCCGTTTAGCAACAAGTAGAACAATTAACGGTGTACCATTTGATGGTAGCACAAACATTATTTTAGAAGATAGTACACGCTTGCCACTAGCAGGTGGTACAATGACTGGTTTTATTACGCTACATGCTGACCCAAGCACATCAATGCAAGCCGCAACAAAGAACTATGTTGACAGCAAGTTTGGTGTTGGCGGTGCGCTACCAATTAGTGCTGGTGGTACAAGTGCAACAACAGCCGCTAACGCTAGAACAAACTTAGATGTTCCGTCGACTACCGGCGGTGGCGCAAGCGGTGTATGGGGAATTAGTATTAGTGGGTTAGCCGCTAACACAACATTAGTAGCTGGTAGAACACCAAGTGCTGCCGCAACTGCTAACACATCAGTTCTACGTGACGGCTCAGCCGACATTTACGCTAACGTGTTTAGAGGTACTTCTGCCGCGGCACTATATGCTGACTTAGCTGAAATTTATAAGACAGACCAAGTATATGAAGTTGGTACAGTTATTATGATCGGTGGCGAAGAAGAAGCAACTGCATCAGTGAATGGTTCTCGTGCTATTGGTGCTATTTCTGCTAAACCTGCTTACTTGATGAATAGTGAAGCAGAAGGCCAACCAGTTGCGCTAAAAGGACGTATTCCAGTTAAAGTTACTGGTCCTGTTAAGAAGGGCGAGGAACTTGTTGCCGCTGATGGCGGAACTGCAACTGTAGGTGAAGGAAAAGTGTTTGCTATCGCTCTTGAATCGAACGATAGCAATGATATCAAACTAGTGGAGTGTTTAGTTCTTTAAACTGCCATTGGTGCTGATATAGCACTATCTGGATTATAGTTTTGCAATACAAAATCGTCGACTACAAAGTCGGCGATTTTTTTGTCTTTAGGAAATGCTAATTGAGGTAACTCTTTAGGAGTACGTGTTAGTTGTTCGCGTACAGCATCAAAGTGATTGTTGTATATATGAACATCGCCTCCAGTCCACACAAAATCCCCAACTTCTAATCCACATTCGTTAGCAATGATATATGTTAACAAACTGTAACTAGCAATGTTAAACGGAACACCTAAGAACATATCGCAACTACGCTGATACAACTGACAGCTAAGTTTGCCATTAGTGACATCAAATTGACTTAAAACGTGACACGGTGGTAGTGCCATTTGATCTAACTCGCCAGGATTCCATGCACTTAGGATATGCCTACGTCCACTAGGATCTTTCTTGATGCCTTCGATTAAGTTAGTTAGTTGATCCACTTTCTTTGGCATTAGTATATTGCCACTAATAGCAGGATTAAAATACACATCAGCGGCTTGCCAATCTCGCCATTGCACACCGTACACACGACCTAAGTCACCGTTGTACTTCGCCTTTGACTTCCAATACTCTGCTTGTGCATTAGCAGTCCATATTGTCTTTTTAGATTCGTCTCTAGTACCATGTAGGATTTCTGCAAGACGACGTTCGTCGCCACTACCTTCTAAAAACCAAAGGAGTTCCGATACTACAGCTCGCATGGCGAGCTTCTTAGTGGTAGTAGCTGGAAAGCCTTCTTGCAGATTAAAACGCATTTGATAACCAAATACGCTACGAGTACCTACACCCGTTCTGTCAGTCTTGTCCTGCCCGTTTTCTAGTACGTGTTGGAGTGCTTGGAGATATTGTTTCATTGTGATATTCTTCTACTATACATGAACCTAAGTTTACTGTTTGATGTAACTTCATTCCGTTAAGAAAATGATTAACGTCGATGCGTGTATCGTTAATATATTCTCCGGGTACTCTAGTTAGATATACTCGTTCAAGGACGGCCTTGCTTTGAAGTAATAAGTTGACACCACCTATTACAAATACGTTGAGTTTTTTATTTGCTGTTCTAATACTTTTTAGTGCTTCGCAAACATCACCTTTAACTTGTTCAATGTCATCACAATCAAAAAAGTTATTAGTGAATACTACATTGTGTCTTCCGGGAAGTGGTTTAGGCATATCTGGACTTTCCCAAGTCTTCTTACCCATAACAACAATTTGACCTTGTGTAATAGTTTTAAACCATTTCATGTCATCTTTGTTGTGCGGCCATGGCATGTGTCCATGTACTCCCATTCCGCCTACATCGTCTACTGCAAATACGGCTGCTATCATGATTTTGTTTTTGGTTTCTTAAGGAAACTTCTTGTTTTTTTAATGATGTCTTTTTTAACTTTTTCAACATCTAGTCTAAAATCAATGTGCTCTATCGAGTCCTCATACGATTCTATAAGTTCTTCTAGATGCTCTTCCAAGTTATCAACACCGTGGCTCTTAACATGCGTGGCGATGTTCACGTCCCACACTTTACCATCCACAAAAATAATCCTCATGGAATGCAAGTATTGGAGTGGGACTGCCTTTACATCTACATCACTAAAAACCTCTGGCCATTGTTCAACAACATCTTTTGGCAGAGATTTTTTCTTCACGCTGTAGTTTTTGCCTTCTTAGTAGGTGCAAGTTCTTCAGCTTTGCGACGGAATTCTGCCGCTTGCTTTGCTAACTTATCTGCTTGACTACGATAGTGTTTTGCTTCAGCTTCTGGCGTATCAAACGATGCAGGTGCTTGTGTTTCTACTAACGGTTGCTCGTCGTAATTAATTGGTTCAGGCAAATCTTTTACTTGTGCAATTTCTTGCTCAGTTGTTTGATTACCTAGTGCCAAGTCATTAACGCTTACGCCGCGCTGTTCTGCAATAATTTGATTTAATGTGTCAAGGCTAATAGTTGCTTGACTGTTTGGAATCATTTCAATTTCAGATGTCTTAACTTTAGTTAAGCGACTGTTGAAGTGTAAATTAGAAAGCATAATGCTTCCATCTGGGAAGTTTGCGCGAGCAAGTACTTCTGCAAATTCATACGATGATTGACCAGCAGGTGATTCAACTAGTTTAATAATTGCATCGTGTTGATCGTTGTCCAAGTTTTCAGTTTGAACTACTAGTGCTGAATCCGAATCTCCAGGTAGTGTTCTATATGCAACTAGGCACTTACGACCTGTTGCTTTAAATCTACCAACGTGTTTTAAATTAGCCATTTTGTGGTTGTCCTTGTTTAGCTACTTGCTCCAAGAAACCCGATAACTTGTTATATACGGTTCCTACTGCCGCCATCTCGCCCGGCTTAAATGTACCGCGTTGTGCGGCTACGTCAATGATTGCTTTTAATTGTGCAAGGTCATTAATTGTTAAGTCGAAAGACTCCTGTGCAGGTTGTTGCGCCTGCTCTTGTTGTTTTTCGGCTTGTGGTAAATCTTGGTTTTCAGCCATGGTTATTCTCCTTTGTATCTATATATATTAATTTAATTCTCTGAGTACTTTAAAAGTGAGCAAGCTAGTAAAAAGAAACTTGCTTCTTTTGGTTCTTCAAAACCGATTTTAATTCTAACTTGGAATTGGTTGTCTTCTAGTACTAGAGTTTCGCCGATATAAAAACGGCTTTTGAGATTTTGGTAAATCCATTCACGTATAGGAGTTACTATGTTGTATTTGAGATTCAAAGTAACATAATGGAAATAGGGAGGCGGATCTTGCACCTCCCTAATATCCAAAACGTTTAATGGATTGATTTTATCCTTAAGGTCCATTAGTGTGTAGTTGAACCTTCGTAGTAAGCAAATTGTCCGAATGGTGGAACAACGCTGTCGTTGCCATGGATGATAAAGATTGTATCGCAGTAATCTTCATCGCCCCAGCTACCCCAAGGATAACCGTCTGTGAACATGATAAACTTCTTAGGGTTAATATCGTGTTCCTTCATGTAATCCCAGTTAACATCGAACTCAGTTCCGCCACCACCCATAACTTCGTACTCGTTAATCATGTCGGCAGTATAACCGTCGAAGTCTGCTTCATTGTACACCTTAGTATCAAAGCACCACACTTTCATCTTAAAGTCTTTGAACTCTTCCATAATGCCTTTGATCTCGGACATAAAGTCTTGAGCTTGTGCATCGCCGATAGAACCCGACATGTCAATTGATACGCAAATGTCAATTGATGTGTCAAAGTTACAGCCAGGAAGAATAGCACCAGTGTGCCAGCCTTTACGTGAAGGACGCATAAAGGTATAATCGTTTTTGATTGTGCTTTGGATTTGTTGACGTAGCAGTTCACGCCAGTTCATCTTAGGCTCAGTCATTTCCTTAATCATACGTGCAATTTCGCCAGGTACATTACCTGCACCTGCGGCTTGTGCCGCTTGCAACATTGCTTCTTTAATTTCGTCACGAATCTTGCGAAGTTCTTCTTTGCTGTACTTAGGTTGCTTCCCGTCGTCTTTATCTGGGTCTAAGTGTTCGTCTAGCAGTTTGCCCAACGCATCGAGCTCGTCGCTATCGTACTTTTCTTGGATATGGTCGTAAACTTGTTCTGCACTCCAGCCATCGTACTTACGGTCATGGAAGAATTTAACAGGTGGATCGTCACCAATACGCTCACGCTTTAGCAAACCGTTAACACAGTAATCACATGCAATGTTAAAGATTTTTGGATCACGGCTTTCACGACGACTCATGTGGTCATAAACACAGTGAAGAATTTCGTGTGCAACAACGAATTCAACTTGTCGCGGAGTCATCTTTTCAAAGAAGTCGCGATTGAAGTAAAAGTTGCGGAAGTCTGTTGCGGCAGTTTGGCACCAATCACTAGCATCAACTAGCTTCATGCGGGTTGCCATGTTACCGAAGAACGGATGACGCAGTAGCAAGCCTACACGAGCTACAACAATTTTATCGATGATTGGATCTAGACTATGTGCCATTAATTGCTCCTAGTTGTTTCAGTATATGTATATTATAACATCAGATATACACGCTGTCAAGAATAGAGGTGCATTACGCACCCCTATTTTGGCTCAGTTACTTAGTTTGAGCCGCCGCAATGTACTTACCGTACTTGTCGTGGAAGTCGTCGAAGCAAGCGATTGCATCTGGATCCAAAGGAAGTTGGTATTGGGTAAGTGCAAGTTTAGTACCCATAACAACCAATTCAGTTTCAAAATTGTCCATAATGAACTGGAAGAAGTTATTAACCATAGAATCCCATGCTTTGTCTTTCTTGTCGCAAGCATCCTTTAGCTCATAGCACAAAGATACAGTTAAAGAATACATAGCGGAGATTTCCTTACTATCCATCTTCTTAACTTTACCTGACAAGATGTCTTCTGGCTTAGGCATCTTGCTTGCAATCTTACGGTGTGCCATAAACTTAACAGCAAGACCTTCACCAATTGCACCTGCAATAAGGTCCATTAGTGTGTCATCGGATGTATCATCGTCCTCTAACAGTTCACTTACAAAGGACCATGAACGTGGAGTTGCAAACGAACGGCTTGCGCTCTTAGGATCAAAGTCGTACAAGTCCTTTTTAGCAAAGGTACAGTAACCAACAACGTCCTTGTGAACACGGTTATCAGTAGCCCATTGCGCCCAGTCGTCAAAGTCTACACGCATTTCCAAGTGAACGAAGCGGTTAGCCAACGGAGCAGGCATACGATAAGTAACACCTTTGTCAGCTTCGCGGTTACCAGCCGCAACGATTAGAACGTTGTCTGGAAGTTTGTATTGACCAACTCGACGGTTAAGAATAAGTTGGTAAGCCGCCGCTTGCACAGCAGGAGCCGCTGAGTTCATTTCATCCAAGAACAGGATTACGTTTGGATATTTACTAGCTTGTTCTTCGCTAGGAAGTTCGCTAGGCTGTGCCCACACCATTGTGTTTTGTTCAGCATTGTAATAAGGAATACCTTTAATGTCGGTAGGTTCCCAAAGTGACAAACGGACGTCAATGACGTTAGCGTCCATGTCTGCACCGATTTGGTGAACAATGTCTGACTTACCAATACCTGGAGGACCCCAGAGGAAAATCGGACGTTGCTTTTTAAAAGCCTTTTGGATAGCTCGTTTTGCACTATTTGGGCTAACAGTACGATTAACGATCTCTGCGGTTTTTGCCATTTACTAGCTCCTTGGTAAAAAAAATAAAATAACTGTGTTTCAGTTTTATTATTGTATTACCTAAGTGCCATCATGTCAAGTAGAATTTAAACAAATCTTGGATCTTTTGGATGCTCTCTACGCATAGCTTTAACCAAACCGTACTTTCTAACATCTCCAGCAAATAAGTGGAGCTCAAAAGCCTTTCTTTCGGATAAAACTACGATTTCTTCTTCGTTTAAGTGATACGGACAGTCGATAAACTTGTCCAAAAATAGTAGTACTTGTGGTTTCATGTCCAAATCAGGAGGAAATGGAACTGTGTGGGTATTTAAATTGAGTGTTTCTTTGACAAACTTTAAGCCTTCGTCCGTTAATCGAAGTCCGCCCTCGTCTTTAGCTCTACGATTCATCCACCATTGTCTTGCGTAGAGTTTTAAGTTTGCTTCTGTAATTGCTATATTAGCAGAGTTTAAAAATATCTTTGTGTATGTTGGTTGGATCATTTGATCTCTTCGCCGGTAGTTAACTTGTAAACAGCAAAGTCGTTACAGTTAAACAGCGAATTTAATTTTTTAGCAAGGTTATGTGCATGACCTGGATTGCTAAAACTTACTTTTTTATATTTAGATCCTGAGTAACTACTTAAACTGTTTTGACTCTTTAAGTTAAATGGTTGCCCTTTATAAAACACAGCCCATATTGCCTCGGCCTCTAATATTTGGTCACTCTTGTAGGTTTTCTTATTAATACTTTCGAGAATAACCTTTGGTTTTGGTCTAGACATATATGCGTCTCCATTATCTACGCATATATTTATCTCATTCTTTGTAGATTCCAGGTGTTAATTCCGTGTCCATATTCCACGAAATAATAGTTTTTCTGTGTGTATTTGTATTAATAGGAGCCCTGTGTATAACAAAACTAGGAAATGTTAATATGTCACCTTCTTTAATATCAAATTCTGCTATTTCAGTTTGATTAAACGGATTAATAAACTGTGTTTTAGGACAACCGTCAGGTAGCTCTAAGAAATATACATTAGTCCAATTGCTACCGTGTACGTGCCAGCCGTGTAGAGAATTTTGTTCGTATTGTTGAAACCAAATTTCTCTAATTTTAAATTGTGGATAACCTAATAACCGTGTTTGTTCTTGTAAATGCTCAAACAACTTGGGACGTAAAATTTTTAACCATTCTCTGTTGTAATCGTATCTACTAGTATTCCAGTCGCAACGAGTAATGTTAACAGCATCTTCTGTTTCTGTTAAATGCTCTGCTTCTTTTTGATTAACAATGCCACTTAGAACTGCTTCTTTTAATTCATTATGATATTTAAAAGGCCCAATAGCATACGGCGCATCTAATTTAAACTTTTGAATCATGAAGGATCCCAACTGCCGCCATCCATTTTAACTTCAACTACGCTATCGTTAACTGATTGAGTCTGTTGTTGTAGTAACCCTTCGTAATCGCCTGCTAATCTAGTCATAGCAAGTGCAAGAGTAGTTGATAAATTTTTAGCAGTAGCAATATCTAATCTAATTTCTTTTTGTCGTGCTAAATCGGCAGACTTAACTTGATTAATAAATTGCTGTAGTACAGATACGTTAATTAAATTATTTTGAGACACTTGATAATCTCTGCTTTCGTTCTAGTTCTGTTTTAAATGGACCTTCGTATGGGTAACGTTCGATGGTAATTAGCTTGGGACAGAAACTTTTAACCCAACCTTTTTCGAATTTAATGATATAGTAGCCTGCACAATATACGCTTTTAGATTTGTCACTCTTAGTAAACAGTGGCAAATGTCTTTTAACATCGTACATTGGATTTTGTGGAGTGATACTACATGGATATCCGTGTACTTCTTTTACGTCGTCTGTTTTTTGAGGTTTTGTTTTTGTTGTAAAGAATTCCTTACCGAACTCTTCGAACAATTTCTTTTTATTGTCGAATGTAGTTACTTGATCCTTTGAACTTAAAACGTACTTCTTTTGTTCGTTTAATTTAAGTACACCTACTTTTTCTTCACCTTCTTCGACGATCCAAAATTTACCGTCGATAATGGGTTTTGCATGAATATTATTCATATGTTCCTCACAATTACTTGTTTTAGCTTCGCAAGTATCTTTATATTGACAAAATCTCATCCTGCGTATCCTGCATTTAATGGTTCGGCATAACTTTGTGCTTGTTCACTAATTTTTTGCAAGTCATATAATTGACAGAATTTAAGTAACCGAATGCCAACTTGGCCGACTTGCTTAGGTACAGCACCTGTTGTAATTACTTCATTAATAATTTCTTTAATGTTATCTGGTTGTGCATTTAAATCAATTAAGCCACGATTGCGTTCGTAGTCTTCTAATACACGATGCTCTTCGCCGTTATGATCAACCCAGCGTTGGAGCATGAGATTGTTCCAAGCCCAGCCTTTAGTGCCGCGGTCTTCAAATGCTTCTGTTAAGCCAACTTTGTTTTTAGTACCTTTAACACGCACACCTGGATATGCACTAAAGATATTATCGCTAGTATCGCCACGCATACACTTTTCAAACAGCAACCATTCTGGATTAGGTGCCTCTTTAGGCTCTTGAGTTTTATTATCAATAATAGACTTGCCTTTAGCGTCAAAGTAACCTTCGTGTGTGATATGTGTATCACTTACACCGTTATATTGACTAACAGTTGGACTAATAAGTTGTGCAAAATCGCTGTCTGTTGAAATAATTACATGTTTTGCTTCAGGATGATTACGAATCCAACCGGCAATCAAATCATCTGCTTCTAATTGTGGATGTTGTAGTACAGTACAGTTAGTCTTCTCAACCAAAAAGTTCTTAAATTGGTCAAACGATTCCCAGAATAGTTGATCCTCTTCTTGCTCTTTAACAGTTAGTGCCGCACGAGCTTCTGCTCTATTAGCTTTGTATGGAGCATATACATCTTTACGCCACGAACGACCTTCTAAAAAGAATACAACGTGACTACCATCAAAATCTCGCCACGCTTTTCTAATAGAACTTAATGTAATATGAAACGCCATGCCTAGTTTAGTATCAGCGTCGCCTCTGATAATATGTCTAGCACGGAAGAATGTATTAGCAGTATCAACTAAAATATATGTCATGAAACCTCAGATTTACCTTCTGCAATTGGTTTAACATTAATATAACCAGCACCTCTGTCAGTCATATCAATACCGTTTTCATTAGCAACGTCTGCACACAATGTTCTGAACCAGCGATCTACAATCTCTTCGTCCGGATCACCATCTGCACCGTAACCAGCTTGTTTTAATTGTAACACAAAAACGTCATTCCAATCAAGCTCAAAAAAGCCATTTCTTACATTGTCTTTCTTAACGTGGGTATCCAAAACAGCAATATACGGTTCGCCTTGTGCAGTTGCACGTTCTTTAGCAGACATTTTGGCAAGCTCTTCTTCATGCTTGGCTTTCTCTGCTTCGTTAATGGCTACTTCTGCTTCTGTAAGCGCAGTTTTTTGTTTTTGTTCTAATTCGGAAATGCTTGCTTCTAACTTATCGATGCCTGTTAGCTTTTTAAATAGTTTTGTTAACATTAAGTTCCCCACTCATTTTTAAATAACGGCACTTGTAGTCTGTCACTATAACGTAAGCCGTTTTTCATTGCTAGTTCTGCAACACGGCGATTATTTAGTGCATATACGCTTTCAACACCGCCTACTGGCATAAGATATATAGGACCTGTAAATCCATTCTCTCTATAAATGTCAGCAGTTTCTAATGCCTCTTCAGCATCTTCTTCTGTTGCTACTACAAATTTAAGATACGTGTATCCGTATTCTTCGTAACTACAAACAATGTCTGGACGAATAGCTTCGTGACGGGCTTCACCTGAGCAACTTAATTTAGCACTAACGCTAAATGTAATTTCTGGAGTGTAGTCTAACTGTGGCATTTGCCATTCGATTAAAAAGTCACCGAACTCTTTAGAAATTTCTTGAGTGCCGTTTGTTTCAAAAGTAATTTCTTTTAAGCCACGCATTTTAGGATGACTTAGTAAGTCTGGATAAGCACGTTGCCAACCTAGCAAAGGCTCACCGCCTGTAATTACGAGATGTTCGTCGCGCCATTCTTTGTACGGTAACGTATCCACAATAGCATCGGCCACTGCACTAGTATCCATAACGGGAGATAAATGCTTAAAGCGAGGATCCCAACTAGCGTAACTATCACAACCTGTAGAAACCAAAGGAAGCGATTCGTACTTGGTGTACTTAGACGGGTCAACATTTTCTGCTTCAACACTTAATTCTCCTTTAGGCATACCAAAGCCTGCACATTTAAAATTGCAACCAAATGTACGTAAGAAAACAGAAGGCACACCCATATAGCGGCCTTCTCCTTGAATGCTGTAAAACAGCTCTGCGATTTTTAACTTACTCATTGTTTGAACATCTCTAAGTTAATGATTTTAGCAACACGTTCGCCTACGTCCTCGCCATTTGGAATAACGTATGTTTGTGTATTGTGTCTATCTTTACGATCATCGTATTGTCGAACGTTTAAAATTTTTCCACCTACTGCTGATGATAGTTCAAATGTAATGCGACTATCGCCTTCTGGAGATCCACGTTCGACCATTGCGCCTAAGCCTGCTGTTGCCATTTTAATACTCCTATTTTCGTCTTCGTACTTGTGTTTATTGTCCCACATGTCACGGACTTTACTATATAACCATTTGTCAAACAATTTCATCGAGGTGCAAACTCCTGTTGTAACTTAATATTGTCAAAGAATTCTTTCTTAGTGCCAGTATCTTCTTTGAACGCACCTTTTAATACAGTAGTTTGTGTGAGACTGCTATGTGCCATAATGCCACGATTTTCACAGCAACCGTGTACTGCTTGGATATAAACACCTAAGTCTCTTGCTCCTGTTGCTTTTTCGATTTCTCGTGCAATATCATTAGCAAGTTCCTCCTGGAGAGTACCACGTCTTGCACACCACTGTGCGATACGTGTGTACTTTGAGAGCCCGATGAGTTTTTCAGCCGCGATGATACCAATATAAGCAACGCCGGTAACAGGCTGATGATGGTGACTGCACATAGAACGCAACTCACTGCGAACCACGAGCATGCCTTCATAGCGATCTGAACTGTCGTTTGGGAAAGCTGTTGCGTCTGGTGCTGGGTCATATCGTCCTGCCATTATTTCATTAAAGTACATCTTGGCAAGGCGTCTTGCTGTGCCGTGACTATTTGGATCTGTTTCTCTGTCAATTAGTAGTGCATCTAGTACACCTTCGAATGCGGTAGTTGCTTCGTTGATTAAAACTTCTTTTTGTTCTTCGTCAATGTAGTCGCTAATGTTATCACCAGCCCAAAAGCGTTTGCCATTGGACTTCATTTGTTCTCTAATTGCTTGTGCTAAATTCTTTTCTGCCATTCTTTTTATTCTCCGATTTATAGACGTGGATGTCTAATGTTTATTGTAATGTTTATTTAGGTTTTTGTCAATCATTCTAGTTATTTTCTTTACCATAAACACACCATTGATTCTTTTCATTGTCCCAATGTCTCGTATCATAGTACTGGAATGATACTGTATAACCGAGTAGGCCAAGTTCTAAGTTTACGCCAGCGTGGTCTTGTCTAGTAGTCCAACGGAACGAACAGCCTAGTATAGTAGTGTCACGGTAGATTTCAAACTCTACCGCCTTTTTACCCAATACAGCACTACGATTATAAATGTTGTCCCAACGGCTACTAAACGGATTATTCAATCCAAAACTAAAACTAATCATGTTTCAATTACTACCTTTCTGCGTAAGTCTCTACACTTTTCTTTTACTTCTTTAGGGTAATCTGGATGGAACTCTGCAATACTACAATCGTAAATTTGCTCTTGTACAGTGGATCCGATTTTAACTGCTAGTACTAGTAATGCAACAGTTAGTCCAACGAGCACACACGTTCCGACAACATTATGCGACATAGCATAGCATCCTTTTCTGATTTAAATTTAATAGCCATATATAAGTCTGTTGGGTGGCAAGTAAATCGTTCTCCAGGTAGTCCAAACGTTTCTAACACTCTAGCTAGATAATTGTCCCACCCGTCGATTGTGTCGCCCGGTAACCAATCGATAACAACAATGTTATCGCTCACTTTTTATAATTTCCTTTTTCTGGAATAACATGACGTACACCGCCTGTTGGATCTTCCATGTCGCCTTTGCGTCTAGGGATTAAATGAACATGCGGATAAGGTACAGTTTGCCCTGCGGCAGTACCCCAATTAATACCAATGTTAAACCCGTCCCATTCACCTGAGGCAACTTTTTCTTTACCTGTTGCTAGTGCATCTGCAAAACAATCTTCTATTACACCATCGGCCGCATACTTAGGAACAAACAGTAAATGGCCTTCGGTTACAGGATATTTGTCTTTAAACACAACGACATGAAAATCGTCACGTACAACATCGTCCCACGGTGCAACATTATTAGCACGAGCATCGTCTAAAGTGTAATATAAGTTCATTTCCAGAAGTCCTCCCAAGGATAAACTAGCCAGCAATCATCTTGACGTTTGTCAACAGTCCACGCATGATAGTCTGGATCTTTAAATTGACTGCCATAGTTATGTGTTAGTACAGCAACACGAACATTATTGCCCCATACATAATTCCAATCAACTGCATTTGGTAAACAGCTAGATTTCCAATCTTGTTTGATCCAGTTAATAGTTGCACCAGTATCATTAATGTCATCTACAATAAGAATCTGTTTCTTAAGAAGTGAATTACATTTGATAGTAGTTTCGGGATTAGGATCGTAGCCGAACGCATCTTCAGCCATCCAAAGATTACTTTCAGCACCATTGCCGTCACGAAGACTGACATCAAGTGCGTACATCTTAATGCCAGTATATTGACTTAGTAAATTAGCAGGAACAAGTCCACCGCGAGTTAGTCCGACAATATAATCGGGTCTCCAGTTTTGCTCATACATCTGACGAGCAATTTCTAGAACTGCGCCTTGAACTTGTTCCCAGTTGTAATAAACTTTCTTCATACAGTTAGGCAGTATGCAAGATGTTGAATTTCTTCCTTAGTCATGTGGAAGTTGTAGGTGCTAGTTTGCCAGATTTCACCTTCTTCATTCAAACTTTCTTGAATAAAGTTTACAGCGTAATAATTCTTAGGGCTAACACATTCCCACTTTTCCATGCGAAGTCTGAAACCTTCGCTTTCTTTAATAGTAGTTTCTTTAAATGTTTTTAAAACATCTGGGTGTAAATTGCTCATTGTAAGGTCCTTGGAGTAGTTTCAATCGAAGTTAGTTTTTCGATAATTTCTAAATCTTCTTCATCTAAGTCGTCTAAGTCTAAAGGTTTAGCAAGACGTTGTGCTTCACCTGATGCAAACATTTCTTTAATTTGCGTAATCAATTCGTCGAGTTCTTCTTGTGAACCATCAAAGTGGTCAAAGCATCCAGGGGCGAATTCGATTTTCATGTCTTTAAGTTCGTCAGGTGTAAGTTCTTCAAAATTTTTATTAGTCATTTTCAGTGCCTTTAAGTGCGTCCCATGTTTTGAGTTTAGCTAACTCACGATTGTATTCTTCCCAAATCTTCTTCAACTTGGGATACTTAGCTTCCATTGTAACATCTCTTGTAGGAATTTGCAAGAGTGTTTCTATCCGTTCTATCCGTTCTTCCAAATCAACACCATTTATGACAACAGTACCTTTAACTTCTAGCGTAGCCTTTTCTTCCAAAATTATTTTATCATCGCCGTGTGGGACGGACATTAACGTTGTTCCATTTCCGTTATGAAAATTGGTTGGTGGAGTTTGCCAAGTCATTGTACTAGAAGTACCTGCACCATTAGCAATAGTATAACCTGCTCCAACACCGGTTAAAGTAACGGTGCTAACTGTTCCGCTTGATGTTGTGTACCCACCATTAGGTACTGTTATGTTTATGTTCGGATTGTAAGTAACTGTCATTGTGTACCCATTTATTTTTAACGAGAAATCCCCATTCTCTCTTTTGCGGGCCCGGCATAAACAATGTCCAGCAATCTACATCTGGATCAAGTTCAATTCGGTGATAACTTTCCGCCTTGCATAGACGGAAATGACCAGGACCTCTCCAAACAGACAATTCACCAATCTTTTGGCCTTTGCTGTTAAACTGAGGTAACCATTCCCAATAACCACCTTTGAGGATTAAGGTGGCGTAACTCCAAGGGTGATCATGAACATCGTTCGGATCACCCTTAAGAAAGTGGTGCAAGAAAACATTAAATGGAAACTTTTTACGATCCTTTAAAAACAAGTAATAACGTTCGAGATACGGATCGTTATTTTGACGATCCATAACAATACGCTTGCGACCAATTTTTTCTAGAAAGTTAAGAAACCATTTCATATTTGCCTCACTTTAAGTTGTTGTATAAACCTGTTGCTGTAAAGAAATTTTCTGTAAGTGCCTGAGTTTGTTTGCGTAATTGCGGTAAGAACTTATCGTAGTTTTCCATGTACTGAATAATTTTTGCACAAAGTTCTTTTCTATGAACAGTATATGCTTCGAAGTTTTCAGTCCATTCACTAGGATACTTAAATGTATCAAAGCCCATCTCGCTATAGCTAAGTCTGTCTGGAACCATAGGAATAGCATCTACTACTGCACCTTCATACCAACTAATGCCCAGTGTTTCTTGTAAGTTAGCACTAAACACTAATTTAGATTCGCCTAGCAAATTATGATATTCGTTCTTTGTTAGTTGTTGATCTTGACAAACAACGAATTCATATTGTGGCAAATGTTCTTTCAAGTCTCTAAAAATTTCAACTTGTTTTTCGGGTGCAATACGATGCGGAAATAAAATAAGATTGCGCTTATTCATTCCTTTGTATGGAGCAAGAATTTCTTCCATATACTCCATAGGCCATCCTGTGCGTACTACTTTACCATCAAAGTCGGCGCCTGGCATTGCAGTTTTGCCAAACAAATTTTTCATAAACATTTTGATATGAAAATCTGTAGCAAAGTAGTTGTGATCAATAGCTTCGTAAAAAGCCTTTTCACTGTGCCTAACCCATGGCGCATCTCCAATAAGTCTTCCTAAGAAGTCTTGAGGATCGTAACTACCAGCATGCCATAATGCGTGAATTGTTACAGGAATCTGTAACAGCTCACTCATGTATTTCAAATTTATGATGCCTGGGTGCCAAGCGTCAGTAAAAAGAAAATGGTCGCCAGCGTGAATGCGTCCAGCGCAAAATAATCTACTAAACTCTTCAACTTGAGCAGACTTATAGATATTAGTCCCGCCAAAATTAAGAAAAGCACCAGGAGTGGTTGCACTAGGCACATCCGTAGGACCAGATATAACTTGAACATCATGCCCTCTCTTTTTTAGAACAGCCGGTAGGTGCGTTTTCCACTGTGCTGTGTAACGTGTCTCTACCGGCTCCAAATCTACAATGTAGACTGTCATCTTTCAAATCTTGGACGATTCTGAAATTCTTTGTTATACCTTGGCTTGTCACCATTGTTATAACGTGGCTTATCGCCGTTGTTATAACGTGGCTTGTCATTGTTCCAATGACGCTTTGGCTTCTTAGAATATTCAAAGTCACGCCACACCTTTGAATTACGGTTGTACAAATCTGCCTCGTTAAAAGGCAGAAGTTCGAACCTGCAAAAATCATGCAGGGCTTCTAAATCGTCGAAAATTTTAACGACTTCGGGTTTCATCATTTGCTTCCTTATAAAAATTAATACTTGATGAATGAACCATTTTCTCCATCTTCGGAGACCTCAATCCAAACCTCACGGCTTGGATACTTTTGCTTGATAATGTCATACAGTTCGTCTGACATCATCTCACAACTCTTGTAGTCAAGGCTTATAGTGGCACCTTGACCATTATACAGCGATTCGAGCCATCGTTTGAATTGGATGAATTCGATGTCCCTGTCATTGTGTTGCACACTGATCCACACCCGGAAATGAAAAATGTGACGATGGGGATAACCCAAAAACGATACGTCATATTCATCTCCTGTTGCTAATGCTGGATCGGTTAAAGCGGCTGGGTATTTGTGAATACCTTCTTTACGAAAGGTAACCCAAATCATTTTGTTGGGGCGAATGTCTTGCTTAATATTCATTTTAGTTCTGCGTCTTGCGTATATTGATCCCAATAAGTAAACTTGTCTTTACCCATTAGGCTTTGGAGGTGATGAGTCCAAACGCCGGGATTAGTAGCACCCCATGTTCTGTCATCTAGTTTGAGTGTTGCATTGTAATTGAGTTGATTAATGTATGGCAACTTTACACTAATCATAGGAATAAATTTATCACGTTCAGAGTAACCGCTTTCGATAACGCCTTCAATATGTTCAACACCGAAGTCTAAAGCGACCCAGTATCCTTCATCGAGGCATCCTAAGATAACATCGTCCCACGGTTTATATTCTTCCATAGTAATATCTTTAGGATTAAAACTTTGACTAGTGCCAAAGTAAATCTGTTGAACGTTATGATGTTTTGCTAATTTAAGAATTTCTTCTAGCGGAGGTGTTCCTACTACAAACAATGTAAACATACCATACGCAATAGTATGCTCTACTTCATACCCTGTAAAGAATGTTACACCTTGACGTTCTTCAGTGTTTAATCCCATTTAATATATCCTCTGCTGTAACCGTGTTGTCTATTATTACCGTCTTCGAATGCTTGTTGCCATTCCGTGTTTCTATTGTAACTTCTAGTCCAGAAGCTGTCAACATTAAGTTCACCGTTTTCAATCATATAACGTGCCTGATACATTGAATTGATGAAATCGGGTGTCCTTGGACTTGGTTTTTTGGTTGTAACAGCTTTCCAAAGTTGGACTTGTGCTTCTTCTTTGGATACAGCTTTGCCAACTGCATCCACAATCAATGCGTTGTTATTTAGGTTAATCTCTGTACCTAGTTCGTATTTTCCGGATAAGTCGATTACATTGTCGTAGCTTTCGCTAGTACCTAGTAATAGTTTGTCTCCCCACAGCTCGATGTTACTAGAACCTAATACATCTCTTTCCATACATGGAAAATGGAATCCTAATGCGTTATATACGACCCATGCTAAAAATCCACTGCCTAAAATAATTGTTTTACCGTCTGCTCTATCTTGAAAGTCATCTACAATGCAGTTAATACCACAAGCAATTGGTTCTAAGATATATTTAGGATCAAGTTCATTAACTACGACGAATTCTTTGTCTCTACAGTTGTAATAATCTGCGTATGCAGGTTCACCACGTGTAGCAACATAGTCGCCTACTTTAACATTCGTAACGTCTGCACCTACTTTAGTTACAATGCCAAGACCTTCATGACCTTGCATTTCTAAAGGTAGCGGACCGAACGTTCCGTTCATCATATCGATGTCGCTACGACAAACACCAGTCATAACTGCTTTAACTTCGATTTGATTAGAAGTAGGTTCAGGCTTATCGTAGTCTACTTCTTCAAAGTAGCCTTGTCCTGTTGTTTGTAAACACTTAACTATCATACGTTCTCTATTTTTTCGTGAATCCACAAATCTATTTGACGTTGCTGTTCCCAGTATTCATCATTATTTAGGTTTTCAACAGCATCCTTAATCATATTTAGGTATGCTTCTTCAGGACACCAACCTAATTCAAATACATCGACACTATTATCTTGGTTAATAAATGTAATAGCACTACGTTCTACATTCATAGTGCGCCAGTTGGCACGTAAATCCCACTTGTTAGTGAAACTTATTTGACATTGATCATCGACATCGTGTACACCTTCTGGATATACGGTACCATATTCTGTGCTTTCAATGTCTTCTAGTAGCCAGTTCTGTAACGAAGCACGACCATTTTCATTGTCAGTCTTCCAATTAGGATTCAACGCAACGTACAAACTTAACAAGTGTGGCATTAAATCTCTGCTAACTCCACCAAACGCTAATCTGCGTGTAGTAAACCAACTACCTGGACTAGGAATACAGTTCTTTCTAAGCCACTCGATGTTTACACTCTTTGCTTTAGTTGCTTTTTGTTGTAACTCTTGAATGTTATTGCGCCACATATTGTTCTTAACCATCATAAACCGTGTACTAGGAAACACATCGATAATAGATTGCCAAGTTTTAGCACTAACTACGCCTGGCTTTTCAACAAACACAATATCGGTATATGGAGCAACTTCAATGGCCAAGTCTAAATGTGTAAAGTTTGGTGTGCAGATATGAACAGTATCAAAATGATCATGTGAAAAGATAGCAGACTTAACATTAGAAAAATCTGCACCTTTTGAAACATCGCTATCTACTGTAACAACTTCGTAACCTAATTGGGTCAACACAGATTTGTATAGTTGACCTATACCCATACCTACTACCAAACTTTTCATTTTACGCTATCTTCCAAATCGTCGAGTTTATGAATTTCGTCTTCAGTGAATTCTTCACTATGTCCTTCTGATTGTACAGTCTCTGGCTCTACTTCGTCAAACAAAGCGGCAAATTGCGTACTAGCATTAACCGTTTTCTTACCAACAGCACCGCGAGTGCCTGGAATAGTCATCCAAAAACGACTATAATCTTCAACCAATTGATCAGCAACTGCGCGACTGCTTGTAGCAAAGATGGCTTCAACGACGTCTTTAAAATAAACTCTATCAAAACGTTCTTGTACTAACATAGCTGGACACAGCCCTGCATCGTATTGACGATTTGCTTCTTGTACGCTATTGATATGTTGCCAAACATTATGGCCCATCATAATAGCATAGCTGAAACTATCCCAACTTGTGCGTTCACTTACTTTACCTAGCTTGTTCTTATCTGGTTCTACTAACCAGTCGTTTGGATTATTTGGATCGGGATTAGTAACACCTGGCTTGGGTGTACCTGCACCATAGATACAAACATCTTTAATAGGAACATTATCCATCACTGGACTTGTAGTAAATGACTTGAACCAATTGTCTTGTACTACTGCGTCTTGGAAGAGTCTAGTATCCTGGCTATACTTTTTGTTGTCAATAGACGGCAACATTCTGTAGAGCCATTTTTCTCTGTCAGTGATTTCTGTTTGGACGTAGATTTGTCCGTTCGCAGTTGCGAGAAACGGTGAGGCGCAGTCAAAAGAAACGGTAAAGTTTTCATTATGGTATTTCCTTACAGCACGTTGAATATCTGTGAGCAATAATGCCCACTCCAATTTTGATGTACCTAAGAAGTGCATCCAGTCTTGGTGCCCTTTCTCTAGTAAACCATCAAACCTTAGTGCCACTAGTCGCTTTAAGACTAAGTGTACATCACACATATTCTGTCCACCCATAGCCCAACCATTAAACGCACGGTCGCCATAGACTTTAGGATCGCAATACTTCTTCATTCTATCATACCAATCGTCTGCGTCAGTGTGATTCTCACCTTGAAGAACGTTTAAAAATTTACAATTACCATTACGATTATTTACAAAGTAATCGTTGTTAATATATGTTCCTTGAACTGCTTCTGCGTATGTAGTAATACCAGTAGCTTTTTGTCCAGCAGGGCTACGAGCAACCCACGCAGGAATATCTAAACACATACCGTAGTCCATAAGTGCATCCATCCACTTAAGAACTTGTTCACGTTTCTTTTGTGCTTTAGGACAGTTAGGATTCTTCCAGTCGCCTTCCCACACACCTTTACCAATTTGGAAACCGCCCGAGTCACCTAGCACCCAACTTGTACTTCTATCACGATTGCGAAACATATCTTCACCTTCGTCTTGTTTATTCAAGTCTAAGTTAGCGTGTCCTGCGGAATATAAACAATGGTCGTAGTAAAATAGTCCTTTGTCTGGCTCTAAGTAGTTTAGACTTTCTACACCATTCTTCCACGCTTGTGGAACACGGGCAGGGTCTACATAATTACCATAACGTTGCTTGCCAATAAAAGTGGCGTAAAAGCCACTTGTTGCTGGCAAGAAGTAAGCGTAATCATTTTGTGCCGCTGTTAAATTTTTATTCATTAATTTCCATCCAAATTTCGTAATAAGGATCGTACACCCATCCAGATGGGGGATTTAATGGATCATATTTTTCCGGTGCAGTTAATGGATTAACTACAGGTGTATGACGTTCCTTATATTTCTCTGTTATTATTCTTCTGCATTCTTCGTCAGTATATTGATGGGCATAAAGTCCTTCGATGATATGGTCGAATGACGGGTCTCCAAATATAATTCTTTTTAACAGTTGTGCTATTTTCATTTTAGTAAATGCTGTGCTAATACCATACAACTTAGCCAAGCCCACATAGTGTTAAAAGCTACTAATGTTGGTAATAGCTTTTTGTTGCTTGCCCAAATAAGTGTAAGGCTTGTTAATAACGTTAACCAATAGAATTGCCAAATACTAATACCAAATATTAGTCCAGGAATAATAATTAGCGCCTTTGCAGTCCAACTTGCCGCTTCTACTTTATTATAAAAATGTGTCCAATATTCTTTTGTAAACCACATATTGTAGCATTCGCGTATTTTATCCCATCCTGTTTGATGGTATGTGAACGCAACTAAGATAATTGCGGCAGTAGTTGCCCAAACTATTTGTTCAAGATTCATTCAGTCCTTCCCCATTTAATCTTTAACCATATTCTTTCGTGTATGTAATAGTCAACACTTAATAAAATATGTAATGCTGTAGCAAATCCGGTAGCACTACCAATGTCACCGGTAAACAAGTAAGTCCAAAGAATTGTAAACAGCCATGCAGTAATGCGATAGCTGATCATTCGTGCAACAGTTCTTTTATGTGTTTCCATTATTTGCTCTGCGCTGGTAAAATGTAGTT
>JACCDO010478154.1_pt1 | contig 54088 bp, 45 predicted proteins | sample 7446101 | NCBI WGS metagenome assembly JACCDO01 (sample SAMN15323440, study PRJNA562643) | freshwater metagenome | isolation source: river surface water | place: USA:Blue River Watershed | collected 2017-08-16 | reverse complement strand
CCACCTGCGCGACCCACTACCTTCAAAATATGAAACCCATTTGGACTTTGAATAATATTACTGATGCGCCCATCAGGAACATTCGCAACCGCTTTAAGGAAAAGGTCTGGCCAGCCATTCAATGGACGCACGCCGAGATCGCCACCGAGACTGGCTTCCGGCCCGTCAGATGACGCCTTCGCTACACTTTCAAAACTCTCGCCTTTGCGGACACGCGCCAACAAATCCTGCGCTTTTTTACGTAAAACGGCCACCTCATCTGGCGACGACCCCTCGGGCACTCGCACCAAAATCTGTGCAATACCCATGATTGCTGGCTGCACGGCTTTGGGCTTAGGCGGCGGTGGAGGTGGTGGAGCCGGAGCAGGTGTCGGTCTCACTGCTGGTAAGCCCCCCGCCTCTCGTGCCTTTTGCTCACGCAAAAACGCGTCTACCTCAGCATCCGTGATCAAAATCGTACGGTCGACCACTGTCTGCCGCAGACGCTCGAGTAATAACTCGCGTCGGATCAGGTTTTCGTAATCAGACCACGGTACACCGGAGGCTTGAAGCTGCTGTCGTATTTGTGCGACCGTCGCGTTATTTCGCTTGGCAATCGTCTCGATTGCGGCATCAATCATGGCTGGTGTGATCTGAATATTGAGCCGGCGGCCCTCTTGTAACTCAAGTTTTTCAGTGATCAGTCGCTGCAGAACCTGAGGCTCAAGTACGTTATCTGGCGGCATTTGTATGCGCTGCGCTGCCATATCTCGTTTCGCTAAACGCAGGCGTGCATCAAGTTCGCGCCGAGTAATGACCTCTTTATTTACAACTGCAACAATCGTGTCTGCGTCGCGTTCAGATCCGCCTGCAGCGGTCTTAGCCGGTGTCGCCTGGCGCGCAGTTCCACCCGAAGCTGGCTGCGCGTACGCCGAGGCGCAGAGCGTCGCCCCCACACACACTCCTATGAGCGCTATCCAAACACGGAAGGTTTTAACTACTTGCATCATTCGTACCTTTCAAATTTACTCACACTCGGAACGGGCGGATTGATCGGCTCGTAATCGGGAATACTGCGCCCGATAATACCCATGGGATTTTGACCCAAGTTGCCCAATCCACCGAGCTCAAGCTGGAAAAATACTGCGCTGTTTGTTTGATCTACGCTGACAACATATCTCTGAAACACCACACGCCCCGTCCAGCAGCAATCACCTTTGTACTCCAGACCGACTACACCCTGCGTCACTTTCGGCATTGCAATGATATTCGATGGGTCGAGCAGACTCGGTGCATTCACTTTATTAAAGGAATAATCCACGCGTCCGATTGAGTACCACTTCTTGGTGAGCGGCCACTGGAAGCCAGCACTGACCTGGTTTTGCCCCTGCGGTTGATAGAGAGCATCAGGTGGCGGATTAACCTGGTAGCGATACGAAAGTGCCAGCGTCGCTAAGCGCTGCGGACGCCAGCGACTAATGATCTGAGCACGACTGAGCTCGCTCTTGTAAGGGTTGTACTGAAACAAGGACGATAGATTCAACGTGTCGGTCAAGGCAGCGCTACTGCCGAGGAGGAACTGAGACTTTGTATTGGTGCGTGGAACCTGAAACGGCAACGTAACGTACTGATCTTCAAAATAAAACTGCTGGGCAACCGATAATTGCAACCGCTCAAAACCACTATTTGCGTCAAGCCAGCGGCTAGTCAGTCCTAGGGTCGCCTGGTTTGCATTGGCAATCCGATCAAAGCCAGTAAAAATATTCTCCTGGAAGGCAGAAGAGAAACTGAAATCAGCCATGGTCGTGTCATAGACAGGGAACTGGGACTGATCTCGGTAAGGCACTCTCAGATAATAGGCGCGCGGCTCAAGCGTTTGCAGCGCCGGTTTGCCAAAGAATGTTGTGTCACGCTCGAAGGTCATGCCCGAATCCACAGACATGATCGGCAACACACGAGAGTTTGACGACTGACCGTATCCATACCAGTTCTCGAGGCCATACCATTCTGTCTGGTATTGCGCCATGCTCAGTGCGACTTTGGGTGTAACGTACCAGCCAGGCTTGACGATTGGATAGGCAATCGAGTTGTATGACAGCGCCCGTTGACCATCCGGCTTCCAACGCAACGACCCCAGCGGACCATAAGCAAAGCGCTGATCAGTGGGCATTTGAAACTTGGTTAATGTGTTTTGACTTTGTAGATCAAAACCATTGATGTCAAAACGCCCACCATTAATCGTGTATTCAGGAACCTTGTTGTACTGAGGGGTCACAAACGTTCCGCTTGGCCGAATCGTTTGAAACGTCACCACTTGAGCCATGGTGTTCCAATACTCGTTGGCCCAACCTGTGCCCACTTGACGCGGCAGCGCCGTCACTGTGGCCTGGTTGATACCAATATTGGCAAAATCCTTGAAATAGTTATCGTCAGACACACCACTCGCGTTGTAGCCACCATAGAAGCCGCCGCCAAAGCGCTGCCCATATTGCGCCGAGTACAGCCAACGGTCCTGCCCTGTCTGGATGTCATTTGGCAAGTATGTGCCGGCCGCTACACCGGAGTAGCTCTCTCCCATGTAACGGAACTCACTACCTAATTGCGCGCCACGTTTTGTCATGGTGCGTAACTGCGCCGTCATATCGTAGTTCGGTGCAATATTGAAATAGTACGGCTGGGTGTAGTCAAAGCCGGTATTGGTCGTATTGCCGAACGTCGGAAGCAGTAAGCCGCTCTTACGCTCTTTCTTGATCGGAAATGTTAGATAGGGAGCTGCCAGAATCGGAACGTTTTTAAAGTACAGAACTCCATTACGCGCGACACCTTCATTTTCTGCGTAATCTAGATCAAGCTTCTCGGTTTCGATGTACCAAGATGGCTGCGGGCACGGGCAACCGCTATAGGTAACATCCTTCAGACTCATCTGATTCTTGTTGAATACATCTGCCCATGACCCTACGCCAGCTCCGCCATTTTCAATCCAGAAATTAGGCTGATCAACACTGGCCGTACCGTCCTCAGAGTTATAGATAATGCTCGTGCCGGAAATCACGTTTCCGTCGCGAATCAGGCGTGCGTTGGTCTGCGCGTCGAGCACGCCGGTGGTCTTGTTGTAATCAATGTAATTAGCACGCAACACCGCATCCTGCCTTCGCATTGCGGCATCGCCGAGCATCTGCACGTTACCTTGCGCACTACCCCACATTTCACGGGCCTCAAGGAAGCCAGGCATCTGATTTTCTGGAGGCACAAAACGATCAAGCTTTGGGGCCACCCTCAACCCCATCAACTGCACTCGGGGCGCGGGCGGTGGAGCTGCAACTGGCTTTGCGGCGGGTTTCGCAACTGGCTTGGTAGCGGGTTTGGCCGCTGGCTTGGGGGCTGACGAAGTCGCTGACTGCGTTGCAGGCTTTGTCGCTGGCTTGGTAGCAGGCTGGGCCGTTGGCTGGGTGGTGGCCTGAGCTGTTTTGACAGGTGCCGGCTTCGGCTTGGCGGCAGCTTGATTAGGCTGCGTGTTTTTAGGCTGCGTACTTTTAGGCTGCGTACTTTTTGGTGGTGCTTTTTTCGGAGGCGCCTGCCCGGAGGCCGCCTGAGTAGGCGCCTCGCCTGGGATCGTCTCGGTGTTTTGGGCTTGCACAGCCCCCACACTTATTCCCAGAGTCGTTGCGAGAAAAAGTCGAGCAAAAAGAAACAGCACGCTTTAAACAGTCACCTATTCAGGGCAGTTCTACCCAAAGTTTGTCGTCAAAATCCGGCAAACCCTCGCCGCTTCAGAGCTATTATAGTTCTGGTACAGCCAAATTTAGGGTTTTTTAGACAATGTCAGATCAAAGAATACCATTATTAGTCAATTGGTTAAATCGAATTCCTCAGAAACTAGGTCTAAAAGTTGACACACTTGCGCCCGCTTCAAGCGATGCCAGCTTTAGGCGCTATTTCCGAATAGAGTCTGCCGGCGGGACCTTAGTGGTTATGGACGCCCCGCCCCCTAAGGAAGACTGCCGGCCATTTGTCGATGTCGCCGACCGTTTGGCGGCAGTGGGACTGAACGTTCCAAACATTATCGAAAAAGACTTAGATCAGGGTTTTTTACTGCTTTCTGACCTTGGTCCAACAACTTACTACAACAAAATCGTCGAAGGCATAGAGGATTCCACTTTACAGAAAATGTATCGTGACGCGCTCTCAGCACTAGTTCGTATGCAGGCAGCCAACGTCCAGGGGCTACCTCGCTATGACGCTGCGCGCCTCAAAGAGGAGCTCGGCCTGTTTACAGAGTGGTACACAAGCGTGCATTGCAAAACCACGCTCACCCCCGAGGCCTTGCAGGCCCTAGACGGCGTTTTCGACGTGTTGGTCAAACACAACGCAGCGCAGCCTGAAGTTTTCGTGCACAGGGACTTTCATTCACCCAACTTAATGCTATGTGAGGAAGAAAAATTTGGCCCGAACCCGGGAATCCTCGACTTTCAAGATGCGGTCGCGGGGCCAATTACCTACGATCTCGCCTCTATTGTGATGGACGCCAGAACCACCTGGGAGGAACCGCAGCAAATCGACTGGGCGATCCGCTACTGGGAGCAGGCTCGCAAAAGCAATTTACCCGTACCTACCGACTTTGCCGATTTTCACCGAGACTATGAGTGGATGGGCCTACAACGCAATCTTCGGATCCTCGGGGTATTCGCGCGTCTGAACCACCGTGACGGTAAGGCCTCATATCTCGCACACATGCCACGCGTGAACCAGTATGTCAGACAAGTCGCCGGCCGTTACATCGCCTTCAAACCATTGCTGCGCGTCCTCGATCAACTGGATCAGGTACAAACCAAAGTCGGGTACACCTTCTAATGCATGCGATGATTTTGGCAGCCGGCCGGGGCGAACGGATGCGCCCTTTAACCGACCACCTACCGAAGCCGCTACTACCTGTCGGGGGTAAACCGCTCATCGTTTGGCATCTTGAAAAACTCGCCACGGCCGGGATCACAGACGTTGTCATCAACCATGCCTGGCTTGGGCAAAAGATTGAAGACCTACTCGGTGATGGTTCTGAGTTCGGCGTTCGAATTCAGTACTCACCAGAGACGGTCGCATTGGAAACAGCTGGCGGAATAGCCACCGCAGGACCGCTCCTGGGTCCCGAACCCTTTTTAGTCATCAACGGCGATATTTGGTGTGATTGGAATCCGATTGACGCCCACGCCATCGCTCAAGAACTGCTTCGAACCAAGCATCTTGCCTGGCTGCTTTTAGTCGAAAACCCTGAACATCACCCCAAAGGAGACTTCACTCGACTTGAGGATGGGCACCTGAGCGACCAGGCCAGTATGCGCAAGACATTTTCCGGCATCGGCGTCTATCAACCCGCTCTTTTCGCAGATACTGCGATCGGGCAACCCGCCAAACTCGCGCCGCTTCTTCGGGCAGCAATGATGGAGAAAAAAATAATCGGCGATGTACACGAGAGCTTCTGGCTCGACGTTGGAACGCCAGAACGTCTCGCGGCGTTAGAATATAGACTCAAGCAGCAACTCTAACTCCCAATGGTCATTCGCGTCCAAGCAAAACGTGCGGTTTTTAAGCCCGCTCCGTACGACACACGGCGCCGCCCGCGTCGTATCCCAAGCTGGCTGATCGTCTTACTCCTAGGCGTACTTCTAGGAGGCGGTGGCGTACTTTTCCTGCAAGCGAGTTACGGCGCCAAGCGCCTAACAACGGAACAAGCGCAAAAACTCACCGATGAACTAAAACTCGTCTCGGCTGAGCGTCAAGCATTACAAACACAAGTAGATAACCACGCTCGTTCGCTCGAGGGTGAGCGCACGCAAAACGCAGACATTATCAAAAGTCTGCGAGAAGAGCTCTCGACGGCGCAAGCAATCATCGCCCCCATGAAAGAGCAGCTGAACCTCATGGTTCAAACATTACCTTTCGACCCGCGCTACGGAGTCGTCGGCGTAAGCACCAGCACCTTCAATCAAGCAAAAAAAGGCGGGCAGCTTTCGTATCTCATCTGGTTACTTCGCGCCAAGCCAGAGAAGCAGGACTTCACAGGGTGGTTGGAACTCTCCTACGAGGGCCGCTGGCCGACCGGGCGCGTTGAAACTATTCCAACACCTCGCTCTGCCGTGCAGTTCAATCATTACCTGCCAGTCAGTGGAGTAGCGAACTTACCCGAGGGTTTTGTTGTTCAGCGCGTCAACGTAAAGATTCTCGCCCAGGACGGTAAGCGACAGATCACCTGGCGCGTATTACCTGTCCAAGCGCAATAGAAAGCAGCGCCGTGGCAAACACAAGCCCCTCTGTCGGTTACACGCCTACGTGGCAGCCGACACGTCGGCTTCTCGGCTTACTGGCACTTGGCTTAGCGATTCATGTCACGTTCGCGACCCTTCTGACACTCTCTGTCGACGAAGCGCATTACGCCTACTATGCAGTGCGCCTGGACTGGAGCTATTTTGATCACCCTCCTCTCGTAGGCTGGATTCAATGGCCGCTCGTTGCGCTCGGTGTACCAGACGCGATCCTGCGGCTCATTCCCCAAGCACTATGGCTCGCCGCCTGTCTGCTCGCGCGCAGACTCGCCCTCGACGTGAACGACATGGTTCCCAGTTGGAACTACTCGCCATCCGCAAAAGAAACGGCGGGACTCTGGGCGGTCGCGCTCATGCTGTGCGCACCCCTCATGCATGTACTTGCCGTAGGTTTGTTGCCAGACACGTTGCTGATGGTGCTGACTCTGCTGATTATGCAAAGCACACTGAGGCTCGCGATCGCGCCGCGAGATTCGCAGGCCATATCACTTAAACGTTGGCTAATCCTTGGTGCACTCCTAGGGTTGGCTGGGCTCTCAAAGTACACCGCCATTCTCCCGGCGCTCACCGTGATTGCGATTCTTTTGCGCACGCACGGCATCGCCCTACTTGCAAAGAAAGGACCTTGGCTTGCGGTTGCCGTAGCATGCCTGATCGTCACCCCAGTTTTTGTCTGGAACGCTCAACACGAGTGGGTCTCGTTCGCTTACCAACTCAAGCATGGCGGCGGCGGCACCTGGCAACTGCGCCGCCTAGCGGCCTTCGTCGGAATTCAAATCGGGGCCTATGGGCCACTCCTCGTGCTAGGTGCCTACCTTTGCTTGCGCGACATCTTTCGGCAAAAGCAATGGCTGATCGCGGGTCTCACGTTGTTTTTTATTGTTCCTTTTGGCGTGACCGCAATTCTCTCAGGCGGTGGAAGCCTTCCACACTGGACCGCACCAGCATGGCTAGCGATGATCCCCTTTGCAGCGAACGCCATAGGTGCGCACTGGGCGAGCGGCAAACAGTTCTGGATTCGCGCTTTCGTGCGAGCCCAGGTGGTGATTTGTCTTGCAGCGTTTACCTTGCTTTTCTTTGTGGGCATACCGGGCATCGGGCAGGATCACCCCTGGGGCAAGAAGAACCCGCTCGCCGACATGTGGGGCTGGAAAAATGCAGGGGCGATGGCCCAGAGGCTCAGCCACCAACACCATATCCCCTCAATATCCTTACGCAATTGGACACTTGCGAGTCGGATGGCATGGTACGCACAGCCACTCCCGATCTTTGTTCTGGACAAGCGTTTCGACCAGTTTGACCTGTGGTTTGGTGAAATACCCACCGGGGCAGACAGTCTTTTTGTAAACTGGTCGCAAATGCGCTTTGACTTGCCCACTCAACCCGGTGGATTTGAATCGTGCACCTTACTTGAGCAACTCGACATCAAACGACTTGGGCGTTCGATTTCGGACTTTAGTTTTTATCATTGCCGCAACTGGGGCGCTACCCCAACTCCAAAATAGACGTCGTTCAGTGAAAAAAACCTTCAAAGCACTCTGGCCCTACCTTCGCATTGTTTTGTCTTTGCTGCTACTGTGGCTCGCCGCGCGAAATATCGACTGGCAAGCACTCAAAGAGACCAAGATCGCGATCAAGCCAGGTTGGTTCGCACTAGCGCTCGCCTTGCTTATCTTCGCCAACCTTCTCGCAGTTGTCCGCTGGGGTTGGATTATGCGCAGCATGGGTCTGCGCCTACCCATCTCGCGCTACATCACGCTGTACTTCGCAGGTGGCCTTATCAACCAGGGGTTACCTAGCACCATTGGCGGCGACAGTTATCGTGCGGTCGAGGGCAGTAGGTTAGGTGTTATTCGACAGCGCAATGTCGGCCAAGCTGCAGGCACACGCACACCAACCTTATCAGAAGAGCTTCACCAGCCCATCGATCTGAACCGGGCTCCGCCGCGCTTACGCCTTGGTTTTATCAGCGTTGCGTTAGATAGAGGGCTTGGCCTGATTGGCAACAATATCTTGGGCGCGTTAGGGCTAATACTCGGCGGCGTCATGATTGGTCCGTGGGGTCAGTCACTTGGCTGGTGGGCGCTTGGTGCCATGATCGCCGGGGCAGCCCTCGCGAGCCTTTTGCTCGGCTCACCTCGCACACGCGTCTGGATTCAAAAAATACTCACAAAGCTCGGCATGCCAGAGGCAATGCCCGGACTGAAAACCGCGCTTGGCTGGCCCACCGTACTACCTCAGCTCAGTATTTCAATTTGTACGCACATGATCGCTCTAACCGCTTTCTGGTGCTGCTTGCAGGCCTTTGGGACAACGGCGCCCTTTGCCGCACTCATGGTGGGCCTACCCGCTCTAGGCCTGCTGATGATGTTACCAATCAGCATTTCTGGCTGGGGTTTACGCGAAGCCACACTGTCGACGACACTCGCTCTCTGGGGTGTAGACAGCGGTATTACGGTGCTTGCATCCGTCAGTTTTGGAATTGTCACGCTCGTCACCTACCTTCCGGGCGCCATCTCGCTTTTACAGCGCCGACGCCAAGACGATCTGAGCACAAAGCATTAAACTACCATCCCATGAGCTTAAGCGTCGACACCATGCGCACCATCGACCATCGGGTCGGTGTCCCCCTGTGCGCTCTATTTAGCCCAATCGTGGCCCTGCTGGACTGGATCACCTTACTTTTCAAGGGTCCAGCTGGTTCGCCACGTCGCTTGCTGTTTATCGAGCTATCCGAAATGGGTAGCGCCATCATTGTTGACCCCGCGATGCGTGATGCACAAGCGCGCGGCGCGGAAATCTTTTTCCTTATATTCAAAAGCAATCGCGCTAGCCTCACCTTACTCAATACGGTTCCAGAAAAGAATATTTTCACAATCGATTCCAGCTCGGTGGTTACTTTGGTCCGAGACACGATCAAGTTCTTATTCCAAGCTCGGGCATACAAAATCGATACCGTCATCGATCTTGAGTTGTTTTCACGCTTCACTGCCCTACTAACCGGGCTATGCGGGGCACGCAAACGCGTGGGTTATCACATTTTTCATGGTGAAGGCCTGTGGCGCGGCACGATGCTCACGCACAAAGTGCACTACAACCCCCACATTCATATCGCAAAAAACTTTTTGTCGCTGATACACGCAGCTTTCTCTTCAGCACCAGAGCAGCCGTACAGCAAAGTACACATTCCAGACTCTGCAATTCAGATAGCGCAGGCCGTCATCGACCCCACGGTCAAGCAAACGGTACTCGCTCGCATCTACACACTTGCGCAGCAGGCCCAGCGTCCGTTTGAGCATGGCGTTCAGCCCTTATTGCTTGTCAACCCCAATGCGAGTGAACTGTTGGTACAGCGTCGATGGGCTCCTGAGAGCTTTTCAAAGCTCATCGTCGCACTCGTTGAGCAATGGCCAGACTGCTTGGTCCTCATTACTGGGTCGCCCTCTGAGCATGCCTATGTCGAAAACGTGCGTCTAGGCGCAAATGTACCGAACGCACTGAACTTCGCGGGGCAAGTCAGTTTTGCCGAGCTACCTGCGCTGTATACCCTCGCAGACGTGATGCTCACCAACGACTCGGGTCCTGGTCATTTTTCATCTGTCACTGGGTTACATACCGTCGTGCTCTTCGGACCAGAAACGCCTGCGCTCTACGGCTCTCTGGGAAAATCCATTCCTATCACGGCACAACTTGCCTGTTCACCATGCGTGAGTGCAGCCAATCACCGCAAAACACCTTGCTCAGACAACGCCTGCATGCGTGCGATTAGTGTCGAGCAAGTTATGCAAAAAATGATCGTCCAATTTACGGCGTCTCGTGCATGACAACGCACCAGCGTTCGAATGCAGTTGCGCGCAACCTCGCCACCATCACAAAGAAGGATTTTCTTTGGTGCCTAGTACCTCTGGCATTGTGGGCGCTTTGCTGGTTTTTTTTGCCAGAGCCTGGCTTGTTTCTTTACCTGAATCACAGCGCACGCAGCCTACCGGATATGGTTTGGGTGACGTTCAATATGCTTGGAAACGGTTGGAGCGCTTTTGCACTGTGCTCCCCACTCTTGATATTTGCGCCGCGCCTGTTGACGAGCGCTATCTTGGGTGGAGCGATTGCTGGCGCACTCTCTCGGTGGCCGAAACACGTACTTGAGATGCCTCGCCCAGCAGGCATTCTTGATCACAGCAGTTTTTATATTCTGGAGCGCCCACTCACCTCTTTTGCGATGCCGTCGGGGCACACGCTCACCGCATTCGCAGTGTTGTCGGGAATTTACTTCGCGATGGACCGCAAACACCGCGGCCCTTTTTTCTGGTTATTTGTTGTGGCAGCTTTTGGTGGGTTCGCGCGTATCGCCCTCGGAGCCCACTGGCCCTCTGACGTATTTGCGGGCGCAGCACTTGGAATCTTTGGCGGAATTATTGGTGGACATTTTAGCAATCGCCTGCCTGACGCATTATTTCAACACACCTCTTGGCTGTTGCGGCTGATCGGGTTTGGGGCAGCGCTTTGCGCCTATATGCTACTCACAACAAAAATCGACTTCAAACTAGCCCAGCCGATTCAATACATTTTCGCGACCATTGCAATCGCAAGTGTTCTGATCTTTTTTTGGCGAAGCTTTCGCTTCGCCAAAAGTCACAACTAACGAATAATTATTTCTGACCGGTTTCGGCTTTGTAACGCGCCAAATTCTCTGCGTTTGGCGGATACAAACCAGGAAGGGCCTGCCCTTTTTCGACCTGCGACATAATCCACACCTCCAGAGCCTCTTGTGAAGCGGCGCTTGCCACAACATCGTCAAGCAAGGCTGCAGGGATCAATACCGCACCGTCGTCATCCACAACAACGACATCACCAGGGAACACAGCAACGCCACCGCAACCAATCGGTTGTTGCCAGTCAACAAAGGTCAAACCAGCCACAGATGGTGGCGCAGCAGCACCGGAACACCAAACTGGCAAACCAGTACCTAATACACCTGCGAGGTCACGCACGACACCGTCTGTCACCAGCGCAGCCACGTTTTTCTTGGCCATGCGGGCGCACAAAATATCGCCGAAAATGCCGGCATCTTGAACACCCATCGAATCCACGACAGCGATACAACCTTCCGGCATATCTTCAATAGCGCCGCGTGTCGACTTCGGTGACGACCACGACTCTGGCGTTGCCAAGTCTTCTCTGGCGGGCACAAAGCGCAGGGTAAACGCACGAGCCACCAAACGTGGCTGGCCACTACGGATGGGCTTAGTGCCGCGCATCCAAACGTTGCGCAAACCTTTTTTCAGCAGCACGGTGGTGAGTGTCGCAGTAGAGATTCCGGCGAGGATATCTTTTACTTTTGGATCGAGTTGCATATTGACCATGTCGGGTCTCCGAATGCGTTAAGTGAAAGTAGAGAAATATATAAAGTGTACAAACCGCACTATTTCAGCGCGGCGAGTTTCTTTTCCTGGCGCGTGGTTAGGCGTGCAATGTCTGCAACGTCTTGTGCGCTCAGTTTAGGACCAGGCTTGCGGATTGCAGCAGAGGCAATTGCACCGCGCTGGGCAAGAATGTGCTTACGCACAGCAAGTCCGACGCCCGCCTGTTGCTCATACTTAGCCAAAGGCAAGTAGCAGTCAAAAATATCGAAGGCACGTTCGACGTCACCGGCAGCAAACGCCTTACACACATCAACCATCATCTCTGGGTAAGCAAAGCCAGTCATCGCACCATTGGCTCCACGGACGAGCTCTTCAGGCAGGAACAGGCCACCGCCATTACCAGTCAAAATAGAAATTTTTTGCAAATCGCCCTTTTGGATCGCTTGGCACACGGCAGACAACTTACCCAAACCAGGCCAGTCTTCGTGCTTGAGCATGACACAAGTAGGAGAGTTTTTTAGAATCCGCATCACAACAGCAGTGGACATCTGCACGCCCGTCGAGGTTGGGTGATCCTGCAAACACCAAGGAACATCCGCCCCCAAGGTCTCGTTGACCATATCAAAATAGCTACAGATCTGGTCATCCGTACGCAAGCCTGCTGCAGGGGCAACCATCACACCCGAAGCACCCATATCCATGACACTTTTCGTGAGCTCGCCCATTGGCGCAAAACCCGCTGCAGAAGCGCCAACGACGACAGGTACCTCACCCTTCACGCGGGCAAGAACTTGTTTCACAAAAATACGAGATTCTTCGGCCGTGAGCTTGGTCGCCTCGCCCATAATGCCAAGAATCGTCAAGCCAGTCACACCGCGCTCGAGACAAAAATCCACCATACGGTCGGTACTTGCCAAATCAAGCTCACCCCCATCCTTGAATGGCGTGACAGTAATCAGATACACCCCGTTTGCAGTGGGATTAAAAGCATTGACGTTCGTATTCACATTCAGTCCTTGTTCGGGGAGATGCCTATCGTTTAGGCAACGTTTTCCAGCGCGATATTTGCGCTGTAACATAGCACACACTACGGCGATAAATCTCTTGCCACATTTCAGCAAAACCAATAGTCTAAGGCATCCTCAATATGAGCGCATGCACTGAGAACCATAAGATCGGAGCCAACAATGAAACTAGCAAAAAAACTACCAATTTTGACACTGGCTGGTGCCCTGCTGGGCCTCATTCAATCGCCCGTGGCACAGGCCCAAGACTTCCCCAAACAGCCGATCAAACTCGTTGTGCCCTGGGCCCCAGGTGGCAACGTTGACATCACCGCACGCGCGGTCGCGCCGTCACTGTCTGAAATACTCGGTCAACAAGTCATCGTTGAAAACAAACCCGGTGCAGGCGGCTTCATTGGCTCGACCGGCGTCGTGAAATCCACGCCTGATGGCTACACGCTCCTGCTCGGCTCCAGCGGATCGGTATCCGTTGCACCAGCGCTTGTCGCCACGCCGCCTTACAACCCAGTCAAAGACCTTACTGTGATCGGGCCTATCCACGCTGTGCCGATCGTACTCAGCGCCACTGCAAAAGGAAATATGAAAACCTTTGCTGACTTTGCCGCAAAAGCAAAGGCAGGCAAAGAACAAATTTCTGTGGGCTCAGCGGGCAACGGTTCGAGCCAACACTTAGCCCTAGAAATGCTCGCTCTGCGCATGGGAGTAAAACTTAACCACATTCCTTACAAAGGGAGCGGCCCCGCATTGGTTGATTTAGTAGGCGGACAGATCGAAACAATGATGGATCAGCTCACCGCTTCGATTTCGCACATTAAAAGTGGCGCAATCATTCCACTCGCCCAGACTGGAAAAACACGTTCACCGCTCTTGCCTAACGTACCAACGTTTGAAGAGTTAGGTATCAAAGACTTCGACATGGTGACGTACACCGGCATTTTCGGACCGGCCGGGATGCCTGCTGCAGTTGTAGAAAAACTGTCCGCAGCCCTTCAACAAACTCTGAAGCAAGCAAGCGTCAAAGAGCGTTTTAATAGCCTTGGTGTCGACATCATCACTCTAGACCGAAATGCTTTCGCGGCGTATGTGAAAAAGGATTTCGAAGATAACCAGGCCATCGCTAAAGCTGCAAAGATCGTGATGCAGTAACGCAACGCAGGATTTGAATCACAACATGTCTACTCAGCAAAAAATCGACGCACTCGAAGAAAACTATAAACACATCCTCGGGTTTGTCCCTGAGAGGATTCACTCACGGATTACGCTCGGAATGGAAACCGCACCCGACATGACTGAGGGCATAGAGAAGCTGCGCGCACAGCTTCTCGAGCCAGACGCGCTAGACCTCAAGACGAGTCAGCTGATGGCATTCGGCATGCTGCTCATGAACCTGTCACAAGCAGCCGAAAATCATGCCGTAGCAGCACTGCGTGCGGGGGCTACCGTACAAGAGCTGCAAGCCACAGCGGGGATAGCCTTTGTCTTTCGCGGCATCCCGGCAATCAACCTTTCCGGCGAGGCGATCGCAGGTGCTCTTAAAAAAGTACAGGCCTTAAAAGAGAAAAGCTGATCGCAGCGTCACAGCGATCAGCTTTTCCTTGCAACATCTAGCGAACTACACCTTCGCTAAGCGCGCCACCAAAGCCTGTCCGGTCTCTTTTGTGCCCAAACGGCCACCAACGTCCTTTGTAGATTCGCCCGCGGCAATCGCGGCTGCGACAGCATTCTCAAGGGCTTGAGCGGCCTGCGTGAACTCTGGGCGCCCTTTGCGTTGACCGAACCAGTTCAACAGCATCGCCGCCGACCAGACCTGCGAGAACGGATTTGCAATATTCTTCCCAGCAATATCAGGTGCAGACCCGTGCGCTGCCTGCGCCATCGCGTAGTTCACACCAGCATTAATAGAAGCCGCCATACCCAAGCTACCGGAAAGCTCCGCAGTCAGGTCCGACAAAATATCACCAAACATGTTGGTCGTGACGATTACGTCATAACGCTCCGGCGTACGCACGACGTGCGCCATCATGGCGTCCACAATAATCTCTTCGATTTGGACCTCAGGAAACTCTTTGCCAATTAAGCGGCAAGAGTCGATAAACATTCCGTCACCAAGGCGCAATACGTTCGCCTTATGCACAACCGTCACATGCTTGCGTCGGGTCATCGCTAACTCAAAGGCTGCACGAGCAATCCGCTCACAGCACTGTCGTGTAATACGTCGCAATGAAACCACCACGTCAGACGTAATCAACATTTCGCTGCCACCGGACTCGACGTTGCGATCCGCGTAGAAGCCTTCAGTGTTCTCACGCACCACAACTAGGTCAAGCGGTTTGTGGACTGCGCCACTGCCAGGGAATGTTTTTGCAGGACGAATATTGGCGAAGAGATCCAAGCTTTTACGAAAGAATTTCGATGGATTGATCTCACCTTTGGACTCGTCCTTAAAGTCATAAGTCGACATCGGCCCCAATATCAAACCGTCTGCGCCCTTAACGGCATCCAGTAAACCAGCATGAATCGTCGTCCCATGTTTGATCAAGCTTTCATGGCCAGCTATATCATGGTGCAAATTCAAATTGAGCTTAAATTTTTTGGAGATCAGCTCTAAGGCATCGACCGCCACAGACACAGTCTCTGCACCAATGCCATCACCTGGCAAAACGATAATTTTCATTAACAAGCTCTCTTTAAAGTGAATACTATCTGTATAGCAAAGATAAGCACCCTTGCCAACACGTTCAACCAAACTTCAATTGATCTGATGTGCTGATTAATTTACGCATCTGCTGTTCGAGGGCATCGCGCGTCTCAATCCCGGATTGCCTGGGCCCATCGAGATAAAACTGCCAGAACAGGCTAGTTGTCGCGCTCACACAATCCCAAATCTTTGCGTTGGACTGATCCGTGACAGACACATCTCGACTAAACCTTTGAGAGTCAACCGACTCACCCGCAAAACTCATGTGATCTGCCAAATCAAGTTTGAGCTGAATCTTTTGACCGGCAGGCAAATAATCAAATACAAGCTCGCGCTGCGCCAGGCTTACACCCAGCCTCACCGCCTCTCCATCCTTTTTAAATGTCACGTACTGATCGTGGGTGCCGGTCACGCAGAGGAACGGAATGTCTATTCCTTTAAGCGACTGCGCACGCTCTGCCGAAATAGCTGTGGGCGATAAAGCAATCACCGCGCGTACGCGTGCATCGCGCGACGACTGGCCTGCACCCGCCTGGCCAGCGATCGACTGCGCTGTTAATGCACCGAAAGAATGGCCTGCCAAACCTATACGCTCGGCATCAATCCGCGGGGCAAAGACAGCCTTTTCTAAACAATAGTCGATGGCAAAGCGGCAGTCAGCAACACGCAAGCCATATTGCGGGCCAGCGATCGCCTCATTGATGTTGGTCTTAAATGTCTTGCCGGATGCGACAGTCCAAATAGAATCGTCGGTCACGGGATGTGCCAGGGTGACCACAATGAATCCTGCGCGGCGCCAGGACTCACACCATGCTGCGCCATTTGATACGCCACTTCCGAGGCCTGGAGAATAAATGATGAGCCCAGCTTTGCCAGAACCTTCTGGCAACCGTGCGCGCAACTTCACCCGTCGTTTCGTTTTAGGATCAATCAGCACCATCACAGCCGGATCAGTGTTTTTTACGTCAGGCTTGGTCTCCGATGTCTGTCCAGAAGCGCTCGTGCTTAATCCCATGCCACAAACCGCCCATGCTGCACTGGCGGCAAGCTGTCTACGCTTCAAGTCAATAACATCCATCACATCGTAATAGTTTTGAATTCACCAGGCAGTACGATCTCCAGCACTTCAAAGTCGTCTGAGTGTTCAATTTCACGATGGCGAATATGGGGCGGTTGATGGACGCACGTGCCCTCAACCAGCTTATGCTGACCATGCCCCTCATACTCAAAAATCGCCCAACCCTTCAACACATACACAAACTGAAAACTCAACTCGTGTCGATGCCATTCACCCGTCGCATTACTGCCCTTACTCGCTTTAATGACATGCATGACAGCCTTACCATCGGTCGCATCAAAAATACCTAGATCACGATAATCAAAATATTCACGCAGGCCGTCATGGGTGAAAGGCTTGTCCTTCGCGTGCTGGATGCTGAATTTCATGTTGGTCTCCAAATTAGAAAGATACGCCTGCTTCGCGCCCGACGCGCTGCAAGTCTTCGAGTGTGTCCTGCGCCAACAAGAGCCCCTTGGACCGATTTTCACGATCAGCCAGACGCTCCATTTCGCCAGGATAGTAAACCTGCTTATGCCCAGCGGCGAGCGGCACATCTTTGAGCGAACGAATGTATGTATCAATCCGCTGATGGAACTCCGTTATCGGCATAAAAGCTGAGACATTCAAGGCCACCATGAAATGACCTGCACCGCTGCGATTAACAGGATCATACGGACCATGCACTGTGTCCAGAAACTGGCTACCCGACAATACGCCAGACAACATATCAACCATGACACCCATCACATAACCTTTGTGACCCGCCATGGGCAAAATGAATCCCTCAAGCGCCGCTTTAGGGTCAGTTGTTGGTCGACCCTGTGCATCCACCGCCCAATAATCAGGTATCGGTTCACGGCGCTTGTTTGCCAAATAAATCTTGCCGCGTGCAACACCCGAGTTGGCCATGTCCATAACAACTGGACCATACGCCCCACCTGGAACTGCAATCGACCATGGATTAGTACCAATTTTCTTTTTCAAACCACCCCAAGGCGCCATATTTGGTCCCGCATTACTCATCAGCATCATGATGCAGTTCTGCTCTGCCGCGATGCGTGTGTAATACATACACGTACCAAAATGATTGGAGTTGCGAATCGACACAACACCCACACCATGCTTTTTCGCTCGCCCAACGGCCTCATCGACGGCCCTCCGGGTGATCACCTGACCCACCCCATCATGACCGTCCATCACGGCGATCGCCCCCGCATCCACCTCAAGCGTGGTGTGTGTGACCGGCTTCATGGCACCGGAACGCAGGCGGGCGTAATACCAACCAAGACGTAGCATGCCGTGCGACTGATGCCCCCACAAATCAGCCTGAACCAACGTGTCTGCGGCTAATTCTGCATCTGACTGCGGAACACCAGCGCTGAGGTAGACCGCTGTGGCGAAGTCTCGAAGTACTTCAGGCGTGATTGGACCGCCTGGCAGGGGGTGAGTAGGCGAACTCATTTCATCAAAGCGCCATAAACCAGCGACTTATAAAGCATCCGGCTGTGGGTCTTGCTGGTTGGCCCCTGCGTCATAATCAAAGCCGCAAGATTTTCACGTGGATCAAGCCAGAAACTCGTCCCCCAAATCCCTGCCCACATCGCATCACCAACCGAGCCAGGCACCCAGCCCATTCCCTGCTCAAGTCGCACCGCAAACCCTAAACCGAAACCATACCCGGGACCAGTATTGGCAATGGTGGTGCCACCCATCCCAGCGGAGTGGTTCGACAACATGTATTCAACGGTTTTACGTGACAGGTAACGGCGTCCCTCAAAGAGGCCACCATTGAGCATCATTTGCAAGAAGCGCATGTAGTCCTGCGCTGTACCCAGCATGCCCCCACCACCACGCAGGTAGGTACGGCCAACAGGGTTTTGTGTTTGGCGATAGCCTTTAAGCATTTCTGCCTTGAGTGGGTCACTGTCCAGCGCTTCAGCCACGCGGCCGAATTCATCAGGCGCAACCCACCATGTCGTATCGGGCATCTCGAGCGGATCCGTGAGTAGTTCTTTCACGATCAGATCAAGAGACTTGTTCTCTAAACGCTCTAATAGCAAGCCAAGCACATCAATTGAAATTGAATACTCCCAATAACTTCCGGGCTGGTGCGCAAGTGGAATTTTTCCCAAGTTACGCAGCATGTCCTCGGTAGTAATGTCGTGTTCGCGCGACTCAATGTTGAGGTCGGTATAAAGCTTCGCAATGCGGGGCGAAGCCGCACGCCCACCATAAACAAAGCCGGCTGTGTGTCGCATCAAGTCCTGGACCCAAATTGGACGCTCAAGCGGCACATCGCCCTGGGGCGTTTCCACCTTGAGATCTTTTAGCTCAGGCAACCATTTAACGATTGGATCGAACATATTCATCCGACCACGCTCAACCAGAATCATCGCCGCAGCGGTCACCAAAGGTTTGGTCATCGAAGCAAGTCTAAAAATACTGTCTTTAGACATACGCTTGGATTTAGCTGCATCTTGAAAGCCGTGCGATGCATAGTGCACGATCTCACTATGACGCGCCACCATGGTGACCGCGCCTGGAAAATGATCAGCATCGACCTGTTCTTGCATCACATCCGCGATGCGAGCGAGCCGGCTTGCAGAAAACCCTTGCACCAGCCCCGAATCTGATTCGGCCAAATGGGCGTAAGTTGAAGTGCTTTGCTTTGAAGACTGTGTCATGGGTTCTAAAGGAATGTTGAATACGGCGAGGGGCGTTAACCCATACTCGCAAGGGGCGGACTTCCGGCATAATCTTACGGCAAAACCCCCCATAGCACCCCAAAGGAATACGTTGTATGTCTAAGCTTCGCCCAGAAATGACGGTTCAAGAGTTAAACAAGCGCAGTGGCGAGAACTTGCCCGGTCTCATGGGTGTGGAGATACTCGAGGTCTCCGAGAACACGCTCAAAAGCCGCATGGTCTTACGCAAGGTGCACTTTGCACCAAACAGCTACCTGCATGCGGCAAGCGTGATTGCGTTAGCAGACACGACCTGCGGTTACGCCACGATTGCGCATCTTCCGCCCGGCGCCCTATCCTTCACAACGATCGAACTCAAGAGCAACCACCTAGGCACCGTGCGCGGTGAAGGTGAAATCATTTTGTGCACTGCAACCGCCCAACACTTAGGTGGCAATACGCAGGTTTGGGATGCTATTGTGCGTGACGCCGCCACAGGTAAGAAAATCGCATTATTTCGTTGCACACAAATGGTTCTCTGGCCAAAACAAGCCTGAGCAGTTACTTCACACGCAACTTGATAGTCCTCGCCACATGCCAAAGAACACGTTAATTATTACAGCACTGCCTAACGAGCTCGATCAGGCGCGATTACCGACAGGCACGCAGTTGGTGTACTCGGGCGTTGGAAAAATCAACGCAACAATAGTGACACTCAAAGCGATTGAACAATACAAACCAGAACGTATTGTTAACTTTGGAACCGTAGGCTCGGTCAAGCCTCACCTGTCTGGACTGCTTGAGATCAATCGCGTGATACAACGCGACATGATTGCAGAGCCTCTCTCGCCGCGTGGACGCGTACCCTTTTGCGAACGCCCATACGAGTATTTTGCGGGATCGGGCCAACACACATGCGCAACGGGAGACAGTTTCGTGACAAGCAAAGATCCTTGGCTCGATTTGCAAGGGGTTGATGTCGTCGACATGGAACTTTACGCCATTGCGGCAGTTGCGTTCGCGCATGACCTGCCTTGGGCCTCACTGAAATATGTGACCGATCACACGAATGAAGATTCAGCGTCAGACTGGAATACAAAAGTGAACCACGGTGAAGAATTATTTCTAGAGTACCTACGTTCAAATTATTAAGAAAGCACAGGGAGACAACATGCAAAAATTAAAACAAAACACGTTAATTAGGCACGCATCACTTATAGGCGCAGTCACTCTCGCACTCGCCTCCCCTACACAAGCCCGTGTAACAAAAATTGTCATCGACGAAACCGTCGCGATGCCAGCAATCAGCAGCAAACACCCTGGGGACCAATCCAATATCACCTACGAAATTATTTCTGGGCGCGCTTTTGGTGAGCTCGATCCCAAGAAACCACACAACGCAATCATCCAAGATATTGAACTGGCCAAAGATCCAGACGGTAAGGTGCGCTATGTCGCCTCATTCGTTATTCACAAGCCCGTTGATCTTAAAAACGCTAGCGGCCTAATGTGGCACGACGTCCCGAATCGTGGACGTGTCTATGACTTTTCACCGCGTGAACAAGCGCTAGGCGACATCATGATCGCGACAGCCTGGCAAGGTGACAACAGTGGCAACACGCGTGTTCGTCCAACCAACTCCTCCAAAACCGGTCAGTTCTTACAAGTACCGGTTGCCCGACAGCCGAATGGTGACCCGGTCACAGGTGAAGTCTTCGGACGTATCGTCAACCGCTCGGGCAAGGCCTCTCAACCGCTCATTGTTCAAAGCAACCCCCTACCCTACAAACCCATTTCACTTGATACGAGCAAGGCAAAACTGACCTCCAGAGGCGGCGAAACCATGCACGGACAAGTTATTGACGAGGTACGCATTGCTGATACTGATTGGGCATGGGCCAAGTGCGATGAGAAAAATCCTTTCCCTGGCACACCAGACGCCACACAAATCTGTTTAAAAGACGGCTATGACCCAAAACGTCTCTACCAAGTGGTCTTTACGGCCGCCGATCCCTATGTGCTCGGCATCGGCTTTGCTGCATGGCGAGATCTGGGACACTTTTTTAAAACCGCCGCAAAGGATGATGCAGGAACAGTCAATCCCATCGCTGGTGTCGTAAAGCACAGCATTGGTCGAGGAGTATCCCAATCTGGAAACTTCTTGCGGGGCTGGCTGCATTTGGGTTTCAACCAAGCCGAGCAAGGAGGCAAGGTGCACGATGGCATCTGGCCGATTATCGCGGGTCGTCGTATCGCGTTGAATTTCCGTTGGGCCCAAGCTGACGGCGTGCTGGAACTCTATCAGGCCGGCAGCGAAGGTCCGCAATGGTGGCTACCGCACCCTGATCCTGTGCGAGGCCTGCCTTCAGCTGGAATTTTGGGACGCTGTACCGCCTCTGACACATGCCCGAAAGTTGTCGAACATTTTGGTTCAGCTGAGGTCTGGGCCTTGAAACTTACTCCTGAGTGGGTAGGTACGGATGGCAAAACCGATTTGCCGCTCCCCAATACTGTCCGACGCTATTACATTGCTAGCAGCCATCATGGCGGTGGCGCAGGAGGCTTCGATACAAGCTTGCCCGGCGTAGGCTTAGCCAAAACGCCGACGACCTGTCCCGGCAACAATTTCGGGGTGGGGATCTTACCGAGCAATCCTGTACCGCACACCCAAACAGTCAATGCAATTCGCGTGCACTTTCGTAACTGGGTCATGCAGGGAATCGAGCCACCTCCTAGCCGCTATCCGACACTGGCCGCGCAACCTGGACAGAAGTCTGGAACGCTGGCTTTAGCGAACAAGAACGACATCGGTTTCCCGACGCTACCAGGTCTGCGACCCACCGTCCCTGAAGCCGACTTCATCATGCCGGTGCTGGATTACGACTGGGGCCCCCAGTTCAACGCGTTAGATGGCTCTGGCATTCCCACCAATGCACCACCCCCGATCAAGCAAGTGCTCAAGATGTACGCACCCAAAGTAGATCAGGATGGTAACGAGCTTGGTGGTGTACCAGTCGCTTTGCTCGATGCGCCGCTTGGAACCTATCTCGGCTGGAACATTACTGCTGACGGAGATAAACCGTTTCACAAGGGACAAATCTGCAACTACGTCGGAGGAATGATCCCCTTTGCTCGCACAGCAGCCGAACGCAAAGCTAACAACGACCCAAGAGCTTCCTTGGAAGAGCGATATGGAACGCATGAGGGCTATGTGGCTGCGCTCACGAAGGGCACAGAACGTGCAGTGAAAGAGGGATTTCTACTTCCCGTCGACGCTGCGCAACTCATCGAACAAGCGCGGGCCAGCAAGGTTCTGCGTTAAAGCACGAGACACAGGAGCGCGTAAGCAACGCACTCCTGTGTTCAGCGTCTCGTCAGAGCACCCAAAAGTGATGGGTGCCGTCTCGCCCCAATTGCTCGACCAGGCCAAACTCCCAGTCGAGGTAGGCTTGCATTGCGGCATGCGCATTGTCAGTCCCCTCATAGGGGCGTTTGTAACGATCGATCGGCTCTGACATCAAATGCGTGGCCCCCTGCTCTAAGGGATAGCCAGCGGCTGCCCATGCTTTGGTTCCCCCTGCGAGCACTGACACCTCAGCGTTCAGCACATCCGCAATCTCGGCCGCCGCAAAACTTGACTGCACCCCGTCCGTGCAAACCAGTACATAGTGCGTTGCACGCGGTATTGCGCCCAACGCAGCCTTGAACTGAGATCGCAAGACATAGCGCGCGCCGGCAATATGGCCTTTTACGTACTGCGCATGCTTACTCAGATCGAGAATAACGATCGCATGATCTTTCTGCAGTCGCGTCAATTCCTCCGCCTGAACCATTTTGGCTTTTGGCACCGGAGGCAATGGCGCGGCCCAATCGCCCCGTTCGTTGTATTGCTCGTTTGACACGCCATCCACGACACAAACGTCCCAAGCCATTTGGGCAAGCCAAGACGCGGTCATATTCGCACGCACACCATCACGATCCACCAGCACAATGCGCGCTCCGCGCACAGGCGCCACCATTTCTGTCTCCTGAACCAACTGCCCGCCAGGCGTAGAACGAAATCCAGGCAAATGCCCAGCGGCAAACTCCTCCGGTGTACGCGTGTCAAAAAAATATGTCGTTCGGCCAATCTGGGAACGCCAGCCATCAAGCTCTGCAAGCGTTGTACGTTTAACTCCCGCCCGATCAGCGACGTCGCGCGCACGTGCCGCCGCACTTTCAACTGTGGTCGTTGAAACCTCAGTAAATTTGCGCGTCTGGCCGCGATCTAATGTCTGGCCGGCAAGCGTCCAACCAATCGTACCGTTACGCAACGCAGCCACTTTATTAGGTATACCGGCATTCACTAAAGACTGTGTGCCAATAATGCTGCGCGTGCGACCCGCGCAGTTCACAATGACACGCGTCTCAGGCCTGGGGGCTAGCTCCGAAATTCGCAAGACAAGTTCAGCACCGGGGCAACTTATGGCGGTGGGAATGCTCATCGTGTTGTACTCGTCGAAACGCCGCGCGTCCACAATGACGACATCCGCCTGGCTATCGATAAGCGCCTGCACCTCTTCGGCGGGCAAGGAGGGCGTGTGATTCTTGGACTCGACCAGCTCACCGAAGGATTTACTCGGCACGTTCACATCACGGAAGAGCTCGCCCCCCGCAGCGCGCCATGCGCGTACACCACCCTCAAATACCGATACATTTTGATAACCCAGCTGCACGAGACGTCTCGCTGCCAACATTGCATCACTTTGCTCAATCGGCACATCTCCCTCATCAAGCGTGACGATCCAGACATCGCGACGCGGGAGTACTGCGTAGGCATCGGCCTCAACACGCGACAATGGAAAATTCGCTGCGAAGAGCGGGTGACATTGCGCGTGCGGATCTTCCTCTCGTACGTCCAATAAAGCAACTTCGCGACGCTCAAGCAAAGCGGAGCGTACCGCTGCGTAATCAGCGGTGTGAATAGATAGATCGTTCAGCGCAGCCATGTTAATCATTTCCAAAGATTGGGTACGACGCTATTGCAGTAGCCCGACACAAAAGATTTCGATGCACCCGTCGCCGGATCGAATACATGGCGATTAATACGGCCAATGTTCCCGCCGTAGACGTGGATGCTAATCGATGTCCGGTCTCGATAAAAATTTGCAACCTCATGTACATCATGTGTTGATGGCGACACCGAACCCACTTGACCAGGCAACAAGACGACAGCATCACTGCGGCGCAAGCTACCATCGCTTTGCCTGTGGTAATGCGTATCCACTTCTTTGCCTCGCAACATCCCGATCAAGCCCCAAGTCATGTGGTCATGCACTGGTGTTTTTTGTCCTGGCCCCCACACAAAACTGACGATGGAGAACAAGTCCAACGGATCCGCGTACAACAAGTACTGCTGGTAGTGCTGGGGATGTGCTCTCGTAAACGCCTCAGGTAACCAATTGTCGTTTGCCACCAGTCTTGCCAATAAAGTCGATCCGCGGGCCAAAATTTCCCGCTCGGCGGGTCTGCTTTGCAGCATTTTCGACATATCCTGCACGAACGTCAGCAAACTTGATTGACTCATGTCTAAGCTCTCCTATCGGTGAGCACATCATAAATGCTTAGCCCCCCGTTTGAGGCCAAAATTTCCATGTCGTAAAGCTAAGCAATATTTACTTTTTTGACTCGATTGTCATTCCACAACAATTAAGAACAAGTCATAAATACCACTATCCTTTGCAGAAGGGCATCCTCTATACTCCGAAGCTTTACCAAGTATTGGAAAACACTCACTTTTTTTGGGTGACTCACCCACGGAGTGGGGGCAATTCTTAGCATAGGTATGCCGGATGTGGATTGTTAGGACAGCGTTAGAGCGGCCTTACACATTTATTGTGATGGCAATCCTCATCCTGCTCTCTACACCGCTTGCGGTGATGCGTACTCCGGTCGATGTCTTGCCCGAAATCGACATCCCTGTTGTGACAGTGATCTGGAGCTACAACGGCTTGTCAGCTCAGCAGATGGGGAATCGTATTGCTCAAACGCACGAGCGATCTCTCACCACCACGGTCAGTGATATCAAAACGATTGAGTCGCGCTCGCTTGGCGGTCTGACGATCATCAAAATTTATTTCCAGCCGAATGTAAATATTCAAATGGCCGTCTCGCAAGTCGTGGCGGTGTCGCAATCGGCGCTGCGACAAATGCCTCCCGGTATTACGCCACCTTTAGTGATCAAGTACACAGCCTCTTCGATCCCTGTGGTTCAAATCGGCATGTCTAGCAAGACACTATCCGAGAAAGAGCTGTTCGATTCAGCACTGAACATTCTGCGCCCTCAGCTCATCACGATCCCTGGCCTTGCCATGCCGTTCCCTTATGGTGGCAAGGCACGTGCAGTCTCTGTCGATATTGATCCCGAAGCTCTAAGAGCGAAAGGCATGACATCTTCGGATGTCATCAATGCGATCACAACACAGAACTTAACCCTTCCGTCTGGCACGACCAAAATTGATGATGTCGAGTTCAACATCTCGATGAACTCATCACCTGTGAGCATCGCAGGACTCAACAACATTCCAGTGCGAACCGTCAACGGCGCAACCACCTACCTACGCGAGGTCGCGCACGTACGGGACGGCTTTTCTCCACAAATCAACATCGTGCGTCAAAACGGCGAGCGTGGCTTATTACTGACGGCGCTCAAGAACGGTGGCGCATCAACCTTAGATGTCGTGAGCAGAGTCAAAACGATGCTGCCGAGATTACTGCCGTTACTCCCCGAAGGCATTGATGTCACACTGCTTGCGGACCAGTCGGTATTTGTGAAGCAGGCCATTTCTGGGGTGATACATGAAGCGCTTCTTGCTGGCGCGCTCACGGCCATCATGCTGCTGCTTTTCTTGGGGAATTGGCGTACAACCGTCATCGTTGCAATCTCCATACCACTCTCAATCTTCACTTCCTTGATTGTGCTGCATCTGATCGGGCAAACAATCAACATCATGACGCTTGGAGGCCTTGCGCTCGCGGTTGGTATTTTGGTTGATGATGCGACTGTCACGATCGAAAATATTGAACGTCACCTGCATATGGGGAAAGGGCTCTATGAGGCGGTCATGGATGGTGCGGGAGAGATCGCAGTCCCCACCTTTGTCTCTACGCTCTGTATCTGTATTGTTTTCGTACCGATGTTTTTCTTGGGTGGTGTGGCGCGATACCTTTTTGTACCGCTCGCAGAAGCAGTGAGCTTCGCAATGCTTGCGTCTTATGTGCTATCGCGCACACTCGTTCCAACAATGGCGTACTTGCTCTTAAAAAATCAAGGCACACCCGGTTGGTTCGCCAGAGGCATTCATCACGCGCACGTCCGATTTAACGCAAGATTCGAACGCTTCCGCGCTACATATGCCATCGTTCTCGAAAGACTGCTCGAGCACCGCGTGCGCTTCATTCTCGGCTTTCTAGGCTTTTGCATCCTCTCCTGTGGAATTTACGCCTTGCTTGGTCGGGATTTGTTTCCCACAGTAGATACCGGTCAAATCAAACTACATATGCGTGCGCCCAGTGGGACACGAGTCGAGCGTACCGCCATCATCGCGGACGAGGTGCAAACTGTCATCCGTCGCGTCATCCCTGCCGCAGAGCTTGAAGGGATTCTCGACAACGTAGGCCAGCCCAATAGCGGTATTAACCTTTCCTACAGCAGTTCAGGCACGATTGGATCGTTCGATGCAGACATCATGATCACGCTCAAGCCTGGTCACAAAAAGTCGAGCGAATACTACATGGATAAGCTCATGCCTGAGCTGCGCAAGAGTTTCCCAGGCGTTGAGTTTTTCTACCAAGCCGCCGATATCGTCACGCAGATATTGAACTTCGGCATACCGTCTGCCATCGACGTACAGATTGTTGGTAATAACTACGCAGCCAATCAACAGTTGGCAGCGAAGCTGGTGAGCAAAGTCGCTGCCGTGCCAGGAGCCACCGATGTACATATTCACCAACGACTGGATCGACCTGCGATAGCCCTAACCATGGATCGCACTCGTATGCAGGCGATGGGATTAACGCCTGCCGACTTAGCTCAGAACGTATTGCTGCCGCTCTCTGGCAGTTCGCAGACCTCACCAAATTTTTGGCTGAACCCGAACAACAACATTAGCTATTCCATACAAGTTCAGGCGCCTCAGTCAAACATAAGCTCTCTGGACGAATTGCTCAGGCTCCCTGTCGGGCCGTCCAACGCAGCAGCCTCGAACGCAGCCTCCGCCATCAACAGCGCTACTGGACGAGGTACTCAGCTACTTGGGAACTTGGTTACTGCATCACCAACGACTGAGTTCGCTATCTTTACCCGCTACAACATTCTGCCCGCTATCAACATCTATGCCAACGTACGGGGTCGCGATCTCGCGTCCGTTGCGAAAGAAATTCAGGTCATTGTGGACGAAGCCAAGCCTCAGTTACCAAGAGGCAGTCGCATCGAAATGCGCGGCCAAGTGGAAACCATGCACGAGTCCTTCGTTGGCCTTGGAGTCGGCTTGGTGGGTGCAATTGTTTTGGTCTATTTGCTGATCGTCATTAATTTTCAATCTTGGCTTGACCCCTTTATTGTGATTGCCGCCCTCATTGCAGCACTAGCGGGCATCGCGTGGATGCTCATTTTGACTGCCACAAATCTGAGCGTACCCGCCCTGACCGGAGCGATTATGACCATGGGGGTTGCAACCGCTAACAGTGTGTTGGTGATCTCCTTTGCACGTCAACGGCTACTTGACGGTCTCACCCCTCTTGCTGCAGCACTCGATGCCGGCTCCACTCGATTACGTCCTGTGCTTATGACCGCACTCGCGATGATCATCGGTATGGTGCCTATGGCTATTGGTCTGGGCGAAGGTTCTGAGCAAAACGCCCCTCTTGGGCGCGCCGTGATCGGTGGCTTGATCTTCGCAACTGTATCGACCGTTTTATTTGTACCTGTGCTGTTTGCTACCTTTCACGAACGCTTAGCGGCACGCAAGTTGAACAAGGAATTGACCACATGACGGACCCAAGCAAAAGCACTATCGCGACGTTGCGGCGAGTCAAACTCGCGACTGCCGTCGTGCTTGTCTTTCTTCTGCTCGGCCTTGGCAAGACGCTCTACTCGCGCTGGTCATACGGAGATGTCCTTGCACAGCGTAGCGAAGAGGCATCGCAACTCCATGTGCTTGTGACGCAACCAGCACTACCAAATCCAAACAGCCCGAATATGAGGCTGGTCTTGCCGGGTACATTGCTCGGCATTAATGAGGCGCTGATCCACGCACGCGTCAATGGCTATGTCAAAGAATGGCGTAAAGATATTGGAGATAACGTCAAACAGGGAGAGACGCTCGCTGTTTTAGATATCCCTGAGATTAATCGTCAAGTTGATGAGGCAACAGCCAACTTCCAACTCGCCAAAACCGCCTATGAGCGCTGGAAGAAATTGCGCGCACAGGACGCCGTGTCACAACAAGAACTTGATGAGAAAACCGCCCTCTATCGACAAAGCGAAGCTGTATTGAAGCGACTCAAGCAACTGCAAGACTTTGGTACAGTCGTTGCCCCCTTTAGTGGTCGAGTGACAAAGCGCAATATCAACACAGGCGATCTAGTCAACTCAGGTAACGTAGGGACTGCCCAAGCCATGTTTGCGATGGCACGCGTTGATAAGCTACATGTTTACGCATACCTGCCACAGGACCGTGTTTCACAAATAAAAGTAGGGGATAAAGTTGATGTCTATCAACCCAGTGCTCCGGACAAGGTGGTAGAGGGTCGTATCGCACGCACAGCCGGAGCGATTGATATGCAGACTCGTACGCTGCAAGTGGATGTCGAGCTCGACAATGCCAACAATGCATTCATGCCTGGCACTTATGTTGAGATCGCCTTCAAAATTATTCCCGGCAATAATTTAATTGTCCCGACCAACACTTTAATCTTTGGCGCTGGCGGTCCGTATGTTGCTACAGTCAAGGACGACGTCGTCACCAGAAAGAAAGTGACGCTTGGTATCGATTTTGGTATGCAAGTCGAGGTGCGAAGCGGCATCACGAAAGACGATTGGTTGATTTTGAACCCGCTCGATTCAGTGACTGACGGTCAGCGTGTCATCGTACAAATAGCCAAACCAGCAGCCCCGCCTGCTAGACGCGGCTCATGAGACACACTCTTGCCCTTAGCCTTTTGGTGCTGACATGTGTCGGCTGCTCTCCTATCGGTCCAGATTACGAACGCCCAGATGTTGAACTTCCACAAAACTGGAAGAGCTTACCTGGCGCCAACCCTGCACTTTGGAAGATAGCGAATCCTTCGGATGACGCACCCAAGGACAAATGGTGGAAGGCCTTTAACGACAAGACTCTAGAAGATCTCATTGAAAAGTGTCTTGCGAATAACAATACATTGCAAGTATCTTTGGCACGCCTAGATCAGGCGATTGCGCAAAGCGAAGCGCGCGGAGCTGCTCTCCTTCCAAGCCTTAACCTAGGTGCTGCCGCGACGCGGACTCGAACATCAGAAAATAGACCGACTACCACTTACACCAGCGTAAATTCGTCCACGACTCAAAACGATTTTCGTCCTGTTGCTGTCATGACTTATGAAATTGACTGGCTTGGTAAAGTGCGCCGAGATGTCGAGGCGTCAACGAACACAGCAGCGCAAGCGGCAGCTGATACCGAGAACGTTAGGTTGTTGTTGACTGCTCAACTTGCAAGCGCTTATTTCTTGCTTCGACAATACGACGAAGAAATCAGAGTCCTAAGTAACATCGTCGCGATCCAGAAAAAACTTCTAGACCTAATTCAAAAACGTTATGACCTTGGGGCAGCCGGCCGGACCGAGCTTTCGCAGCAAACTGCACTTGGAGAGTCAAGTGGAGCGCAGCTTGAGATGCTGCGCTCACTACGTAACGTTCAAGAAAATTTAATTGCAACGCTTACTGGCACCCCAGCGGCCCTGTTCTCGCTTGCACCCGGTCGCCTGCCAGATCACCCGCCCGCGTTTCCTGTCAGCCTACCCTCTTCGTTACTCGAGCGTCGACCTGATGTCGCAGCAGCAGAACGGGCCATGGCAGCAGCAAATGCCCAAGTGGGCGTTGCAAAGGCTGCATTTTTCCCATCCCTTTTGATTGCGCCAGCATTTTTTGGGACAGACTCGACAAACCTTGCGAACCTACTGAGCGTGCCCTCCATTGTTTGGTCGATTGGCCTGACGGCCACCCAAACTCTGTTTGACGGCGGACGTACAAGCGCAAACTACCGCTTCGCTCAAGCCGGCTATCGCGCGACAGCAGCGAGCTACCGCCAAACGATCACCGTTGCGATTCAGGAGACGCAGGACGCAATGAGCAGTGTGCAACAACTAGAGCGTGCGCGCAGCAAGCAAGATGAAGCAGTACGCAACCTCAACAAAGCCTACCAAATCAGTGCGATTCGTTACCGTGAAGGCTTAGACACCGCACAAACGCTCGCCTTAATCCAGCAAAATCAGCTCACTGCACAGCGTATCAAGTGGCAGATGCATGGTGGGCAGTTTTTAGCAAACATTGCACTCGTTAAGGCGCTCGGCGGTGGCTGGGACGGATATAAAGACCTTAAACCAGAGCTTTCGCCAGAAAGCAAAAAATAGAATGACGTTCACTTCCTACAACCCCCTCAAAATAATAATTGGGATGTACTAAGCATGTTGATTTTTTCAAGTACCGTTTTTCTGTCTGCCTTCCTGCTTTTTCAGATTCAACCGATAGTCGCCAAAATGATTCTGCCCTGGTTTGGGGGCTCCTCATCGGTATGGAGCGTCTGCATGGTCTTTTTCCAGGCGGAACTCTTGCTCGGCTATGCCTATGTGCATTGGTTGCACGAAAAGCTGTCACCGCACAAACAAGTAATTGTTCATGTGAGCCTGCTCGCACTCAGCTTACTCATGCTACCGGTTGCTGCAGACCCCTCTTGGAAGGGTGACGCACTGACTGACCCGAGTTGGGCAGTGTTTGTCGTACTCGCCATCGCAGTTGGTGCTCCTTACCTCATGCTGTCAACAACAGGCCCTCTGATGCAGGCCTGGTATGCCTTGGCATTCACAAAGCCCGGCGCAGAGATCAAACCGTACCGCTTGTACGCACTCTCAAACCTAGCCTCGATGCTGGCGCTTCTGTCATATCCAGTTGTGATTGAGCCATTTTTTGCCGTTCAACATCAAGCAAATATGTGGTCTATCGGCTATGCGGCATTTACTCTCGGGGCACTCTTTACTGGCATTATTGTTTGGAAGAGTCACGCTAGACCACAAGAACACAAGCAGGCTGAAACATCGACCGCTGCGCGCCCCGCTCTGACCGAATGTTTACTTTGGGTTGGTCTGGCTGCAACAGCATCAATTTTGCTTTTGACCCTAACGCATCAGTTGACCAACGATGTTGCACCGGTACCATTTCTTTGGGTATTGCCACTCAGTATTTATTTGCTGAGTTTCATTCTTTGTTTTGATGCACCTCGCTACTACGTCCGCTCAGCATTCCTGATTGCATTGCCTATTGCGCTACTCACAGTCGACTATGTACTCACCCATGGGCAAGGCATTCCTGCCATGGTAACGCTCCTATCCCTTTCACTGTTCGTGTTCTGCATGGTTTGCCACGGCGAGCTCGTTCGCAGAAAGCCACCAGTGCGCCACCTAACACTTTTCTATCTCATGCTTTCTGTGGGAGGTGCGCTGGGCGGAACCTTTGTTGGGCTGATTGCGCCCACAATTTTTAACGCCTACTTTGAGCTGCCCATCGGTCTGTTTCTCTGCGCAGCATTGATCACAATCGTTATATGGAAAGAAAGCTCAAAGGCATTACGCATTGCAATCGCGATCGCCTTGGTTCTCTATAGCGCTCGCCTAGTTTACTTATCGCTTGAGTACGTAAACGGATACCGGGTAGTGATGCGCAACTTCTACAGCCAATTGCGTGTAGAAGACGTACCAACCGTACATGGCATCAAGCGCGTCATGCGTCATGGAAATATTATTCACGGCGAACAATATCTTGATGAAAATTTACGTCGCAAACCAACCGCTTACTACTGCCCCCAGTCTGGCATTGGCCTCGCGCTCAATAGCCTGAGCACAGCACAGTCACAAAAAATTGGCATTGTTGGCCTTGGTGTTGGCACACTCGCCACCTATGGGCGTGCCGGTAATGAGATGCGCATGTACGAAATCAACGACCAAGTCGTCGATGTCGCCCGCACCGAGTTTACATACCTCAGTGATAGCCCCGCCAAGATGGTTTCAGTTTTGGGTGACGGCCGTTTAATGTTGGAACGTGAACCGAAACAAGATTTTGATCTGCTCGCGATGGACGCGTTCTCTGGTGACTCCATCCCGACACACCTACTGACACTCGAGGCGATGAAAATCTACCTTGGTCATATGAAGTCAGACGGGATTCTCGCAGTCCACATCACAAATCAGTACCTGGATCTGCAACCGGTAATGGCTGCGATTGCTCAGCATTACGGCAAAGTCGCCATGCTGTATAGCATTCCAAAAAATCCACCTGAGCCTTTTTGTCGTCATACGACTTGGGTGCTCTTGATGTCACCCGAGCGCGCAGCCAATCTACCGAAAGAGCTGCAAGGTGGCACGAAGCTGACACCTCGCCCCGGCTTCAGGCCGTGGACCGATGGTTTCTCGAACTTGATTGATATCCTTAAATAGCGAGTGCTACTTTAAAGTTTTACCAACTTTTGCAATATCGCTTGGTTTAGTCGGGCCACGTTTCCGGTCAGTGCACCGCTCTTAGACAGATCAAGTGGCGTTGAGCCAACCTGAAGTCTGACTGCAGGGCTATTGCCGATAATCAGTGAGGCGACGCGATCCAGTTCGACGTCGATGGACTGGCCTGGCTGAAAAATACGCTCATTGCGCCGGCCGTCAGTGGTGATGAGTGATGCCCAACATTCTCCGACAAAAACAATACGCAGTGTTGTGCTCTTCAAGTTGGCAAATGGATCAGCCACGCCCCCCGCCTTTGGAGCCTCGGCTACCGCAGGAGCCGCCGGCGCCACAGGAGGCGCTGTCGCAACTGCTATCGGTGTCACAGGCTCCGCCACTTTCACTTCCGGCGGCGGTGGAGTTGTCACTACAACAGGGGGAGGTGTAGCCGAGACTGAGCTATCTGTTGCGACGGTGTTCCCGGCATCCTGAGTGGCAGCCTGCGCATTCTCAGGCTCATCAGAGCTACTAAATAGTCGACCACCGAGAGTCACTGCGAGCACTATCAGCGCGATTACCGCGACGCTACCCGCTACAACGTAAATACGCTGTCTTTGAGTTTGCGAATCAAGCGGAGCTGGTCCATGACCTGCCTTATACAAACGAGCGACACCAGAAGCGGAGGACGAAACAGCCTGCAAACTCGCAAGCTCAAGCTGTTGCAATTTGTCATTGATAATGAGGTCGCGACTGAGGCCAAGATAAAACAAATAACCTTTCAGAGCATGCACATACCGGCGCTCATGATGAAAGGAATCCATCGTGCCGGCTTCAAGGTTCAATACTTGACTCGGAGACAGGATCAGGCGCTTGGCGACATCACCAATCTCTTTCTTTTGATTCAGTCGCGCTTGACGCAAAAGCATTCCCAGCTCGATGCGCATTGCGGCACCAAGGTCGGGGGCATCGTTATTTTGGTCAATGTTATCCACGTGGCTTACCTAAAATCAGTCTCACATCATAATTCAAATTAAAGGGTTTTTAGGTCACGAGCCACTAGCTTAGAAATATAGCCCGCCGGACTATCCATTTCATGCAAAACCGAATAATGATTCAAGCTAGGCAATTCGTGTAAGCCGACTTTACAACCCATCGATTGCAAATGTGCGGCCATACGAGAGGATTCACCAATCCAGTCACGGGGTTCCGCCCCCCCAACCACCACTTCGTAATCAACATTTGCTGAGAAAGGATGCCGAACTGGACTCAAGGCAACGACATCAGCAGGCTTGAGGTGCACCTCATCATTTACAGTAATTTGTAAAACAGGCTCAACATCAAACACACCACTAATGAGATACGCCTTCTTTATCGCGTGCTGTTTTAATTGGAAGCCAGCACCGGTCTGAGCCAAAGTCGCTGCGATGATGTGCGCACCCGCTGAGTGTCCAGATACCAAAATCTTGTTGCCATCGACATTCCAGCCAGCCGCTTGCTGAGCAACCCACTCTAACCCGCGACGCGTTTGATCGACGATTTGGGCAACCGTTACGGCAGGACACAGATCGTAGTTCATGACGACTACCGAGCAACCCAGAGGCAAAATCCCATTCACCACAAAGGTGTAATCTTTTTTATCGCGGGCGCGCCAATAGCCACCATGAAAAAACACCATAACGGGCTGATTGGGTGTGCCACAATAAAAAAAGTCAGCCGTCTCTAGTGGACCTGAGCCATAGCGCAAGTCAAACACACCCTGAAATTTCTCGCGCGCCGCCTCGCTCGCACGTGCGCCAAGATCCGTGTAGGCAGCTAACTCTTGCGGTGTAACGGTTGTGCGTGGGTTGTATTGTTTTTCTATTGCTTCATTCATGGATATGTCCCTCGTAAATTTTTTATCTATAACTTCGATAAGCGATTATGGACTAACAGTCCAACCACCACCAAGCGCCTTGAAGAGGTCTACTCCCGCTTGTAGGCGTTGCGACCGGTTGATGACAAACGCTAAATTAGCCTCGTTCGCAGAGCGTTGAGCCTCCAGGACATTCAGATAATCAACATATCCAGCTTCGTAGCGCAAGCTAGCGAGCTCTTGGGCCTTGGTGGCCGCCTGAACCTGTTGCGTTAAAAACTGTTCTGTTTCGAGTGTTTGTCTCACAGACACCAACGCGTCACTGACCTCACCGAAGGCACCTCTAATCACTTTCACATAGTTACCTAACACTTCTTGCTGCTGTGCGTTCGCAAAATCAAGACGTGCCTGCAATGCCCCACCTGTAAAAATCGGCTGAAGTAATCCGATACTGGCCGACCACACAGTACTGCGTCCAGATAAGAAAGCGCTAAAGTCTACGCTCTGAGAACCAAAGACACCCGTCAAAGAAATAGTTGGAAAAAAATTAGCTGTCGCTACGCCTATTCTTGCATTGGCTGCCGTTAATTCTTTCTCTACGCGATTGATATCAGGCCTGCTTTCAAGAATCGTGGAAGGCAAACCAGCTGGCGGGACAGGTGGCATCGGCAAGGATCTTAAGTCTAAAGCATCCAGCTTGAGATCTAACTTCCCTGTTAGAACCCCAAGCTGATTTTGCACAATCGCACGCTGACGCTTAAGTTCAGATAGTGTTGCTTGGGAGGCTGAACGCGCAGCAAGCGCCTGATTCACATCAATCGGAGAAACCAAGCCTCCTGCCAGTTTTGCCTGTGCCACACGCAACGTGTCAGCGCGCGTCTGCACAGAATTAGTCACGACGACAATCTGCGCATCCAAAGAGCGGAGGCGCATATATGTGTTGCTCACTAAAGCTGAAATGGTCAGTGCAATGCTATCCCTGTCGTAGGCACTTGCAGTAGCGAGCGAACTCGCTGATTCGATATTTCGCCTGACCCTCCCCCATACGTCCAGCTCATAGGAGGTGGCCAGGCCGAGTTGAGAGGTATTGGTTTGTAATCCAACTCCAGTCGGACTCACCGAGGTTCCGGTCGAGGCCCGCGTGCCAGCGCCGGTCATATTCAGAGTTGGGTACTGCGCAGCGCCTGCTTGACGCGCCAACGCCTCCGCTTGCGCTAAACGCCCTAAAGCAATTTGAAGATCAGCATTTTCGAGGCGCGCTGTTTCGACAAGACTATTCAATGTCTTGTCTCCAAACTGTGTCCACCAATCTGTCTTAACGCTTACGCCAGGCGTAGCCTGCATCGCGGTCGCAGACGTCGCGCCATCGCCCGTGTTGAACCCTTGTGGCAGCGCAATATCTGGACGCTTGTAGTCCGGTCCCAACAAACACCCGCTCAGCCCCAGAAGCAGCAAGAACGAACACAACGAACGCAAAGGGCTCATCGCTTGCCTCCCCCATCACGCTCCGAGACCTCGGTCGGCACCTCGCTAGCCTGCTGGCTGGCTGTCGCTTGCTTACGCGACAACCAGGTATAAAACATTGGTACAAATATTGTTGCAATGAAGGTCGAAACCAGCATCCCACCAAAGACACCCGTGCCCATCGATTTGCGCGCTGCAGCGCCTGCACCCGTTGAGATCACTAAGGGAAAAACTCCTAAGATAAATGCTAGCGAGGTCATCACAATCGGTCGAAAACGCAGCTTTGCGGCGACCATGGCGGCGTCGAAGCTGTTGAGACCTTGCTCCCGCTTCTGTGCCGCGAATTCCACAATCAAAATCGCATTCTTGGCCGATAACCCGACCAGCACAATCAAACCAATTTGGAAGTAGATGTCATTAGGCATCGATCGTACAAGCACAGCGAGCAACGCGCCAAACAATGCAAACGGCACCGCCAAGAGAACGGCAATGGGTAGCGACCACTTCTCATATTGCGCCGCCAAAATCAGGAACACCATAATGATTCCAAAAACGAAGGCGAGTCCGGAGGCGGTGCCCGTTCGGATCTGCTGATAGGCTTGGCCAGCCCACGCTAGCTCGTAGCCGTTCGGCAAACTCGCGTTAGCCACACTCTGCACCAAATCGATCGCCTCACCCGAACTCACACCCGCAACAGCGCTGCCGAGTACTTTCGCTGCAAGAAAGCCATTGAACCGCTCTAGCTGTTCCGGACCAACAAGGGTCGATACAGATATAAGAGCTGCGATCGGCACCATGCTGCCATTATCGGCTCGCACGTAAAGTTGTCCGAGGTCTGTCGGCGTCGCACGATACTGTGCATCCGCTTGCATTTGCACACGATAGGTCCGGCCATTCAGGTTGAAGTCGTTGACGTAAAGAGAACCCATCAATGCCTGCAGACTGAAATAAACATCTGCCACTGGGATACCCAGCGAGAGTGCTTTCGCTTCATCAACCTCAACATACAACTGAGGCGAAGTCGGTCTAAAAAAAGTATTGATGCCGGTTAACTTTGGTTGCTTTTTAAGCTCTTCGATAAAGTTATTTGTAACGAGGGCCAGATTCGCAACAGAAGGTTCGCCTTTTGATTGCACATAGAACTCAAAGCCTCCGGCTGAACCCAAACCGCGAATGGGCGGAGGATTGAATACCAATGCCATTCCGTCTGGCAAAGTCATTCCTAAGCCAGTAAATTTTTTCGCCAATTGGTCCGAGGAGGATTCGCGTTGATCCCAATCCTTGAGAGGAATAAAGATCGTCCCTGCATTCGTGCGGCGTCCGCCCCCAATAATGTCATTGCCCGCAATCACGAATACCCGAGCAACACCCGGATCCTGCGCAACCTTCTTTTGAAAGGCGTCACCCGTTTCCTGGGTCCGCTGTAAGCTCGCTCCATCGGGCAAAACTAATGCACTAATTAAATAACCCTGATCCTCAGGCGGCACAAAGCCTCCTGGAACCATACGGAACATGACAAAACAGCCGACGACGATTGCACCGAAAACGGACGCGCCCAGGATGCGATGATGCAGCGTGTGCTTAACTAACCCTGTGTACCCATCTGTCAGCAATGAAAAGGCACGATTAAACCAGCGAAACGCACGAGGCTCATGGTGACCAGGCTTGAGTAGCACGGCGCAAAGCGCAGGCGTCAGGGTCAAGGCGACAACGCCGGACAACACAACCGCCAATGCCACGGTCACAGCAAATTGCTGGTAAAGCTTACCGGCAATACCGCCAAGAAACGCAACTGGGATAAATACCGCAGACAGCACCAACACAATTGCGACGACGGCACCGGAGACCTCACGCATTGCCTCATACGCCGCATCCTTAGGCGACAACTGACGCTCAGCCATCAGACGCTCAACGTTCTCAAGCACAACGATCGCATCATCCACCACGATACCGATCGACAACACCATCGCAAATAGCGTCAAGGTGTTAATAGAAAAACCGAAGACCCATAGTCCAGCAAACGTACCAATCAGCGAAACCGGAACCGCAATCAATGGAATCAGTGTCGCACGCCAGTTTTGCAGAAAGACAAAGACAACAATAGCTACCAAGACCATTGCTTCAGCAAGAGTCTTGATAACTTCATTAATTGACGCCGTCACAAATTTTGTCGTATCAAACGGAATCACATACTCGAGGCCCGGCGGAAACTTTTTTTCAAGTTCTTGCATTTTTTTACGTACGCTCTCCGCAACATCGAGTGCATTTGCACCAGACTGCAGATAGGTCGCTACCAGCGCAACCGGCTTACCAACGAGCTTAGTGTTTGCATCGTAATCCGCCGCACCGAGTTCGACACGTGCAACATCCTTTAAGCGCAATACGCCGCCAGCACCCGTCGACCGAATCACAATTTCACCAAACTGCTCAGGTGTTGCCAGCCGCCCCTTCGCCGTCACGGTATACACAAGTTGTTGCCCATCGGGGGCAGGCTCTTGTCCTATTTTCCCCGCCACGTTCTGTTTGTTTTGTGCGGCAATTGCTGCGGCGACATCCGGTGCTGTTAATCCAAGTTGCGCCATACGGTCGGGCATAAGCCAAATCCGCATCGCATAATCTTTGGCTCCTAATACTGCCGCGTCACCCACGCCCGGCAAACGCTTTAACTCGTCCAACACATTAACAAGTGCGTAGTTGGATAAGAAGAGATTGGAGTACTCATCTTTAGGTGACGTGATCGCAGCGACCATCAAGATATCGTTCGAACGCTTTTGTGCTGTGACCCCATATTGACGCACCACATCAGGCAGGCGTGGTTCCGCAATCTTCACACGGTTATTCACGTTAACCGTTGCAGTATCTACGTTTGTGCCAACCTCAAAGGTTGCCGTAATCACTAATGTGCCACTGGACTGCGCGACAGAATTAAAATACAGCAGGTTTTCAACGCCAGAGAGCTGTTCCTCTATGGGCCCAGCAACTGTTCGAGTCAAGGTCTCCGTTGAGGCACCTGGGTAGTTAGCCGTAATGATGACAGTCGGTGGGGCGATTTGCGGATACTGTGCAATAGGCAATCCGCGCGCAGCCATCAAACCAGCTATGACGATCGTGATGGAGATCACGGCCGAGAAGATAGGCCGTCCAATAAAAAAGCTCGAAAGGCTCATCGAGTTTCCTTAGGAGCTTGCGGCTGAGTCTCAAGAGGAACAACCTTCGGGTTTACTGAGGCGCCGGGGCGAATTTTAATAATCTGGTCGACAACAACGCGATCACCCGACTTGAGCCCCGACAACACAACCCAATTCTGTCCCAACCAGTTGCCCATTTTTAGCGGAGTCGGAATCACTTTATTGTCGCTACCGACAGTCCACACCATATAGCCGCGCTCATTTTGAATCACCGCGCGCTGAGGGACAAGGAACACATTATCAAGACTACCGGTCGTGATTTTTACCCGCAGAAACTGCCCTGGCAAAATTTTGCGCTGCGGATTCGGAAATTCGGCTCTTAGCTGTTGAGTGCCCAACTTAGGATCAATAAACACGGAACGAAAGTTCAACTTGCCCATCTCGTCATATAGTTGTCCATTGCCTAACAGCAACTGAACCGGCGCATCAATCGGAGCATCCGCGCGCCCAGCCGGCAGTTGCGCAGCGTCCGAACTCGACAAACCGAAGCGAACCCAAATCGGATCTACCTGATAGATAGACGTCAGCCAGCCTGCATCTCCAGTGCTTGTAATCAAATGCCCTTCTGATCGTAATGCGCGCCCAGAAACACCATCAACAGGAGCAGTCACAGTCGTCCAAGCGAGATTCAACTTAGCAGTCTTTAATGTCGCTTGCGCAATCTCGTTTAGAGAAGTTGCATCATCAAACTCTTTACGGCTCACAGCTTGCTGGCTAAATAGCTTTTTCAGTCGTGCAGCCTCACGCTCAGTTTGCTTAGCGCGCGCTTGCGCTTCATCCAAGGCGTTTTGAAATGGAACGGGATCGATTTGGAACAGTGGCTGACCGGCCTTCACTACCGATCCTTCTACGAAAAGCCGCTTGAGCAAAATTCCGTTTACACGTGCGCGCACTTCTGTCTCTTTCGCGCCCTCTGCTTGCCCAGTGACCTCGATGGTGCTTGGCACAGAGGTGGGACGCACCTCGATGACTGAGACCGGTAGGGCTCCCGCTGGACCGCCTTGAGAAAAAACTGTAGGTACCGCGAGCAAGAGGCATACCGAAGCGAGGATCTTTCTTAGCTGCCCCGCACCCGTCGATTTTTGGAAGACGATTGTTTCACCCGCTACCGCTTTAATCATGAAAATCCTAGCCTGTATGCTCGAACTTGTCATTTTATACGGGCAAACCTCAGTACGCCGTAACCTGCAGGCTCTACTTCAAATTTCGACAAATTTCCTGCGTCACGTCAGAGCATGAAGCCAGCCCCCCCAAATCCCGAGGAATTGCCTTGCCCTGCGCCAAGGTAAGTTCGACAGCCCGATCGACTCGACTAGCCGCTTCAGTTAAACGTAAGTCGGAGTGCCTGTCTCCGAGCCAGCGCAACATGAAGGACCCAGAAAGGATTGTGGCCAAGGGACTTGCGATGTTTTGACCCGCAATATCAGGCGCGGAGCCATGCGCCCCCTGAAATAGTCCATGGTTATCGCCAAGCTCTCCAGAGGGGGCAATACCCATTCCGCCTACCGTTGCGGCACCCAAGTCAGAAATAATGTCACCGAACAAGTTTTCTGCCACGATCACATCATAGAACTCGGGGCGTTTGACCAAGTGCACGGTGATGGCATCGACATATGCATAGTCGATCGCGACATCCGGGTAGTCAGCCGCCACGTCATCACATACCGACCGAAAGAAGGCATAACTGCGCAAAATATTTGCTTTGTCACAGACCGTCATCCGTCGCTTGTGATCTGAGGGCGCTCCATTGCGTTTGCGTGACAACTCAAACGCAAATCGCGCGATGCGCTCGCAACCTTTACGAGTCAGCACCAGGGTGTCTGTCGACACTTCACCACGGAGCAAAACACCAGCACCACGACTTGCATACAAGCCCTCGGTGTTCTCGCGGACGATAACGTAGTCGATATCTCCAGCTTGCCGATTTTTCAATGGCGAAAAATCGCCCTGATACAGCCTAATCGGGCGCACATTGGCATACAGATCTAACTTGAAACGCAACTGAAGGTGCAGATCATTGCCAACTTCCGTGCCGTCCGGGTACGTCACATTTGGCAAACCCGCCGCACCGTGCAACATCGCGTGGGCTGTCTTGCAAGCCTTGAACGTATCGGGCGGAAGCACCTGGCCAGACTTTACGTAATGCGATGCACCACCAGGAAAATCGTCAAACGACAGAACTCCATCCCCGAGCGCCTCTTTCAGTACCGTCACGGCTGAACGACAAACCTCTGGACCGATCCCGTCACCCTCGATCGTCGCGATTTGATACGTGCTTGGCATGACTGCTCTCCTGATTGTTTTTTGTTGCACCAAAATGGTGAATCTCTAAGCAAAACCCTAATGGGGCATGCGTCTCAAAGCCTTGTGCAGCAAGCATTTGCGCTAACATGGTGCGCAAATTTTAGTACCGGTTTAGTTGAAGTAACCACTTTTATACGGAATCAACGTGGAAAACATTAAAACAGGAATCGACGCCCTATTCATACTTTTGGGCGCAATTATGATTCTCGCCATGCATGCCGGCTTTGCTTTTCTTGAACTTGGCACGGTCAGGCAAAAAAACCAGGTCAACGCACTAGTTAAGATCCTCGTCGATTTTTCCGTTTCAACGATCGCTTATTTCTTCATAGGTTACAGCCTGGCCTATGGATTGAATTTCTGGATGGGCGCAGAGGAGCTCGCAACAAAGAGCGGCTTTGAACTGGTGAAATTCTTTTTCCTTCTCACCTTCGCCGCCGCAATCCCTGCGATCATCTCCGGCGGGATTGCAGAGCGTGCAAAATTCAACCCTCAACTTTTAGCAACCTTCTTGCTCGTTGGTTTTATCTACCCGATATTCGAAGGAATGGCCTGGAACCCTGAGCACGCATTTGGATTTCAACCATGGCTCAAGGCACTCACAGGAGAAGAATTCCATGACTTTGCGGGTTCGGTTGTGGTGCATGCAGTGGGCGGCTGGATCGCTCTACCGGCGATCATCATGCTCGGAGCGCGCAGCGGTCGTTACCGCAAAGACGGTCGTGTCTCTGCACACCCCCCTTCAAACGTACCGTTTTTAGCTCTCGGCGCCTGGATTCTGACGGTCGGCTGGTTTGGCTTTAACGTAATGAGCGCTCAGACAATCGATAAGATTAGCGGACTTGTTGCGATGAACTCACTGATGGCCATGGTTGGCGGTACGCTCGCTGGATGGTTCTTCGGCAAAAACGACGCTGGGTTTAGTTATAACGGTCCACTCGCCGGTCTGGTTGCTGTCTGTGCCGGCTCGGATCTCATGCATCCGCTTGGCGCACTATTCGTTGGCCTCATTGCAGGCGGCCTATTCGTATTCGTCTTCACTGCCGAACAAAACCGCTGGAAAATCGATGATGTCCTAGGTGTTTGGCCCCTTCATGGTCTTTGTGGAGTTTGGGGTGGTATTGCGGCCGGCATCTTTGGTCAAAAAGCGCTCGGCGGAATGGGTGGCGTGAGCCTCACAGCCCAGGTTATTGGCACACTCACAGGAGTGGCTATTGCCCTGATTGGCGGAATTGTGGTCTATGGTCTCTTAAAACTTACTCTTGGTTTGCGCATGGATCCAGAAGATGAATTTGCTGGCGCAGACCTCAGCATCCATCACGTATCAGCCACACCAGAATCGGAAAGCTCATGGTAGTCAAAATTGATTATGTCTCGGATATCGCCTGCCCCTGGTGCGCAGTCGGTTTAGGTGGTCTTGAACAGGCGATCAAAAAAATCGGAGACGCGTTCGAGGTCGAGGTGCACTTCCAACCTTTCGAACTAAACCCAGATATGCCGCCAGGCGGCCAAGATGTGTTTGAGCACCTCACACAGAAATATGGCAAGACCGTTGATCAAGTGCGGGCCACACAGAACGACATCAAAGCGCGAGCAGCAGCGGTCGGCTACCCTTTTCATCCTGAGGGACGCAAGCATGTGTACAACACGTTCAATGCACACAGATTGTTGCATTGGGCTGGCCTCGAGCATGGTCCGCAAGCACAACACCGACTCAAACGAGAACTTCTCGTCACTTACTTCCAATTGGCGGTCGATCTTGATGACCCACAAAATGTATTGGCCGCTGTCAGCCGGGCTGGACTAGACGTTGAACGCGCGAGCGAAATCCTCGCGAGTGACGAATTTGCTGCCGAGGTACGTGCACAACAAAGGAAATACACCTCGATGGGTATTCAATCCGTTCCATCCATCATCATCAACGATAAATATTTGCTGCAAGGCGCACAACCGGCAGAGGCGTTCGAACAGGCCCTGCGACAAGTAGCTGCCGAGAGCGAAAACAACTAGTCATTGCCCTTACATTTCGGTACAACGCAAAACAAACCATACACAAACGCTTCAACGGAGACATCAAATGGATCTCGGATTAAAAAATAGAGTGGCACTTGTTACTGGCGGCTCACAAGGAATCGGCAAAGCTTGCGCAATCAAACTCGCCGAGGAAGGCGCAACGGTCGTGATCGCAGCACGTGGTCGTGAACTTTTGGATCAGGTTGCAGCCGACATCCGTGCAGCGGGCGGCAACGTTCTAGCGATTGCAGCAGATGTCAGTCAGGAAGCAGAATGCGCGCGCATCATTCAAGAGATTCTCAAGGCTTACGGCCGTATCGACATCCTGATCAATAACGCTGGCACCTCAGCGACCGGGGAATTCGAATCGGTTACCGACAAAGACTGGCAAGCAGACTTTGATCTGAAACTTTTTGCTGCAATTCGTTTGTCACGCCTGGCTATCCCAGAAATGCGTAAAAACAAATGGGGCCGCATTATCAATGTGACCAATATCGGTGCGAAGCAGCCTCGTGCGAAATCTATGCCGACCACTGTCACGCGCGCGGCAGGCCTGGCGATGACCAAAGCCCTATCCAAAGAGTTTGCAGCGGACAATATTCTGGTCAATAGCGTTTGTATTGGCTTGATTCGTGCCGGTCAACACGAGCGCAAAGCTGCGAAAGCAGGAATTCCTGTCGAAGAGCTTTACGAGAAACAGGGCAAGGAGGTTCCGCTCGGTCGGGTGGGTCGCGCAGAGGAAGTCGCCAATGTCGTCGCGTTCTTTTCGTCTGAAGCCTCTAGCTACGTCACAGGTAGCAGCGTCAATCTCGACGGCGGCACTTCGGCGGTAATGTAATCATGAGCGCACTCACTTCTAGTGTTAAAGCAATGGTGTTCGACACCTTCGGCTCCGTCGTGGATTGGCGCGGTAGTATCACGCGCGATCTCACCCGCTGGGGCGCAGAAAACGGTTACTCGTGTGACTGGACTGCACTGGCAGTGAGATGGCGCTCGCTCTACCAGCCTTCGATGGAGAAGGTCCGTAGCGGCGCACGCGAATGGACAATCCTTGACGTCCTGCATCGTGAATCGCTTGAGCAACTATTACCGGAATTCGGTCTTGAAAAAATGACCGAAGCCGAACGCCAGCATGTCAACAAGGTCTGGCACCGTTTAGATGGTTGGCCGGATGCCGTTGCGGGTCTGACGCGTTTGAAGAGCAAATACATCATTGCTCCACTTTCCAACGGTAACGTTTCACTCTTAACTGACATAGCGAAATACACTGGCCTGCCCTGGGATTTAAACCTATCGACCGAGGTGTTTCGCTGCTACAAGCCCCAACCCCAGTCCTATCTGGGCGTTGCAAAAATTCTGCAGCTTGATCCAAGCGAAGTCATGATGTGTGCTGCGCATAACGATGACTTAGCTGCTGCGCGCAAGGCAGGGCTCAAAACGGCCTTTTGGCCAAGACCAACAGAACATGGTCCAGAGCAAAAAACTAATTTGACTGCGACAGAAAATTGGGATGTCGTGGCCAAGGATATCCGAGACCTCGCGACGCAGATGGGCGTCTAACCCGCACCCAAGGGCAAACTCACTCGCGCCAGACCTCTTGCTCAAGCGTGAGCTGGCCGCGGTCGCTCGATACGAATAGTTCAGCATCCTGGATATTGACATGGAGCGTCATGCTGCGCTGTGCCCAGGTAGCCAGCTCTTTGGTTTGCTCGGAAGGCAGGCACACGACGCGGAGATTGCGTGTGCGCTCTAGTTTGTTTCGCACGGAATCCCACCAAAGCTTACTGTTGTGCCCTGCATAGCAATAGACTACCACCTGCTTGGCACGACCACACGCTTTCAAAATGCGGCGCTCTTCGGGCTGCCCGACCTCAATCCACAAGTCAATCGCGCCAGTTAAGTCCTTGAGCCACACATCTGGCTCATCCGTCTCACTTAAACCCTTGGTGAACGCCAGATCCTCTTGTGCGTGCAAAGCAAAAGCCAGCAACCGCACCATCATTCTTTCATCAGTCTCCGAGGGGTGCCGGGCTAGGGTCAAGGCATGACTCCCGTAGTAGTGACGGTCCGAATCCGCCACATTGAGTTCAGCCTTGTAAATCGTTGCACGCAGAGCCATAGGAATTCTTAGATTGTGGACGCGCCGGGGTGCCGGCAAAGAGAGATCTGGATTATCCTTGATTCCCGACTATAGAGTGAATTTTCATGACAAATCCGCATATTGCAGCAGTCTCGCAAGCATTGCTTGCAGCTCGGGCGAACAAGACCCCCTCCGACCCGACACCTTTGCTAAACGAGCTGCAAAGCGCGCAAGATGCACAAGCGGTGCAAGAGCAAGTATTGCAGGCACTTGCGCCAAACCAACGTACGCCCGCTCGCTACTGGAAATCAGGCGGACCGTCCAGGCAAAGCGAGATTGCCAATACCGCACTGCTCGAGAGCGGCATTTGGTCGAGCCCTGCCATCGCGGGCGAACACGCCTTCAATATTCGACTGATCGAGATTGAAATAGCCTTCAAAACCAACCGCAGCGTCACACCCCAAGAAGCGGCAACGATGACTCAGGAAGAAGGCCATCAGCTAATCGATGCGCTCACCGTGTCGATTGAAGTGGTCGATTCACGTTGGGAACAGAATGACAAAGCTTCGCCCTTGCTGAAACTAGCAGACATGCAGTCTCACGGTGCGCTAGTCCTAGGCAACTGGCTTCCCTACAGCGAACGCGAAATTTATCGCGACTGGTCTAAGCAACGCTGCACAGTCAAGATCGGCAACCATGCGCCGCTCGAGTTTATTGGAACCCATTCTCTACAAGATCCACGCTGGGTGATTCCCTTCTGGGTACGACACGCAACGGCCGGCAATCAGACACTGCCAGGAGGATCTGTGGTCACCACAGGTAGTTGGTGCGGGATGCCTGCAGCGCAAAACGGAGATCTTGTCATTGCACAGTTTGACGGCATTGGCGGAGCCAGCATTCAACTCTAAATCAGATACAGTCTTAATTAAACAAACAATCCAAAATTTATTCGCAGGAGACCAAAATGAAATTCGACGAAATTATTTATGAAGAAGATGGTCCGATCGGAACTATCACCTTAAATCGTCCTCAAGACGGCAATATGTTCACCGAAAAGATGTGTCATGAAATTCGTGACTGCATCAATGAAATCCGAAGAGAAACCCGCACCCGCGTTATCGTCTTGACCGGTGCAGGCGATCGTTTCTTTTGCCTAGGCGGCCGTAAGGACGGCATGGAAGACACGCAGCTCTATGCTGGCGTGCTACCGACGCTCGAAATGTATGAAAGCATTGATCGCTTACAAAAACCAGTGATCGCCTCAGTTAACGGCTATGCAGTCGGCGGCGGTAACGTGCTGCAAATGGTGTGTGACGTAACAATCGCAGCGGACAACGCAATGTTCCGTCAAGTCGGGCCCATGGTTGGCAGCTTTGATGCAGGGTATGGCACTTGGTACCTCGAAGACTTGATTGGCAAAAAACGGGCCAAAGAAATGTGGTACTCGAATCCCAAGATCTCGCCGCAACAAGCTGTCGATATGGGCTTGATCAACCGGGTCGTACCGGCTGCCGAATTACGCGCCGAAACACGTAAATGGGCACTGGAAATCGCAGACCGAGGTGCTTTCGCACTCGCATCGATCAAAGCGGCATTCAACGCGCGGCACGGCGGTGTCGGTGGCCTTTCACGCATGGCACACGATTTGCTTTTGCGTGGGTACCTGGACACAGAAGAGCATGACGAAATGGCTGCCTCTTTTGCTGAGCGCCGCAAGCCGGATGCATCGAAGTTTGGTCAATAACGGCTGATGCGTAATTAAAGGAATCATCCGATCATGATGCTGACTTTGCATGATCCAGAAAAAACCCGCGAGCACTATGCGAGCGGGGCGTGGCAACACGACACCATGTACGGGCTGCTAGCCAAACACACGGCGCAAAGGCCAAATGCAATAGCCTTGCGAGATAACTTCACAACACTCGCATGGATCGACGTATTTAACTCTGTCGAAGCCCTGGCCGCGACGCTACACAACGCCGGACTCAAGGCGGGGGACCGTGTAGCAATTTGGTTGCCCAGCCGAGTCGAGAGCGTCATGATTTTGTTGGCGTGTTCGCGTAACGGCTATGTGTGTTGTCCTTCGCTGCACCAAAGCTATACGGCTGATGAGATCATCACACTACTCAAACGGGTTGACTGTAAAGCGTTCTTTACGACTCCGGGCTATGGCTCAGATGCCACCAAGCATCCAATTTTCGAGAAATTAGCTGACGTAAGATCCCTGCGTGCCACCTTCATATCCGGCGCGAGCTTCAACCAACCTGCCGAAGTAATTGCAGGAACATTACCTTACCCAAAGCAAGCAACCGATCTTGGCACGCAACCTGCACCGATTGAAAATCCAGACAAAATCCTCTATCTGGCTTTTACCTCTGGAACCACAGGTCTGCCGAAAGGTGTGATGCACAGCGACAACACGTTGCTGGCGAATGGTCGCAGCATGGTGAAAGATTGGCACCACAACAACGACACGATCTTATTGACACTAAGTCCTCTCAGTCATCACATCGGGACGGTCGCTGCTGAGCAATGGCTGAGCGCTGGTATGCAACTCGCTATCCATAACTACGCATCCGGCACGCCGGCCATCGAATGGATCATTGATAGCCAAGCAACCTACGTGATGGGTGTACCGACCCATGCGATGGATATTCTTGAAGAGTTTCGCAAGCGCGGGTTATCAAAGCTCGGGCACGTAAAATCTTTTTATATGGCGGGCTCTCCAATCCCTCGTGAAGTCGCTGAACAATTTCTGCGTATTGGCATTACGCCGCAGAATGTGTACGGGATGACCGAGAACGGTTCTCACCAGTACACCTTACCAACCGATCCGACCAACACGATTGTCGCGACGTGCGGCCGTTCCGGTCTTGGTTATGAAGTTCGTATTTTTGACGCAGAGAATCCTGACAACGAAGTTCCCATCGGCGAAGTCGGTGAGATCGGCGGCAAAGGTGGTGTATTAACACTGGGCTACTTTGATGATCAGACCGCTACAGAGCGTTCCTTCAATCGCTCGGGCTGGTTTATGAGTGGCGACCTCGGTGTACTCGACGAACACGGTTGCCTGCAAATCGTTGGACGGAAAAAAGACCTGATTATTCGCGGCGGACACAACATTCATCCGGCCCGCATCGAGGATCTTGCACATCGGCACGCCAATATCGCAAAGGCAGCGGCATTCCCTATCGCAGATGATCGGTTAGGTGAACGTGTGTGCCTTGCCGTCTTAACAAGAACGCAAGCAGAGCTTGATCCCCATGAAGTTCTCCAGCATCTGTATGGGGTAGGCCTATCCAAGTACGACATGCCTGAATTTTTCATCGTGATGCCTGCCTTCCCACTGACAGCGAGCGGGAAAATTCTCAAACGTGAACTCGTCGAGATGGCGAAGCGCGGCGACATCCAACCCACCCCCGTGCGCTGGAAGAATCCTGAATCAGCCAGTAGCAACTAGGAGTCCCAATGGCCATCGAACTTAACATCGCCGATCACCTCGCGCATCTTCACCTGAACCGACCCAAAGCCCTCAACGCTTTGAGCTTTGAGATTCTTGGTCAACTCGACGTCGCTTTAAAACAAATTGAAGACGGTATCGACGCCGGTCAAGTTCGCGGCGTCTTCATTACCGGTGAGGGAGAAAAGTCTTTTTGTGCCGGCGCTGACATCACCGAGTTGATGGGGCGAACACTGACCGAAGAACACGAAGGTGCGCGTTTTGGTCAAAGCGTTTTTGATCGATTAGCCGCTTTGCGGGTCCCATCTGTCGCAGTCATCCACGGGTACGCTTTCGGCGGTGGACTTGAGCTTGCTCTGTCGTGCACCTTCAGAGTTGCAACACCGGGTGCAAAAATGGGGCTCCCAGAGCTCAAACTCGGCCTCATCCCCGGATACGGCGGTACCCAACGCTTGCCCCGTCTGATTGGACAAGATCGTGCACTCGACATGATCCTGTCTGCCCGTACAGTCGACGCTCTCGAAGCAGAACGTATCGGGCTCGTTACACGCGTTGTTGAATCAAATGACCCTGCCACAGTCGGGCGCGAATTTTTGAAGCCCTATCTCAAGCATGGACTGATTGCATTAGACATGGCGAAACAAGCGGTCCTGCGCGGCATGCAGACAACCCTCGCCGAGGGGCTTCGGATCGAGCGCGACTGCTCAACACTTGCGTTTCGTTCAGGCGATGCCACAGAGGGCATGACGGCCTTTCTGGAGAAGCGTCCTGCGGTATTTAAGGATCAATAAAAATGACTGTCTCTAATTCAAAAGGCTGCATTATCGTGACGGGTGCCAGTCGTGGCATTGGCGCCGCCATTTCGCTTGGCTTAGCAAAAGCCGGTTATGTGGTGGGATGCTTGTCTCGGTCAGGAGAAACGCCACAAGTGGATGGCGCGACCGACACTGACCGAGCACGCTGGTTTAGCGCAAAGTGCGATGTCAGTCGCCCAGAGCAACTCAAAGACGCCATCGCCGAGGTGATCAAACGCAGCGGCCAGCCACTTGTTGGCCTAGTCAATAACGCTGGCATTCACTCGCAAGGTCGTGTTGAAAGTATCGCTGAAGCCGAATTCAAAAACGTCATGGACGTCAATGCTTACTCGGTTCTGGCCGCAAGCCAAGTCGCCTATCATCACCTGCTTGAAAACAAGGGGGGCTTAATCGTAAATATTGGCTCATTCTTTGACAAACTGGGTATCAAACAACACCTCACCTACTGCGCCACCAAAGCGGCCGTCGCAGCCATGACACGCTGCATGGCAGTCGAGTGGGCGTCGAAAGGGATTCGCGTCTTAAATGTCGCACCCGGCTATATCCAGACAGACTTTAATCGCGACATGATCGAGAAAGGTCCACTCGGAGAGTTTCTAGCCAAGCGCATCCCCGCTGGCGTCCCGGGTAACGCCCACGATGTCGGTCAACTCGTCACGTCACTTTTTGTACTGAATTCACCCTATATGACCGGAGAAACCATCTACATCGATGGTGGGCACGGCATGTTGCAATAACTTCGGACACGCATCATGAATGTATTAACTCGCCTAGACGGTTCGCAAAAATGGACTCAAGAAGAATCCATGCTGCTTGATTCCGTTCGTCAGCTCGCAAGCGAAAAAATAGCTCCACGCGCTGCCGCTTACGACAAGTCTGGAGAATTCCCCTGGGATAATATCCAAGAGATCAATGCACTCGGTCTGAACGCTATGTTCATACCCGAAGAATATGGTGGCGCCCCACTCTCTTACGCCTGCTACCTCGCTTGCGTACGCGAACTGAGTCAAGCCTGCGCTTCGACTGGCATTATCTGGGCGACCAATTTTCACGCCATCAAGCCGCTGATGGACTTTGGTAACGAGGAGCAAAAGAAACGTTTGCTACCTCGTATTGCCGAAGGTGGCCTTGCATCTCTTGTCATTACAGAGCCTACCGCTGGATCGGACGCAACCGGGATGAAGACAACCTTCACGCCCGATGGGGATTCGATCCTCGTCAACGGCACTAAGATCTTCATCTCCAATGGAGATGTCTCCGATCTCTATATTATGTTTGGCAAATGGAGTGAAATCCCCGGCAGCAAAGAGTCTATCTCTGCGGTTGTGCTCGAAAAAGGCACCCCAGGTTTCAGCATAACCGGGACAGAAGACAAGATGGGCACACGCGCGTCTGGCACAGCCTCGCTCGCTTTTGATAACGCCCGGATTCCACGCGCAAACCTGCTCTGCGCACCTGGCGATGGTTTAAAGATTCTTCTGGCTTCACTTAACAAATCCCGACCAAGCGTTGCGGCTCACGCGCTCGGCATCGCTCGCGCTGCCTTCGAGGATGCCATCGAGTATATGAATAATCGCAGCCAGTCGGGCAAGCGCTTACTCGAGTTCCAAGGACTTCAGTTCAATGTCGCCGACCTCGCGGCAGAGCTTGTGCTCGTAGAGTCTTGGCTCTGGCGCGTCGCCCAATTGATTCAAGACGACGCACCCGATGTAGGTATCGAAGCCTCGATACTCAAACTAAAGGCAACCGATCTCGCAATGCGGATGGCTACCGATGCGGTGCAATTCTTAGGCGGCTACGGCTATTGCAAAGATTATCGCGTTGAACGTCTCATGCGGGACGCAAAGATTACTCAGATTTGGGAAGGCACTAACCAAGTCCATCGCCAGCTGATCGGACGCAGTTTCTTACGCAAGGATAAAAAATGAACGCTAAGCAAACTATTGGGATTGTCGGCTGTGGCACGATGGGTACAGGTATCGCGATCGTAGCAGCGCGTGCAGGCTTTAAAACACGCATATACGACCTCAAGCCTGAGCCACTGGAAAACGCACGCAAGCAAGCGGCAGCTTTCCTTAAAAAATCGGTCGAGCGCGGCAAGCTTGCCGAAGGCGAAGACACACTGATCATGGCGCAGTTCTTAACCACCACGAATATTCAAGACTTCAGCGACTGCGATATAGTCGTCGAGGCTGTTTTCGAAGACCTCAAGGTGAAGCACGCTATTTTTAAACAACTCAACACAGTCTGCCCAGCACACACTATTTTTGCTTCGAATACCTCAACGATCTCGATTACCGAAATTGCAGGCGGATCTGGTCGCGATGACCGTTTCGTGGGAATGCACTTTTGCCTACCCGCACAACTCATGAAGCTTGTAGAGATGTCTCCAGGTATGAACACCTCGGAAGAAACCTTCAACCGAGCATGGCAACTTTGCGAGGCACTAGGGCAGCGTCCTGTGCGGACACGTGACACCCCAGGATTCATTCTTAATTACTTCCTGGTCCCTTGGCATAACGATGTCATCAACCTTGTTGATCAAGGCGTAGCAGAACCTGCCGACATTGACCTTGCCGTCAAGACAGCGCTAGGTTATCCCCTGGGACCCCTGGAGCTACTCGATATGGTGGGCATGGATACGCAACTCCTACTCTGCGAGGCACTCCATGGCGTCACAAACGAACCCAGAGCGGCATGCCCGCCACTCGTCAAGCGCATGATTGGTGCAGGCCGCCTAGGACGCAAGTCTGGCAAGGGTTTCCACACCTACGACAGCAACAAGATTTTTGGAGCCTGACAGTATGACTTTTCAAATCATCGCCGCGGGTGACAGCCACTCATTTCCAGACAAGCATGCCTTTATAAATCAAGCAGACTCCAACGGAAAAAACTTGGTTTATATCGGGCAAGATGCCTCAGAGGCCTTCGCTAATTCAGTGTTTGATCACGAGTCGGCTGCCTTCATCGCCATTGAACTTGGCAATGAATGCTTGGGCGTTCATATTGATGACGACAACGGTCCGGCGAACGTCGTCGGATTTGCACGTTTTCGTCTAGGTGACGATGCACCCACAAAGCTCGTTGAGCTCGTGCGCAAGCCTTACACAAGCGCTGAAGCACTCACCGCCGCACGTTCGGCATTTGAGTCTGCGGGTCTCGTTGTTGTGGTGTGCAACGACTTTCCGGGTCGGATTCTGAACCGACTCGTTCGTCCATACTACAACGCAGCATTACGCCGTCTCGACGAGGGCCTCGCTACTGCAAACGATATGGATATGACGCTCAGACTGGGCTTGGGATATCCAGATGGGCCTATCGCCCTGCTAAATCGCTCAGGACTACACCATCACTTCGAAGTGACCCAAGACCTGTACGAACAGCTTGGGCAAGAGGCCTATGCTCCCGCCAGACGTGCGCGTAACGCCTGGCTAAAACAGAATCTTTTAATTGAGGACGATGATGCAACCGCTTGAGGGCATCAAAGTACTGGATTTCAGTACTCTACTACCAGGACCCATGTGCACCCTGCTACTCGCTGACGCGGGTGCAGATGTCATAAAAATTGAGCGCGCTTCTGGCGATGACATGCGTGATTATGAGCCGAAGACTGGTCCGGACAGCGTGAACTTTTGTCTCTTGAATCGGGGTAAAAAATCGATTGTTGCGGATTTGAAAGATCCAGTAATCCGCAAAAAAATTGAAAGTCTAATTGCAGAGGCAGATGTCATCGTTGAACAGTTTAGACCTGGCGTGATGGATCGCCTCGGTTTGGGTTACGAAGCCGCCAAAGCGATCAATCCAAGAATTATCTACTGCTCAATTACCGGTTTTGGTCAGCACGGCCCTTACGCTCAGGTTGCAGCGCACGACATGAATTATCAGGCACGTACTGGAATGGTGGGCCTCGGTGGTGACAAGTCTGGCGCGCCTTTTGTGCCACCCGTACTGACAGCGGATCTAGCAGCAGGTGCCTATCCAGCTGTTATGAATATCTTATTGGGACTTCGCAGTCGTGATCAAAGCGGAACAGGCTGCCACCTTGATGTCTCGATGTCTGACAATTTATT
>JACCDO011922026.1_pt1 | contig 54101 bp, 39 predicted proteins | sample 7446101 | NCBI WGS metagenome assembly JACCDO01 (sample SAMN15323440, study PRJNA562643) | freshwater metagenome | isolation source: river surface water | place: USA:Blue River Watershed | collected 2017-08-16 | reverse complement strand
TATGATGTAAACAAAGCCAATATAGCCTTCAGGGATTTCTTCTACGATTTGATTTTGATAAGTCCATTGCACTCATTTAGTTACCTTGGGGGGTCTGCCTACCATGCCTTTTCTGGATTCTTTACGTTGTTGTCTTTTTTCTTGTATTTCTACTCGCCTTTTTGATGCTTCGTTACGTATTTCTGATAGCCAATATCGTGCCTTAATGCCTGCTTCGTCTGAGCCTTTGTATTCAAAGCGTTCCTGCCACTTAAAATACTGCTGGAACGCATGTATCATTCTATCATGCGATTCTGTACTCATGTAATGATTTCGATGTCATTGCTGTAACTGGTAAATCCATTTTCTTTAATAACTTTTAACACATGATTTACACGACTTGTTAGATCGTCTCTGTGAGAAATCAAGAATACATTCTTATCACGCTCACGAGTCATCTTCTTAAGTACTGCAATACTTGATTCTACACCGCTAGCATCCATACCCGAATCGACAAGTTCGTCAATAAACAACAAGTTGATACTATGATATAGATTTTCCCACACATCGCGGAATGCCCAACTTAAACTTAATATCAATCTATTGCGTTCACCTCGACTTAGATTGTCAAAATCAAGATCTTGCCCTAACTGAGTGATGATAACAGTTAGATCATTTTGAAATTCCACAGTATGCGGTAATCCAATACGATCGAGATAGTAGGTTAATCGTTGATTTAAGAACGCTAGGTTTTGATCAATAATACGTTTGCGCACAAAACTGTCTTTGTTAGTTAGAAGTTTATGTAAAAACTCTTGATGATCTTTGACTCTAGTAAGTTCGTTTAGATAATCCCAGTTAATTTCTTGAACGGCAGTGGTTTTTAGTTCTGCAATCTGTTCAGTATATGGATTTGTTTCTGCATCTTTGATGCTTAGATCTTTTTCTAAACTGCTTAATGTGTTTTTATGATCTAATGCCTGTTCTAAGTTATCATAAAAAACACTTGGACATGCTTCTACTTCTGATAAAAGACCAATAGCTTCATTTAATGTAGCCAGTTCTTCTAGATGTTCAGTGATTAAACTGTTGCTATCTTCGATCTGTTTATTTTTAGCAGATAACATTTCCGTATGTTTAGAATCATGTATTTCTTGACCGCAACTATGACACTTGTGTTCTGTTAAACTGGTTAACTCTTTCTGTAATCGATCTAATACCTTCTGTTCTTTTTCTAATGTAGCTGTTTGTTTAGCGATCAGAGATGTTAGACTGTCACGATCTTTTTTGTTTTTAGTCCACTCAACTAGAGCACGTTGATTAGCTATCTCAACATCAATGTCGATGTTACTGAGCCTATCAATGCTTTTTCTAAGATTCTCTAAACTAGATTCTTTCTGTTCTTCCCAAAGCTTCTGTTTACGCTCTAGTGCTTCTATGCTTTGTTGAATACGGTCATTGGATGCTTTCACAGTCTCTATTCGAGTATTTTCTGTAGAAATAGCATCCTTAGTAGCCTTCATTTGTTCTTTTAAGGCTTCTGCTTTTTCACTTAATAATGTAATACCCAGAAGTTGTTCTATGATGCTGCGTTGATCAGCAGCTTTCATCGAAAGGAAAGGTTCAGTGTAGGTATTAAGAGCCACAAGATGCTTGAACATTTCGTGACTCATGCCTATCATCTCTTCGATAGCCTTTTGTGTTTCTCTACTATCACCTTGGCTTTCGTCTAGATCTTCTAAATCTTGCTCTTGTCCATTGATACTGAACTTCAGTAGATTGGGTTTACGACCTCTTTCGATGTGATATTCGATACCATCTTTTTCGAAAGTCACTGTTACTAACATACCTTTGCTGTTAATCTTGTTGATAAGATTATCACGTTTAATATTAGTTAGGGCTTGACCGTAGATAGCGTAGCTCAGTCCGTTGATGATTGTAGTTTTGCCTGTTCCGTTACGGGCGCCAGAGTCATCACCTCCTAGATCTAGATTTTCACCTAAGACTAAGGTCAACTGTCCGCGGTCAAAATCTATAGCCTGGGTTTGATTACCCACGCTCATAAAGTTTTTAACTGTAAGATTTTTAATTTTAATCATAGTTCTTTATAGATATCCAATAACAGTGCTTTGTCATAGTTGTCGCTGTCGATGGCATTGATCTGATTCATTACAATAGTATCTACACTTTCAAACTGTATATCAACAGGAACCTGCGTAGTTTCTACTTCTACTTTTTCAGGGATTAACATCAGCTCTCGCAGTTTATACTGTGGCATAAACGTTTCTCTGATAAAGTTTGCTTCTTCGAATGTAATAGGCAGATCGATAGTGACTCGACAATGCATTTTTTCACGTAATAGCTGATCCGGTTTATCTATGATTTGACTGAGTTTGTATACTCTGTAGATAGGTTGACCCGGCCAACTGTGATATTCTGGTTTGCCACCCCATTCTAAGATCATCATGCCACGATCGTCATCACCTGCATCAGCATAGTTGTGAGGGAAAGCATTACCGATATATGTAATGTTTCTATTAGTTTGACGTTTGTGGAAGTGCCCAGAGAACACGTATTCTTGATTAACAAAATGTGTGCTCTGCAACTGTCCATGATCGGGCATCTGTACCATAGCATTCATATAGAAGTTAGGTAGTTCTAAGTGTCCAAATACATAGCGACTCTTGATCTTAGGAACATCTTTCCATTCGTCTCCAATCAACCAAGGTAGTATAGTTACATCACCATCGGTGAACGGTTCTTTGATAGGAATAACATTAGGAAATAGTCGCATAAACTCTACAGAGTTGATTTCTCGTTTATCTTTGTAGAATAAATCGTGATTGCCTAGAATAAAATATACCTTTTCAAAGTTTTTACTAAGAAACTCTAGATTTGAAACGGTATAGTTCATCGTACTGACATCTGTAGTTGCACGATTGTGATGCCAGTCACCTAGGAATATAGCAGTTTCACATCCTTTGGCTCGTGCAGTTTCACAGAACCAAAGAACAAACTCCTCACAATCGTTATTGTGAGTCCTACTACCTGACTTCAAACCAAAATGTATATCTGTAAAACAGGCTGCTCTTTTGAATAGTTGCATATTGTTAGTTTAAAATAATAGAAAGTAAAGATCAATCCCAATCAGTGTCTGTGACAACAGGAGCAGGAGCCATCGGATCTTTGCCTGTTCCGGAGTTTTGTCTGCTCCAGCTTGGATTCATACCGTTCATTTCTAATATGTCGTCTCTGATGTTTTGGTTACGTTTCTCAATGTTGATAATTCTAACGAATGAATTAGTGACAGCAGCAGTATAGTAAGCAAAAGGATTATCAGATTTACTCTCATCGAATTGAAGTCCTATTTGGGTTAGTTGAAGGATAGCTTGACCTTTCATTTCGTCGTTATAGGTATAACCACGAACGTTACCTCTAGTGGCATAACGATCACATAATTTTAAAAACATACGAGCTAGATTGTTAGTCATCTGTCCGTGGTCTTTAGAAAATGAACCTTTCTTTAAGCCACCTTTCCAGTGACTCTTGCCAACACAAACTAGATTATTATTGTCATCAAACTTCCAATGTTGGAACGGAGGGAAGTTTACTTTCTCGTGACTATCTGCGGTATTTTTTAGAGTTTTCTTACGACCCGGCGCTAGCGGAATATGCTCAAAAGTCATCACTCTAAATACGAGGTCTTTTTTATCTATTTTTTTATAATCAATTTCGAAATCTTTAGCTGGCAGTTTTTTGGTTGAAGTTAAAGATGCTTGTTCATGGGCTAGTTTTGCCAATCTTGTTGCTCTGTTTCTTTTAGCAGTAGCAATGGTTCTTACATTAATTTTTTCAAGATTCGGAACGATTAGATCATAATCAGCATGTAGCTTTGGATCTTCAAATGAACAATATGTATTCTTGCTTAGATGTATTTCTCTTAAAAGGTCTTTGTTTGTTAGGTATTTTATTTTTGGTGGATTCATTAGTACTCAGTCTCCTAGTAGTTATAATATTAGCACATTTTTATAAAAATAAATAGACTATATGAATGGAATTTGCTCAATATGTCATTATCAACAAGTCCTATAGCTAAGTTAGTAAACAGTATTTCAACGGCATTGGCCCCTGCCACGGACCAAGCATCAAAAGCCGCTGGTAAAATAGGTGAATCGCTTGACAAAGCAAACCTTGATAGCAAGATCAATGATCTAGCATCGGGGATTGGATCTCCTACCAGTTGGGCCGGAGGTACAGGAGGTGGCTTCAAAAATGGCGGGTTTGGTAGTATAGGAGTCCCGGGACAGACATCATTTAGAGGAGCATTTTCTCAAGCACAATCGGCAGTAGGTGGAGCAGTCAGCAACTTCGCAAAAGCAGTTCCGGCAGTATCTAATCTAGCGTCAGATGCAAACAGAATAGCCTCAAGCTTTAATAAATTAACAGGCGGCAACTTAGCCGGTGGATTACAGAATTTAGCAGCAGGTATTTCGGGAATCGCGGGCCAAGTCAACAATTTACTTAGTCTACGCAGAGCAGAGAATCTTCCATCGGGAGGAGAACTTTTTTCTAGACAAGGATCTGCTACAAGATTAGATAGTTCACCAGCCAACGATTGGAGAGTAAGAATCGATCTTCAGAACTGGAATCTGATGGGAAACAGTCCTTTCATGGAGTTATTAAAAGTAAGAGGCGGAGTAGTCTGGCCCTATGTACCTAACATAACTTTCAGTTCTAAAGCCAACTACACAAATATTGAAGCTACTCATAATAACTATCCGTTTCTTGCTTATAAAAATAGTCAAGTTGATGATATTACTATATCTGGAGAGTTCAGTTCTGAAACACAAGCAGACGCAGAATATTGGATCGCTGCAACTACTTTTTTAAGAGCAGCTACTAAAATGTTTTTTGGTCAATCATCTAACGCTGGAAATCCTCCGGTGATTTGTAAACTCAGTGGTTATGGTTCTAATATTTTTAATAATGTGCCTGTGGTGATTAAGAACTTTACAGTCGATTTCAAAGATGATACGAACTATGTTCTATATGAAAAAACTAAAACATGGGTTCCTATCATGAGTACTATTTCAGTTACTGTGGCTCCAATCTACAATAGAACAAGATTACGTCAGTTTAATTTACAATCATATGCATCTGGCAAGATGGTTGATGGTCAAAACGTAGGAACAATCTAATATGGCTAGATATAGTAATTTTTCTGCATATGCAAATACACCTGAGAACAATCTTTACCTTGAACTTCTTAGGATACGGCCTGTTCCTGCAGAACCTGATGACTTCGACTATGTCATAGAATCTCAATATACCCATCGACCAGATTTACTAGCATATGATCTATATGGTAGTCCAAAACTTTGGTGGGTCATAGTCCAACGAAACATGTCGATAATAAAAGATCCTATATATGATTTTGAACCAGGTGTTGCTATCAAGTTACCTAAGAAAAGCAATCTGGAGAAATACCTAGGAGTATAACATGGCTGACGATTTTATACAAAGACAGCGAGCCGCTAGTTTTGCAGCCAACAATCTTGCTAGAGATATAGGCGTCGACATCGGAGAGAAAAAACCAGACGGTACAGCGATACAGGCAGTAGCCGCTTTTGGAAAAAATGCAGGCATAATCAATCCAGAAACTTTTAATAATAAGCCTCCTACAAATTTTTTAAATGCCAACTCTGCGATAAGAACAACTTTTAATCGTCCTAATCTACCTACGGTTGTTGTAGGAGAAAGCAAAGAAGCTCCCGCATTTAATGCTAATGCTAAGAAAAAAGATTCAAGAAATCCAAACAGACCAAAGGTCATAAGAAATCCTTTAGAAGATTATGCATCTTATAATGTGTTGTGGACTCTTGCAGCATTGACCAAAGATCAGTTTAATAATCCAACGTTATATCGAACAGATGAAAGTTCTCTAAAAAATGTAATATTTTCTTCTGCAGGAAGATACGGTGCAACATACAAAGACCTCCGCACCGGTAAAGCACAAACACAGCGTGTTAACACAGCATTTGGTGCTCCTGAATATTATATTAATAACTTCAATATGAACTGTATTATTGGTAATACAGACAAAACAGGTAATAGTAATGCTATCAAATTTTCTTTTGATATCTATGAACCGTATTCGATGGGATTGCTGTTACAGAGCATGCAGAACGCTGCAATCAAGTCTGGTTTCGCAAACTATATAGACAATGCTCCCTATGTTTTAAAGATGGAGTTTATAGGTTTCGACGAGTTTGGAAATATCATAAAAAGTGTAAAACCAAGATATTTCACTATGAAACTATTGACTGTTAAGTTTAATGTGACAGAATCTGGTAGCGTCTATAAAGTTGAAGCAATACCGTACAACCATCAAGCATTCGCAGACTTAACAAATACAACATATACAGATATCAAGATTACTGGCGATCCTAAAGGAAAAGGAGATGTTGTTGAGTTATTAAGTACAGGTCAAAATAGTTTAATGGCAGTTCTTAATAGAAACGAACAGAAAGTTAAAAAAGAAGGATTAATCGGACAAGTTGACGAATATGTGATACAGTTTCCTGAACAGGCTAATATTATGTATTCTTCTGCAGGCAGTCCCCCTGTGGTTGATAAAGCCACAACCAATCCTAATGAAGAAGATAAGCAAAAAAGAATAACCCCGCAGTCAAGTGTTTCAAACTTATCTGATCAGCCGGTTAACAAAATAGGATTATCTAGTTTAGGTTTCAATCAAAAAGACGGTGGTACAGTTATGTTTAAACGTGCCAACGAAATATATGATCCTAAGACTGGAATAAAGAAAATAGACCAAATGGCTATTGATGTCAAGCGTCGAGCATTTCAGTTCGGTCAAGGACACAGCATCACATCGATGATAAATCAAATCATATGTAGTTCTGAATGGGCCAAAGAAACTATCAAAAAAACAACGCCCCAAGGTTTTATTGAATGGTTTAAGATAGATATTCAAGTTGAGTTATTAAAGTTAGACGACATAGTTGGAGACTATGCTAAGAGATTTATCTATCGAGTGGTTCCATACTTCATACATCAATCTATATTTGCTACAGTTAATCAAGCTCCTCTTGGGTATTCCGAACTACAAAAACTAATATGTAAAGAATACAGTTATATCTATACTGGACAAAATACAGATGTATTAAAGTTTGATATTAACATTAATAATTTATTTTTTGCTGCCGCCAATCCAGCACCTTTAAACGAAGCTGGCAAAGCTTCTAACCCTAACCAACAAGGTACGCTGGCAAATCCACAGAATAGGCAAGAGCGTGAAGAAGGAAAAGCACCAGCTACACAGTTGGCAAACATCGGAAGGGCTAGACCTAAGAGAACTCCTTCGGAATTAAAAATGATTGCTGGAGGTTCAAACTATAAAGATACTGAACAGGCCATAGCCGAAGCTTTCCAAAGAACTTTTGTTTCGGGAGCCAGTGTAGATATGGTTTCTGTAGATCTAGAAATATTAGGAGATCCATATTTTATAGTTGATAATGGATTAGCGAATTATTTTGCAGCAGTACCTGAACCATTATCTCAGGTGACGTCTGACGGAACAATGAACTACGAAGGTGGTAGTGTTTATGTATATGTAACATTTAGAACTCCTGCAGATGTTAACGAAGTCACTGGTTTATATGATTTTTCAATGGCTGCGAAAGAAAGTCCATTTGGTGGAATCTATAGAGTAAATCTTGTAGAAAATATTTTCCAAGATGGTGTCTGGAAACAAAAATTAAAAATGTTAAGAATGCCTGGGCCTCAAGGACCAGAACTTACTCTTGCTGGCGGAACAAGAGATCTACCACAAGACAAGAATCAACCTATCGGTATCAAGACAACAGAACCTGTTCCAGAACAGAGTACTCCTACTGAAGATCCGAATAAAACAACACCGCCAAGAATCGATATACAGATAGCTTAAAGAGAAAATATGCCATATTTAAAACGAACTACCGCAGAAGCAGACATACACCGAAGTAGGATGGGGGCTGGTATACATGTAGCCCGAGTTATTAGTAACTTGGATCCTACATTTATGGGATCGTTAGAAGTTGTATTATTAAGAGAAATGGCAAACAGTCCTAGCGATGATGCTCAAACATTAATCGTAAGATATGCAAGCCCATTCTTTGGATATACTCCTTATGAATATATGGGACTTAATACTGGTGAAAACTCTACCAGAGAAGGTTTTGATGATACACAAAAAAGTTATGGCATGTGGTTTGTTCCGCCTGACATCGGAGTAGATGTATTGGTCATGTTTGTCGACGGAGATCCTGCTCAAGGATATTGGTTCGCATGTGTTCCTGCTAAGTTTACAAACAATATGGTTCCTGGCATAGCAAGCAGTACTGAGTATTATGCAGATGCAGCCGACAAGAAAAAATATGCAACACAACAACCATTACCGGTTGCTGAATTCAACAAACGAGTAAATGCTAAAAATGAAGCTAGACCCGATGTAGAAAAAATTAAAAAACCAGTGCATCCTATAGCAGATCGTTTCCTACAACAAGGATTGCTAGAAGATGATGTTCGCGGACCAACAACAAGTTCTAGTAGACGCGAAGCTCCTAGTTCTGTATTCGGTATCAGCACACCTGGCCCGTTAGATCGCAGAGCTGGTTATAAAAAAACTAAAGTTGGGACTATTGACGAAGAAACAACGGTTTCGATACCTACTGGAAGGCTAGGTGGAACACAGTTAATAATGGATGACGGTGACGAGCGTTATGTAAGAAAAACCCCAGCAGGTACTGGAGGTGTTGATTACGCAAGAGTACTCGAAGGAGAAACTGGAGATCCCACTATACCATACAGTGAATATTTTAGGATAAGAACTAGGACCGGTCATCAGTTTCTAATGCATAACAGTGAAGATTTAATTTATATTGCTAACTCTAAAGGTACAGCTTGGATCGAAATGACCAGTAATGGTAAGATAGATATCTATGCCGAAGACAGTGTAAGTATCCACACTAAAAATGATTTTAACTTTTATGCTGATAGAGATTTTAATTTAGAATGTGGTAGAAATGTTAATATCAAAGCTAAAGGAAGATTGAATGGTGATTTCAATCAGAACATCCATCTTCGTGCAGGATTAGATATGAAGGTATTTGTTGCTGAATCTTTAGATTTAAAAGTAACAACAAGCACTAAATTTACCACAGGCGATTCGTTAGACCTTGCAGTTGGAAACAATACAAAGTTTACGACACAGGGGACTACAGATATCTATTCAGCTGGAGCTTTAAAAATAACATCTGCTGCAACGATAGACATTGGAGCCGCTGGAAATATTGTGGTATCGGGAGCGAGAATAGACCTTAATGGACCTAAAGCAGCAACAGCATCACAAGCAGCATCTGCGGTTACTGCTCCGCCATTAAGTACACATGAAGTTCCAGCAACAGCAGCAGCTAACTGGGCAGAAACAAAATATGCAGCTGGTACTATACCAAGTATCATGCTTCGAGTTCCGATGCACGAACCTTGGCCTTTGCATGAAAATTATTCACCTCAACTCTTAACTCCTAGCGGAACAGACAGAGAAGTCGGTGGGGCATTAGCCAATGAACATAAGGCTGCAACGGAATCTAGTAAAGTTACAGCATCGGCAGCACACGTCGCCGAAATAAATGATTATGATGCTAAAGTACCGGATGCTGCTACAGGAAAACCAGTGATTCCTGAAACCATTGATATTCCTCCAGGGGGAATAAAATACACAGCAGAATTTTTTGCACCGAGCAAATATGGCAAACGAACAGCTGATAATCTCAACACATTAGATCCTTCTGTGAGAGTGGTATTTGCTAAAGCTATTAAAGCTTTCATTGACAAATATAATCCAGAAGGATGGGACATGAGTGTTTCAGAATGTTTACGTCCATTGTCAAGAAGTAAAGAATTGTATGAAGCTTTCATAGCAGGAAGGGGTCCGCAGGCTGCAAGTCCAGGAAACAGCTGGCATAACTACGGAGCGGCTGCTGATATTTTAATTTACAAAAATGGAATATGGGATTCTTTAAACAAAACCGGAGCATATACAGGATTTGCTCAACAGTTTCTCAGACAATACGGATTACATAACAATGCAGGAGCCAATGACAGCGGACATTTTGTCCCATTACAGATGTCAGTAGGTGTACCGAAATCTGTAAAATCTGGAGCAGTAAAAATATCAGAAATCATGGCTGGAACAAAAACAGTATAACAGGAGTACATAATGGCCAAACTTTACCAACAAAAAACATTAGCTAAAAACTCTGCCAGTGTAGGAGATCAAAATCAAGGAGTCTTTACTTACAGAGGATTTAGTTCTACGGCCGTTAGTAAAAACTTTAAACTCTATGATATCGATATAGTTAAGCAAGACTTAATCAATCATTTCTATATACGTAAAGGAGAAAAATTAGAAAATCCTGATTTCGGAACAATAATATGGGAACTGTTATTTGAACAGTTTACTCCTGACGTAAAAGATATGATAGTGAAAGATGTTGAGGAAATAATAAACTATGATCCTAGATTAGTAGTACAGGAAATAGAAATTGACTCCACAGATATAGGTATACGAATTCAAGCAAATATAGTGTATCTGCCTTTTAACATTACAGAAAGTATGATTTTTGATTTTGACAGAAACAATAACATCATAAACTAAGCACTTTATAAATGCTGGTAAATATGATAAGAGAACTAAGAAATGACCACTACTAATAGACAAAATAACTTAATTTTAAATCAAGATTGGACTAGAATATATCAGACATTTAAAAATGCTGATTTCAAATCTTACGACTTTGAAAATCTTCGTAGGGTTATCATTACCTATCTACGTGAAAACTATCCGGAAGACTTTAATGATTATATAGAAAGTTCAGAATATCTTGCATTGATTGATGCCATTGCTTTCTTAGGCCAAAGTCTAGCTTTTAGGATTGATTTAGCCAGTCGAGAAAACTTTATCGAGTTGGCAGAAACCAAAGAAAGTGTTTTAAGAATAGCACAGATGTTAAGTTACAATGCCAAGAGAAATGTAGCGGCTCAAGGACTACTGAAGTTTGTATCAGTATCAACAACCGAAGAACTGATAGACAGTAACGGAAAAAATATAGCGAATCAAATAATCAGTTGGAACGATCCAACAAACACCAACTGGTTAGAGCAGTTTATTACAGTTATAAATGCAGCAATGACAGATAATACCGAGTTTGGTAGAAGTCAAGGTACTGCTACGATTTTAGGTATTCCGTCAGAGCAATATAGATTTAGAACATCATCAGCAGACATTCCGCTGTATACATTTACAAAAGCTGTTGCTGCAAGATCTATGGTCTTTGAAATAGTCAGCACAGCATTCAAAGATAGTGAAAACTATTACGAAGAACCTCCAGTTCCAGGAAACCAACTAGGATTTGTCTATAGAAACGACGGCGCCGGAGCTGGCAGTCCTAACACAGGGTTTTTCTTGATGTTTAAACAGGGCAGTCTAGAGATTGCAGATTTTAATATAGCTGTTCCTACAACTAATGAACGTATTGCTATTGATGCACAGAATATCAACAATAATGATCTTTGGTTGTTTGGGATAGATTCTATCGGAACACAAAGCACTCAATGGACACCGGTTAGTTCATTGTTAGGTAATAATATTGCTTATAATAGTTTACAAAAAAATATACGTAACATCTATTCTGTAGTTACTAAATCAAACGATTCGGTTGATCTAGTATTTTCAGACGGTGTTTATGGAAACTTACCACAAGGTACTTTTAGAATATATTATAGAGTAAGCAATGGTTTGACCTACACCATTTATCCAAATGAGATGAAAGGTGTTAATATTTCTGTTCAGTATCTAAACAAAAATAACGTTCTTCATACATTAACTATAGGGTTGGCATTGCAATCAACAGTTGCTAATGCCAATGCGTCAGAAGACATTGACAGTGTTAGAACAAATGCTCCTGCCTCATATTATACTCAGAATCGTATGATTACAGGAGAAGACTATAATCTAGCACCATTAACTAGTTCTCAAAGTATTATAAAAGTTAAAGCAGTTAATCGAACATCTAGTGGCATTTCTAGGAACTTTGATATTCTAGATGCCAGCGGAAAATACAGCAGTATAAATGTATTTGCAAATGACGGATACGTTTTCAAACAAGAAAACGAAAAAACTCTTTCTTTAAAATATACAAACACTCTAGATATCGTAAACTTTATTAGAAGGAATCTAGAGCCCGAGTTTAGTAATTCAGAAGTTTATAATTTTTATCTAACTAAGTTTGATAAGCTTCTTTTTACTGACAACAATACAATCTGGCAGTCCTTAACTACCAATCCCTCAACTGGATATTTCAAAAATACAGTTGATAACTCGTTGTTAAAAGTTGGAAGCTATTCTACCAGTACATTAAAATATCTAACGCCGGATTCTCTGATAAAGTTTATTGCTCCTACAGGATATGCATTTAAGAAAAACAAGTTAGTGATCGCAAATAGCAATGATCCTGATCAAGTAGATAGAATATGGGCTAAAGTCGTAAAAATAACAGGTGACGGAACCAATGCTGGTAGAGTTTCAGATGCTTCTCGATTAGGCCCTATTACATTAAGTGAGTCAGTTCCAAATGGAGCAATAGCTAGCAGAATACTTCCTAAGTTTGTAACAGATTTGCCAGTGGCATTAGAAGAACAACTTGTTTCTCAGATTACTAATAATCTTGATTTCGGTTTAAGATTTGATGCATTGACTCAACAATGGAAAATTATTGAAAATACAAATTTAAATCTGTCAGACGATTTTACTTTAGGTAAAGCAGGAGATACTACAAATGTCAACTTGGATTCGTCTTGGATTTTTGCTTTCGTTCAGAGAGCAGGAACATATACAGTAAGAATAAGATACCTAAGTTATATCTTTGGAAGTATTAAACAGAATAGATTTTATTTTGATGTTAACGAAAAGAAATATAATGATTCAGTAGGAAAGGTAGTAAAAGACACTATCAGTGTTTTAAACATTAACAAAAAATCAGATCTAATCAATCAACTACAAAATGATATCACATTTGAAATAACAGATACCATCAAGTTTGATGATGGGTATGAAAGTAATAAAGAGATAAAAATTGCATTTAAAGATTCTGACGATGATGGTGTGATCGATAATCCAGAAGATTTTGAAATCTTAGTAGGAACTGATCAGTCATTGAACTATCTCTATTTTGAATCTTACATTGACGAGTACGGAACAGAAACATTTGATTTGATCGATAACAGTAATGATACTTTTATTCCTGTTGAAAAAGAAAGCTTAGTTGATCTTACAGATACGATTACGTATCCCGACAACCAGTTAATTTATTTTTACGATATTAATGAAAATATTGTTAAAAAAGTCATTAGAACAACAGATGCAGATGGTAAAGTTACATCTTTATTAGAAACACAAAATCAATATAGAGCATATCTTGGAAGAAGAGATTTAAAATTTCAATATGTTCATAATGCCAGTGTTGACCGAAGAATCGATCCTAGTGTAAGTAATATCATCGATCTTTATCTATTAACTAGATCATATGATGAATCATATAGAATATATCTTGCTGGCGGATTAGAAACAGAACCAGAAGCACCAACTACAGAAACATTAAGGGTAAGTTTCGGATCTACATTATCTTCGATAAAATCAATAAGCGATGAAATAATATATCATCCAGTGAGATACAAAGTATTGTTTGGATCTAAAGCAGACGAAAAACTACAGGCAACTTTTAAAGTTGTTAAAAATCCTACAAAGACGATTAATGACAACGATCTAAAAGTAAGAATAATTTCTGCAATAAATGAATTTTTTGATATTAACAACTGGGACTTCGGTGATCGTTTTTATGTAAGCGAAATGATAACTTACATTTTAAATTCTGTTGCACCTGATTGTAGTAATATCGTGATAGTACCGAGACAAAACTCTCAAGTGTTCGGAAGCCTGTTTGAAATACAAAGTGCTCCAGATGAGATATTAATAAGCGGTGCAACTGTAGACGACATCGAGATAGTGACTGCGATTACAGCAGCCGAAATAAATGCATCTATTCAATCAGTGGTAACAAATACATAATATGGCAAAGAAAATCTATCCTAACAGCGAACTACCGATCAGAAAAACCGTAGAGCTATTACCTAAGGTTTTTCAAACATCAACTAACGATAAATTTTTATCAGGTACTCTGGATCCGTTAACACAACCAGGTGTTCTACAAAAGACAACAGGGTATATAGGTAGACGTCACGGTAAAACTTATAAAGGAAAAGATCTTTATCTTGATTCAGATCAAACTCTAAGAAGTAGATATCAGTTAGAACCTGCTGTAGTTAAAAAACAACATGGCAACGTTGAACAATTTTACGATTATTTAGATTTTAAAAATCAACTGAAGTTTTTTGGTAACAATAATGAACGAGATAATAAACTAACAGAACAGGAACATTACACCTGGAATCCTCCCATCGATTGGGATAAGTTTATTAACTATAGAGAATATTATTGGGCACCAGAAGGTCCTCCTTCGATCGCTATAACTGGTCAATCTAGCAAAATAGTCAGCACATATCGCGTAGTACTGAGTGCAACATCGAACTCTTATGTATTCAGCCCAGACAGCTATACTAACAATCCAACTTTAACTTTGTTTAGGGGACAAACCTACAAGTTTAAAATAAATGCACCTAATCAACCATTTACTATTCGTACAAATTTTGATACTGGATCTTTGCGATATGTTCCTGGTAGAGCATATCTTGCAGGATCAAAGGTTGTATTCGATGGAAAACTTTGGTCAGCTAAAACAGATATAGCAGCTAGTGACGGCAGCACTATTACAATAGACAGCCAGGATTGGCAGTTTGTTGAAAATATTTCTGTAGGATCTGTTCTTGATTACAACAAGGGAGTTTCAGAAAATGGACTAGAAACTGGTACATTAACATTTACAGTTCCATATGATGCTCCTGATATCTTATACTATCAAAGTTCTAATAATCAAGATATTTTTGGCAGATTTGTAGTAGGAGATATTGAATCAAATACTTCTCTTAATGTAGAAAAAGATATTATAGGAAAAGTTAATTTTACATCTAGTAACGGCGTCACTTTATCAAACGGAATGGTAGTTGAGTTCAGAGGTAATGTTGCACCTTCGAAATATTCTAGAGACACTTGGTTAATAGAAGGTGTGGGCAGCAAGATAACTGTTACGAAATTTTCAGATCTACAGGTTCCTATACTGACTACAGATGTACCTGAAGTTTTATTTGATAACGATGGGTTTGATACTCAGCCTTTTGATGATGCATCAGCATATCCTACTTACAAAGATTATATAACTATCAAGAAAGATAGTATCGATAGAAACGCATGGAGTAGATATAATAGATGGTTCCATCGTTCTGTATTAGAACAGGCATATTCGATAAGAGGAACAGATTTTCCTGCTACAGAATCTGCTAGAGCAAAGCGTCCTATCATAGAGTTTAAAGATAATATCAAGTTATACAACCATGGAGGCTTGGCAAAGCAATCAGTAGATTATATTGATGATTTTACTAAAGATGTGTTTAGTTCTATCGAAGGTAGTTTAGGATATAGCGTTGACGGAGAACAACTCTTCAATGGTGCTAGAATCTTAGTAACTGCAGATACTGATAACTTAGTTAATAATAAAATCTATGAAGTTCAGTTTATTGTTCATAACGGAACAAGACAAATACATTTGGCCGAAACAGATGATACTGAATCTATTATTGGAGAAGGTGTCCTTGTTTCTAGGGGAAATAATAACAGTGGTAAGATGTTCTGGTTTGATGGTACTACATGGAAAGCCAGTCAGCAAAAAACTAAAGTAAATCAGCCTCCTTTATTTGATGCATTTGATAGACAAGGCACTAGTTTTTCGGACACTGCATCGTATCCAGTTAATACATTCAATGGCACTAAAATAATTTCTTACAAAGTAGGAAACAGTGTTGTAGATAAAGAACTAGGTTTTTCTTTAAGTTATCTAAACATTGATAACGTTGGAGATATTGAGTTTGAATGGAATTGGGAATCAGACTCTTTTGAATATACCCTTGATCAGATAGTATACAAACAAAATATCGCAGAAGGTTATTTTAAATCTAATCTTGATGGTACTATTTTTAATGGTTGGATTGATTATAATAATAAATTTTCTCAACCTATACTTGACAGCAAGATAATAACAACCACAACTAATGAAGTAGAGTTTAATACAGTTGATTGGAAAATTTTTGATTCGTTGACAGAAAGTAAAATTAAGTTTTATCTCAATGGAGAACATGTATCAGAATCTTACACACGATCTGGTGGTGTTTTTACTTTTAATAGAACTTTTAAAGAAAATGATGCACTGGTAATAAAACTTGTAGCTGATATAAATCCCGACGAAGGTTATTATCAAATACCTGCAGGATTAGAAAAAAATCCTCTTAATAACTTGATTAATGGTTTTACATTAGGTCAAGCAGTTGATCATATTTCTACCGCGATTGAATTTAGTGATGAGTTTACTGGACCGTTTCCTGGTAGCGGTAATTTAAGAGATTTAAATGATTATCAGGTATACGCTTCAAGGTTCTTGAAGCATTCTTTCGTTGCACCTTTGTCAATATTTTTATTAACTGACAAGACACAAAATATAATCAAGGCAATACAATATGCTAAGAAGAGTTATACTGATTTTAAAAATAACTTTTTAACAAGATCTCAAGAAATTGATTACAATGATAACATACCTGATTTTGTTGATGATATTTTTAAAACTTTAACTAAAACTAAAAACGCTAACTCTCCTTTTTATGATTCAGATATGCTCGGTACTGGAGCATATACTAAACTTGAATACAAAGTTGAAGATCCTGGTATTAAAGTATTTGCATTAACTAAGAAATTTACGCTCGACGAACTTAGTCGTATAGCAGTGTATGTCTATAAAAATGGAGAACAGTTACTAAATCAAACTGATTACACATTTAATTCGACTTTTGGATTTGTTGATTTGATTGTAGATCTGCAAGAAGGCGATACTATAGAAATAAGAGAATACCTCACAACAGCATCTTCTTTTGTTCCTCCTACGCCATCGTCGATGGGATTGTATAAAAAATACACTCCGATGAGATTTGTAGACGATACCTATGTCGAACCAAGAGAAGTAATACAAGGACACGACGGAAGTATCACTTTTGCTTTCGGTGACTACAGAGATGATCTTTTATTAGAACTAGAATATAGAATTTATAATAATATAAAAAGAAACTATGACGAAAAACTTTTCGATATAGATCAGTTGATTAGTGGATACTATAGATCGGGTACCTACACATTAAAAGAACAAGACGAAATAGTATCACAAGATTTTCTAAAGTGGGTACAAAATACTAACATCAATTATACATTGAATAGTTATTTTGATTCACAAAACAGCTTCACCTACACATATACAAATATGACCGATGTCACCGAGACACAAAATCTTCCGGGATATTGGAGAGGAGTTTACAAGAAGTTTTATGATACTGACAGACCTCACAGATGTCCTTGGGAAATGTTGGGATTCAGTGAAAAACCAAGCTGGTGGGATTCTCAATATGGCCAAGCGCCATATACCAGCGGAAATCTATTATTGTGGGAAGATATTCGTGACGGTATTATCAGACAAGGAACTAGAGCCGGTCAGTATGAAAAATATAAGAGACCAACTATATTAAGTCACATACCAGTTGACGGCGACGGCAAGTTGCTTAGTCCTCTAGATTCTGGTCTTGCTAGAAATTTTTCGTTGATTAACAATAGAGGTCCTTTTGCATTTGGAGATATTTCTCCTAGCGAATATGCATGGAGATCTAGTTCTGAGTGGCCTTTCTCTTTAGTCTTAAGTCTATGTTTGCTAAAACCGTTGCAGTTTATAGGTGAAAACTTTGATTTAAGCAAAGTTAAAAGAAACGAACTTGATCAGAAAGTAAATCTTAGCAATAGATTTATCACATTATCTGATTATGTGATTTCGGATGATTTAGTATACTTAGATATCGGATTAATCAAATATCTAAAATCATATGTCAAATCAAAAAATCTAAAATCTGAAATAATATCAGAATCATTATCTAATCTCGATGTTGTATTATCTTCGAGAATGTCAGGATTTGTTGACAAAGAACAACAGAAGTTTTTATTGGATTCAAAAAATCCGGCATCTTCGAGTTCTAGCATTTTCATTCCGCCTGAAAACTATGATATCATTTTCAATATTAGCTCACCTATTGATAATGTTTCATATAGTGGAGTCATACTCGAAAAATCAGAAGGCGGATGGGTAGTAAATGGTTATGATGATATACAACCTTATTTTAACTATTATGCAGCAGTTCCGAATCAGAAAGATCCTTTAATTTCTGTCGGTGGTATTAGCGAAAAGTTTTTTATTTGGGCAGAAGATACAAATTATAATAATGGTTCTATAGTTCAATATCAAAACAACTATTACAGATCGTTATCGAGCCATGACAGCGGCAGTAGTTTTGACACTAAACAATGGCAGAAGTTAGCTGAGTTACCTAAAAAAGGATCAGTTGATGCACAAAGAAGAAAAACTTTTAATACGCTATCGATTAAAAAACTAAGCTATGGTACATTACTAACAAGTATTCAACAAGTTGTAGATTTCTTATTAGGCTACGAAGCTTACCTTATCTCTAAAGGATTTGTGTTTGGAGGCTACGATCCCGAAAATAAAGTTGCACAGGATTGGTTAACAAGCTGTAAAGAGTTCATGTTCTGGACCAAGCATAATTGGGCAATAGGATCTTTACTAACATTAAGTCCGTCTGCACAGAAAATAGAAATCAATATTCCTGTTGGGGTTGCTGACAATATATTAGAAGGTTTTTATGATTACCAGGTGTTGAAAGCCGACGGTAAACCTTTAGCAGTGAATTTTATCAACGTTAACAGAAGTTTCCAAAAAATAGACATAGAAACAGTAAACACAACCGATGGTATCTATTATCTAAAACTTTACTATGTGTTAAAAGAGCATGTTGTGGTGTTTAGTGATAGAACTGTTTTCAATGATATTATCTTTGATAAGACCACCGGATATAGACAAGAAAGAATTAAATCATCTGGATTTAGAACCGTTGATTGGGACGGAGATTATACAAGTCCAGGTTTCTTATTCGATAATGTAAACATTCAGCCTTGGCAACCTTTTACTGATTATCGATTAGGGGATATTGTATCTTATAAATCTTTTAACTGGACTAGCTTGATCAATCAACCAGGTACAGAAACAATCAATCTTAACAACTGGTCTAAGTTAGATTCCAAACCAGAAAAACAGTTAGTTGCAAACTTTGATTATCGAATCAACTCGATGTATGATTATTTTGATGTGTTGTCTGATGGTTTATCAACCAGTCAGCGAGATCTAGCAAGACACACTATCGGATATCAGTCTAGAGAGTACCTAAATAATCTTTCCGAAGATTCTGTAACACAGTTTTTATTGTATCAAGGATTTATCCGAGAAAAAGGTACAAAAAATTCTATTACAAAAATATTTGATAAACTTAGTAGATCTGGAACCGATAGTGTAACCCTCAATGAGGAGTGGGCTATCATCACCGGTAGAGTCGGTGGAGTAGATCAAGTTCATGAACACGAACTTGAAATTATTAAAAAGAATATAAATCTAAATCCTCAGCCGATTATAATACAATATCAGCAATCTCAGAATCCGTCGGATCTATATTATAGGGTTATTGGTAGTGATTTTACTATAACAAATTCACCTTTTAATAAAGATATTATACCGACAACAATCGAGGATTTATTAGAGCTTTCAGCAGGATACGTTAAAGCAGATCAGTTCGAGCATTCTGTAAAAAACAGAGAAGCTCTATTATCGTTAGACATTTCCACAATAAAAGAAAACGATCATATTTGGATAGTGTTTGATGGTCCGTCATGGAATGTGTTACGAATCAACGAGAATTCTTTACTAAAGATAGATTCTATTGAAAGAGCAGACAATAATACTCTATTCATAACATTTAATAGACCTCATTTATTTGATGTAAACGACATTTTTGGTATTCGTAACTTAGAAAATCTAACAGGATTCTTTAAAGTTGCTTCAGTTGAGTCGGCAATCTCTATAACATTAACAGTAGCTACAACTGCAGAAACTCCAGTGACTGACGATAGCTCGTTGATTTCTATCAACCTATTAACCGAATGTAGAGTATCTGATTACCCATCTCTAGATCGAAGCACTGCGGCATTATTAAAAAATGGTTCTAGACTATTTGTTGACAATAACGGAAGCGATAAGTGGGAAGTTATTGAAAAAACAAATCAGTTTATTTCTAAAGAGATTACAAACTATGGAGTAACTTCTCCATTAAAAACTGGTTCTAAAGTACTTTACGATAACGTTAATAAACACATGATAACCAGCATCCCAGGTTCGGGATATATCATGGTGTACGTAGAAGGTTCAGATGGTTTACTGCTAAAACAAATAATATCTGCTCCGATAGATTATACTGATGCTGTATTAGGAACATTCGGTGAAAGTATGACTATCAGTCCAGATTCTAGATTCTTAATAGTTGGATCACCTTTAGCTAGCGGAGTTCCTTCGACATATCGAGGTCCGTGGGATCCGGGTGTGTCTTATGGAATCAACGATGTAGTTCTTTATGGCGGTGTACTATACAAAGCACTGAACCCTTCAGGACCGGATTTAAGTACTGAAGTTGCAGTTAACTCCGAAGATTGGGAAGTAACTTCTTTAATAGAATCATATTCAGGAGCACAAGGAGATCAATACTATCAACAAGGTATGGTTTCTGTTTATGAGTGGTCCGGAGGCAAGTATACTCTACATAAAAATATAGTCAGTGCAAGACCTACAGATCAAGAGTATTTTGGTTCAGAAGTAAAAATAGGTTTTGAAAAGAATCATTATTATCTAGCTGTATCTGCTCCAGGCGCTCTTAATAATACAGGTCGTGTATATCTATACACCTATAATGGAACAGAGTGGTCACATATGGAAAACCCCGCGTACCGCGGAGTTTATAATCCATTAGATTCGTATTATGGTGGAAATATAGTATGGCAGGCTGCTCAAGATCCTATAGCGGAAGGAGTTCGAGGAAATCTTTGGATGGCACTCGATGACAGCACTAGCGATGGTAGCACTATAACTTTAGAATCTGACAGCTGGTTAAAAGTCAGTGATATTTCAACTCATAGTTCTTTACCAACAAACATTGCACTTGAGGATGACGGATCAACATTAGAGTTTACGCTTACTGGCATATTGTCCAATAATCAAATGGCCGAGCAGGTCAAACAAGGTGATAAGTTTGGATCGAGTATGGCAATGAGCAACGATGGTAGTATATTAGTTGTTGGTGCTCCATACAGCGACGGCCAATGGTTCCCTAACTATAGAGGAATCTGGAGAGCTGACGTTGAGTATGTAGAAGGGGAAGTTGTCAAATATCGCGATGAAAATACAAATGATCCTTACATTTATTACAGATTAGAAGATGTTTCGTTAGGACCAGATAGTGTTGTTAGAAGTCAAAATGAACGCCCCGACGATAGTTCAAACTGGCAAGTTATCGGAGATAGTACAACTGAAACATCTGGTAAAATTTTTGTTTATAAGAGAACATCGTTTGGAAGTTATGAATTAAAACAGATGATAAATGCTGGATCTATTTCTAGTTTCAGCGATATCGAAAGTGGTCTTATAGTTGCGACTGGTGATCAGTTTGGATTTTCTATGGATATGGATGCTAGTGGAGAAATGCTAGTAGTTTCTAGTCCTAGAGCAGACATAAATTTCCAAGATCAAGGATCTGTTTATGTGTTTACAAACACTGAGACCACCGAAGTAGAGTATAGATTAAAACAAAAATTAGTAAGCTTTGAAATATATCCAAATGAATATTTTGGATATGGAGTATCAGTAAGTCCAGATAAGTCTAGGATCGTTGTCGGTGCAAAAAATACACCTACAACATATCCTGTTTATTTTGATTTATTTTCCGGAACAACATTTGATCAAGGAAGAACAACCTTTATACAAGATCAAGGATTTACTGGAGCAGTTTATATATTTGACAAGAAAGATGGAATATATTTCTTAGTTCAAAAGTTAGAAGAAGACCTTAGTGCTTTTGAATCTTTTGGTTATAGTGTAGATTGCGTAGGAAATATCGTAGTTGTAGGAAGTCCTAACTATCGTCCTCCGGTTATTCATTTTACAGGAATACAAACATTCGAAGGACCTGCCTTGGGTATAGCTAGGTTATATAAGAAAGATCAGAATCATGAACCTTGGAATGTTATCGGACAGCAATCGACTCTTGTTGATATAAGAAAAGTTAAAAAACTTGAACTATACGATAATGTTTTAAATTATAAAATACAAGATTTAGATTATATCGATCCTATAAAAGGAAAAATTTTAAATCTAGCAGAGCAAGAGCTATCGTTTAAGACATTCTATGATCCGGCTGTTTATAGCCTAGGAACAACTGATCAGGTAGTTGATGCAGAAGTTCCTTGGTTAGAAAAAAATGTTGGTAAGCTCTGGTGGGATTTAAGCACAGTAAAATGGTATAACTATGATCAAGGAGATCTGTCATACAGACAAGGGTATTGGAGTCGACTAGCACCGTATTCCTCGGTTGATGTTTATGAATGGGTTGAAACTGTTCTATTACCTTCAGAGTGGAGTATATTAGCAGATACAAACGAGGGACTATCTCAAGGAATATCGGGCCAGCCTCTATATCCTGATGATACTGTTTACTCTAAAAAAGATTTTTACAATAGTTCGTCTGGTCTAGTTAATAAAACTCTATACTACTATTGGGTAAAAAATAAAACAACAGTTCCTCAGAATAAACCAGGAAGAACTAAATCTGCTGCTGATGTGGCAGCTTTGATATCATCACCTCAGGATCAGAATCAGACATTTATAGTATTGGCTAGCTCGGATTCGATGTTGGCTTATAACTTTGAAAATGTATTACCATCAGATACTGCACTTATCAATCTTCAGTTCTATGGAGATGAAAGTAGAAAAGTTCCGATACACAGCGAATATCAACTATTAGTTGAAGGCGATGCAACCAGTTTGCCTAATAAGAAAATTGAAACAAAATGGATAGATAGTCTTGTTGGTGCCGATGCCGCGGGAAATAAAGTTCCAGATGAGAAATTAAATTCTAAACAAAAATACGGAATACAATATAGACCAAGACAAACAATGTTTGTTGATAGGTTAAAGGCATTAAAGATTGCAATAGACAAGGCAAATATAGATCTAAAAGATCAACCATATGCTGATATTATCGAGTTTGGTACTTTAAACTTGACAGATCCTATTCCTGATGAAGTTTTCAATCTATACGATGTGACAGTTGATTCTTATGATGATCTATTAGTCATTGGAACTACTAGACTAAAACGTGCAATATTGCAGCCAAATATAGTAGAAGGTGAACTTGATACTATAGATATTATAGATCCTGGTTTTGGTTATCGAACAGTGCCACCTATTGAAATAGTAGGAGATGGAGTAAATGCATCTGCTGAAATAACGTTAGATAACCAAGGACGAGTTTCATCTGTAACTATCACTAATCGAGGAAAGAAATACTCTAGATGTGAAATTTCTGTAAGATATTTCTCTGTACTTGTTAACAATGATAGAAATATAGGAAATTTCTGGAGTATATATTCTTGGGACAACACAAGATCGACATGGTTCCGTGCAAAAACACAAGCATATGATACAAGAAAATATTGGTCTTTAATAGACTGGTATGCACCAGGTTATGACAGTGGTTCGAGGATTATTAAAGAAATAGATTTCGTCTCTCAAGAAGAATTTATTGACACAATGATCGGAGACGTTATACGTGTTAAAGAATACGGTACTGGTGGTTGGGTTTTATTAGAGAAAAAACAACATACCGGAAATAATATCTTAGACAAGTATACCATCGTAGGTAGAGAAAATGGAACGATAGAAATAAGCCAATCTCTTTACAGACCGACAGACTATGGTCAAGGATACGATGTTACTTCGTCTTACGATACTAATAACTATGATTTGAGTGCTTCTAGAGAGTTAAGAAATATTTTAACAGCATTGAAAAATGATGTTTACACGGCCGATAATGCATATAAATGGAATGAATTATTTTTCTCTAGTATTAGATATGTTTTATCTGAACAACAATATGTTGATTGGATATTTAAAACAAGTTTCTTAAATGCTATCCATAACATTGGATCTCTAGAACAAAAATCTAACTATAGAAATGATAATCTTGAAAGTTACAAAACATATATCGACGAAGTTAAACCTTATAGAACAACAGTAAGAGAATATGTAAGTCGATATGACACTATCGAACCTTACGGTGCAGGCATAACAGATTTTGATTTGCCTCCAGCATTCCAGCAAGGTTCTTTAAGACCAGTAACTACAAATAGTGAACAAATAAATCAATACCCGTGGAAGTGGTGGTTAGACAATAATGGATTTTCGATAGTAGATATATTAGTAACAGACCAAGGTTCTAGCTACACTGCTATTCCTAAAGTTGTAATAACTGGTGACGGAACAGGAGCAGAAGCTCAAGCTTACATTTCTAATGGAAAAGTGGTTGGAGTAAAAGTTATATCTCAAGGATCCGGATATACCTACGCACCAATAGTGTCATTGGTAGGTGGAACTCCAGCAGGCATAGAAGCTGCAAAAGCTGTGGCAGTATTAGGTAATAGTTTCTTTAGATCGTTTAATATGACTGTTAGGTTTGACAGAACATCTAAACAGGGAACTTATATCGAGTTTGATAAAACCGAAACATTTATTGCAAACGGTTTTTCCGGAGTTTATGAATTAAAATATGCACCGACTAGAAATAAAAATAAAATTTCAGTTTCTTTGAACGGTCAAGTATTGTTTAATGATCAATATACATTAAGTTTATATTATAGTGATCTAGACGAGTTTAGTCTTTTAAGAGGCAAGTTAACTATACTAGACACACCAGCGGCCAACGACCAGATCGTTGTTTCCTACGAAATAAATGACGAGTTACTAGATGCTGTTAATAGGATAGAAAGATACTATTCTCCAAAATCTGGAATGAGATCTAAAGAACTTAATCAGTTAATGACTGGTGTTGATTTTGGTGGTGTACAAATCCAAGGTACAACCTTTGAAGTTACTGGTGGATGGGATGCACTTCCTTGGTTTACAGATAACTGGGATAGCGTAGAAGCTTCTTCAGATTATTATGTAATCTGTGATGGAAGCACTACATTCGTAACCCTGCCGTACACTCCTTCCCCAGGTCAGCAGATTACGATTTATATCAAACGTGCCGGTGTTTCTACTAATCGAGAGATAGAAACATTAGGTCCAGACACTGCACCTAATGTTGTGTTAACAGAATCAACAAACACATCTATAATAGAAAGAATAGATGATCCTAACTATACAGATGCATGGGATTCGACCAGTGCGATTAACCCTAGTGCTCAAATGCCTACGTTTGTTGGAGATGGATCTACAAGAATCATCGAGATTGGACAATATATTACAACTCAAGCAGGTGATACATTGATCTTCCGCCCTATCGAAAGCGATGGGTCGGTGACTATTACTGATGCTAATCTATTAGATACTAGAATATCAGGTGGAGATTTAACTGCTGTAAACTCTACAGGAACTAATATATCACTTAACACTATAGATGGAATATACTCTTCGGCTCGTGGAATATCAGCAGAAGACATTTCAATCGACGGTGGAAAGTTTATAACTCCAGAACAAGTCCCAGCCACTGAAGAAAACATTCCTGGACAGATAATAGACAGTCTAAGCATCAAAGTTTATACTGCTGCAGGAACCGGAGCCACACCGTTACATTCTAGAATTTTAATTTCAGATGGATCTACATCGACTTTTGAAATAGGACAAAATGTTCCTAGCACAAATAATTTATTAGTATATGTAGATAAAATCAAACAAGTATACGGTGTCGATTACACTGCTAATTTTGTTAATCATACCATAGATTTTATCAATGTTCCAGCAGACTCATCGATCATTGAGATATTAAGTTTTGGTTTAGGAGGTGCAGGATTATTAGATTATCAAGAATATATTGCTGATGGTCAGATTGTAAACTTTTTAACTGCTGCAAACTACGACGAGACTACTAATGTCTATGCTACAATCAACGGTATAGAAACAGATGTTGGTTTTATCAATGGAAGCGACATATTCGACGAAACAAATGAAGGATATAATAAAACATTGATACAGTTTGCTCAAGCTCCTGCAGTTGGAAGCATAGTTAAACTAGTATGTTTATCAGTGACTACAGATACCGATTCTTCTGGCTTATCGATAGTGAAAGTTAATAATCAGGTATTTGAGTTTGAGGGCAGTACACGAAGCTTTGATCTAGATAACTTTGTAGAACTTGATAGAGGATCGGCAGAAGCCTCGACCATAGTAACAATCAATGGTCAAGCATTAAGGGGTGTTGATACTACATACTTTGAATATGATGGAGTTACTAATGTGTTTACATTAGGTACAGATCCAGTTGAAACTCCGGGATCGATCCTTCCAGATAATATAGAAGTGTATATCAATGGAAATCTAAAAACCTTTATCACAGATTATGTATTTGACGGTATTTCAAAACAACTAACAATAACAACGCCAATGCAACTTGGTGACAGAATAAGGATACAGAATGATCTAAAAGCAGAATATAGAATCCAAGGTTCTAATCTGTTGATAGATCCCGATTTGCCGCTGACTAGTTTGAATGAAACCGATAATGATATCATTGAAATCACATGGTTTTCCGAGTATCCTACCATGCGCATATTATCAGATGAGTTCACTGGAGGAAAAGTTAACTATCAACTACCTAATGTACCATTAAGCACTTCTTATGTTTGGGTTTACAAAAATGGACAACGTCTAACACAAGAAGAAGACTATTATGTTGATCTTCCATCAGCGATTGTTTATCTGAAATCAGACACTGTTCCTTCAGATTTAATCAAAATCATTATTTTTGCAGATGCGATCTATAAAAAACCAAGTGCATATGAGATTAGAAAAGATGCATTGAATATCTATTCTTATAATAGATTTACCTATAGAGACACCTATATAACTCAAGATCTTACTTATTATGATCAAGAGATCAAAGTAGCAGATGCATCTAATCTAGCAGATCCTATACGTTCAAGAAATATTCCTGGAGCGATTTACATACAGGGAGAAAGAATAGAATACTTTACCAAAGTAGGAAACGTACTAGGTCAACTTAGAAGAGGAACTCAAGGAACAAGTATTAAAGAACTATATGTTGCACATACTCCGGTATCAGATGTAGGATATAACGAAAGATTGCCATATAACGAAACACAGGATAGATATGATTTCTTCAGTGATGGAAGTACTCTGTTAGTAGGACCGTTAAACTTTGTTCCTGCTCAAGGCTCTCGTTCATCATGGCAGAGAGTCACAATACCATCAACTTATTCTGCTTGCGACGAAATAGAAATTTTTGCTGCTGGACAGAGATTGAAAAAAGACCCATATACTGTGTTCAATCCAGAACTAGCATCAAATAGTCCAGCAGGCGACGAAATAGTAGAAGCAGATTTCAGTGTAGATGGTATATCGAACTATGTAAGGCTTACAACTGCGTTACCTGCAGGAACTAGGATAACAATCGTAAAGAGAACAGGAAAAACCTGGTATGATAGAGGTGATAATACAGCAAGTGCAGGTCTGACTCTATTGAATAATAGCACTGCTATTGCTAAGTTTATTTCGCAGAAAAACTCAGATTTACCAACTGAAACTAGATCTTTATAAGATTAAATGACTAGATTTTTAGACGAATAAATACATGATGGAAAACAAAGATACTAAAATGACTGAAAATACCCAACAAAATACAGGAAAACCTAACGAAACTGGAGGGTTCCATTTTGAAGGACATATCAAAATATGGGATCCCCAGACCGGTGAAGTTTTTCAAGATAAACGTAATGCTATCCACTACGAAAACATGAGTGTAGCTATGGTCCAGAGTTTGAGTAATCAGGGCCAAGGAACCATATACGAAATGGTATTCGGCTCCGGTGGAACCACAGTGGATCCTACAGGATTGATTACTTATTTGAGCCCTAACACGATTGGTATAAATTCTAGTTTGTATAATCAAACTTATTCAAAAGTTGTAGATCAGAACGCAACAGCAAACACCGATCCAGCTCGAAATAAAATGGAAATCAGACACGTCAGCGGAGCAACTTACAGTGATATCTTGATTACCTGTCTCTTAGATTATGGTGAACCGCTGGGACAAGAAGCATTTGACAACAGCGTGGATATGAATAGTAACTTTGTTTTTGACGAATTAGGATTAAGAAGTTATAACCCAAATGGAACTGGTAAACTTCTAACACACGTGGTATTTCATCCCGTACAAAAATCTTTAAACAGACTGCTGCAAATCGATTATACGATTAGAGCACAGAGCTTAACCGGTTTTACTGAGGTCTAATAGATGCCATATACAGTTAATTTTACAGATAGAGAAAATAAAACACCTATCACAGTATTTGACAATACCTCGAGTACAGACACCAGTTTGGTATTTCCGGGTCGTAACGTTACCGGGTACGGTCAGATTATTGCAGAAAACTTTTTAGCATTACTAGAAAATTTTGCATCAGCAACACAACCAGTTAATCCTATCGAAGGTCAACTTTGGTATGATACAGAAAACTCTAGTTTAAAGTTATATGATAATGTTACATGGACAGCAGCAAGTGGAATACAGAAAGGTCCTAGTGAACCTCCAGTATCAGATAGTAAGGTAGGAGAACTATGGGTTGACACCACTAACCAGCAGTTAAGAATTTACACCGGCCAACGATGGTTATTAGTTGGTCCGAGTCAGAGCACAGTTGACGGTCTTCGATATGGACCATCAGTAGAAAAGATTTCAGATAGCGATAACATTGATCGATATGTATTGATATTCTATATCGCCGATGTCCCAGTTATTATATTCAGTAAAGACAGCTTTGCTCCTAAAGTTAGAATCAGCGGATTCCCTACAGTTAGATCAGGTATAAACGTTGCATCTGCTAAAGATGAACAAGGCAATATCGATGCTACCATTGCTGCTCAGTTCGCAGGCGGATTTCTTCCTAAACTATTCGGAACGGCATCTACAGCAGATGCATTAAATGTTGTTGGAGAACCTCTTCCAGTTGAAGCCGGTAAGTTTTTAAGATCTAATGCTATCAACACCACTGAGTTTGCGTTTAATATTAGAAACAACTCAGGATTAACACTAGGTGTAGACGGAACATTTAACTTATCAAACACTTCAACTTCTGCAAAAATTTATAATTCATCTGCAGGAAGTAGTATTGATTTACAAACAAATAGAAACGGAATTCCTTCTACGATTTTGCGAGTGATAGAAAATAAAGTATCTATCAACAAAGCATCTCCTGATTATGAACTAGATGTAGATGGATCTCTTCAACTTACCGGATCTGTGATTGTTACAAATACAACAGCAAGTACTAACCTTAACAACGGTAGTATTAAAACTGCTGGTGGTATGAGTATTACAAAGAACTTGATTGTAGGAGAAGGAATAAATGTTTCAGGATCTCTTCAAACTAATAATACACTCCCATCAGTTACAGATACATTTGATATAGGCACAGTATCTAAGAGATATAGAACAGTTAGAGCAAAAACAATCGTAGCAGATACGATCGAAGGTGTTCTATCTGGTAACATCAGCGGTAGAGCTAACACTGCAATCGCACTAGACAATATTACAACCTTTCAGTTAGCAGGTGACGTGGTTAGTTCTCCTGTGCAGTTCGATGGACAAGTTGGAAGTTATACAAAAGTTTTTACAACATCTTTAACATCTAATATTATTGCTGGAAAAGATGAACCGTTTCCTAACTACAGTAAAAAGACAGACTATGTTTTAACCTATAGGGCCAGTGAAGCTGCTTCTGCTAGTTCTGGTCTTTTAAAACAAACCAGAGATGTATTCGTTGGAGACTTTGGCGTTCCAATGGGAGCCATAATGCCCTATGCAGGAACAAATGCTCCGTATGGTTACTTGTTATGTGATGGCTCAGAAATAGAAAGAACCAAATATCCAGATTTATTTGACATTATAGGAACGACTTATAATGGATCAGCCCCATTAGTAGGTGTCAACACTTTTAGACTTCCAGATCTAAGAGGTCGATTCCCATTAGGAAAAGACAATATGGATAATGCCGGAGCGATACCGGTGTTAAGTGGTGGATTCGTTGATGCAGGTGGCGGAACAGCAGGTCGTGTTCCAGACGTATTGGCACAGACATTAGGAGGTGCAGCAGGACAAGCGTCAGTTGGTTTAGTATTATCTAATCTTCCAGAGCACAGCCATACATTATCGAGTAACACACAAGACTATGCTGCTATCGCTGTAACAACAACATTAGATGCTGCTGCAACTACTGGTCTTGGTCCAACTGCACCAGGACAGGCACAATATCTAAAAGATTCGGGAGGAATCAAAAAAGGAGCAGGAGTAACGTTAGGAACACCTGTGGGTTTGATGAATCCTTATATCACTTTAAATTATATTATTAGATCCGGTCCACCGGCATTCTAAACGGAACTAAAACATGGCATATCAGATTAATAAAACAGACGGTACTATAGTTGCAACGGTGGCAGACGGCCAGGTTGATGATCTTTCAACGGATCTTACTTTTATAGGAAAAAACTATAGTGGGTTTGGAGAAGCATTAAATGAAAACTTTGTAAAGTTATTAGAAAATTTTGCTAACACAACTCAACCGACACATCCGATACGCGGTCAGGTGTGGTTTGATACCAGCGAGTTAAAGTTAAAAGTTTATACCGGATCACAGTTTTTACCTGTGAGTTCGGCAACTATTAGTTCTACACAACCTAGCTCATTAGCTATTGGTGACTTATGGTTTGATGATACAGCAGGACAGTTATATTTCTTTGACGGTACTAATCCGTTATTGTTGGCCCCTGCATATTCAGCAACACAGGGACTGAGTGGTCTACGTGTTGAGAGTATCTTGGATACACAGAACCAGACTAGAGTTATTACTAGTTTATATAATAATGGTCTATTGCTTGGTATATTTTCTACTAATAGTTTTACTCCTAAGAATGATATCACTGGATTTACAGGAAGCATAATCCCAGGATTCAATGCTGGTACATTGTCTGGATTGAAATTTAATGTAACTGTAACGAACAGTGAACAGCTTGGCGGAGCAGTAGCTTCGAAATATCTTCGTAACGACGTTGCGGCGAATAACCATGCAGGTCAGTTAAACATTCAGAACGACCTAGGTTTGATATTTGGATCAGCCGGTCAAGGTAACTTGTTTGTATCAAACGGTAACGTTCTATTAACCAACGCTAGTTCTGATAAAACATTAGCATTAAACGTAAGACGAAGTGCATCACAAGAAGATGCTATTCTAATCACTGCATCATCAAGAACAGTTGCAGTTTATCAAGGATTTTCAGATTCTCAGTTAACTGTGGGCGGAAGCGTTATTGTTGAAGGAGATCTTACAGTTAATGGAACTACTACAACAGTCAATACTGCTAACGTCACTATTGAAGATAAAAATATTACGATTGCAAATGTACCAGGTGCTTCAAATACTACGGCAGATGGTGCTGGAATAACTATTAAAGGTACGACTGATAAAACATTTAACTATGTTCAATCAAGTAACTACATGCAGTTATCTGAAAGTCTAAATCTAGCTAGTGGAAAAGCTTTATACATTGGCGGAACTTTAGTTTTAGATGGTACTAGTTTAGGATCTGCCATTACAAGTATTCCTGGTGTAACTTCATTTGGTACACAGAACGTTATTAATATTGGACCAGGTATACCTCCAGTGACCCAGATGAGGTTGCAGAATAACAGGATTTCTACAGTTGCAAATAATGACAACATAGAAATAGCACCAGATGGCACAGGAAATGTGGCACTTATTGGAAGTCCAAAGATCACAGGAATGGCTGATCCGACATCTGCACAAGATGCTGCAACAAAAGAGTATGTTGATAATACTATAGAAACAAGACCTCTTGTGTTCAGTATGGATCTGTCAGATGGTAAATCAAACAGCTATATTATTACAAATATTTTAAATAACTTAGCACCAGTTGCAGATTATAGAGATGGAACAGTTGCAAAGATATTGTGTACTATTGTCAGCAACTCTTCATCGAGTTTAGAAATAAATCCTTTAAGATCTTTCAGCTATGGTACATTTGCAACTGATCTGTCAGGTGGTTCGGCATCAGCAGTTACTAACCTAAGTTTTAGTACAGCTACATTGCCAGCTCAAAGCATTTCAACAACAAGAATCATAAAAGAATTTACAATACAAGTCGGTGTATGGACATGGAGTTCTGACACCGTATTACCACCATAATCCAGCAGGAGCGATAGATGGCTTACGTTATAAACAAATTCAGCGGTGAACAACTTATAGTACTAGAAGACGGTACTGTAGATACCACCACTAGTTTAGGATTGGTTGGACGGAACTATGTTGGATATGGCGAAACACAAAACGAAAACTTTGTATTTTTATTAGAAAATTTTGCCAACGAAGAACCTCCATCACGTCCTTTACAAGGACAACTTTGGTTTGATAAAACAAACAATCTCATGCATGTGTATGATGGGTCGAACTGGGTTCTTATCGGATCAGCATTACTAAGCGATACTCCCCCAGAGCAACCAACTCTTGGTGCATTATGGATGAAAACTCCTGTTAATACATTGAATGTATGGACAGGTACAGAATGGAGATTTGTCGGTCCCGAAGCTGTTCCGGGATTTGGAACTACTCGAGCAAGATCGGGATCTTTAGAAGATAGCAATGGTAATACTAGACCGGTGATTTTTTTAGAAATAGATGGTCAGATCACTGCTATCTGCACAAACTCGGCTTTTGTTATTGATGTTGCTAACTCAATACCTGGATTTAGCAACAGTCTTATAGCAGGTATCAATCTAAGATCTACTATAGCTATACAAGGAAATATCACAGGATCATCAGGGTCGGCAGCAAGATTAACTACTGGTAGATTTATCAACGGTGTTACATTTGACGGTCAGTCAGACATAACAATAAAATCGAGTACTACAAATAAACTAAAAAAAGGTTCTTATATAAGTGGTAGCGATTTCGATGGAAGTACAGAACAAACTTGGTCTGTAGATGCTACTTCAGCCAATGTCATAGGTAAAGTAGTAGTTAGAAACAGTGAAGGTGGATTTGCTGCTGGAACTATTACTGCTAATCTAGTTGGAGATGTGACTGGAAACGTAACAGCGACAACAGGTACTAGTTCATTTAATATAGTCGAAGCAACTACTTTTGTAGGTGCAACATTGACAGGTACCGCTAATGCTGCTAGACAGCTAGCTAACAGTCCTAAAATTAATGGTGTTACATTTACCGGATTAAATGATGTCACAGTTCCTGCGGCTGCAAATACATTGACATCTAACTCTTTAGCAGCTAATGTTGTAAATTCTGCACTGACATCAGTAGGAACTCTTACACAACTTTCTGTATCAGATACTGGTATAACAGTTGGTAGCAGCGGACAGCTAAGATTTTTAGTCGAAGTCGGAACAGCACCAACGATTAGGTCGTCAACTGGTGCAATCAATTTTGATTTGGGTGATACCGGACCTGATATTAACTTCCTTTCATCGGCTAGATCTTTATTAGCTGGTGGTCCAAATGCTCCAGCGATCATTGGATCTAACGGTGTCGGAGTTTATACCGTAAACTTAGGAATTCCTACAATACCATTTGATAAAGTATATGCTAACGAATTCAAAGGAAATGCAGATACAGCGACATTAGCCACAAGATCAACTAACATTGCAGGTGGCGGCAACGGATCTATACCTTATCAAACAGCAGCCAATACAACAGCTATGTTAGGATTGGGTGCAGATGGATACGTTTTAAGATCTAGACCTAGTGGACCACAGTGGGAAGCATTGGGCGGATTAGAAAGTTTAACCAAAGGTAACTTCATTAATCTAGTTAATACAACAACTAGTGCAGCAATATCGACATTTAATGGAACAGTTGGAGCTACAATCAGTATTGATGCTACTTCAACAAATACAGCTAATAAGATAGTATCTCGTGATGGTAGTGGAAATTTTTCAGCTGGTACAATCACTGCCAACTTGTCAGGTAATGTATCTGGCAATGTAACAGGTAATCTAACAGGTAATAGTGTAGGAACACACTCGGGAAATGTTAACAATGTAACATTGATGAGCATGAACACTGACGGTCGTATTCAGTGGCCTACTGATCCTTATGGTGGTGGTGGCGATGTGGCCTGGATTGATGTTTATAGCAGAGGTGGAGAGCGTCAAGCGTTACGTTTATATGTAAACAATGACGGTCCGGGATCTGTAGAAGATATCATTGAACTAGATGCAGCAGCTGGAGTTTTGATCACTAGAGGTAATGTAACCTGTGGTGCAACACCAACATCGGGAAGTCATCTAGCAAATAAAGCCTACGTCGATGCTAGAATAAGCGTTTATACATTTACGTACGGTGCTGTTAGTGTAGGATCGTATACTAATCAAGTCGGATCATTGAACTCTAATGCAAACTTCTTTGATGTGTTTCCTCCTGCTGGTAAGAGTATGGCAGATTTAGTAGGATTTATACCATCGATACAGGTTATATATTTTGCTGGAGGAGTCAATGGAGACGATATTCTAGCAAATTATTACAGCATTCAAGGAGATAGGGTTCGTGTGTTTGTTCAAAACTCAGAACAAAGAAGCAGGGGAGCTGCCAACTACTTGGCAATTTGGAGATAAAAATGCACTATGTTTGTATAGAAGATAACACTGTTACGAGTATATTAGGATACGAGCCTAATGTACCATCGACAATAAAGGTAGTGCAAATAACAGATGAGCAGTACAGTTCGTTAATGCTTGGGACTCACTATTTTAATATTAGTACAGATTCAGTTGTTCCAGTGGCAAGTGAAACACTAGCAAGAAAAACACAAGAACAGAATAATGCTGTAGAAAGAGAGTTTTTAAACAGTACAGATTGGAAAGTTTTAAGACATATACGACAAAAAGCATTGGGTATCACTACAAGTTTAACAGAGGACGAGTATCTACAACTAGAAACTCAGAGGCAACAAGCTGCTTCTCGTATAGTACAATAAATAAAAGGACGTTCGGAGCTAACAAATGGCATATCAGGTAAACAAATTTAACGGAGAAACACTAGTAAACGTAGCTGACGGTACTATAGATACCACTACAGATCTACGATTAGTGGGCAAAAACTATGCAGGTTACGGTGAAGTACAAAACGAAAACTTTGTACATTTACTAGAAAGCTTCGCAAACAACACAGCACCTCCAAAAGCATTGACAGGACAGATTTGGTACGATACAACTTCTACTACAAAAAAGTTAAAATATTATGATGGTAGTAGATGGAAAGTAGCAGGGGGTGCAGAAGCCAGCGCCACAGCTCCAACCGGTTTATCTACAGGTGATTTTTGGTGGGACACTACCGCTAAACAACTTTATGCATGGACTGGAACAGAGTTTGCATTGGTTGGACCAGAAGCTAGTCCAGATTTAGGATCTAGTATTATTTCTGCAGCAGTCGTGAAAGGTACAGTTGCAACAGATTTTGGTCCTCATACAATCTTAAAAGTTATTACAGATGACAAAGTTGTTGGAATATTCAGTAAAACTGCTTTTACATTAGATTCTAGTCAAAATGCTATCGAAGATTTCACTGTTATTAAGAAAGGATTTACCCTAGCAAAATCTCAATCAGGAGTTAGCACTGATGGATATGTTATGTGGGGTACTGCTCAAAACGCAAACTCTTTAGGTGGAGTTCCTGCATCTAACTTTTTACAGGTAGGTGACAACGAATTTACTGAAGAAGTTGTTTTTAAAGATCCCGGATTCCAAGTTGGTGATGGTAACGACATTAGAATAAACATAGAAAACGGTGATGAAGCAATCATCGAAAATAGATTAGGCAATCCTATTACTTTTAGAATTACTGTTGCAGAAGATACAGATGAACGTGATATTGCGATTATAAGAAACAATGGCATATTTCCAGGAGTTACCAACGCTTATAAACTAGGCGGAGCCATCGGATTAGAAACTTTTAGATGGTCGGAAGTATGGGCGACAACATTTAATGGCGCATTAACTGGTAATGTAACCGGTAATATTGTAGGAACACATACAGGTAATGTTCTTGCTACAGATAACACGGTGATGATAAACGCAACCACCAAGCAGATCGGCTATGCTGGTGCGACACTTGTGGGAACATTAACTGGTAGCTGTACAGGATCAGCAGCAACAGCTACAAACGCATCACAACTTAACTCATTGTTGCCTTCAGTTTCAGTGCCAGGCGGTGGTGCACAATCTATTCCAGTTAGAGATTCTAGCGGAAATATTACTGCTAATCAGTTTATCGGAATCAGCGATAATACAGATAAGATGAGAATCAATGATGCTGCTTCAGATCCAGTGTGGAATGCAGGTGTAACTAGTACACAATATAGATCAGCCAGAACAACTAAAACAGCTTATTCTATTGCTGCTCGTGATTCAAGTGGTAATCTATTAGCTAATATTTTTGACGGTACAGCTACAGCAGCTCAATATGCCGACTTAGCAGAAAAATATCTACCAGATGCAGAGTATGAAGTCGGTACAGTGATGGTTGTGGGTGGAGAAAAAGAAGTTACAGCCAGTACTTGGGGAGATCGTGCTATCGGTGTAATCAGTGCTAATCCTGCATTTATGATGAATAAAGATCTAGAAGGTGGTGTTTATGTTGCACTTAAAGGTCGTGTACCAGTAAAAGTAACCGGTGCAGTTAAAAAAGGACAAAGACTAGTTGCAGCTAATCAAGGCTGTGCTATGGCAGCGGTACCTCACTCTAGTGATGTGTTCGCTATTGCTCTAGAAAGCAATGATAGTAGTGATACTAAATTAATTGAAGCGATTATATTATAAACTATGGCAGCTGGCGATCAAATAAAAGATACTGATTATAACTCTTTGCAAGACAGAGTTCAACTATTGCTGGGCACAGGAACTGGTAGTAGAGGATATGGTCAGGTATTACAAACCTCTGATGTATTTGACGGTAATGTTATTACAAAAACACATTGGGATGGATTAAGAAACGACATTTTAAGTGTAAGAGTACATCAAGATGGAAACACACCTGTAGCAGCAGCAGTCGCCAAAGGTAGTCCTATCACTTATGCTATTATTTCAAATTTTGATTCGTTACTAACTGTAGCTGATGCTAACAGATTCAACATTGCATCAGGTCAATCAACAGTATCAATCAAAGCTACACAATCAACTTCGTCTACTTGGTCAAGCCAAGCTCAGGCTATATTAACTGTGGTGTTTGCTAACTCTAACGAAGCTAGATACTTTTTTAACAGTGGCGGTAAAATAAGGATCATGGGAAGTAGATCCGGAGGGTCATCGACTGCTCAAAATACAGTATGGACCAATTTTTTATCAAATGTTGGTACTATTTCTTTCGGTGCAGCTACAAATCAGTTTTTAAACTATTACGATTTAACAAACTCTTATCAAACATACTATCAAACAGGACTTAGTGCCCCTTACTCTAGTAACTATTTTAGATTAGAAGCTAGATGTGATGTAGCTAATAACTCCGGTGGCACGGCGTCTCAAGTTGAAATACGCATAACAGCAAGAGATGATTATACAGATCCCGGAACACCTCCACCGGGCGATAGTATAGATGGTACATTATCAATCACTGTAGAAGAATTAAAAGCCAGCGGTACTTTATTTCCTTCTGGATCTTGGAATATTACCAGTCCATCGTATTCGATATCTGCGATATCTACCTCATAAAATTTTTCATCATAAAAAACTCCTATAAATAAACTGCCCAGTTTATAGGAGTAGGCATGGATGAACAACTCAAAGCAGCACTAGATTTTTCTAACTACCGCCAAACATTTTCTGTCCAACAGAAAGTACTAAAAGAAAAAGTGCAGGCCAAACTAACTTTTGGATTCAATGGCGGAATATTCAAAATCAATAGAGAACTTATTAGTTTTGTTCAAACATTATTGGACAAAGGAAGAAATTCCGGAATAGTCTTATTAGATCATAACGAGATGCCTATATTGATAGAAGATTTGAATAAGTTCCAAGATGAAATAATGGATCGATATTTTACATCTACTAATGAATATCTAGAAGCTTTTCAGAAACTAAAGAAAAGTAGATCGACAGAAAAATTAATCGACCTATGACTAGAGGTATATTAATATTTGCTCATAACAACAGAGATGTTGATTATGCTCTAATGTCTTTGATATCGGGCAGTCTTGCAAAAAAGAATCTTGGACTACCAGTTTCTTTAGTTACAGATAAAACAACATTAGCTTGGATGGAAGAATCTAATATCATTGATAAAGCTAATAATATCTTTGACAAAATCATTGTATCTGAAAAACCAGAAACTTCGAACTCTAGAAGATTGCATGACGGTAATACTTCTAAGTCTGTGCCTTTCGTTAATCTCAACAGAAATGATGCTTACTCGTTAACACCTTACGAGCAGACTCTGTTAATAGATAGCGATTATTTAATTTTTACTAATAATCTCAACAACTATTGGGAATATTCGGATAAAGTCTTATTAGGAAAAGCAATAAATGATATCGTAGGGGATGAAAGACTAGGATATCATGACAAATACGTATCAGATACGGGTGTTCATTTATATTGGGCTACAACTGTAATGTTTACTAAAAATGAATATTCTAAAAACTTTTTTTTATTACTTTCTTATGTAAAAGAAAACTATGAATATTTTTCAGATTTATTTAGATTTAGAATAAAAAATTACAGAAATGATATAGCATTTAGTATCACACAACATATCATGGATGGTTTTGAAACTAAATCAGAGGTACATTTACCGGCAGTTTTTTCCACACTCGATAAAGATATATTACATTCGGTTGATAAAAACGGAAGACTTTTGTTTTTAATCAATAAGATCATCGATGAACAGTTTTTTCCAGCATTGTTAAGCGAAGTAGATATTCACGTCATGAATAAAGCCAGTATAACTAGAAACTCAGAATCTTTGTTGGAGTTAACATGAACTTTGGATATTTGTTGGTAGTGAATCAAACAGAGTCCGGACCAGATTATGCTAAGATGGCATACGCACTAGCATTGAGTATAAAGAATACACAAAAACCAGGGTATGATCAAGTAGCATTAGTTATCAATGATAAAAATCACATATCAGACTTTAAGTCTTTATGGGTGTTTGATCACGTAACTGAGTGGTCAGACAAGACATTCTGGGACGGACGAAGTTATATGGACAAGTTAAGTCCGTTTGAAAATACTATATGCCTAGATGTTGATATGATCTTTTTAAGAGATTATAGTCACTGGATTGATTATTTTATAGACAACTGTGATTTATACATTCCAAATAAATCATATACGTATCGATCAGAGTTAGTTACAAATAACTTTTACAGAAAAACATTCGAAAAAAATCATTTGCCTAACTTGTATAGTTTTTATACCTTTTTTAAAAAGGATTCAGAGACAGTTCAAGAGTTTTTTTCTTTGGTTAGATACATTACTGAATATCCTAAAGAATTTTCTAACTTTTTCCTTAGTGAATACAAACCTAAAATAGTAGGTACTGATGAAGCATTTGCCCTTAGTGCTAAACTACTAGGAATAGGTCATGAGATTTCATATGATTTAGATTTTCCTAAAATAGTACATTTAAAACCAATGATACAGAACTGGCCGTGGCCAGCAGATGTAGTAACGCATCATGTGGGACTATATCTAGATAAAAAAGGAAATCTTAAGATCGGCAACTATCAACAAACAGATATAGTCCATTATGTTGAAAAATCTTTCATGACTGATGAAAATATCAATACATTAGAGGAACTAGCATGGAAGAAATAAAAGAAATATTTGATGATATTGTTTTAGATCCTGTTACATATGTTGCTGAGTTTGAGCCAGAATCTGGAATAGTGACTGCTGTTGGACCGACTTCGGCATTTAAAAATGTTCCTAATGTTATTTCGATAGATAAAGATCTAGCAGAAATGATAATAGAAGGTCAGATTAATATAGTTAACTGTGCTGTTGATACAAGAAATTTAACTTTCGAGTTGTTAGAAAAAAAGACAGTATCAAAGATTGATGATGTTTTACATCGAGTTATTAATAAAGATTGGTCAGAGATTGATAATCCAGATATCTACATATCGTTTGATAAATCCAAAAATGATTTAACATTTGAACTTACAGAAGAGTTTGGAGGAACATTTATCCTTCCAGAAAAATATCAACCAGTGACCAAAAGAAAAATTATTTGGGATGGGGAAACAGTCTTAAACTTTTATGTAACAGAATATAATGATCCCAATATCTTATATAAAAAGTATAATATCTTGCTCAAAGACTTAGTAGATAGTAAAATAACATATAATAATGTTCAGATGCCTGACAGGTTTAGTATCTATACTAGACGTGTTTTGAAAAATTATATATTAGAGATAAAATGAAAATAGTTGAGTTTGATGTTGTCTTTTTAAGTTACGATGAACCAAACGCCGATCTGCACTATGCTGATCTTTGTGCCAAGGTACCTTGGGCAAAACGTGTACACGGAGTAAAAGGCAGCGACCATGCACACAAGGCCGCAGCAGAGTTAAGTGAAACTGAATGGTTTGTTAGTGTAGATGCAGATAATATCGTGCATCATGATTTTTTTAATCTTGATCTCGATATGAGTGATCCCAAGATCAAAGTCTACGGCTGGTGCGGAAGAAACAACATTAATGGTCTTCGTTATGGCAATGGCGGATTAAAGATATGGAATAAAGATTTTGTGCTTAACATGAAAACACATGAAAACGCAGAATCAGATCGTGCTCAAGTAGATTTTTGTTGGGAAGATGGTTATCGTAACTTTCCTCGAGTTTATAGTGACAGCATTATTACAGGATCACCATTCCAAGCATGGCGAGCAGGATTCCGTGAAGGTGTTAAGATGACACTGCTCGACGGAGTCAAAGTTCCTCCACAAGAAATCAAAGAACGCATCTGGTGGCATAATATACATAGACTGCGTATGTGGTCGACAGTGGGTATACACGAGGATTGTGGTGATTATGCTATTCTTGGTGCTCGCATGGGGACTTGGATGACTAACTGTACAGATTGGGATTACGTTCAGGTCCGTGACTTTGAAGTATTAAGAAACATATACGAACAGAAAGTAAATCAGTGGACTGTTGATCAAGATGCACGAGAACTTGGAATAAAAATACGTAGAGATCTAGGATTAGATTGGCCTTGGCTCACAGCAGAACAAAGCAAGTTTACTTTAGACTTGTACGATGAAACTATCAACCTTGGTTTAACCTATTACAGAAATGTATGATATTTTTTTCGTCAGTCGAGGTTTGATTTCTATAGAAAAAAAGCAACAACTTTCTAATAGATTTCCTAATATACAGTTTGTAGAAAACTGTTTTAATATAAGAGATATCTCAACTAAATCTTTTACTAAAATGTTTTGGGTCATCTGGGATGATCTAATAATACGCGATGATTTTGATTTAGTATCTTATCGTGCTACTAAGTGGGACGATATGTATGTTCATGTTTTTAAAAATGGAGAACACAAAGACGGAGTTTGTTTGTTTCCAAAAAATCTTCCTATATCTCAGCGAGAGTTTGATAATAGATATTTTGTAGAAAAAAAGGAAATAGACATTGTAGCTTCAGATCCTATAGTACAAATATATGATATTGTGTTTATAAGTTACAATGAACCAAACGCCGATAGTAATTATGAAAATCTAAAAACTAGATATCCTCGAGCTAAAAGAATACACGGAGTCAAAGGAATACATCAAGCTCATATAGCTGCTGCAGAATCTGTAGAAACAGATCTTTTTTATGTAGTAGACGGTGATGCTGTAATAGTCGATGATTTTAAATTTGATTACACAGTTCCACGCTATGAAAGATCCCATGTGCATGTTTGGCGTAGTCGTAATCCTCTAAACGATCTTGAATATGGGTATGGCGGTATTAAATTATTGCCTCGTATCAAGACATTAAACATGGATACCAGTTCTGCAGATATGACTACTAGTATATCTAATAATTTTAAGGTAATCAACAAAGTTAGTAACATCACTGCGTTTAACACAGATCCTTTTAATACATGGAAGAGTGCTTTTCGTGAGTGCTGTAAGTTAGCCAGTCAGGCTATATCTAGACAAGATTCTGCGGAAAGTTTAGCTCGTTTAGATATTTGGTGTAAATTAAACGAAGAAGTTCCTTATGGATATTATGGTTATCTAGGTGCATTGACTGGAAGGAAATATGGAGAGGATAATAAAGGTAATAAAGACGCTATTAAAAAGATCAATGATTTTGAATGGTTAAAAAATAAATTCGATGAAATACAACAGAAATCTTAAAGGAAACGAAGCCAAGTTAGTCAACGGCAAGTTTGAGTCGAGGTATCTTGCTGATGCATCTACTGTCTTTGAAAAACTCAATGACATTGGACCTGGTTTTTGTTTAGCTAAATGGTTCAACGTCAGCATACATATTCCTACAGGTCAGACTCATAGTTGTTATCATCCAAGAAGCCATCGGGTTCCTTTACAAGAAATCGCAGTAGATGTAAGTGCATTGCACAATACAAAATATAAGAAAGAACAACGTCAATCGATGTTAGAAGGGCAGAGACCTACCGAATGTAATTTTTGTTGGCAAATAGAAGACAGCGGTAATCAACTTAGCGATCGTGCTTATCGCAGCAAAGATGTATATGAAGAAGGTCTTATAGAAGAAGCGTTGGCAATCGGATCGACCGGTAATGCTAATCCTCGGTATGTAGAAGTAAACTTTAATCAAGCCTGTAACTTCCGTTGTAGTTATTGCAGTCCTCATCTTAGTACAGCATGGCAACAAGATATAGAACGCAACGGTGCATTTATATTATCTGATCGCTGGCACAACGATCTGTCTTGGTTAAAACAACTAAACATAGATAACAGCCCAGACAATCCCTATCTTAAAGCTTTCTGGGAATGGCTACCGCAGATATATCCTACTTTGCAGACGTTTCGAATGACAGGCGGTGAGCCATTGATGGATAAAAATACATTTCGAATGTTTGATTATATTAGAGATAATCCTAAATCTGATTTACATTTAAGCATTACTAGTAACTGCTGTCCTCCAGGAGATCAGTGGAGTCGTTTTATGACTAGTCTTAAGCAAATAACAGATGCTGAAGCTGTAGATCATTTTATGTTATTTTGTAGTTTAGATAGTTGGGGTTCTCAGGCAGAATACATACGTAACGGTATGGATTTTAATATTTTATATAGAAACATATCAGATTTTTTATCTAACTCAGATAAACATAGTTTAACTTTCATCATTACATTTAATGTTTTAAGTTATACAGGTTTTTATGATTACATGGAAAATATTTTAAAACTGAGAAAACAGTTTAATCGTGGTCGGCAGTTAATCTGGTTTGATGTCCCGCAGTTAACAGATCCAGATTTTATGAATCCTAAATTATTACCAAACATGGTTAAAGAACTAGAACGTACTATTGAATTTATGAAATATAATCCAGAAACACGATGGAACGAGTTTAAAGGATTTAGCGATTTTGAAATTAGTAAAGTACAACGTTTGATCGATTGGATTAATGCAGATACAGGTTTTGATAGAAATAAGGCTATGAAAAACTTTCATTTGTTTTGGTCAGAACACGATCGTCGAAGAGGTACGAGTTTCTTAAATACATTTCCTGAGTTGGAATACTTTTATAACGAGTGTAAACAGTTAAATGGATAACAGAGTTAAAGAAATAAAATTAGTTCGTGATAGGCTGAACAAGGTTGGTCCAGGTTTTTGTGCCATGAAATGGTTACATCAGACTCTGTATCTACACACCGGTGATAATCATAGTTGCTATCATCCTAGACCACATCACATAGGATTAGATGAAATCGCCAACGATCCTAGTGCATTACACAATACCGAATGGAAAAAACAACAACGCAAAACGATGCTAGAAGGAGGTCGTCCTGACGAATGTTATTATTGTTGGAATATAGAGGACCTTCCGGGCGATCATATTAGCGATCGCATGATTCATAGTTCTAGTGATTTTGCCGAGCCTTTGATCGAAAAACTTGCACAGTTGCCTTGGGATGCTCCTATTAATCCTCGTTATTTAGAAGTTAGTTTTGGTAACGGTTGTAACTATCGATGTGGTTATTGTTGTCCGCAGGCTAGCACCATGTGGATGGAAGAAATTAAAAAACACGGTAACTATGATTTAACCTATAATCAATACGGCATCGAGTTTTTAAACAGCGGTAACTATTACGGCCCTAAAGATGAAAATCCTTACATTGAAGCATTTTGGAAGTGGTGGCCTAGTTTAAAAAATGATTTACACACATTACGCATTACCGGTGGCGAACCTCTGATGAATCCTGCTGCCATGCAGTTTTTTGATTTATTAGAAACTGAACCTGCACCTCATCTTGAAATAACTTTAAACAGTAATCTTGGAGTGACATTCGAAAGAGTTGATAGGTTGATCTCTCGAGTGCAAAGCCTTATACGTCAAAAGAAAATACGTAAGTTTAGTTTTTTCACTAGTATAGATTCATGGGGAGAGCAAGCAGAATATATGCGCACTGGATTAAAATGCGACCACTGGGAACGTAACATGATCGAAGTAGCCAAGGCAGGTGCAACAGTAAATCTTATGTGTACATACAATGTTCTATGTGTTACTAACTTTAAATCTCTGTTAGAAAAAGTTATAGAATGGAGAGAAAAACTAGGATTCGAAGCAGTAGCATTTGATACACCTTATTTGAAAGAACCACCTCATTGGATGATAAACATACTGCCCAAACATTTTCTTAAATATCAAGAAGATACATTAAAATTTATTGAAGATAATCAAAAATGGTTTACTGGTGTAGAATATGAAAAATTTAAACGTGTTACAGATTACATGAGAGAAAATCCAGTCAGTGAAGAAAAAATACGTGCAGGCCGTAGAGATTTTTATAGTTTCTTTACTGAGAATGATAAAAGGTTAGGAACTAACCTGTTAAAAACTTTTCCAGAATACACAGATTTTTATAGCATGTGTAAAGAAGTTTACGAAAACTATGATAACAGATAAAAATAAAAATACATGGTGTGTAAATGCATTCCATGCCATGAGTGCTAACAATGATGGTAGCACTAAAATGTGTTGTATGATACAAGGATCATACAATGACATGTCATTGATTAGAAAACCTTGGGTTGTGGGCGAAAAGACCATACAAGAAAACTTCAATAATAGCCATGCTGAAAAAATAAGAAAAAACTTAGATAGTGGTGTAAGAGATTCAGCTTGTCGTTTTTGTTGGGAAGAAGAAGACGGTGGTCGAAAAAGCAAAAGGATGAGAGATAACGAAAGATATCTGCATGAAGTAAAATGGCAGAATAGAGCTCCTTATCAAGGTCTTGCAAAGTTTGAGTTGAATCTCGGTAATAACTGTAATATAAAATGTCGAACATGTCATCCTGCGATCAGTAGCACTTGGATGAAAGAAGCTTATGATCTTGATCATTCTCAGTCTATGACATTTAAAGAATACAGCAACGGAATGAAAAAGTTTCATCAACAATACGATGAAGACAGTGCATTTTGGAAAGACCTCGAAAATAATCTGCACACTATAAAACAGTTTGATTTTTACGGAGGCGAACCTTTCTTAAGTAAAAAAATGTGGGAGATTCTTAAGATATGTGTTGATAAGGGATATTCAAAAGATATAGAACTTCACTACAATACCAACGGAACTACTTGGCCGAAAGAAACAGAAATTTGGAAAAACTTTAAGTCTATTAATCTTAGTTTTAGTATAGACGGTAATGAAGATAGATTTGAGTATATGAGATTTCCAGCCAAATGGAATGAAGTATGCGATAACATGCAGAAAGCCAGAGAGTTTAAAAATACTTACGATAACATGAGTATAAGCTGGTGTATAACATTAAGCACTTTAAATATCTACTATCTTCCTGAAACATTGGATGAGTATTACAAAAACTTCAACGATTTCGGAGTTTATCTAAATTTAGTTCATGGTCCTCGATATTTCAATATAGGACTGATGCATCCCGAAGTTAAAAAACTAGTAATAGAAAAGTTAGAAAAGATTCCCAAGGAGTATACACAGGTATGGTATCAGCTTCCGGGAATCATTGGTTTCATACAAAATGGATCATACGATGAAAAGTTATGGAATGAATTTTTTGCTATGGTTAAAAAGCACGATTCTTATAGGAAGCAAGATTTCTATGAGACGTTTTCAGACTATAGCAACATCATCTCAGCAAGCATTCTGGAATAAGCACGAACTTAGTCAGATGCATATCGAGCTTACAAATGCTTGTAATGCTGCCTGTCCTATGTGTGTAAGGTTTTATAATAACAGTCCATTAGTTCGACCTGATTTAGAAATAGGACAGATTACTTTAGAGAAGTTTAAAAAGTATTTTCCGCCTCATATAATCAAAAAATGTAATCTAATTTTATTTTGTGGTGTGCATGGAGATCCTTGTGCTGCTCGTGATGTTTTAGAAATATGTGAATATATAGATTCTGTTTCTAACACAACACAGGTGAATATTAATACTAACGGGGGTATGAGATCTCCGGATTGGTGGTCAAAGTTAGGACAACTCTTTTCTAAACATAGCGCAGATAAAAATGTAGCATATTGGAGAGTTACTTTTAGTATAGATGGGTTAGAAGACACTAATCACCTATACAGAAGAAATGTAGATTGGTCTAAGTTGATAAAAAATGTTTCTGCATTTATAGATGCAGGAGGAACAGCAAACTGGGATTATCTTATTTTTAAACACAATGAACATCAGATAGATTCGGCGGCTGAACTATCTAAAACAATGAAGTTTCATGAGTTTATTCCTAAAAAGGCACTAGGTGTTGACAACGGTCAGAAGTTGAAAAAAATGCCGGTGCTGGACAAGAATGGACAGTTAGAATATGTGATAGAAGCTCCAGTTAATCCGAAAAATAGAAACTTAGAAAATCCAGACGGAGAAGAGCCTTTTAGATTTTATCCTTTTTCTGTAGAAAACTACAGGAGGCTTAAATCAGAAAAACAAATAGGTAAAAACTTTCAAGATGAAGTTGAGAGTGTTTATCAAAAAAGAATCATGATCGAAGATAACTCGAAATATAATTCTTGTGAGATTAAATGTAAATCTAAAATGTGGGATGGCGGCAAAGAAGTATTTGTTGATAACTTTGGTCGTGTGATGCCCTGTTGTTATATAGGAACACATTTAAATGGTACTTATAGCGATACTAGAACACTACAGTTACACAAACACATGAACGATTATGGTTGGGATAACTTTAGTTTAGAAAAATATACTCTAGAAGAAATTTTAGATCGTGAACATTTAGATCGAGTGTATGCTGATTCGTGGAAAAAATCTTCAGTTGCTGAAGGAAAACTTGCGTATTGTGCCGACACTTGCGGAACGATAAGTAGTATTGACAAGATTTTCACACATGAAATGAATAATAAACATGGCAACAATCAAAAGAAATAATAAAGAAATAACATTTAACAGAGTAGTATCTTATGGATGCAGCTTCACAGTAGGTGACGAAACTGCAGATTATCTATTGCGTCCAGAGTTAACAGAAGAAGAGGTAGATAAAGAAAAGCGCCAGATGGGAATAAAAAACTGGTGTAATGCTTATGCGAACAATCTATCAGATAAACTGTATAATAAAAGATTAAACGAAACACTTAGTAACTCATGGGCAAATCAGTTGGCTCGGATGTTAGGAGTTCCTTGTGTTAATAAAGCACAATCGGGACATAGTATTGAGTGTATCATTTACAATATAGAAACTGATCTGTTTAATGGAGACATTACAGATAACGATTTGATATTTGTCGGCTGTACTTCGATGGCTAGGTGGTTCTGGATCAATGAAGATGGAACTATGCAACGTTTATTAATGAACTGGAACTTAGAGGAATGGCCTAGTGAAAAGTTTCATGAAGAATTTGTAAAACATGCCAATGATTTCTTTTTGTTTTACAAATATGCGTCATGCATACGATATCTAGATTTGTTATCTAAGAAGCTCGATGATAGATTAATGTTGTTTAACTGTCACTTTGATATTTCGGGAAATATTGGAGCTGTTCCTAAGTTTAAAGATCATCCAGATTTTACAAAGTTTGTTTATAATCTTTGTAGAGCTGAAGCTTTTGTTGATGAAAAATTTACATTTTCAACTTTTATAGATTGGCATAAAGATACTCACGGTGGAATGCATCCTAAAAAACATCATCACAAAAAGTTTGCTGAACATTTTTATAACTTACTAAAATGAATAAACAGACTTTTTGCAGTTATCCTTTTAATACAATATTTGTTGGTGCTGACAAGGCTGTCAAAACCTGTTGTTCTGCTGTCGAAGATATAGGAAACTTAAACGATAATGATATCTTAGAAATTTTAAATGGCGATAAAGCCAAAGATGTTAAGCAACATATTTTACAAGGAAAATGGCACAGTCAATGTGAACAATGTAAAAAAATCGAAAGCTTTGGCGGAAGATCAGAGAGGTCTTGTATTATTGATGACGACTATGATCGATTAAAAGATCGAGTCACAGATCAATATTTTAAGTTAGAACGAGTTGATGTTCGATGGAGCAATACTTGTAACTTAGCTTGTAATTACTGTTACGAATATTTTAGTAGTCAATGGGCATCTATCAAAGGCATTAAAGTTAATGCTATCAAAAAAGATAATGAAGATACATTGTTAATGTTTATCGAACAAAACAAGGACACTGTAATAAGTGTCAATATGTTAGGCGGTGAACCTTTATTACAAAAACAGAATTCTAGACTCATTGAAATATTAAAAGACAAGAGATTTTATGTTCTTACCAATCTAGCTGTTCCTTTGGAATCTAATAAGATTGCCAATCAACTATTAAACGAAGAACATGCTGAATGGGGTGTTAGTTTTGAAACTGTTGGAAAACGATATGAGTATGTTAGACACAACGCATCATGGGATGTGTTTTTAGAAAATATTGAATATATAAGAAAAACTAAACCTAATATTACATTAAATGCTCATCCTCTCTATTGCACATACTCTGCATTCAATCTCACAGAATATTATGATTTCCTTGCTGAGAATCCTTTATTCTCGGGAGTATTCTGGTGTGTTATACAAAACATTGATGGATTAAATGTTAGTAAGTTATCAAAACAAATGAGAATAAAAGCGATAGATGAAATAGATAGATGTGCAGAAAAATATCCTAATGCTTCCGGAATAGATCATTTAAAAGATATAAAAGAAAAAATGTTGGAATCTTTAGAAACAGATCCTAATGGAACAGATAAAAAATTTTTAAAATGGACTAAAACATTAGAAAAGAAGTTTCTTAAAGATAAAGAACATGATTTTAAAGACTTATGGCCAGATTTAAAAAATGATCTAGCAAAAATAAAGTTCTGGCAAAATTTATTTAGATGAAAAAGTATAGTGTTACGTACATAGGTCAAGCTAGATATATTGATTGCATAAAGTTTCATAAGACTAATCTCGGTGCACCGACTGATATAACCGCAGTACTTAATACAAATATAAAAGAGAAAGTAAACTTTAATGCTCTTTGTAAACATAGTGTTAATGGAAATCTAACCAATAAACAGATAACAGATACACTTAAAAGTCTATTAGATTTTAAAGACATACAATTATTAGAAGATAATGACTTACAAATAGATCTTGCATGTCAGTTGTTTTATACACTTGTAAAGTCTATAGAAACACATTATGATTATGATTTTATTTTATTCTTAACAACTGATTTAATTTTTGTAGATCGTGATTTTGTTATGAAAGAAAAAGTAGAAAATCTATCTATATCAGAACCTACAGTTTTTTGTCGAATTGATAAAAATGATTTTTATCCTAGACTTTTTATTATCAATAATCTCGCTATACAGAATATTCGCGCAAACTGGAAAACAGCTTTTGAGCTGTTTAAAAATCTAGAAGAAGAAGGAAAAGATAGAAATGAATTTGCTACTCGCAAACTTTTTGAGTTTTGCGGTATCAGAATTCAAGAAGTAGAATATTTTTACGCACTTAGATTTAGACCTAACATGGACATAAAATCTATAGTCGGAAAAAGATTTGATTTACTAACAGATCAAGAACAAGAATATAGAGAAACTAGATTTAAAACAAAGTTTTAGTCGAGTCTGCAATATCTTTTTTTAGCCTATTAACATCAATCTTAAAGTCTATCTTACTGATAGTATCTTTATATTCAGCCATAGTCATCATTAATCTTTCGGCTACCGAATCAGCGTCGTTTTCGACTAACTGACTTTTGACATCGATTTGCCAAACTCTTCCGTCATTAAATTCTAAGTGAATGAGATCTATATATGTCACTGGCATAGTGTTCATATATAGATCTTCAAAAACCTCCGGCCATTCTTTTACGAGGTGTCTTGGCGGCCTAAACAACGGATTAGGCATCAGCAGTTTCTGTCGCCTTTGCTTTCTTCTTAGGTGGATCTAGTTCATCTGCTTGTTTGCGTAATCTTGCTGCTTCTTTGTATAATGCATCGGCTTGACTACGGAAGGATCGAGCTAAATCTACATCAGTTAATGGTTCGTTACCTGGCTTCTTAACTGGATCTGCAACAGTATTTTCTACAACCTTTTCAGTGGCATTCTCTGCTAAAGCTTGTGGTTTTCCGTCTCTAACAGAAGCAGGAGCACCTTTTACAAATGTACATAGATCATCAATGCTACAATTCTTTTGTTCTGAAATCAACACATTTAGTTGGCTCAATGGAATTTCAGTTTGTGGAGTTGGTGTCATAATAACACTGTCAGTTGGAACTTTAGCCAATCTTCCATCTGCTTGCATTGCACGTAGCATTGGTCGACCATCTGGAAACATGCGTGTAAACATAACTTCGCCGAACTCAAACGATTGTTGTGCTTCTTCGGTTTCTACAACTTTCATTACAGCATCATGATATTGATCTGGTAACTGTGCTACAGGTAATACTAATGCACTTCCTGAATCCCCGGGAAGAGTTCTAAAAACTACCAGAACTTTCGCTCCAGTATTTTTCATCTTAGCGATATGTTTTAAGCTTTTCATTTGTTTTCCTTTTTAGCAACACTTTCTAAGAAATTGCTAAGTTTGTTATAAACTCTACCAACACCTTCTAGCTCATTAGCTTTGAAAGATCCTCTTTGACTAGCGATTTCTACAACGCTCTTGAGAGCGATAAGATCGCTAATGTTAAGATCGGCTGCAGGAGCTTCTGGTTGTGCTGCTTGCTCAGGTGCTGCGGCTTGCTGTTCTACTTGTGTTTCATCGGTCATTAGTTTCTCCTTAAATGTGGACATGCGAGCATGAAATAGGTAAGTTCTGCAGGATCTTCGAATCCTATGTGTGCAGAGCTTTTAAGGGTATTACTATCTTTATCGTAATATGGATTTTTAAAAATAGTGTATCTACCTTTTAATTTGATTTTTACCCAATCTTCGACACCGTTAAAAAGTTCAGTGTCGGATAGTTTTATACAAGAAAAGTGAGGAGGCATAGTTGCGACCTTTCTAATCTTTAAAACTTCTAATGGATTTAGATCAAATATCATGAAAATATTTATAGTGGGTTATTATTCTTGAGTTGATTCTTGGCTTAGTCTTTTGTTAAGAGCTTTGGCTGCACCCATTTTTCTTATATCTCCAGAAAATAGATATAGTTCAAATGCTGCTTTTTCTGTAAGAACTTTTAAATGATTCTTGCTTAGATGATAAGGACTGTTGAGAAACTGATCTAACCAAATTAAAACCTGAGGTCCTATAGTGATGTCTTTTGGAAGATCTATTTGATAGGTTTTGATTTCTGCCTGTGTTTCTATATATTCGATACAGGCGTCAGTCATCCTTAAACCGCCCGAAGCTTTATCTCTTGTGCTATACCACCATTGGCCTTTTAACGACTTAATGTCATCGTCGTTGTATTCTTTGCCACTTGCTTTTAAGAATACCGCAGTATAGGTATCCTTCTGATCCATTTTAACCTACCTTTTCTCCAGTTGTAAGTTTATAGACTTCGAAATCTTTGCACTTGAATAAGCGGTTTAATTTTTTTGCGAGATTGATAGCATGACCGGGATTGCTGAAACTTACTTTTTTGTATTTTGGACCAGGATAGCTGGCCAATAGGCTACCACTCTTTAAATTAAAAGGTTGTCCTTTATAGAATACTGCCCAGATAGCTTCGCTGTCTAAAATCTGTTCGACTTTATACGACTCTTTGTTAGCGTATTCTAAAATAACTTTCGGCTTAGGTCTGCTCATATATATTCGTGTTCCTGATAACCACGTATATATTTAGCCTATTAAAATGTTCCCCCATCAAGCTTAACATCTATAGTACCGATATTTTCGCTCATTTTGGATAATTTATCATTGATTTCTTGGATACTATTGCTCAATCTTGAAGTTAATAGAGCTAATTCTGTTGTAAGATCTCTTGCTTCTTGAATAGTGATCCTAATTTCTTTTTGTTGGCTTTTTTCAGCAGCTATTATTCTAGTTAATAGTTTTTCTACACTAGGTAGATTAGAAGGTATTTTATTTTGAGACATTTGATAACACCTGTTTCATTTCTAACTCAGTTTTAAATGGTCCTTGGTAATCATATCTTTGCAAAGTGATTAGTTTAGGACAGAATGATTTCACCCATCCTTTAGGAAATTTAATAACATAATATCCAGCACAGTATAAACTTTTCGAATCTTCGCTTTTTGTAAACAATGGAAGTTTTTTACGGATGTCGAACATAGCATTATGTGGATTAGTACTTGTCGAATATCCATGTACTTCATTAGGAAGATTATTGTCGGCTTCTTTGATAATCTTCGCAACGAAAAAGTTCTTTCCAAACTTTTTTGTTAGACTATCTTTGGTATTATAGATTTGTATTCCTGATTCATTACTCATTACAAATCGATTGTCTTCGTTTTTTCTCAAGGTAGCGTATTTCTCACCATCTTTCTCGACAATCCAAAATTTATCTGCAATGATTGGTTTGGCATGTATCTCTGTCATAGTGTATACCTCGCATTTAATGGTTCTGCATAACTTTGTGCCTGATCAGCTATTTTCTTTAAATCATAAAGATTACAAAATTTAATCAATCTAATACCGACCTGACTGATATTTTTATTAGCATTAGTCGCTTCGGCAATGGTATTAGCAATAATCTCTTTAATATGATCTGGCTGATAACTAAGATCAATCAATCGACGATTGCGCTCATAATCTTCTAGCACACGATGTTCTACGCCTTCATGGTCAGTCCATCTCTGTAACATGAGATTGTTCCACGCAAATCCTTTGCTTTTACGATCTTCGAACGCTTCAGTAAGACCCACTTTTTTGCTTGTGCCTTTAGTACGCACACCCGGATACGCTGAGAAGACATTATCACTGGTATCACC
>JACCDO011102659.1_pt1 | contig 54126 bp, 43 predicted proteins | sample 7446101 | NCBI WGS metagenome assembly JACCDO01 (sample SAMN15323440, study PRJNA562643) | freshwater metagenome | isolation source: river surface water | place: USA:Blue River Watershed | collected 2017-08-16 | reverse complement strand
TTTACAGAGAGATTAGTTTATATTACAGAACAACAACTATTAGCTCTTCTTGCTTGTTTATAGAACATTTTTGATTGTGCTGATAGCTCGCCGGATCTTTCAACCAAATCCTCTAACTTTTCCCCCCTTTGTAATACCGTTTCAATTGTATTATGTAAAACATCACGAGTTTCGTCTAAACTTTTTTGAATTCGCATGATTTGATCGGCACTAGCAGGATCTTGATATTTCGCAACAGCTGCATCAAGTGGTGGCCATGTTATTACTTCACTACGTTTCTCAGTTTTCCATGATGGAACCTGTGCATCAAAATCTTCTAGAACTTTTGTAAGAATTGAGAAAGCTACTCTGGGAGGATATTCAGAATCACATGTTACACATCCACATAGACCATCTGCCCTCATATAAATATGTACATAATACTCCTCATTTTGCACAGATTGTCTTAAAAAATGATTAATAAATTAGTGATAATTTTGAGTAATAAAATTTATATCATGACAGAATAATAGTAATAAAATAATGTATATCACATCATAATATGTTATATAAGTATAGTTATTTGACACAAAATTAATTCTTACCTTTGTCCTGGTGGAGTTCGTTTGGCAATTGTCTTATTAAAAAATGTTATCATTTCTCTTACAGAACCACGTTGAAAAAATCCAAAAGAATTTAACTCAACACCTTGTACTAACATGACGGGCTCAGCCACATCCGGATTGTACCGCAATATACCTATGGACAATATCTTCATTCTATATTGCGATATCTATGGAGACAGCTGAACTGACAAGACTTTTACTGGACCCGGGTCCATTTTTACGGGTACAGATAAAGTTTCAAGTTTAAATGTTCTATTGATTTAAAGCTGACTTATAAGTTGCGTCTCTTACCTATGTAATGAAAAAATGAAAAATTCTTCTCTTTTTTGTTCTGGAAGATTTGGAATACCTAATTCCAACGTTTGGAATTTATTGTTAAAACTTCGGAAGCAAAATCATTGAAAACTAAAATGAAAATGATGTCATCGGCTCTACTACTGTTAGTGTCGCTGTATTTGCAGCTAAGCAGTGCGTTCTATCTGCCTGGTGTTGCGCCTCACTCTTTTACAAAAGGGGAAAATATTGAGTTGAAAGTTAATAAATTGAGGTATATTTAGTATAAAATAAATATCATCTTCTATAAATACTAATTGTTTTTTTACTTCTTTATAGCTCGGTACATACGCAATTACCGTTTGATTATTACTCATTAAAGTTTTGTAAACCACAAGGAGGTGTGAAACCATATTCTGAAAATCTTGGTGAATTCCTTTCTGGTGATCGTATCGAAAATTCTGCATATGAAATTGAAATGTTTGATGAGGTTTATTGCAAGGTATTATGTCGACAAAATTTAGGTATTCGTGATGTTTTAGGATTTAAAAATGCAATAAAGAATCAATATCATCATAACTGGATAATTGATAACTTACCTGCTGCATCTATTCTTGATAGTGACCAATTTATAACAACCCAATATACTGGTTTCCCAGTCGGTTATACTGAAGGAAAAACTCAATATATATATAATCACGTAAATATTATATTAGAGTACCATACAGTTGCTGATGATGCTCATCGTATTGTTGGATTTTATGTTGAACCATTATCAATTAAACATTCATTTGTTAATGATGCTAGATGGGATGGTAAAGGTGAAGCACCTACATTAGCCACATGTTCTTCTTCTGCGCACTTAGAGTATGATTCTGTTAAAACTCACCAAACTGTTTCTGGTGAAGTTATTTTTACTTATGGTGTAGAATTCAGAGAAAGTGAAGTATTATGGGCTTCTCGTTGGGATGTATATCTATCCATGAATCATGCGGTACCAGACAAAGTTCATTGGTTCTCAATTGTTAATTCCGTTTTGATTGTATTCTTTTTGGCATTTATGGTTGGTATGATATTGGTTCGCACATTAAATCATGATATTGCTAAATACAATCGTGTATTAACTGATGAAGAAAAAGCAGAAGAGCGTGAAGATAGTGGTTGGAAACGTGTCCATTCTGATGTTTTCCGTCCACCAAGTGATTATCCCATGTTACTTTGTGTTATTATTGGTACTGGAATGCAATTAAGTATATGTGTCCTCTTCTTAGTAATATTTAGTGCTGTTGGTTTCTTATCGCCTGCCAATAGAGGTTCTATTATGATTGGAATGTTACTTTTATTTGTTTTAATGGGTAAGTATTTATTTTCTATAGTTCTACATACATAATACTTATTTATGCATTGCTTAGGATCGTTCGCTGGTTTTACTTCCGCTAGATTATACAAAACATTCCGCGGTAAATTATGGCAACGTTGCACTGTATTAACGGCCACCTTCTACCCAGGCATATTGTTCAGTGTTTTCTTTGTATTGAATTTAATTGTGTGGATTGATGGAAGTACTGCTGCAGTTCCATTTCTAACAATGTTAGCCATCCTTACATTGTGGTTCGGTATATCAGTGCCATTAGTGTTTTTAGGTTAGTTATTTCATCTCTTATGAACTCATTTTTCTAATACTAATTTGTTTTTCTGATAAATTATAGGTGCATACTATGGTTATCAAAAAGATGTTATCGAATTTCCAACTGGTGCAAAAGATTTCGAGAAACCACCAAAAGAAGTGCCTCCTCAACCTTGGTACATGCATCCTGCAATATGCTGTGCACTTGGTGGAATCTTACCATTTGGTGCATGTTTCGTTGAATTGTTTTTCATCATGTCTTCGATTTGGATGGATCAATATTACTATGTTTTTGGATTTCTTTTATTAGTATACATCATTTTATGTATTACATGTGCTGAAATTTCAATGGTTTTATGCTATTTCCAATTATGTAATGAAGACTATCGTTGGTGGTGGAGATCTATATTAACCCCTGGTTCAACGGCAATTTATGTGTTCCTATACTCGATTGCATATTTCTCAAGATTGGAGTCAACATTATTTGTCACTTATCTATTATACTTCGGTTATATGGCTGCTATATCTCTCGGAGTATTCATAGTAACGGGTACAGTTGGTTTCTTTTCGTGCTTCTATTTCACCTACCACATCTACGCATCACTTAAAGTCGATTAAGTAATTAATTAAATTAGTAATTAAGTATAAATGAAATAACTGCATAGTCTCACTTACTCACTCACTCACTTAAAATGGAATCTTTTCTCTGATTTTGACAGTGTGTGAAAACGCGGAACCAAGATCCAGATCCATTAAAAACTAACGTACGACAACAAAGATACGCAGTAAAATGCTCACCTTTGCGCAAAATCGTTTAGCTCGTAATGTGGCAATCCGCCCTGTTAGAGCTGGGGCTGCTTTATTTGCCACTTCTAAGGACACACCTAAAATTATTTATACATTAACTGGTAAGTATTGAAGTGTCAAGTGTGCTACTTCAATGATGTCATTTATACAAATATTCCTTGCTTTTTAACGAATTGAATTACATTATTTTGTTACTACATTCTTCATCGAAATATATATCATCTTGGATTGAAGTTAGGATGAATGTTATATTTTTCATACTACTACACTACTTCAATGAGGTGATAATTTTGGATATTTCATGGATATTCTTTACTTTTGTCCGTACTTTTACTCTTGTTTTTGCCAAATAATTCATTTTTACTATTTTTCATATTAAATACTGATATATTTTCATTTTTTATTAGATGAAGCACCTATGTTAGCAACATTTTCATTATTACCAATAGTCCAAAAATTTGGATCTACCGCTGGCATCAATGTTGAATTACATGACATTTCATTAGCTGCTCGAGTTATTGCACAATTTCCTAAATATTTAACTGAAGAGCAACGTATAAGTGATACATTAGCTGAACTTGGAGAAATATGTAAAACTCCTAGTGCTAATATCATTAAGCTACCTAACATCAGTGCATCTATTCCTCAATTGAATGAGTGCATCACTGAATTACGTGTCAAAGGTTATGATGTACCAACATATGTCCCAACACCAACTACAGAGAAGGAAAAGGTCATACACTCACGTTATGCCAAGGTTCTTGGATCTGCTGTGAATCCAGTTATCAGAGAGGGTAATTCTGATCGCCGTGTTGCTGGACCAGTGAAAAATTATGCAAAGCGCAATCCGCATGTAATGGGTAACTGGAGTAAAGCCTCTAAGAGTCACGTTGCTCACATGAAGAAAGGTGATTTCTATGCAAGTGAATTGAGCCATATCATGCCAGAAGCAGGTGTTGTGAAGATTGAACATGTAAGCGCTGATGGCTCTGTCAAGGTTATGAAAGAGGGATTAAAGCTAATGAAAGATGAAATCATTGATGCATCATTCATGAATGTCAAGGAGTTATGTGATTTCTATGAAAAAGAAATTGCGGAAGCACACAATGACCATATGCTTTTATCATTACATTTAAAAGCTACCATGATGAAGATTTCTGATCCTATTATGTTTGGTCACGCTGTCAAGGTTTATTTCAAAGATTTATTTGCAAAACATGCTGCGACATTTAAAGAAATTAAATTTAATCCAAACAATGGACTTGGTGACCTTTATGAAAAAATGAAAACTTTACCTGAGGTTACGAAACAAAAAATTGAAGAGGATATCAAGGAAGTGTACGCCAATCGCCCATGGTTAGCGATGGTAAATTCAGCTAAAGGTATCACAAATCTTCATGTGCCAAGTGATGTTATTGTAGATGCTTCAATGCCTTGCGTTGTCCGTGATTCAGGTAAAATGTGGAACAAGGATGATGAACTAGAAGACGTCAAGTGTATCATCCCTGATCGTTGTTATGCAACCATGTACCAAGAAATTATGAGTTACTGTCGTCAAAATGGTCAATTTGATGCTGCTACTATGGGTAATGTGGCTAATGTTGGTCTTATGGCACAAAAAGCAGAAGAATATGGATCTCATGATAAGACTTTTGAAGTACATGCCGATGGTAAAATGCGCGTCGTTGATGATAAAGGCAAGGTTATTTTTGAACACAACGTAAGTAAAGGGGACATTTGGCGCATGTGCCAAACTAAAGACGTTGCTGTCAAAGACTGGGTCAAATTAGCTGTTTCTCGCGCCCGTTCAACTGGTTCCAAGACTATCTTTTGGTTAGATGACCATCGTGCTCATGATCGCAACCTAATTGCAAAGGTGAACAAATACCTTAAAGATCATGACACAAATGGACTTGATATCTCTATTATGTCACCAGTCCATGCCATGAGACTATCATGCGAGCGAGTAACGGAAGGTTTAGATACAATTAGTGTCACCGGTAATGTTTTAAGGGATTATTTAACTGATTTATTCCCAATATTAGAATTGGGTACCAGTGCTAAGATGTTGTCTATCGTTCCATTATTAGCAGGCGGTGGACTATTCGAAACAGGTGCTGGTGGATCAGCACCAAAGCACGTACAACAGTTCCTTAAAGAAGGACATTTACGTTGGGATTCTTTAGGAGAATATCTTGCTATTGCTGTGTCATTAGAACATTTGAGTGAGACTACAGGCAATAAGAAGGCTGGTGTATTATCCAAAGCATTAAATCAAGCGATTGAAAGAATTCTAGTTAATCGTAAATCACCATCTCGTAAAGTAAATGAACTTGACAATCGCGCAAGTAACTTCTACGTTGCGTTATATTGGGCAGAATTCATGGCTATGCAAGATCCTTCATATCAAGAATTGGCAACTAAATTAAAAGACAATCGTAAGCAGATTGTTGCTGAATTGAAAATGTGCCAAGGTAAGGCAGTTGACGTCGGTGGTTACTACAAAGTAGACCCAGTTAAAGCATCAAATGCTTTACGTCCAAGTCCAACTTTCAACAAAATTCTTGACGGAAAAATGTAATTAATCGCACTAACGATGAATACATTAAATAATAGCGTAGTAAAATAATCGTTAAATTTAATTAATAATTTTGACAATATCACATTACGTTTTTCGCTTCTCTCCACTTAGATTCGCTCAACTGGATCTATTCCTAACAAGTGAAAGCAAGTGAGCATTACTTTCCTCGCGGCCTCGCACAGCAATAAGCGACTTTTAGTTTCAGGTGAGTTTAATACATGACATTTAGTCACAAAATCTGTAAATTTTATGCATAATTCCTTGAGGTAATCGCATACAGTATTAGGAGTTAGTTCACGAATAGCCCGTTGCAATGCATCACCGAATTGTAGTAACTCAAAAGCGAGTGCACGCTCAGCTGGATGATCCAATGTGATCGTGGTGGTACCTATCAAGTCACTGATATGTAGCGACTTCTCATCAGCACCTTTCTTTACGATGGATATTAGACGAGCATAGGCGAACATCAGATACACAGCCGTGTCTCCCTTGACATCGAGCATTCGATCAAACGAAAAAATATAGTTGGAAGATGGATTTTGTTTTAAATCAAAGTATTTCACTGCACCATACCCAATACTCGCCGCGGCTTTCACTAATTCTTCTCCACTTAGTGAGCTTTTACCTATTTTAGAAATATTTAGTTTGGTATAAACAACAGATAATAAGTAAGTGCAAACCTTCGCTAATACGGTTCTGTAATGATTGCATCATAGTATCTCGTGCCGTATTCAATAAATCTATTAGCTTGACGGTATCAGTTGCACGAGTCCTGAATCTTTTACCATCATCTCCTTGGACCACACCAAATCCTATGTGATTCAACTTTTGGTGATTTACCCAGCCAGCTTCACGGGCGGCATCAAAGCACATGTGAAAGTGATCAGCTTGACCTAAATCGGTTACGTATATAATCCAATCGCGATTCAACGTCTTCAAACGATAGTTCAATGCTGCCATATCAGTGCTATCGTAACCGTAACCACCATCAGATTTCTGCAGAATTAAAGGAATTGTGAAATGCGGTAGACTAATAACACTCATCCCATTTACTTGTTGAATTAAGCCTGGAAAGAAATATAAGAATAAGAGAAAGTAAACTACAGTATAGTGAAATGTTCCTACCAATACTACTTAATTCTTTGATGACATCAGGGATAAATGGATTATAGAAGGACTCTCCAACTTCGGTAAGTTTAATTTTCAATGCATCGTAGATACGTTGGAACTCAATACGTGAAATTTCACACATTAATTCCCATTTTTTTCTATTCTCTACGTCACCTGCTTGCAACTTTACTACATTACCACGTGATCTCTCCTTAAACTCGTCGCTTTCATCGAATCGTTTCTTAGATTCTTTGTACCAAACTGTGATTTCACTAATATCTAGTTGCGGTTTTGATAAATTTTCAGGATGGTCGCACAAGTAAGTGATCAACATTCCAAATTGGGTGCCCCAATCACCAACATGATTAACACGCATAACATCATGGCCGCACAACTCCAACATTTTACATATACTGTCACCAATAATTGTAGACCGTAGATGTCCCACATGCATTTCCTTGGCAATATTTGGGGATGAAAAGTCAACTAATATCTTTAATTTCTCACTTTTAGGTGGTTTCACCCCATTTTGGACGATATCAGATATAGTGCTTGCCAGAGTCGCATTGCTTAGGGTAATATTAATAAAACCATTCGGAGCTGTGCTAGTGGATTGGATGAAAGGGTTGGATGGCATGCATTTTATTATTATTTCAGCAATATCCTTAGGATTGCACGAACCTATAATGAAATAATGATATAATGGTGTGACAAATTTTGTAAAATTGGAAGATAAAAATATACACTTGGTGGATCATTCCATCTAGTAAAAAGGTTAAACTACATATATTAAGCAGGAGACTAAGCCTGGTTCAGAGTAGCTGGTTCGTGTTAATCATTTCCAACCAAAGTGTATTCAATAAGACAAGGGCGAGTACCTGTGTATCCTTCAATCTGTTTGAAAGCTTTGCCTAAAGCAAGCGCATTATTGCATTGAAAGTCGCCATGATTAGGATTATTACATCTGGCAATAGCGGCTTGATCGAGTTGATAATATACTGTGTCTGGGAATGCTTTGCGAATCGAGTGGGTGAAAATAGTTTGTAAAGATGACAATAACCCAGCTGAAGCCCAATCGTATGATTCTAAATTAATTATATCAATTCCGCCTCGACTAGATTTGATTACTTCATTGAAATAAGGCTTGGTTTCAATACTTCGAATAATCAAACAACATTTGGAATAACTTGCAGGTTTACCAAGTAGATTGAATGCTTGCACTACCCAAGGATATAAGCAGTGTATTTCTAAATCATTTAAAGAATTAATATGTTCTAACTTTTCAATTTCCGTTTTCAATTTATTTAAATCTAAAAAAAATGATAAAATTAATATATGCAAGAAAATCTATTAAGTATTTAAAATGATTAGTCAGATCAAGCTTGTATGCTATCGGCATAACTATTACTAAATAACATCAACATTTTATCTCTGTTACGTAGTTGTTAGTACGAAGACCGTCGTGATTTGGAAGCAAATCATCATTCTAATCAAGAAATATAGATAATCGAATACATACCTTGATCGAGAGATAAAATATTCTCTAATGCTTCTAAAATTAATTTAATTTCATTATTGTAGTGACTGCCAAACATATATTGACATACTGCTAAATTACCAAAGATAATCACATCATCATCTGCATTACCAGGTACGATTAATGCAGGATACCTATGAATTTTCTTGGTATACTTACTCCGCACTTCATAACTTCCTATCTGCACAAGTGAGGATGTGTACTTACTCACAAGCAAACATTGCTGATTGGAAGCCACACTCGAGGTGGATAAGAGCAACGAACTCATGTTCAAAATCAGGTAGGTTTTATCTTATCTTTTTTGTTTTAAATTGTATTTAAAACCATTAAAAAAATTGCGGTCACACGACTGTAATTCACAAAAACAAGATAGAATTTAAAAAACTACGTTCGCGAATGGTTGTGAATTGTCAAAACAATATGGGTTAGATGATTATGTACTCTAAGAAATTTAAAGAATTTTATCAAATTTTAATGAGCTGACGATTGATTAGAAGCACTTAACTAAGACAGTAGATTGGTTCTCATTTATCGATCATTAATTAAAATCGGTTTAGGTGTTTAAATTTTAATTTCGTTGAACATTAAATCCATATACACACATCGGCACCTTTATCCGGCCCAAAAACTTTCTTGGATCTTGCCGCCGGCAAGTTGCCGGCGCTAACGCTCCCTCTATCGACAAGTTGCAGCGAGTTAATTTAATTGAACTTAAAATGCCTTCACACCAGATTAAATCAACCGCATTCTCTAAAAGAACATTGTTTTCAATATTTTTTTTATTGGTTACAAGTATCATTTTATTTCTAGATGTTGATCTCTACGGAAAAATCATTTCCTTACTACCCTATAATGAATATGATGCCTTTTTAGGCAAAAAAGTTTGGATAACAGGTAGTAGTTCAGGTATTGGTCGTTCGTTGGCATTAGATCTATGTAAAGCAGGTGCTCATGTTGCTTTAAGTGCTAGAAGACACGATGAATTAGAAAAAGTTGCAAAATTGTGTAGAGAAATTTCAAATGATCGCTCTTCTGTTTTAGTCATTCCATTAGATGTTACTGATTATAATGCCCAAAAAAATGCTACTGATGAAATAGTAAAAAATTGGGGTGACATTGATATTCTAGTTCTGAACGCTGGTAGAAGCCAAAGAAAGGAGGCGATGAAAACTTCATTAGTTGAAACAAGAGAATTATTTGAGCTCAATTATTTTTCATATGTTAATTTGGCTAATTTGGTTTTGCCTTATATGGTAGCTAAAAATAGTGGTCATCTTGTAATATTATCATCGTTGTCAGGAATTATTGCCACACCTATCGCAAGTACATATTCATCGACTAAATTTGCCTTACATGGTTATTTTGATGCTTTAAGAAATGAAATATCTAAAATTCATAATATAAAAATTCAAATAATCTGCCCTGGTCCTGTTGAATCAGAAATTAGTCTGCATACACTAAGAGATGAAAAGAATCCTGTAAGTGAAGAAGGTAAGAAGATGGACACGACTCGATGCACAAGTCTAATGGTTAGAGCCATGTTTTACAAGTCATATATCCAGGAAATATGGATATCACAACAACCCTTTCTATTTTTATCTTATTTGAGTAAATTTGCACCATTCACATCTCGTGCAATTTTCAGTGAGATAGTCGGACCTTCAAGAATACGAATGTTGCGAAATGGGGAAAATATATACGACGTAAAAGCACTCTTTAAGGGTAAATAACCAAGAAAATGTGTATAAAAATTGTAGATATAACCAAAGTCATTCATATTTATTACTTAAATATATACTTTTCGAGACTAGAATTATTCGTCGGATAATGGTGTTTCTAAAGGCCTGATACCTGCCCATTTTACAGTCGCATTACGTCGTTTGTAGAACAATACATATGCACTTGTTGTAACTGCATCAGTAGCATTGGCACTAGATACGAAAGAGTCGTTGAAGTTAAACCATTTATTTGAGGCACTATTTTTGCATATTGCAGTGTAATGCCCTCCACCCAAACCTCCAGAGTGAAGAGAAACTGCGTATAAATCGTATAAAGGAGGGTTGTCGGGCGAAATAGGTCCTTTCAAATAAGAAGATAAATCTAAACCTTCTATCGGAAAATCAACAAGATCGCTTATCTTTTCCCTGTGCACAAAATACTGACCAGGTACATACAAGAATCGTTTTAATTGTACCATTAATATATCTGGTGTCGCCCATAAATCAAACTTTTTAATCGGTGCATTGTGTTGTTTACAATTAGAGCAATAAACTGTTTCGGTTGCTTCTAATTGTTCACGCTCACAGAATTTATCCAAACATTTGTATATGTTTAGAGTACCTTCTTCTCTATTGGCAGTCACATCTACACCCTTTTCGGAAACTGGAGTGACAAATTTCATGGCATCGATATTAAGGAGTTCTAGAGCATGTTTTTCAAATGCAACATATATAACATCAGCGATGCCAATGGTATTCATCACTAAATCATTGTTCATATCCGGTATCTGTTTAAACTGACATGAATAGTGGGCATATGACGTACCGACATGAATAGTATAAAGTCTAGAGCCAGAAGTCTGTGTGCTGTCCTTGATATAAGGCTGAACCATTTGCCATATTTTCTCATCGACATCTTTCCATGTGCTATCCCTGGTACACACTATACGATTAATTAAACAAATGTTTTCAAACTTCTTATTGTAAGCAGTCGATGCATGACCATATCCTAAATTGCTGTCGACAATTTTTCCAATTACAACATCATAGCCTAGAGTATACGCATTAGAGTCTACAAATCCTTTGTCGTATGCACTAACAGGTTTATTCTCTGGACATGGGGATTCTACTTCAAATAATACGAACACAGAGTTGGCATTGTATATACCATCATTTGGAGCATGATTTTTGCTAATACTGCATTGCTGATAGTAACTATTATGCATAGATGCAACATGGAAACAATTTAATGTGCGTGTCGAAGAAGATGCACGAGTGCGAACATGTTGACTGTATGCTTCTTTCGTGTGTAAAGTTGTTATACTTGAGGAATTTGATGTTTCAACACCACTTTTAGTTTCAGTGCTTGTAATAGATATCCAGTCATCGTCGATATCATTGTCTTGTATTTGTTTTGTTTGAGATGCTGTAGAGACCTCCGATTTTGATTCGAGATCCACATCACTAGCTGCTAATATTTGACATGAAATGAGTTTCTGTAACACCTTTTGTTTAAACTGATGTACGCTATCATACATACCCACCTCGACTTTGACTTTATAAGCAGGCGAACCGTAAGGTAGTAGACGCACGGACACTTCGTGTTCTTTCGTTTGTTTAACTGGTATTGGCAAATTCAATATATTAAATGCTTCAAAAGTTACACTATCTGCATGACAATTTGTGCACGTTACATGAGACTTGTACTGTCCAAAGCAATGATCTACTATCTTACTATCATTACGTAATAAATAACGTCGCCACGATTCACGGGATATGAGATCATCTGCTCTACCTTTACTCTCTATTGTCGATGTAAATGGCTTCTTTTTTACTCGATTAAGGTCCTCATGCAGTCCGTCAAGTAAAAATTGTAACAATTCTTGCGAATCTTGTTGCTGATAACCAGCAAATTGTGGTTGAAATTCTCCTATTGTATCTTTCAGGTCACGAGGTACTACTGTTGAATAGGCATCACCCCATAACTCTTTGATAAGTTTACCATAACTTTGAGCAACCTTACCGTTGTGACCTAATGGATTATCTGTATTGATTTCCTCTTTATATTTATTTCCAGTAAAAAATTCAGTTATGACAGGTGTATTAGACAAGCATTGTAAAATAGAGTTCATGAAACAGGTATTACCCAAATTCTTCAAGCCTACTGCACCTATTTCAATAGGCTTTCCTTTCGTACTTTTTTCACCCCAATCATTCTTGTATTTTTTATTGTAGTAATCTCCTCCATAAGAATATGCATCATGTTTAACAACTGGTTTAGTAAAATGTGTATATAATTCACATATATCATCACTTTCAATATCTATCCATTTCGTTTTCTTTTCACTTTGTGGTGCCTGGTAGATTACAACATCAGTACTGGTGCTAGTTGCCTTTTTTACCAAGTCATCACAATCCTCAACCGACGATGAATAAGCGCCGCTGTAGATCGAAGGAGTGTAAGACACTTTAATTTTCATTTCCTTCAGATTCAAGTCCACCTAAATGTATAATATAAGTTAGAGATAAAGTTGAGGAAACGTAAATTTGTGGATAACGTACAATTGTTGCCTTGATCCATTTGTTATCTTCTTTTAATTCAATTTCTTGATCTTCTTCAATTTCATCACGCCAATTCGTGGTTTCAGTAAACAAGGGTTTTATTAAGGTATTATTAATACTCACGAGCTGATTGTACGAATCATCTAAGGCGCGGAAATGAACCTTCACCGAGTCGGCTTGGTTAACTTCGATGATTTCTGCTTCTAAAAATTTGGATGTTACTGCTTTTGAACAATATATGTCCACATGATCCCCTACTTGTAGATTCTGTAACCATTTTGTCAAATATTTAAATCTTGGCCATTCTTCTTCTTTAGCATGACTCGATTGCACAACTTCAGCCAAGACTTCAATATAATCTTTACCATCGGCTAAATCATTCAATGTTACAGAATAGCTTGTATTTCGTAAAAACCTCCACCCATTGTGAACATCAGTTACATCCGTAGTTAACTTTCGTTTGCCAAATGTTTTTGTTTCTACCTTAGAGTTGTCCCGTAACCATAACCTCATATCTGAATTATAACCATAATGACATTCTTGCTTAATTTTGTAAGTCAATTGGTTATAAGTCATTTTAGATGAGCAAAGTATAAATTTTTCAATTTCTTCATGATCACCTGGTTCTGGACGTTCTTTAGTGCAAATATGAAATCCAACTCTTATTGGAAACATTTCAACCGAAATCAGTAGTTGATATGTGGTACCATTGTTGATAGTTTCTCGAACAATTTTGTTATTACACTGGAATTTATTGTATAACTCTTCGGCACAGTCATTGGGTAATAATACATAATCCTTATTCGGTACATTTGTTTTTTTTAACTGGCCAGTTTCACCAATCATTAAATTACTAGTATCTATTGCTCCTGGTATCAAATCATCATTAGTCTAATGATAATAAGAAAATTAGAAAAAGAATTTCTAGTGAGTATTGTAGAATTTTTACCTCATTCGAGTCATTGTCGTAATTAATATACAATTTCCATTTATCAAACCAATCCATCGGAATGACATGCCATTTCTGACCAATTCTTAATTCTTCTGTGAATCCAGCTTTAATTTCTTTTTTCAACGCAGCATTTGTATATGTTTTCTTATATGCTTTACCGTAAGAGGTGGTTGTACCATAGGAATAATCGCTATGGTAATTAGTTGTCATATTGAATGGGTACAGCAGCAAGTCCCTGAACTTTGATACTAGTGCTCTAATGCTCGTTTTTTTTCTTTCTGTTCGTATTTAATTCTAATGGAACTTTAGAAATTCTTGGTCTCTGGGTCCGGTTTCATTTTTCAGAACTAGGGTTCTTTTTTACCAGAATTTAATTGATATTAGGATATGATTTCTTTATTTTAACTCGACAATTAATGTACAGTCGAGTGAATATTTCTTTCATATCAATAAAACTTCCTTCGCCAGTTCATATCACATCGGTACTAATGAGTCACTCGGCATGTCCGGTGAGTCACTATGGTAAAATCTGGCGAGGCGAGGATAAATGAGATAGTTATGTTGGTTTTTGTTCTGTTGATCTCCATAGTCGCGACATCTTTGTCAAAAAGTAGTATAAGGTACTTGGAAGGTAATAGTTGGTTATTACGATTAAATAAAATAGGAATTTTTATTGATCCAGTTCTTTCATCTCCACTTGATTTTGGCATTCCTTTATTATATAAAGGTGAAAAAAAAATTATTGATGGTCCAGCTTGTATAAAGAATAGTAATGTTGATTATGTATTATTAACTCAGGGATTTGATGATCATTTACATACTCCAACAATTAAAGAATTAGTAAAAGAAAAACCAAATTTGACGTATATTACACCACCAAGTGGAATAAGTATGCTAAAGTCATTAGGAATATCTCAAAATAAACAAATTGTAATCAAACACGGAGAGACGATCGAGTTAGACACAGGGAACAAGAATGAAAAAATTAAAATACTTGCCACTGAAGGAGCATTATTAGGTCCACCATGGCAAACTAAAGAAAATGGATATATAATAAAATCAAGTAAAGCTGATACTATTCCTTCATTTCCATCGATTTATATTGAACCACATTGTATGTACAACGAATATGAGCTTGCTAATCAACAAGCAGATTACATTATATCCCCTGTAACTGCTCAAGAATTACCTTTTTATACACTAGTGGACGGAATGCAGTCGGTGCTTAAATTACAGAAATTGCTAAAATCCAAGTATATTATACCCATGGTAATAACTTCAAGTACTAGATAATTTTTAAATATACTAATTTATTTTTTTAATTTTCCTAGGCTAACGGTGACTTAACGCAAAGTGGTCTATTAGCAAACATTATCAAAACAAGAGGATCAATTGAAGAATTTCAAAATATATTAAATGACTCGAATTCCAATGATGTATTTTTCCTGCCTTGTACTGCAGGTGTAGATATTGACTTAAATATGTAACATAACCCAATAATAAAAAGTATATTAATTTAATATTACAAATCATCAAATTCTTTAGAACTCAATACAATATCCCAGTAATGTGGCACATTCTTTGCTTCCAGGACTTTTCTAACCGCTATTTTTGATTTACATTCTTGAAACTTAAACCCTGTAAACGTTCTTTTCGCTACTACACCATTCCATAATAAGTGACAAAAATTATTTCCAACTACCTCACTACTATTACCATTACCTCCACCAACATCTTTGTCTCCATCCTCATCACTACTTTCGTTATCTTCAGCTTCCATTTCATCATTTACTGCATTCCATTTAATGCGCTTTAACATTAGCTTAGTAAATTTTCTTATAGCTTTAGGTCCCCCTTCAACAATTACAACAGTAGGTACATTTTTTTCATCACAAAGTAGAACTAAACCAGATAATTGATATTGCTGGGCATTAATATCTACTTTCCAGCTATTTTTTGTATTTGAAAAATCCTTAATTTTGAATAATGCTACGTGCACTTGTCTCGATGTATCTTCGGTCAATTTTTTGGTTTGTTTCTTCGCTCTTTCAATAGGAGTTAACTTAGCAGCCTCATTACGGACTTCATGTTCAATTTGACGTTGTTTTATTTGCTCTAGAACTTTTAATTCTACTTTAGATGGATCTACAACAGCTTGATCACCTAGTATCTTCATAAAATTTGATAATTTAAATTTTGGCTCTGGTGTTGGTAATAATCCCATCATAATTTTATCTAATTTTTCTCTTTCTGCCGCGGCGCGTTTCGACTTTCTTATTTTTCTTTTTTCCTTTTTGGTCAAAAACATTGGGACAACTGTGATCTGTTTTTCGCCACCAATTGCTTTAATACAAACAGGATGTTGAATAAATTTGTGTGTTTTGACATTTATTATTGCAGTATGTTCATAATTATCTGCACCACTTGCAGCAACAGACTTTTTACGGTCGTCTCTTATATTTTTCGGTAAAAATAATTCATCCCACCACTCCATAGCTGGAACAACACCACCATCACTAGGACCAGGAATAATTATTTCTTCGTCACTTTCTTCGTCACTTTCTTCATCACTTGCTTCCTCTACTAATTCATTTTCTCTATCAATAGGAGCATCAGGTAATTCAGCTCCATCATTCCCTACAGTTTTTTCTTCAAGTTCTTTTTGTTTTCTTTTGACAATTCTTTTGCGACCAGACACAGCACCAGATAACATACGTTGCTCAAAGCGGATACGATCCTCTTCCTCTTGTTGTACATATGTCCCTGCTTCAACGAATTGAAATGCTTTTTTTGCACGAGTAAATCTGTCTCGCTGTAGCAAACGATCATCATAAACCATATTACTCGTATCTTCTTGTTTCGAATTTAAATGTGCTAAATAAGGATTTTCTTTTTTCATTTTTTTATTTGCTTGTTCATATGATGTATTCGCCACGACTGTTTTAATTTTTGACATATCATGTTCGACTACCTTACCATGTTCATCAATTTCCTGACCTTTTTCATTTAGACGAAGGGTGTGATATGTTGATTTCCTACTTAATGTATCCGTCGCCGTAATAGATTGCTTGGATTGAATAGCTGCTGCTAATTGTTCGGCTATACGACGCTCCAATTCTTTGGCATCAATTGGGGCATCACTACTCAAAGTATCAGATTTACGTTTATTGGTCTCAGACATTTCCAGTGCTATCAAAATTTTCTACTTATTTCGCTTCCGTCCGCCTTCTTGATTGTAAATCCTAATTTCAATTTGCAATTTGAGATTGTTCGCTAGGTAATGGTAATGCTGTTTTGCAACTTAATTTTTTCCTTGTTCTCCGGATGTTCCGATTCTCTCAAGGAAATACGGGTCCTACAATACCGGTAATAGATTTAATTTTTTAAAGAAGTGTCCTTAAAGAACTACTCAGACCTTAAACCTCTTCTCTTGCCAAACTATACCATTTTTCATATTGTCTTTACAAACCACTCCGGTCTGATACATGCTTTTTAATCGGCCCTCATTCACAAGAATTCACAAAAAAAAGGAATAGTAATAGTCGCCAACGATGTACAATGGGGTTGGGTTACAAACAGCCCGAGGGTCTGGTACATCTGGGCATATTCAAAAGAATTTATCGCACATAAAACCTGAAATATATCGTGATAAATTAGCACATAATATTGCCGGACCATTAACAGCTACACAGAAAGCTACTGCATTCTTAAATACATCTAAGGAGGAAAATAATATGGGTATGAATAATGAGATTTTAGATCATAAGAAAAAGAGAGAAATTGAATGCAAGTTATTAGATTATGAAGAAATATTGATAGCAAAAGGATTAAATGATAATGATATACAAATGAAATTACAAGAGAAACGAATAGAGTTAACATCACAACAGAATTCACTTTTATTGCGTAATAATGATAGCACTGATACGCACACAATTGCATTAAGGAAAGAAACAGAAGTTAAAAAGTTACGTGAAGCTATTGGAAATAAGCCAAATGAATTGACAGAGGGAAGTTTTTATCGCCCTAAGCGTATAAAAACAGACGAAGTTACGATAAGTTCAACCACAGACTTGGATATTAAACATAAAAGGAAAAGATCGAGATCATCCAGTAGCTCGTCCTCATCTTCTAGCTCGTCTAGCTCTTCCAGCAGTTCATCTGGCCAACATAAAACAAAAACTAGAAGACGACGATCATCATCTAGCTCATCTAGTAGTTCATCTTCGTCATCGAATTCATCCAGTAGCTCGTCCTCATCTTCAAGCTCTTCTGGCAGCTCGTCATCCTCATCAAGATCCTCCAGCAGTTCGTCCTCTTCTTCAAGCTCTTCTAGTTCAAGTCAACCTAAGAAGCATAAATCAAAAAACTAATTGGTTTTTATCTCAATTGTTTATATCATAGTCAAATCTATAACACTTTATACATTGTATATAATAATTATTATTTGTCACTTGCACTGGCATAATAGAAGTCAGCCATGGTTGCAGGACATATCTCAACGTCACTGTCAGCTACATCATTATTTTTACTCAACGAATTCTCAACACCAGAATACAATAGATCATTTAACGAATCTTTACTCGATAATACAAGGCTATTTCGAACTGTTTGGTCAGTTACGGACAGTCCCGATAAGTTAACAATACTCCGTGAAGTAAAAACTAATGGACTTTTATTCGTCTTACGTGAACTACTTTGAATAACAATTTTATTTCTTTCTTCTAAAACTAACCGTTGACGCAATATTTGAACACATTTATCCAATGTAACTTCTACAGCGCATGTGCCTCGAATACGAGGAATGTATGGAAATGTGCTTTTAGTCGACACCTTAAGTATCTCTTTATATTCTTCAAGAGTTGGATTTTTTATTAATGATAAAAATGCTTGCAATATTGACAACGTACCTCTCCATGGCATTATACTCACATCAACGTCACGTCCTTCATACTCTTGTGTTAATATTTGAGTGTATGTTCTACGTCCACCCCAATTTGACGAGGAATAAAATATTTTTAACGATAAAAGATTTAATACATTCTTCAACCATGTCCGACACTGAGCTTTTAAATATTTTAAGTATCCAATAGTATAAATTACTAGTTTATTTGTCCAAACATATGATTGTATTGATAATGTAGCCAATAAAAATGAATGAGGATTTACTTGAGAAATGATGAAATGATTAATATTAAAAAGCTCTGATAATTGCTGCATCGGAAGGTCATTTTCAACACTACCATCACTATATCTTTCAGTTATTTTAGATGATCCTTGATGTTTATGCCCTGTATTTTGGTTATCATCTCCAAGCATATTTAAATGCACAGATGAAGAATCATTTCTTACCCAATGGTTTTCTGAAATAATCTGACCATTAGGTTCTTTGATTACTAGTGCTATTGCATCAAAAACACCTGGAATAGCACAACTTGCAACAGCGGCAGACCAAACACATACATGAGGTGCAGTCAAGTAATTTAATAGCTTTGGTGGGTCAAATTTATTAGTTGGGGCGACCATTATATTGATTATTCTACCTGTACGATCAAAAGCCTCTTGGAAAGTGTAATCTCCGACATTAATTCTAACTACTTCTTTTAAATGCTCGGTATCTAACTTGTATAAACTTTTTTTGGACCTGGTTATTTTGAACAATAAATCAGTAAACCATCGAAGTGGTGGTGGTACATAGTATTGGAATTGAGCAGGCGTAATATTTTCTTTCTGCCAAGGAAAACTAAAGAAGTCGCGTCGAAAATCACCAGAATCTATTAATTTTATCATCTCTTCACCAGTTCTAGTCCCTAAAATTGCCGTCATTAATGAGCCTGCACTTGCACCACTAATAACACGAGGTAAAAGACCCTCTAAATAAAGGGTACGAACAACACCAATATGATAATATCCAAGCGCAGCGCCACCACTGAGTAGCAGAGCTGTTCTGCCGAAAGAGTGTCTTGTTTCATTAAAAAATGCTAACTTCGCATCGGTGGGCACATTATCCAATAAACTTTCACAGTTACAAATGAAATTTAATGCTTGGCAAACAATATCATTATACTCGAATATTATATTTTTAGTGCCTGATTTTGCATATAGAAATAATGACTCATTAGTTGAATTAAAAGCATCTCTGGACAATCCACCACGCAATTTAAACATTAAATTAAAGATGTCACCCCTTTCCATCATATCTTTGATATCATGTATTCTTTTTCGTAAAACTTTTGGATTATAAAAATTAGAATTTTCATCTTTAATCCATTCCAATTTCCCATCAAATTCATCTAATAATTTGGCATTAGATTCCCAGTCACCGTAAGAATCAGCATTCGATAGATCGTCTTCAATTTGTTTTCTTTTTCGACCACGACTTGTTAATAAATTAATCCAAACTGAAGTTTTTGAGTAAACGTAATTCAATGTTAATATTGCTGATTGTAATCCAACTATCATAAAAACAGTTTTTAACAATTCCTTTGGCAAAAATGTAATATCCAGTATATACATCACTGAATGTCTAACCGCATCAATCAGATTATTTGAAACTTTTGAGCGATCCATGAGAAAATAACCTTATTTCTATTAAAGTACAAAATAGATTTGAAGTACGTTTGAAATACTAAAATACGTACTTTGATTGAATGATAAATTAATTATCGCTAGACTGTAATGCGGATACTATGTATTTGTTGTACTCTTAATCTTTATATTTATTGTAACGATTATTTGCTCTACAATGTGGTGATTGAACTTTTTAAAATAACATCGACAGATCTTTTTTTGTTCATCAGTGTTCCCGAGAAAATTTTATTCTGAAAATCCGAGTACAAGTGCTAGTGTTATTAGACAAAATGGAAATTAACAACATTATATAATATTATATATAATTTCAATATTAAATGCAAATTAAATTTAAGGATCATTTCACTTGTCAATAAAAAATCATAGTTTAGTCTGAAAATTATAGTAAGTAGAATAATTTAATATAATTGATAAAGATTAAACCATATTGCATAGCAGTAATAGCATGTAGTTTATCTTCAAACTTTTTATTGTTAGGGGATTTTTAAAAAAAGGGAAAAACTGTTTTTGGAGAAACGAGAAAAGAAAGAAACTAAGATGTCGTCGGATGCTCTGGTGTCGACTGGAAATGTCGACCCAAGGCAAGCGGAGCTCATGCAGTTGCAGCGTGAATATCGTCACATGGAATTAAATCGTCGTGCATATGCAGAGGAAAGTCAAGCCTTATTGAGGAAACAGCAAGCTAATATAGATAAATTACGAAAAGATAATGACGTTCTGAAGTCAGAAATCGCATTAATTATGCGCAGTTCTAACCGTCCAATGTCTACGATCCAACAAGAATCATTACAAAAGTTACATGATCAAGGTGATAAATATGCTAATGTTATTGAATTTGAGAAACACAATATTATCACAATGGAGGAACAAATCAAGATTATGAAAGAAAAAGTGTCACACCAGCGCAAGTCCATGGGTGGTGTCAATGCATCTAAAGATAATCAATATATGATACAAAAACAAATTAGAATATTAGAAAATCGATTAGACAAAGGTTTATTAAAATTTAATGAAGCAATATCACATAATAAAACACTTCGTGACACTATCGATGACTTACGACGTGAACGTGTTGTATTTGAAAACATTTATCGTAAAATGGAACGTGAATTACAAGACCGTAAAAAGCAGATGGCTGAAATTATTGAGTTATCAAATCAATCATATGAACAAAGAGATACATATCAGATGGAAGTTGCTGCAATCGAACAAGCTAATCGTAAGGAACAGGAAGAGTTTGAAGAACAAATGGTTGAATTAGGTAGAATGTTAGATACCGAATTAAAATTACCAGCACCTGGTGCAAATCGTCCAAATACAACTGGAATGGGAAGTACTGGTGGTGGAAGAAGGAGTACATCTGGTGGTGATATGAATAGGGGTGCATGGGGAAGTAGCAGTAACTTAAGTATCGGTGGATCTGATGGCCAGCCTTTTGAGAGAATCCAGAATTTTGAAGAGGCGTTTAATAAAATTAAGGCAGCTACTGGAATAACTGATATTGAAGAATTAGTTAAATCATTCATTAAGAATGAAGATCACAACTTTTCATTATTTAACTATGTAAATGAGCAAAATAATGAAGTCGAAAAGTTAGAAGAACAAATTCAATTATTGCGAGAGGAAGAACGCAAATATGCTCAGGAAAGTGGTGACGATGTACATCAACATAAACAAATATTGAAAGAATTAGAATCCAAATTACAGTCTACCGAATCAACAGCTGAAAAATATGAAATAAAATGCCAAGATTTACAAAGGGTTATTGAAAGTTTAAAACGTGGTATTCAGGCTATTTATGAGAAGCTAGATGTTGAAGATGATGTGTTAGGTGAAGCTCTTGTAACCGAAAGTAATATGGTTCATTATTTGGGTTTAATAGAAGAAAAAGCTAATGTAATGTTACAAGCATATGCAGAAGTACGTCAGTCTCATATGAAAGTAGCCGCAGCAGCGGAAAAAGAAGTTGATGTGTCACCATCTCGTGCACTTGTTTCAGTTCTTGGTTCAGGTCCTAAAGTACCTATGGGTCAAGAATTGCTCCATGTTAATCCACCTAAACTTGATGATTATCAGTCTGATGAAGAAGGGGATGATGACGATACTCGTCCTTTAAATAGGGATGAGTTAAAAGCAAGAACACTTAATAAATTACAAAAACGTAATTCAAATAACAACGCTAGGTCGACTGTTAAAAAGCGTCAGACTATGCTCAAAACACATTAGACACTGCTATATTATATAATTATTGTCAATACATTTTAAACAATTTGCTCTATTTTTTTTTGTTTCTGTTGTACTCTGCCTCCTGCATCATTCGTCTGTATGCTCGTTCTAACTCATTTTTAGTCTCACCATCAGGGAAGGACTCTAATTCAAAATAGTGTGGTGCTAACTCCGTTAACCATTCAACTCTTGTTATTGTAACGTTGCGTATAAAATTTCTACTCGTTAAAACGAAATCTTGAAACAATATCCATTGAGGTTTTTCATCAATTACAGATGACGGATGTATGGCAACAACTTGATTGTCTTTCGCGGTTAAGTAATGTCCCTGCTTTTGTAAATGTGCCACTTGCATAAAAAGGCCTGCAGTTAAACATTTTCGAATATTTAGGTAATCGTCACCTATAGACATAATTGGAAGACCCAATTTTTTCATAATTCGCACTAACTGATCTCTTACTCTATCAGCGGCAGAAATTGCTCTATAATTAATAAAATTATTATAACACCAGTCTCTGCAAACACTTTCTGATGCTTTGCCACAAGCCAATTTATATGCTTTATATGCATTAAGCAAGGTTAAATGGTCACCAGTAGCATCCGCAAACTGACTTTTTGCTTCATCTGCTTCTTTCATAGCATCTTTAGGGCGTAAAAAAATATTATTAGCCTCAATCATCGCAACTATTGTGAGCAGTTCGTCAGAGCAACCATATTCTGGTGAACAAAGTAACATTTTAGATAACTGCGGTTCTAATGGCAAATCAGCCATTTGACTACCAATTTTTGTCATTTCGCCTTCGTCATCTAATGCGCCTAAATAGTTAAGTAACTCTAATGCTCGCATCATTGTTTCTGGTGCCGGTGGATCCATGAAATCAAAATGAACTAAATCAGTAATGCCCAAAGCCAATAACTTTAATACCACAGCATCTAGTCTTGAACGCAATATTTCAGGATATGTTTGTTTTTGTAATTCGTCAGTGTAAGACCTTTCAGTATATAAACGAAAGCATTTTCCTGGTCTAGTTCTGCCTGCACGACCTTTTCTCTGATCTGCTGATGCTTGGGATATAGGTGAAACTAATAACGATTCTACTCTAATCCTTGGATTGTACACCTAAAAACAAAGAGTGAGCGAAATTTGTACGATTAAAATGGAAACGTTACACTATAAGTGCTTCGATAAAAAACATTTTCTATCTTAAGTTTTATTATAACCCAATTTTGAACAGTTTAAAGTAAGTCATAGATACTAAAATCTAACACGATTGGGTAGAAAGAAAGGAATAATCAGTATGGCAATTTACCTTTTGTTTAGAAAATCCTGGATCAACGACAAAAACAATACCGTCTATTGTCAACGACGTTTCAGCAATATTCGTACTGACAACTATTTTCCTACCAGGAATACCACCAGGAACTCTAGCTGCTGGAGCTGACTTAAATATTTCATCCTGCTGACGTTGTGGTAATGTAGAATACATAGGATACACCACTAAAGGTCCACATTTGTCCGGATCTAATCTATCTGCTTCTGAACGTATACGTCTGCACACATCTTCTATTTCATCCTCACCGGTTAAAAATACAAGCACGTCACCAGGACTTTCACATTGATGAATTTGTACAGCCGTTCTAACAGCAGCTTCTATATAATCCTTTTCTGGTTCAGAAGTATAAAATACTTCTACAGGATATGTTCTGCCAGGTATTTTAAGTAATGGTGCATTATCAAAATAAGTTTGGAATTTAGATGCATCCAAAGTTGCTGACATGACTACTACTTTTAAATCCTTTCTTTTCTTCAAAATTCCTTTGATGACACCCATTAATATATCGGTTGAAAGAGTTCTTTCATGTGCTTCATCCAGTACAATACAACTGTATTTTTCAACCAATGGATCATGCATAGCCTCTTGTAGTAACATACCATCTGTTAAAAATTTCAAAATTGTTGAAGGAGTAGAGCAATCTTCAAATCTAACTGTATAACCAACTTGTTCACCCAGAACAACATCCATTTCCTCCGCAACACGGCGTGCAATACTAATAGCGGCAACTCTACGAGGCTGTGTGCAACATATTGATTTTTTACCGGGAACTGCCAATAAAGATAATAAATATTGAGGTATTTGAGTAGTTTTACCAGATCCCGTTTCTGCCTCAACAACAATTACTTGATTGTTAGCAACTTTTTCTTCAATTAATTTACGATGCTCATACACCGACAACTGCTGCCTCTTCTGCAAAATTGAAAAGTATTTTGAAGAATACTGCCGCCCTGTCCAAGGGTTGACAGCCTCGTTCTCTGATACAGAACTTCCGTCAATATCTATCTTTCTTTTCATTTCCAATTTTGGGAAGGGTAAAAGTGTATTTGAGTGATCGCCAAAAACATGAAACTATGGTCTGACGGTACAATCAATAGGCCCCGGATTGTCGAGTGTCTTATATAAGTAAAATTAGTACAACATTATATTTTTCACTAGAAGCATGAACGTGGTACGAAGAGTCGAAAAAATATTAGTGTTAAACTTATTATACAATGCATAGTTTTGGACTAATGAGTAGTCACTAATCCTTTTGGATAACAATAGATGAAAAATCACAATCCTGTACTCCAATCCAGGAGGAACAATCAAATAATTGCTTTCTTAAGACGTCATCATGCATAGTGAATTGAGTAAGTGGTGTTGATGAGTATGAAAGAAGCGAAAAATTTAATTCAGAATCGGTACAATTATTAGGTCCGATAGCTCTAAGTAAAGCCAAGTCATGAGCTCTAGCTGCTTCATGAACATTTGTAAAAACACCAATTTGCACACTTTTATTACATATTACCACACTTGCCACATAAGAGGGAACGTTACTAACGTAAACTACGTCTATCCCTTTCATGATATCATTATTTAACGCAAAACTGTTGAGTTGCACATTCGATTCTACTTTTAATTTCTTTGCATCTACCAGGTTATCATCAAGAACATGTTTTCGTTTCAACTCATTATCTGGCGAATGATTATTCGCATCTATATTTAATGCACCATCACACAAATTAGTTGTATTTTTTAATGATGATTTAAAACTTTTTATTTGAAGAGCCATTGCTGAGAGAGGTCTTATATTTTGAGTGGTAGTAGTTGTTATAGTACTCGAATTAATTGTAGGACTTGATTTTAATATAGGACTCGATTTTGTTATGGGACTCGCATTAATTATTGTAGGACTCGATTTTGTTGTAGGACTTGATTTTGTTGTAGGACTTGTTTTTGTTGTAGGGCTCAACTTCATTTGCTTAGATGCACTAGTCCCTACTTCTAAATTAGATCGATTTAGAATATTGCCATGTTCAGCACCATGATCATACAATGATTTAAGTATTTGAAATGAATTCTTAGCAATTTCTTTGGACGAAATCATTTTTAATGTACTACTAAATAATGTATCCAATACAGTCTCAGATGGTTTATATATTTCAGTTTTATTGATTTCCTTTGTATTACCTTTTGTCATTGTATTATTTATATTATGTGAAGTGACCACAATCTTGTCTTCTATCTCTTTTATTGATGTGTCTTGTATTATTTGATTTATTCTTAACTTTTCTATAAATTGCTTCATATCTCCTACAAACTCATTTTCGCTTTTATAACTTAAGTTTTTAATCTTAGTTGAAAAATTATTGTAACCAATCCGCACTATATCATTATCTAACGCAAGATGCATTTGACGATTGTAAAATACACCATCACGTATTATTCGACATCGCAGTGCAACTGTAAAACGCTGTTCGTAATTGCTCTGAGACATAATGACCCAATATTGTGTATTTGGTTTCTCCGATTCCCATGAATTTCAAGAAATTTTGAAGAAAAAGGAATTTTTGAAGAGAAAGTCTCAGACAGAGAGGGAAAAAGTCTCGGACAGCTCTCACTCATCGAGAAGAATGCAGTAATAGACAATGCATTTTTGACCAGTATTATAATGATATCACACTAGATTATATTGAATTCAAAAATAACTAAGTATGATTATCGGTGTTGCATTGGTTGTAGATGATTTAACAAAAGGTCAAAGATTAGTATTTCGATACCCTATATCTGTACCATCGTCAATCCTAAATTCTCATGCGTCTATCTTAAAATTTCACCAAGATTATTTGTCAATAACTCCAGATAATTTCGCTCGATTATTTCGTCCAAAAGCGCAATTGTTTAATAAAATATTAGAAATTTCAATTGATGATATTCACTATATTAGCTATCCTTGTCCGTGTATTGATGATACAAATTCTGCAGAATTAAATGGTAATTCTTCCGCAAATGCTGATGTAATATCATTATTTAATGTTATTATAGCTGTTGTCGAAGAAGATGCACTGAAAAAAGTGTTAGATCAAGTAGAACAATCTCAAGACTATAAAAATGTAGCAATTGGTAAACAAGCAGATTGCACTCAAATACCTGGATTTGATCCAGTTGCATCTATTTTTGGGTTAAGGTAACAAATTAATTTCATTACTTTTATTATGACTTCGATTATTATATTCTGCGCATACGTATAGAGAGAAAGTTAAAGCTGTTAACCCAAGAGTACTATGTAAGGTAGTTGAATCTTTTTCTAAGGCATTATTATTTCATGAGAAAAGAAATAAATATGTTAGTAAACAAGTAGCAATCTTATTACGTTTGTTAGAGTCTAACGTTGTAAAAAATGACGTGAGTTCCAACTCTGTAAACACAAATGCTTTAATCTCATCTAATGCTAACGTTAGTAACAGTAGTAGTAATAACACTGGTGCCACAAATTTTGATGGGAGTAACGTAGTAAATGAGAAAACAATGTATAGAGACTACAGTATTATGGATATGATGCTTCAACAATCATCATTAGCAAATGAACTCAGAACATTATTTCACGGTTTAATAGGAGGACATTCAATTAATTTAACAATAAATGGGGTATTGTCATTAAATGTTAGATTGACAGAACATTTATCTGAAAATGATATTAAAGGCTATCAAACTCTCTTAACAATTGCAGATTCAGATAACTTACATCGTATCATCAGCGCATTAGATGTTAGTGCCGGAGCTCATTCGAACCCGACAAATAAATTATTAAATTCCTCTATAGTAAGCCCATTGATTCAGAATATGATAAAAGTATGTGATCCTACTATGTCATTTACAGAATTAAGTATTATTTTACAAGAGCCTCTGTTTGAAGTCATTAACGTGGCGAATCAATTGCACTATTGGGGTCTAGGAAAAATAATGTCTACAATTACTATGAAAAGTATTTACAGAATACATCCTTTGGCGCCCACTAGTAATGTATCATCGGCAGCTAAAGTATTCTCATCAACATTCTTGTCAAAGTTGTCCAAAATTGATAAAACAATGAATATTCACTGTAATGTTAGTTTTACTTCTATTTTATCCCTATTCAATGGAAGTCACACAGTTGAAAATATTATTGCTCTGGTTCCCTTACAATTGCAGCCACATTTTATCGATATCCTTGTTTGGTTACTTCGTTGGAATTTTTTGGTAGAATGTAAATGTCATGTCATGATCGATCCTTACAAATCTACTGACTTTTCGGGTATGTGCACACATAATGACGAAGATTTTTTACTAGTATTACAGAATAATTATCAATCCAATAGCAATCATATGCAATTTAAGAGTAACTTTATGGATGACAGAGTGACTTCCTTTACTGATGACTTTTTTAGAATTAGATATTCAAAGTTACCAGTCACTGAATTTTTGATGGAATATAAAGTAGATGAGATTTTAGTAAAAACAAATAACTCCACGATACAAACTATAATCTTATGATGTTTTTTCATGACTGATAATATGGTCATATGCACAATCAAGTCCTAATGAACGAATTAAATGATGATGTTAATAATGATGTAAAATTATATATAAATACTATGTAGCGTTGTGTTTTACCTGTTTCAATTATTTTCTCAGTAATATTTTCAGACAAAAGTAGTTCATGAATAACTCCAGCGAAAAATACATCACCGGCTCCGTTAAAATGAGAAGATGTGGATAACGATAACTTTCGTCTAATCGGAATTACTTTTGAGACTATATTCTCTTCGTTTCTACTAGGACTACTACTACCCATAGAACTAGTATTATGATGAATCCACATGATTCCATTTCCCCCCATTGAAACTAACAAATGTTTTTTCTTTAATGTATTTGGTTCACAATCTTTTATCATCAACGAAAATAGAGATTTTGCAACATTTTCAATATCATTAATATTGTTTGCACCTGAACGAATATTATTTAAAGATTCTTCGATTGTACTACTATGGATAATTAATTGTAACTCAATACATTTTCTCATCAATACGATCAATTCTGATAAATTTGGTTTTATCATGTGAATCTTGTTTAATGTACTGGTAATGATAGGCAATGTACACTTAAAATCTGATGTGGTATCAAACACTATTGTGCACTGTCTTAGAGAGGCTATATTAATTATATGCTGAAATAACTCTACCGATAAGTTCCCATCTAGTAAAATTATACTTCGATTATGAGCATTTTTAATAGCTCTCTCAACTTGATTTCTGTCAATTTTTTTGAAAATTTCCATATCCGCAATTGATACACTTAAGGCGCCATTGCTATCATGAACTGCAGTATATGTTGCTGTCCTATCATCCTTTATTTCATTTAATATTTTGACATGAGTTGTATCAATACCTTTAATTACAAGATTTTTCAGTAAATCTTGTCCAAATTGGTCATTAGCTACTATTGAAACGAGACCAATCGACTTGTTTGATTTATTTTTACTAGCGATTGCTTCACAAATATTACGTGCAACTCCACCATGTCCAAATTTTAGGAAGCCGGGATTGCTCGTTTTTTGTATCAATGGTATATATGGTTTCCCAATTATATCAATTACAGCTCCACCAAATCCTATAAAATCATAGGCACGCTTGGTTGAATTAAATGAGATGTTTTTTGTACTATTTGAAATACAAGTTGTACTGGACACAGTTTCTATTTCTATTAATTCTTTAGCTATATCTGATGCAATTTTGGCGTTATTCAAAACTAAAGATATGTTGGCATCAAGAGATTTACCATGCGTTATTTTCTCCAATTTAGCTAATATATATGGTGTAAGCTTAGCTCCTGTTACATTTTCTATTTTAGCAAGTTCAACAGCATTTTTGATAGTATCTTCAATTTCGACAGAGTTCATAGGATCAGGATTTGGAACACCTACAACAATACCACTTTGTAATTTTAAACTATTATGATGATAATTAATTACCTCAGCTATATTCTTAGTAGAAGAGAGATTAATAACAGCTGGACATCCTGAGTTATTGGAAAAAAATGCAGGGAAGATGTCAGATTTATATGTAATAACAGGGACTCCATTAGTTTCTAAAACTTCCAATGTTTTTGGTATATCTAAAATAGATTTAATTCCAGCACATATCACAGTTACAGGCGTTTTTGCCAATTCATACAAATCAGCAGAAACATCAAATGTATATTCTGCACCTCGATGAACACCTCCAATACCTCCTGTGGCGAAAACTTTAATACCTGCCATATTAGCTAATATCATAGTTGATGCCACAGTTGTACCAGCGGTAATTTTGTTAGTGCAAACAAATGATAAATCCCGGCGAGACGCTTTAACTACATTAATATTTTTATTTTTTCCAGCTAATATTTCTAAATCATTTCTCGTTAAACCAATTTTTGGTATACCATCAATAATAGCGATTGTAGCAGGAATACAACCATTATCTCGAACTGTTTGCTCTATCTTAAAAGCAACATCAAGATTCTGAGGGTATGGCATACCATGAGATATAATTGTAGATTCAAGTGCTACAACAGGTATATTACAGTCCAATGCATTCTTCACCTCATCAGTCAGACATATCGGAAACGAACTGGAAATGCTAAGATACCTACGGTTTCTAGAAATTCCGTAAGTAAATAACGAAAATCTGAGCAACATGAGAAAATTATAAAATATTGAGATATTAGTCAGCCCCTAATAACCATTAATAGCTAACAGCTCTTCCTTTCCTTTTAAGTTGAATTTTTTTCTCCTAATAAATTCCAATTTGGGGTGTGTAATTTCTAAAAATTGAAGAGAATATAATTCCTTCTCCAAGCAGAAACTTTTACCGATTTTAATTTGTTTGATCAAAACAGTTAGTATTGTTTTAATTTAGTATCCGCAGTTTATCTTTAATTTTTTACTACACTACGTATCGCTGAAAATCTTGATTATTAATACCGCGGGATTATTACAAATTTCCGGATTTTCTAAATAGAAAAAAATTAAATCTTTCGGTGATAATATTATTTCACCGGAATTCCACCGTGGAATGCGTCTTGGATTATACTACGATTGAGGCAACATAATTTAGCAATTTATTTGAAAATTAAATTGATTCAAGATAAAAGTAATGACTAACGCTGACGATGTGATGATGGCAGTAAAGAAGGCTTGGGATAGTTTAGGAAGCAACGGTAAGCCTAACAATGGCGAGTACACTGTTCTTGCGGCATTTGTTGCATGCATAACTACTGAAAGTAGTGAAGAGTTACATGTATTATCATTAGGGACAGGTACGAAATGTGCTGGTAAAAGTATACTAGAAGAAGATAAAATAGGTTGTATATTATGTGATTCACATGCAGAAGTTATTGCCAAGCGAGGATTACAAAAATATTTAATTGATTGTATGATGAATTTAGTGAATAAACCATGCAATGGTAATGATAATTATAATGCGATAACATTTGCTTCAAATGATAATGTATCAATATTTAAATTAAAAGATTCATGGAAAATAATTTTCTTTATATCGGAGAATCCATGTGGCGACGCATCTATATTTGAGCACAAAGATGGCAATAATAATTTTACTGGAGCTAAATTAATCAGTAGTAACGAATCACTTTTATGGACAAGAGAGAACACCCAAGAACTAGGACTACTTCGATTTAAATCTGGAAGAAGCGACATACCAGATAAATATAAAACAACGTCATTGTCATGCAGTGATAAGATTTCTAGATGGCTATTTCTTGGAGTTCAGGGATCATTTTTGTCACTCTTAATTTCAAGTGTACAAATATCAAAAGTTGTTGTTGCATTTGATATTTTATCTGCCTCAGCTATCATCCAGTATACAGCTTTAAAGCGTGCAATAATAGACCGATTGTTAATACCTAATGAAGATAATCGCATGTGCACTGTTGAAGTCACATCATCTCCATTCGATTGTAAAGGTATTAGTACTCGTTATGATGATACTAACAAGAAACTCACTGCGTCAGGTACAAGCTTAAATTGGATCAAAATTGTTGAATCAGATCATGGTACTGTGGAAGTAACATTGTCTCGTACCGGGTCTTTACAAGGTAGTGTTAAACAGTCTGTTGGACGTCCACAATCAACAAGTCGATTATCTCGGTTAAGACTAAGTCATTCATTCTTGCTACTATTACAAAAAATATTGAAAGTACAGGACAATTCCAAGGTTATCACATTGCGACAAGAATTGGGGTTTCATAACAATTCCGAAACTTTAACTGATGAAGAACTTAGTGACAAGACATTTTGCTGGTTAAAAAATGCTTCAGTCAATTACCGCAAATTACGAAACGAATTCTTATCTCATGATACTTTTTGTAAATGGGTGTGTGACGCACCATTAACTTTTTCTTTAAGTACATATGGTACGGAAGCATCTAAATTTTCAAATAAAAGAAAACGAGATTGGTAAATTCGAACAGTATAATTTACAATACAATCACTTAAGATCGGAGATAGGCGCACTTAATAACCATAACTCGTGCATATAGTCATATAAACTCTGAGATACTGCGACCTTATACGGCGTGGGATTTAATGGACGAATGTGATCGTTGCGCATTGTGGCTAATTGAAATTTGCACGTTTCCCTGGCAGCAGATAATGGTACACTGGGTCTAATAATACCCCCATTTTCACCATCCCAAATTAATTTTAATAATGGTTCGACTTTAGCAGGTGTTACATAAGCCCTTTTTTGTTCTTCAAATGGATGCCGACATAATATTCTTTTACCTGCTTCTGGTATACTTTCATCAGCTCGTAACATATAATCCATCAATGGATGACCAGTCTCACTGTACATTCTATATGTGCTTTTCTTACATGGTATGACTAATTTTTCAACATCTTGCGACAATTTGATACGAGGTGTGCCATTAATTTCTACTAATTTAAAAACACACCCAAGTGCGGGTTGACGTTGACATGTAACTAAATGTGTGCCTATTCCAAAAGTATTTATTTCATGTCCTTCTGATGATAGAGATAAAAGTACATCCTCATTGATATCATTACTCGCGACAATTTGTAATGATGACAAAAAAGTGGTATTAAATACTTTATCAATATTTCGATATAGCTCGCGTACTTTAATTGATAAATATGCCAAATCTCCTGAATCTAATCTAACACCTATTGGTAGATATCCAATGATATTTAAAGCAAGTGCCACAGCGATGAAATTAGGAACACCAGATTGCAATGTGTCATAAGTATCCACTAATGCCAAAAATCCATTTGGTGATGCTTGTGCATATGATATAAACGCTGCTAATTCACCTTCATTACTTTTATAAGGTATTGAACTTTGTATTTTTTTTGATACATCTAATACTATTTCTAAAAATTCTACCTGCTTAGATTTATTTTTGGGATCAGCAATAGTTGTATACTTAAGATCCTTCAAACTGGTGTAACTCATTACATACGCATGTGCGTGGGTACCTTTCACTGTAATACCAGTGAGCTTACCAGCTAATACATTGGATGTACCATCAAAGCCACCAATATAGGAATATTTTGAGGCAGAAACAGCACCATCTGGTCCTTGAGCTCTTCTTAATCCAAATTCCAACAATGTTTTATCTGGTCCAGCAGCAAGTCTCATACGCGCAGCATTTGTGGCAACTAATGAAGGATAATTTACTAAATTTAATAAAGTAGTTTCCAATAATTGAGCAATTGCCAATGGACCTTCCACCCTTATTAATGGTTCACGAGGAAATACTAGTGAACCTTCATCAACAGAATATATTTTAATTTTGCTACAATCAATACTTTCTAACCATATAAAAAAATCTTCTTCCCATTCGGGTGAAATACTTTTTAAATACGAAATATCGTCATTACTAAATTTATATGTCGAAACAAATTTTATCACTTCATCTGAGCCAGCATATACACAATATTCTCCTTGAAATGGAGGTTTGCGAAAGAATAAATCAAATGTTGCATCGTCATCTATTTTACCATTCTTCCAATGTGCATAAGCCATTGAAATTTGATACATATCAGTCAACATAGGATTAACAAGAGACGACATAGGACCTGTTGCCGTAAATAACGCCATTTTCTTATTTGTGATGTCGACTGGAACTATCCGAAGACTGGACAGATGTGTGTTGACGTTTTCTTTTAAAATAATCGTAGAACATTCGATCGATGGGGCCGGGCCTGCTATTTTTCAATCATGATTTAGATTTTTTATATTTTACACAATATGCCATACGCCAAGAATTGTATTCTTTACCCCATCAATTCCATTGCATCTATTATGATATTTATAAACGGTTTGGAATTTCGAAATCAGGACTCCGGAGTCGGATCGGAATTTTTCTCAATTTCTGAAATTTTCGACTGAAAAAAACACACACACCTATTCACACACAAACTGAGGCGTGAGAGATCTCACGCGCCTATAATCGCCATTATTCGTAATGAGTATTCCACCAAAAGAAGTATGTCACTAACTCATTCACTTACTCACTCGTTCGTTTATGATTTACTTACTTTCTTGCTTACTTGATTGAGTACACTCACTCACCCACTTACTCATTCACTCACCCACTCACTCATTAATTAATAGGAATGGCCAGAGGCAAGTCGCCCGTTATTATGTGTACCATCAACATTCATAAGTAAACACAAGCATGTAATTACTGCAACATTTATGGATGGGTCTATGGGTATGACAATAACGAAAGAGATAAATGGAACTGCTAAAGTATCAAAAATAGCACCAAATGGTCAAGCAGAAAGTGCTGGAATAGTGATTTCAGATGTTATAATAGGAATTGGAGTCAAATCTGTTACGGAATATGATGAAATTATGAGATTAATTCCAGATCAACCTAGACCATTAAAGATTCTTTTCTCTCGAAAAACCATGTTAAATTTTGATTCCAATGATATTTATTGTCGACCAATGCCTGTTTATAGATCTCTTGCTACTGTATTTGATCCATCTAGTATTAGTAATTATGTTTATGATATTCGAAATGATTACTTTATAGGGAAGATGTTCTATGTCGTAAAGAATATATCACCAGATTCATATTTTGAAGGTTTAAATAGAAAATTAGAAATCGTTGTTCAAGGTAAATTCTTACAGAATATTTCTATGGGTGAAGTCTACGTTGGTCAAGCTTTTGATGAATCTATTTGTCCATCAAATTTTGTAACATCATTATTTTCCCCTCTGATAAACTTAATACAACCTGCAAGTCAAACGGATTTAACTTGTAAACATCCATATATTTTGTCACCTTTGATGAGCACTATGCAAAAGATAAGTATCGATACACCAGGGAGTGAACCAACAATTCAAAACTTTAGTGAAATAAACGAGAATTTAAACGCTATAGGTATTGATTTGAATTCAAACGATCGAAAGATTTATTTTTCTAATCAATCGAATTTGGCTTCACATACTTTTATGGCAGATGATAATATTTGGACTTTTGATTTTTATCAGCATTTACTATCTATTGATAAATTTGAAATTGGAATGTCAGCATTTAATGTTGACATAACATCAGTGATAGGGAAACAACCTATTAAGCATATGGCTATTAGATGGAAACCAAACAGCGGTGATGATGATCATTGTGCACCACTTAATTGCCCAAGTATATATTCTTTTGAATTTTTTCATGAAAAACAATATTAACAGAACCAACCTTACCTACAATATTAGCTGATATTAATGTAAATTTGATAATTATGTATATTATTCATAACTTTAAGTGTTTAAATATTATTCTATTTTGATTATTTTCACGATAAAAAAAATCATCATTAAGACGTTTATGATTCAATTAAAGAATTTGATCCAAAAATACAAAAAAATTATACAAAACTACAGTATCCTAGATATTTTAATTTCATGGATTCAAATACATATTTTGAATTGCTTCTAATTCACGTACATCATCCGTAGACATGTTACTAAATACACGACCAGGAGATGCATATATTTTCTTGACAAATGTTCTTTTTCCTCTAGGCATTTCAGCATCAATAGCTGCTTTAGTGCGAGGAAATTCGAAATCGTTAAAGAATAAGCTTGATTTGCTTGTGGGATTACCCTTAGTGGGATGACTAGGGGCACCTTCACTATCACCATTGGAACCCATCATTTTAGCGAATGTTCCATAAGGTGTAGATTCAATTTTTCCAGCTGCCCATAATTTAACATCTAGCGTATCTTTACCTAGCGAAGTTTTAGCCTTTCTACCACCTAACATACTTCCCTCTGCTTCCGCCTTTTGTATATCTATCATAGTGGGGTCTTTTAATTTACCAACATTCGCCTTTATAGATCTTCTATTTGGTTCTAATGGATCATATTCAGCCTCAATTATGATATCCCTGAAAATAGCAGCCTTTCTATTCGTAATATCTAAGAATTTGTTATAATCCTCATTCTTTCTCTTGTTTAATTCTTTCGAATTAAGACTATCAACTTTTGATGCAATATTTTTTTGGATTGCACCATGCACATTAGAATTCCAATCTTCAAATTGTCTTCTAACTTTATTTTTTTTTGTTTCATAATCGATTTGAAGATTTTTATCAATGACATCTAATGTCTTTATAGTATCAGATATGCTACTATTATATTTTTGAAATTTCATTTCATTCCTTTCAATACGACGTTGCATAGCATTTTTAATATTCGCCTTTGTTATTTCATCTAACTGCTTGCTTTTAGTTATTAACTGCTCCTTCAACAATTTCTGTTGTATTTCTTTAGACGTCAAGCTTCCTTCATTTGTAATTCTGCTTGTAGATGATAAATATGAATCATTAAGCATCAAACGTTGACCATTAGAAGTTTTTTTTGGTACATCATCAGAAAGTAATTCGTTCAATAAATCAGGACGCTCTACATATACAACACCATTTACACTTTTCGATGGCATTGTCGATTCTTCTTCTTTCCTTTTTTCTTTCTTGACGGTTTTTTTGCGTAATCCCTCAGGTTCGCCAAAAAGTTTGGCAACATTATTTCGCTTTGATAGTGTGTCATTGTGGTAGTATTGCTGTCCTTTAATGGACGATACTGCGGTGCTTGAGGGCTCTATTAAAAGTCTATTTGAGCGTATCTTATACGAATGTCCAAATAATTGTTTCAGTGAAATTTATGTTCTTGATTCCAATGGTGATAATTTTTCAATTTATCGTGGAAAAATAGTCGACTTTACATTGGATCATTTAAAACACGCTTTAAGAGCAAGAGGAACACTTTATTTAATGTCTGTATTGGCAATCGATGAATCAATAGCACAGCAAGTACAAAATCCTATAATTGCAAGAAAAGAATTTTGCTGGTTAACTCCACCTACTGCACCCAAAGTAACAACAAAATCTGTAACATTTCTTGAATTAGAATGGAACCAGATTAATTTTTGTGGTATTCAACACGAACTAGTATCTGATTTATCATTAGTGTATGTATTGGAAGCTGCCGAGGGCTTTAAATGGAGTAATAGTAAAAGAAATAAATATATTTCAGATCTTATACATACACCTGTATATCAAGAAGTATGTAAGGGCAAAAATTTATTAAAAGCTTCAATAACTTGTTTAAAACCATCGACTTGGTATCATTTTCGATTAGCTATACAATATCCAGGTTATAATGTGTACAGTGCACCTCTATCTGTATATACAAATCAAGATGTTCCAGATACTATTAATGCACCTCGGATATATCCTATAGAAAGAAGCAAAGTTTATGAGCCTGTAAGTGGTAAAGGTGATACAAGTACAACTAAAATAAAGATACAATGGACACAACCCAATGATAATGGGGCTGATATAATAAAATATCAAGTGCAAATACAAGAAAAAATAATTCCAAACGGCACTTTTTCTGATATAATACAAAACAAGATAAAAAGTAGGAAAGAAGTAGATACTAATGAAATAGAACTTCTTACTACAGAATGTAGTGAATCCAAGGTAGAGGATAAATTACTGTCGCCATGGATAACGGTGTATTGTAACCTTATGCCCGAATGCATTATTCCAATTCCATCTGCAACATCTGCAGTAGAATGGAAAGTAAGAATAAGAGCATTAAACAATGTAGGATGGTCTATGATGAGCACACCATATATAATTAATTATAGACAATTTCCTACACTGTTTCCTGCCAATATATTAAGTGTTGATAAGTCTTTACCACCGCTGATTAAATAAGAATATGTATTATATCTGTTTTTAAAAATTGTAAATAAAATCAGAACAAATTATAAATTAGACAATCCAATCAACAAGTCTACCATAAGTAGAATCATTCCATAACTTGATTGGAAATTGCTGGCGTCTATTTTCGATAACATACTGCATTTTAGCACAATTACTTTCATGTGATGTGCTAATTTTGTTGCAAATTTGATTTATATTATAACCAATTATGCTGTCAACGTACGCATACCCTGTTTCTTTATGCTCTTCATTTGTACTTCGACCATTACCATTACCTCCCCATAACACTTCAGTACCCGTTCGTATTAAACCTTTGTAGTCAACTGCATTAATATATATCGCATTAGGGTAATCACCAATACCGTTATATACTTCATCTAATGTAATCTGCTTATAGTAATTCTCTAAATTGGAAATATCTAATAGAGTCTGTGGACACCACATCATACCAGGTATATTGAATGCTGCCGCACATTTTAGAATATCTTCCTGACTACTTCTCTCAGGTAAAAATCGAATCATAGCAGAATAAAACATCTGTTCATACGGAACAGATGTTGCCATACTCATTAAAAGAAAACCTTGATTTATTCCTATTTCATTCTTAATATCCTTCACCTGACCAAATAATTCCCTTTCCCATAAGATAGCAGCAGTTTCATTACTAACGCCGGGTCCAACATGATTTTGAATTAAATTCGCATTCAAGGCATACTTGGAGTTATTCGTGAACTCTGCATAATCCGACGCATAAATTACAATACGATGATTACGTGCAATCATTTCTTGTAATGGAGTCGTATTAATTTGAGTCTGAGTAAAATCAGTAAGTAAATTTTTGAAAACATTGATAATACTGTTCCAAAAGGCTTGTTTCACTTCCACCGGTGTCTTTGGGTATTGATCTTCACCAGTTGCATCAGTATTACCATGCTTACTTAACCATAAAACAACAACTTCACTGGGATGTAATTCTAGCCAATTTTTAATTGCAATAAAATAAGTTATAGCATTCTCTACAGTTTCCATAAAATGCAGTGAGTACCAATCAGGATTCTTATCAGAATACTCATACATTATTCTAAAATCAATAAATCTTATACCATTGTTAAGTTGGCTAGTAACACTGAGGTCTTGGGTCTGACTCTGGCATCGAATCCAATCCTCTAGTTCGTAAGGTCCAATTTGATTATGTCCCATTTCACTCACTTTATGTAAAATTTCAGCTAATTTTAAGTAATCATCAGCACCCCCATCACTTACAATAAGAGACAAATCATCGGTTAATGAATCGTGCGTACCTGGTAATGCAAGTGATAACAACGGTTGAGATCCTATAATATCAATGACTTCACCCATCCAATTACTTAAAAAATTAGTTTCTATGGGTGCTTTAACTGGACATTCATCATTAAATCTCATTAAACGGGTATTTTGAGTAGAGTTACATATCATTTCTGCTGACTTATCATTCTTAAAATCATAACATTTACCTAGTGTTGAAGATTCTTTAAAAGAACAAAATCTACAATTATTTTGTTCACTTAGACAATCAACACACGATGAAAAACTTGCACAAGAATCATCAGCATATAGATAATTACAAAGCCCCAATAATATAAGAGCGACACTAACTAACAGTCTCATAGCAAATAAAAAATAAGACTACAACTTTTCAGGTTTTTCTTGGAATTTTTCCAAAAAACCAAATTTGGTACAGTACAGTAAGAGATTCTTAGAGAGAAGAAAACATTTAATCATGATCCGTCGCCAACGTAGTTCATCATATGACTCCATTATTCCACCACATTTAATCAGTATAAAAAATATTGGTCGTGAGTTGGTTGATGAACTTCTAATGAAAGCGGAAGATATGAAAAGTATTGTACTTACAAAAGGAGGATGTGATAAACTTAAGTATCGTGTATTAGCATCATTATTTTATGAGCCATCAACTAGAACATCTTGTTCATTTAGTGCTGCAATGCAAAGGTTAGGTGGAACAGTAATTACTGTCAATGAACAACAATCGTCTGCAGTGAAAGGTGAAACACTTGAAGATACTATACAAACTATGTGCTGCTATTGTGATGCTATAGTGATAAGACATCCTATGAAAGGTAGTTCAGATATGGCTTCAAAATTTTCTAGTAAACCAGTTATTAATGCTGGTGATGGTACTGGAGAACATCCAACACAAGCTTTACTCGATATTTATACCATAAAATGTGAATTAGGAACTATTGGATACGAAACTGCAGGTGCACCTATGATAATAACATTGTTAGGTGATTTAAAACATGGTAGAACTGTACACTCTTTAGTGAAATTATTACTATTATACTCTGGTATTAAATTGGTGTTTATTTCCCCTCCAACCTTATCATTACCATCGGATATTATAAAGGAGTTAGATGATGCAAATATTGAGCATATTACAATGAATAATATAGACGAAGCTATAAGCATAACAGATGTCTTATATGTTACTAGGATTCAGAAAGAGCGTTTTAATTCACTTGAAGAATACGAAGCTGTTACGGGATCATATTGTATCGATGCTAATATTATGAAAAAAGCTAAAAATAGAATGATTGTTATGCATCCACTACCTAGAAATAATGAAATATCAAAAGAAACCGACCTTGATCCTAGGGCTGCTTATTTCAGACAAATGGAGTATGGAATGTATATGAGAATGGCTATATTAGATTTATTCATGAAACGAAATGAAGTAGAATTTTAATATGAATATATATACTATATATATTACTTTATTGTATATCGTTACATCAATTACATTTAAGAAACATATTTTTTAAATATTTCAAACACAATATTTAATCGCATCCAATTTGCTTCGTAATGCGTAATATTTTTTTCTGGAATCTAAATATTCACGCATAGTTGCACTTATAGAAACTGTTGGAGTATCAGACGAAGGTACACACTCAAAAAAATTAGTCGAAATTGAATTCGCTAATTGATCGTATACTTGTAGTTTTTCATTAAGTTTCTGTCGGATATGACTATCCGATTTATTACCTTTTTTTTTTACATCATTTACTCTCTCCTGATACTGATCTAATAAATCTTGTAGTTCAGATTTCAATGTTTGCAAAATATCATAATTTTCTAATAATTTATCTTCTAATTTGATATTACTGGTACACAAATCAAAATTATTCTTCATAATATCATTTTTAAAAGATTTTATTGAGATCATTCCTTTATCATCATTGATATGAGAGTCAAACGTTTTTTGATCAAATTCTTTGCAACTAATTACAAATCTTTTCAATTGAGTTACTTCAAGAGTATTTAAAAATGGAAATGATGCCGGAATATCTGGAGGCTGAACTTCTTCATTAAGTGACGTTGATGACACAGCTAATGATGTATTACTATTACTATTACTATTATTATTATTATTATTATTATTATTATTGTTGTTGTTGTTGTTGTTGATCACGTCTGTTGTTAGAGCAACTTCATTCGTTGAAATTTTCTTATTGTTGTAATGAGCTACAGCTGGATATACTGACATACTATTACTATTACTATTTTGTGTCCCGCTAATTGCTGGTAATCCTACTTGTGGTATTGTTCTTGACTGAATAGATTTTCCACCTGATATAAAAACCGGTGTACCATACATTCCATTCTGTAATGCATTTTTAATAGTTGTAATAATATTAACTAATGAACTTTTTTTGTATTGCCAATTTTTTAGTTGATCACAACCAATTATGTGACCTTCTCCATCTACCCATTGATGTATACTACATAAGTCTTTATCTACACATATTATTGGTCCTTTACTCGGAAATTCGGAATTAAGATATATTTTCATAGTTGTGGTTTTTACATCCAAAACATTCACATCTCTTAACTCATAAAATTCATATTGTGTCCTCTCTTGTAATTGGGGAAACGAACTCTTTAGATCTTTAATTTGACTTAATTTCTCATCAGAGAGTGATGATTTACTTCCAAGTGACCACGAAGACAACATTTAATTTAATTATAACAATTTAGGAGCAAATTGGAAATGGAATCCCTGATTTTTTAAATTGAAAGATGACATGTATCAATGAAATTAATTTGTTAGAGAACCTTCAAACTTTAACAATTAAAACGTAACTCAGCTAAATTAAGTACAACCAAAATTTAACATCTTTAAAAAAATAAAAATAAAAATAAATAAAAATTAATAAAAATTAATTTTATTATTATACTCATCATTATTATTTTCATCATTTCTGATTATACCTATTGATGATATTATTATATCACAAATTTTTTTTTACAAGAAACCAAGCCAAGCCCTAACCCACTGCCAAAAAAGCCTGGTTCCGAAAAAAAACTCCTCACTTACTCAGAAGTGAGGAGAAGATAGCTGTGGAAAGTAGAAATTTTCGTTGTGGTATCCAAGACGAAAACCAGCTATCCATACATTAACATCATTCAGGAGTATTTTAAAATTCCTATCTCCTAAGCTGAAGTATTTATTCAACTCCTACTGACTCATTTGATTCTTGTTCGTCGAGTTTTCGTTAATTATAATTTATTCCAGTTTAATTCATGTCAATCGCTCTCGAAGAAACCTCCATTATTTGACTGCTCTGATTTAATTTCATTCAACAAATACTCTGATATTAATAGGGTGTGTATTAATCAACAAATATGGCAGAATCATCATTTGTTATTAAATTAAGTAAATCAATTTGGTCAAAGAAACGCACAGCAACATTTGAGGAAACACCTACTAATACTTCTAATGAATATAAAAAATCAAAAAATGATAGTGATTCATCAGCTGCTAACATAACACCTATAATAACAGCAAAAACGAGACCATATGATAAAATATCTAATACTATAGTACTAGGTCGAAAGAAATCATCTGGTAGTAGTATTGATTCGTTATTCAAAACAAATAACTTTATAACTTATGTTAGCGATCTATTAAGTAGAATATCAGCACCGAATGATACCTCTGATAGGTTACTACATGAAAGTGTCAATGAAGCAACTAGTTTAGGAATTATGAGTTATAATAATATAGGCAAACATTTAATTATTACAAGAATTGAACAAATCCAAAGATTATTGCGCCCACTTATACATCGACTCATGTACAACCAACGTAATGCACATATATTCAACACACCTGTTGACGCCATTGGTCTTGGTATACCAGAATATTTTAGTAAAATAAAGAAACCAATGGATTTCGGTACTGTTCGACGCAATCTTTTATCTGGTATGTATCGTGATGTTACTTCTTGTGTTAATGATATTTTATTAGTATTCAAGAATGCGATGACTTTTAACCAACCAACTCACAGTGTGCATAAACTAGCAAAGGAAATGAAAAATGATTTTGAAATTGACATCAAAAATTTAGAAGAAAAGTGTGCGAAAGATGTAGAGAAAAAGTCTACTCATTCGTGTAATTGTTGTGGTGGTAGTTCATGTTCAATATGTGGAGAAAAATGTCTAAAATTTGAACCTCCAACACTTGTTTGTCATGGTACATGTTTACAAAAAATAAAAAAGAATTCAATATATTTTGTAACACAAGACGGAGATATGACATGGTGCCAAAAATGTTACACATCACTGCCCCAGATGATAATGAATCAACCACAACCAGTACTAAAAAGGCAATTACTTAAAAGAAAATTTGATGAGGAAGTATCTGAACCATGGGTATTCTGTGATTTTTGTGGTCACTGGATGCACTCTATATGTGCCCTGTATAATACTCATACCGATGAATCTGTAACTGGTATTGATGGCACTTTCAAATGTCCTTTGTGTAGACTGGAAAATCCATCTGTAGCAATTGAATGTTATCCTAGTTTGAAAATTGACAAAAGTAATGACATGGCAATAGTTGATAATACAACTTCTGATTCAGAGCAGGATCACACTAACTCGGAACAAACGTTGTCTCCAATATCATATCCCTGTGTACCCGATAGCGATATACAAACTATTTCCTCGAATAAATTTAGTCACTGGCGTGCTGCATCATTACCTACTTCTAATTTAAGTAATTTTTTAGAAGAAATGATTAGAGAGAGATTGTTTGCTACTGGTTACGGCAACATTAGTGACAGTGTAACTATTCGCGTAACATCGAATATTGATCAACATGTCGAGGTTCCAGAGTGTATCAGCGCAAATATGATGACAGAAAACGGTTACAATATTCCACAATATCTTTCGTATCGTCAGAAGTGTATCTTGTTATTTCAGCGTATTGATGGCATTGATGTCTGTTTGTTCTGTTTATACGTTCAGGAATATGATAAAAATTGTCCGCCGCCAAATGATTCGGTAGTGTATGTTGCATATCTCGATTCTGTCGATTATTTTCGACCAATTGAAGCTAGAACTCTCGTATATCACGAGATACTTGTAGGTTACTTGAAATATGCGCAAGCACGAGGATTCAAGCGTTGTCATATTTGGTCATGTCCTCCACAGCGTGGCGATAATTTCATATTTTGGAATCATCCCTCACATCAACGTACTCCATCACGTGAACGATTAAACCTGTGGTATACTAAAATCCTTGAGCGAGCATCAAGCCTTAATACATTTGATAATGTTGGTACTTTGTACAGTCATTATTTTACACAGAAAGATATGTCGGTAGTGAACGATATTGAGCGCAAACTTTCTTTATCAAGACAATTCAGCTCAGATTCGGTAGATACAATTTTAAATAACTCTAAACCAACTACTCCTACAGTTCAAATTTCACTGTCATACGAATTCAATAAAGTTGGTGAACGCGTACCTGTAAGTCCACCGTTATTTGAAGGTGACTTTTGGGTAAATGAATGTATTCGACTACACAAAGTTGCCTTATCTCGTGCTAAATCAGTTGATGGTCACGACAAGGTCGTCAACCAACGTCGATCTCGTGACATACTTAAACACATCATGTCAAAGCGTATTGCGGTTCCATTCAATGAACCCGTTGACCCCGTCGCTATTGGTATATCGGATTACTTTGATAAAATTAAATGTCCTATGGATTTAGGTACGATAAGAGAGCGATTAAGAATAAATTTCTATTCAAATATATTAGAATTTGCAGCAGATGTACGACTTACTTTTTGCAATGCCACTTCATATAATCCTCTTGGTCATCACATACATGAGAGTGCATGCGTACTACTTAAAGAATTCGAACAAAATATATTGGATTTAGCCACCGAATTTGTTGGGGTTGTCGCGGATAAGGATAATTTGGACTCTTATTTACAAACTTTTCCTTTAACGGAAATGTCTGTCCCTGTGTCCCCGCGTGGTAAGAATGCTAGTATGTTGACGGCCTTAACAAAGACAGCCAATTTAACATCTGTGACTCATCAGAATGAATATAAGTCATCGAAAGCACCCGATGAGGAATGTGGATTATTATTGGATGATATTACTGATAAGGATAAAGCCATCAAGTTTAAGAGAGTCATTAGTATTTCTAATGAGTCAGCATTAAGTCGTAGTAGCAGTAGTGACGATGTTGTTGATTCAGTACCATTACAACGAGTTTTATCTGACATAAGTGATGCTTCCGCATTTATTGTTCACAACGACGATGAAATGGATGATTATGAGCAAAGAACCTCCGAAAATGATTCAGAAGATGGTAGTAGTTCCCATGATAATGTGTCACATGCATCGGATCGTGCATTGTCACGACGTGATTCAATAGTTTCTACGATTGATGAACCCAAAAGTGATAATATTTACACTAGACCGATAGCCCGCACTAGTCAGTTATTTTCCAATTTAACTGGCACTATGTTAGACACAATCAATATATCGAAAGCAACACCATTTGAAAAACCAGAATTAGGATATCGTGGTGCTATGGTCATGTTAGTGGAACTAGCAAAATCAGTAAATCGTTTAAAGGATGACCTTTTTGTTATGACATTCTCTACCCCCGACTCTAAATCACGAGAATTGTTGTCAGCGAATAGCCAAAAAATACTATCGTCTCTAACTCCTGATACCTCCGATCCAGACGAGCTTATTGATGCGGCACTACTTAATTGTCGTCATACATTTTTAGAAATGTGTCAATATCGTCATTATGAATTCAATACTCTTCGTCGAGCTAAACATAGCAGCATGATGCTTTGTTACTACCTACACCACCCTAAAGCTCAACACTTAAGTATTCGATGTTCAACATGCAAGGAACAGATTAAAGGTGTCAGATGGCATTGTGATGCATGTCCAGATGTAGATATATGTAAAACATGTTATCTTCTCAAAGGACGATACGCGCATAATCATGAGTTGATTCCTTACCGTGTCACATACCAGACTGCATCTGAGGATATGTAAAAAAATCATGTGATGTGTAAAAAAGATCATGATAATTCTCTATAAGCAAATATAAAAAAAAACATATAAAAAATAAAAATCACATAGGAACTATAAATATAATTACGATAATCTGCAACATGTAGCAGACACACTACATCATCCAGTTAGAGAAATCGTATATAAAAAATGATATAAAAAAAAAATAGTTTTCAGTAGTAGTTGGAACTACTTAATCTTAATTTTTAATATTGTGTTTAAATTTCACATATTATAAACAATTTGTACAAAAGCAACAGTTAGATTAATTTATTTCTTTTAAAGAATCCTTTCAAATGATGAACCTGCAAAATACCTGTAATAAGTAAAATTGTTATCTGCATCATTGGCCACCAAAGTGTTGCTTTATCCATTGATTCTGTTTCCTGATGGTAAAATACCTCTTTGTGCTTCTGATAATCAGCCTCCCCTAGAGTCAATGACATTAAATCATTCAATTTTCTAACTTGAATATTAAGTACATCAAAATCTTTATCTTTTGACAACTTTTCGTAGTAATCATTATCATACCCATAATCAACTGCTATCTTGAATCTAGTTGCGCGATTAATATTAATCGATGCGACTTGCTTAAGGCAAAATGTATAGTATCCATCATTGTCTGTGGTGAAATCAATATGACCACTTGCGGTTGTTAATTGTTTATTCATAATGCTCAACTCATCAATATCTCTTTCTCCTAAAAACAAATAAAATTAATTCTATAATAATATTAAGTTAAATATGTATTTATTCATACCATAGAATAAATCAAACACAACCTCGTGATTAACATCCAAAATCTCGTAGGTGAAGGCAAGAGGAACATTCTTAGGTTGCTCAAAATTGTAACAAGTGCGCGATGAATCAACCAGAAAATAGTATCCTACCGCAACTGAGACATGAATCGAAAAACAGATTGCGACTAATAGTAACATTCACGATTTACCTGAAAGTAAAGCTTTTTTACGAATAAAAAATTAGAATTTTTTTCCAAAAAAATTGGCAAAAAAATTACTATCTATAATATAGGCTAACAATAACATTCTGGCGTCGCCAGACTGCTAGCGATGTCCTTTCCTGCTAGTTTAGTTGCGTATTTGCACTCAAAGCTCGTGAAATCTCTTTCAATAGTTAATTCTGGTTCTGTACCACACGGACAAATAGCAAATGAGATTCTGCATCAAATAGCTGTAATAAGCGCTGATGATACCCGTAAATATCATTCTATGTGTGAATGCATTGCTAGAGGAATATCAAATAATGAAATAGAGTTTAGTTTCGAAGAGATATTACAAGACGTAGAAAGATATTATAATTGTTTGGTCGAGCGTAAGCAAAAGAATAAAGCTGCATTTGTTGAAATAACTAAGCACCATCGAAACATTTCACAATGCGATTCATTGAATATTTCCTCTAATGAAGTTTACAGTAAATCTGCTTTTTCTATGGGGAAGAAAATGTGGGTCAAAGCGGGTAATGCGTGGATGAGTTCATATGCTTATAAATACTTTTACGATAATGGTGCAGAGGCATCATATTATAAGTTACAAAAACAATTTGGTGATAGTAGCAAAAGATCAAATACCAAAGGTATGTGTAAAAAAAGTAAATGTCAATATACTTTAATTGATATAGGCTCGTGTTATAATCCATTAGAATCCAATAATGTAGACAATTTTAATATTATTGCATTGGATTTACATCCTGCACCATGTAGTGATGTATATCAATGCAATTTTTTGGATTTAATCGTAGGCCCAAGTAATAGTGAATTAATTAGATTACCTGATAAGTCATCGGAAGAGAATACATCTAGTGATGTTAATACTACACCTCTCAGTAAATTCAAGTTAATTCAATTACCTGGAGAAACTGGTGACGTATGCTGTCTATCACTAGTGTTATCATTTTTACCGTCACCCTCTATGCGTTATCAGATGGTGCAAAAAGCTCGATTATTATTAAAAACACCCGTAAATACCGACTATAATCAAGATTATGATGATTCAAGTATGAAGGGTGGTTTATTACTTATAGTTGAAAAAGAATCAGTCATGAACAGGTCTAAAAGGCAGGATAAAGGAATGATTAATATTGTCGATCACTGGCAAAAAGTTATTGAATCGATCGGATTCGTACTTATTCACTATCAATTGTTAGCTGTCGACAACGAAGGGAGAAAATCACATATTTTTGCATTTCGTACCACAAAAACCAGCACTAGTAGCTCTAGTTCAAATGATGGTAAACTTTACATCAAACAAGAATTAGAAAACAAAGTATAAAGAGTGTATGATATGTATAAAATGTTAATTATGAAACAAATGTGCAACCGCTGATTATTTACTTCTTAGCATCTCCGGCTTTCGCATCTTCTTCCTCTAATCTTGCTTCGATAGCTGCTCTCTTATCAGCTGCTAGATCTTCACTAGTCTTGTCTTCACCTTTAACATCCCATACATCCATGGTATTAAGGTCATCCATAATTTTCTCTCGCAAATCATCTGCATTAAATACTAATGCTTTCTTTGCTTCGCGACGATTATAAGATATAGTTATCGCAAATAGATACTGATTACGTTCGTCATATTCCAATGTGATAGTTGGCTTGGTACCACCCCAATCTTGTTTCAAGTTATCAGTATATGTTATCTTAACAATATCAATAGCATCATCATATTGACGCTCTTCAAATGAGTGTAACTTGGTACGCAAGAACTGTTGTAGCTTTTCCACGAATATTTTGCGATTCACTTTTAATCGAACAGTTGTGATGCCTTGCTTGATGTAGTATCGTGATGAGTATATTTGTAGATATATTAGATATACGATTAACCATATAATAAAGGAAAAAATAAACCAGAACAGTGGGGTTCCCTCGATGGCAGAAGTATAGAAACTTGCAAACCAACTCGATTGGGCTACACTCCAAGAATTGCCCGTTAATCTATCCATGATGTTGAATGCTAATATACCAGAAAATATGATTTGAAGATTCAATAATGCACCTGCAGATCTTTCATTGGAATCCTGTAATAAACACATTCGTTTGGTGTTTAAATCAACTGATTCATTCAATAAAAACATTTTTGTCTCACTGACAACAGAGGACATTTCACGAAGAACATCTAAGAATCTATGATTTCCTGCAATGTTTTTCTTCAAGTCCATGGCACGTCGCACCAGCTGATTACGCATACCAGCAATTTCTAGACGTTCATAGAGAGAGCGACCAGCTTGTTCAGGAGGCTCAGGGGGTATTTCAATAATTTCTAAGGCTTCTAACATATATCCTAATATTTCTTCTAACATAATGATATCTTTGGCTAACTTACATATGCGATATCTGATACGGTTTAGTGCACGGGGATCTTTGTCACCTGAATATTAAGGAAGAAGTAAGGTAAAAGAAACATTAAAAGTATAAGATATCATACCTTCTAAAATTATCTTGTTTGTTGTTAAGAGATCATCGTTCAAAATCCAAATACGAGCGAAAAAGTTTTGCAAGAATATATCAATAGTAGTGAATTGTAGATATGCACATAGCAAAGGTTCATGATGACGACTGTTAGGACCAGCAACAAGTAATCCATATGCTCCAAATATAAGTGTATCGTGTTCTGAGATATCATATGCAGCTTTTGTATCACCAATAACTTGCTTCAATTCGTTTTCATATTCACCTTTATCCATATATTCCTCAGCAGTTAAATGTGGTGTAATTTCATTCGCAATAATAAGATTTACTTTATTTCTGTTCTCGGCATCGCCAAGAAAAACTAATTGCAATAATTCACGTTGATATTGTGAAATAATTGCATCAACAATTGCAGAGGAATCTTGCTGGACATCTACTAATAAACGGGATAAATGATCCAATGAAATGTTATCTTTAATACGATCCATAACTGCCTCTACCTGCAATCCATAAAAGCAAGTTCCTTCAGCATTAACCGAAACCCCAAATGTTTCAACTTGCACAATATCATCACCGTCGTTAGAAAAATTGATTTCTGCTTCAAAATTAATGTGATTTGTGAGTGTATAGTCTAATATATCTACAGATGTTAATTCTGGGGACATCTGAATTTGTGTATCGGCGGCATGATCATCTACTGCTGGTGAAATGAAACCACCTTGGACACGCTCCGTTGAACCAACATTATTGTTTAATTGCACAATTTGATTCGCACCAAAAGGAATGTATTCAGCAACTATAATAGATACAGAATTCAACGTAATAACTTCATCCAACTCATCGCGAATGTTATCGGCCGATACGGAAGATTCGTGAGCACGATGCGCATTGGACAATGTAGGGCGGCCACCATATCTTAAACATTGTGGAATATAAGCAGAAGAAACATAACTAACGTCTTCCGTATCCGTAATAGTTGAACGTCTTTTATATCCACTTGAACTACATAAATAATAATGGTGACCATCCCATACAGCAGATAATAGCTCTCTTGTACCTCTTGCATAAACAAATTCATGTACTGCCTCTTTTTCCTTTCGGGATATACGTTTTACTAATTCTTTTCCTTTTTCAGATATTTGGAAACATGTAATTGGTTGAAACGATTTGGAAGACATTTGTAAACCATTGACTAATTCTTCTTCACGTAAAAATTCAATATCACTTTTACCTTCTTGTGATACATTCATCCAAATTCTTCTATTTTCAATACACGCTGATGCAGGGGCATAATCAAAATCTAATACACCAGCAACAATACCCTCATATAACAAAACGATCAAAGCTTGTTTACGAACCCATTCATCTTTCTCATCAGTGCCATGTGCAGCTTTATGAGAGTAAAGACTGATCATATACAATAATCTGTTCTGATTCTCCGTTAAACCCTACAATTAATAATAAATAAATAAACAATTACAAAAACTCTCCTAAATAATACTTACCGTATCCTCGTCTTCCTCAGATTCAGACTCTGTATCAGAACCAGACGAGACAACATCTTCGTCCTTATCATCTTTGTGTGGCGGCTTCTTGGACGACATGCCAGGGACTATGGGAGAAGGTAACCTTCGTGTTTTTTGAACTTGTTTTGGGTTGCAACAGACAACAGACAAAACTGAACCCTAGCATCCAACAGTAATAGTAAAATATAAAATAGTAGCAAATATATTTTACATCACCACTAATTTCTAATGTTTTCACCGACGTATTTAATAAGTAGTGCACAATAATTCTTTTAATATTTTGTTAGTTGAAGGCATTATTGACTATAATAATTATTCCTTATAGAACACCATTTTAATAATTATATGTATCCACCCTTATATTAATTTTAAGCTCTTTACTTTGCTTTAATATAAAATTGGGACCGGGACCGTTTCAGCAACTGAAAATGGCGACGACGACAGCATCAACCATACTTGCAGACTGATCGAATCAAAAGCAAAACTAAACTTACGGACATTTCTTCAGCGCAGTATTGACAACAATATTTATAATGAATAGTGATTCGTTGAAGAAATCTAGTCCAGATAGAAGGAAATCTCAGGGGGTGTCTTCATTTGCTAGTAACAAATCTGGTAGTAGTGAAACAACTCCTACATGGCGAACAGTATCGTCATTTAGTTCTACTACTGGTATAAATGCTCGTTTTCCTGCACCTCCTCCAGGTAAACGATTATCAACAAATCAGTTGAATAATCCTATCATGAATAGACCATTGAAACCAGCTACTAAAAGTAGTACAAGACCAAAATTCAGAAGTAGTGTTAGTCAACAATCTGATGATGGTTCATGGCTCACAGATCAAAGTTTCTCGTCAATTGATTCATCACCCGAACGAAGCGTATCATCTATTAGAAGCACTAAATCGTCACCTGAACGAAAACACACACAATCATTTACTGTGCAAACTTCATTTTCTTCACAAACTAATGAAAACGATGTGTCTATTGCCGCATCATCAAGTACTTATACAGATAATCATAATTCAAAATCTAATAATCAAATGTTTGAAACTTATGGTGCTTCTCCATCATCATCATTTAATGGTGCCAACACAGCAACAAATTCAGTCACTACACCCAAATCGAGTAAGAAACGTGACCCTGCATACAACAATCCTGATAATTGGACCTCGAGTTTACATACTGAATATAATCGTGAATTTTATTATAATGAAAAGTTACAAATAACACAATGGGAGAAACCAAAATGCCTACTCACAGAAGAAGATAAACATAGTAAAAAAAATTGGGAAGTACATGGTGACGGCAAGGACATTTGGTATGTAAATACTAAAACACTGAAATCACAATATGAGAAACCACAGTGTTTTGTTATAGAAGAGAGTTACGCATACTACTTAAAAATTTATAGTTTATCTATAGGTTTTTGTTTATTTGTGAGTGCTATATTCCCTAGCACGACTCATTTCCTCTTGGTGTACACATTATGGTTTATTAAATTATTTTTCAAACAATTGGGAGTGCTTTTATTATAATTTCAATTAGCTGCCATACAATTTGTTGTAATCCACGATGTGACTTTGTAAAATATGTAAGTTAGACTATACAAACAATATTTATTTATTTTTTGCGATATAAACTTTTGGTTTAGAGAACAAGTCAATAGCATTCTCTATTTCACGAAGTTTAGATTCCAGAGCACCATGCTTTCGTCGCAAAGATGGCGTTTCAATAACAAACGGCAACTTATTCAATTGTTTCGAAACTTCTTCCTTACTATTTATTAAAACTTCCAATGTTTGTAATCTTTCATCTTCAGGCATTAGTTTCATACCCTTGGGACAATTAGGATCTGCTTGACGCTTCCTTCGTTCTTCTTTCTCTTCTTCCCATTGTGCTTTGCGTTCCTCTAAATATGCAGGAACTCTACCATATTCATCATGTTTAGCTGATTCTTCAACCTTATCTAGTGATGGAGGTGCCATTGTTAAAGCTTTGACTCTGTTTCTCTCAATGAAATCAGAATCATTTCTTGCTTTTAATTTTGCAATATCAGTTTTTTTAGGTACTTCAGGTTTTTTAGGAGTAGATGGTCTGCTTTCATCAGCAGATATTAAATCTTTCTGCTTCAATGATTCTTTAAGTTGAGATTCTAATTGATGACGAACATCTAATGCTTCTCTTCTTAATTCTTCACGACGTTTTTCTGATTCACCTTTTGTTAAGAAGGTTATGTTACCATCAGATGGTCTTCGATCATAATTACTGTTGATTTCAATGGGTTTAAATACACGAGGAGCGACATCCTTGAATTGTTGTAATTTATATAATTCCTTAGCTATATATTAAATAATTATAATTAAAATAAAGTGATAAAAAGTGATTACTTTGCTAATGATATAATCATACCTGGTACGTTCTCAGCCTCTTTCTTATCCCGTAATCGTTGCTGCTGCTCCTTCAAGCCTACACGGTTCTCTTTCATATGATCCCGCACCTCTTTACCTTGGCGCTTTAACTGTCCACGATATCCATTATCAGGACACAAGAAATCAGCAATTTGCGAGCGACC
>JACCDO010857905.1_pt1 | contig 54271 bp, 42 predicted proteins | sample 7446101 | NCBI WGS metagenome assembly JACCDO01 (sample SAMN15323440, study PRJNA562643) | freshwater metagenome | isolation source: river surface water | place: USA:Blue River Watershed | collected 2017-08-16 | reverse complement strand
TTATTTCCCCATTTTTAATAGGTACATTTAAATCACACCGCAGAATTACCCGTTTGCCAGCAAACGGCAGTTGAGCAAGAGTCCTAATCCCCATTTAGATTATAAAGATTTACCTATATATTTAATTAAATCTACTAAGCGATTTGAATATCCCCACTCATTGTCATACCAGCCGACGACTTTCACCGTTGTTCCAATAACCTTTGTTAATCCAGCATCAACGATGCATGAACTTGGATCAGTCACGATGTCAGCTGAAACTATGGGGTCCTCTGTGTATGTTAAAAAGCCTTTTAGCGCTCCTTCACTTGCGTTCTTTAGCGCTGCATTTATCTGTGCAACTGAAACTTCTTTGGCTAGTTCAACAGTTAGATCAGTGGCTGAACCAGTTGGTACTGGCACTCGTAATGCATAACCATCTAACTTCCCCTTCAGTTCAGGCAGAACTAAAGATATGGCTTTAGCAGCACCGGTGGATGTAGGAATTATTGATAGCGCTGCGGCACGAGATCGACGTAGGTCTTTGTGGGGGAAATCAAGAATGACTTGGTCATTTGTATAGGCATGAATCGTGGTCATCAAGCCACGGACAATCCCAAATTCATCATTTAACACTTTAGCCATCGGAGCCAAGCAATTTGTTGTGCAAGAAGCATTAGAAATTATGTGGTGTTTGCTTGAGTCGTAATTTTGATGATTTACACCCATAACTATTGTTATATCTTCATCTGTAGCTGGGGCAGATATGATTACTTTTTTAGCACCAGCACTTATGTGTTTTTTAGCATCGGCTGCCTTTGTAAAAATTCCGGTGGACTCAACTACCACGTCTACGCCAAGTTTACCCCATGGAATATTAGCTGGATCCCGTTCGGCGCTGATAGAAATTGTTTTACCCGCAGCTGTTATTGTCGTGTCAGTATGAGTCACTTGATGCTTAAGTCGACCTAATATCGAATCATATTTAAGCAAGTGAGCTAGTGTTGCGTTATCAGTTAGATCGTTAACTGCAACTATCTCAAAATCAGCACCCGCTTCTAATGATGCCCGCAGGAAATTTCTACCAATTCGACCGAAACCATTAACGCCAACTTTTATCATCTTCATCCTCACTTATTATCCTGATTAAATTTAAAGATCCACAACCCTGTGGGATGTTTTAATCTTACCAGTTAGTAAAATAAAACTAATTTAGTAAATCAGGGCTAATGCTTGCTTCAGTATCTGGTACCCCAAGTTCACGCGCTCTTTTATCAGCCATAGCTAGTAGTCTTCTAATGCGTCCAGCAATCGCATCCTTTGTCATAGGTGGAGTTGCCAAAGAGCCCAGCTCTTCAAGACTTGCCTGTCCATGGTTGACGCGTAACTCTCCCGCCTCCTTTAAATGATCTGGTATTTCTGGTCCAAGTATTTCCATCGCTCTTTGAACCCGAGCTGAGGCTGCAACCGCAGCTCTTGCGGAACGACGTAGATTCGCGTCGTCAAAATTAGCTAAGCGATTTGCAGTTGCACGAACTTCTCGTCGCATTCGCCGCTCTTCCCAAGCTAATACAGTCTCATGTGCACCAAGTCTTGTTAACAAGGCTCCGATTGCGTCACCATCTCTAATAACAACACGGTCAACACTTCTTACCTCTCTTGCTTTTGCGGTGATACCTAATCTTCGTGCAGCCCCAACCAGGGCAAGGGCAGCTTCTGGGCCTGGACAGGTGATTTCTAATGCTGAGGAACGCCCCGGTTCAGTTAAAGAACCGTGTGCCAAAAATGCTCCACGCCATGCCGCTTCTGCATCACAGATTGCCGCAGAAACCACCTGGGGCGGCAGCCCTCTGATCGGCCGATTGTTTCCATCAACTAAACCAGTCTGCCTAGCTAGAGCATCCCCATCAGCTAAAACTCTCACAATGTAGCGACTTCCCTTACGAATGCCACTTGAAGAAACAACTGACAATTCGCTCTCATGCCCAAATATTTCTGAAATATCTTTTCTAAGCCGCCGGGCACTTTGTGCAGTATCTAACTCAACCTCAATGATAATTTTTCCAGCTGCAATGTGAAGGCCACCAGCAAACCTAAGGAGTGCTGATACCTCTGCTTTGCGACAGCAAGGTTTTGTTATGGAGAGCCTGCCTAATTCATCCTTAACCGCTTCGGTCATTGCCATAAAAAATCCTCCAACATATCTATGGGGTTATCTAAGCAGGTATTAGCCAAAAATGTGGGCGAAAGCAGAACTTAATTTGTCTCTATCATGGTGGAAATTCTCTCTGCTATCTGCTAAGTCTGATGCCATAACTCGCCCACCACATCTTTTCACCAAAGTTTCAAATCCAGGTTCAACACCATCTAAAGACTTATCAATCAGTGCAACATCAATTTTTAGATTAGGAAGGTGATCTAGTACCAGTTGTAGATGAGCCTCAAGTGAAAAACCGGAAAATTCATCTGAAGTATTTTTATCTGGCAGGTTAAAAATCATAATTTTCTTCGCAAAACTAGCTTGAATTTGCGCTGCTTGTTCGGCCAACAGAAAGTGTGGCATAACACTTGATAACCATGAGCCTGGTCCAAAAGTTATCCAATCCGCTTCGGCTAATGCATCGATAACCTCAGGTGTAGCTTTTGGCTTGTTGGGAATCAATTTAAGTTCACTTACTTGCCCAGTTGCGGCGGCTACCTGAATCTGCCCTCTAACCAAATTAGTTTTTTGATTATTTGTAAACTTTCCTTCAATATCAAGCGGTTCAAGTGCCATGGGTAGAACTTTGCCAACCACTTTAAGTAATTGCCCTACTCGTTCTAATCCCTTAACAGGATCATCTTCTCGATCCCAAAGTGCAGTGAGAAGAAGATTTCCAACCGCATGATTATTCATCTCACCTGAGCTAGTAAACCGGTATTGCATAATCTCAGCCCAGCTTCGACCCCAATCATCATCGGCACAAAGTGCGGCTAATGCCATACGCAAATCACCAGGAGGTAATGAGTTAAACTCTTCACGCAATCGTCCTGAAGAGCCACCGTTGTCTGCAACTGTTACAACCGCTGTTACTTGAGATGTTAATGTTCTCATAGCCGCCAAAGTTGCAGCCAGGCCATGACCACCGCCCATACAGACAACTTTAGGATTTAGATTCATTTATATTTCTCTACCCAAATCACGATGAATTGCATGTGTCTCGATCTTGTATTTTGACAAGTTTTTGCCCTTTGAGAGTTTGGAGACTAGTTCCTGTGTAATAGCTACCGATCTGTGTTTGCCGCCGGTACAGCCAATAGCAAGAGTTAAGAATTTTCTTCCCTCTGCGATAAAACCTAATGCCATAGTCTCAAAAAGGGATTGGTACCTTTGAAGGAACTCTTGCACATTTGCGCTTCTCAAAACCTCATCACTTACTGCTTTATCCATGCCGGTCAAAGGTCGTAACTCTGGAATCCAATGTGGATTGGCAATAAATCTGCAATCCATTACTAAATCCGCATCAACTGGAATTCCGTATTTATAACCAAATGAAAGAATGTTGACCCTAAGATCTGATTTTGAATCCTCTTGAAAATAATCATTGATCTTTTTTTCCAACTGATGAATATTTAAAGCTGATGAGTCGATTACAATATCTGCTGAATCTCTGACTTCGCGAAGTCTCTCGCGCTCTTTGGCAATACCGTCAAGGATTCGTTCGGCACCTTGTAAGGGGTGAGGTCTTCTGGTTGACTCAAAACGGCGAACGAGCGCATCATCTGCTGCATCCACGAAAAGAATCTTTCGTGAGACACCTTGATCTGCTAACTCAGCCAAGGATTTTGTTAAATCATCAAAAAAAGCACGACCGCGAACATCAATCACAACTGCAACTTTTTTAACAGAAGTGTTTACCAAATCAATTAGATTACCCAGAAGTGCTGGAGGTAAATTATCAACCACATACCATCCTAGATCTTCCAGGGTATGTGCAACAGTAGATCTACCAGCACCACTCATTCCAGTTATTACCAGAATTTCGGTATCACCTTTCATGGCATTATCTTGCTACACATGTCAAGCATCCAAAATTTCACCTGTTTGAACATCAATTTTTTCAGCTGTTGGCCGGTTTGCTAATTGATCGTAAATTGATTTAGCCATCTTTTCTCCAATACCTGGAACGCTTGCTATTTCCTCTTGAGATGATGCTCTAAGCGCACTGACCGATCCAAAATGTGATAACAAAGACTTTCTCCGAATTTCACCTAAACCTGATATCTCATCGAGCAAAGATTCCAACATTACCTTTGATCTTTTGCTCCTATGAAAACTTATGGCAAATCTATGTGCCTCATCCCTTACTTTTTGCAATAAATAAAGAGCCTCACTATGCCTTGGGAAAATAATGGGTTCACTGTTGTGTGGTAGCCAAACCTCTTCCAATCTTTTAGACAATCCACATAGAGACACCTCAGAAATGCCTAATTCAGAAAGTGCTTTAGCAGCAGCATTAACCTGTCCCTTGCCCCCATCCACCACAACCAGTTGAGGTGGATATGCAAATTTTGGTCTGGTACCACCAGCTGCAGTGGCTTCGACGACATCAATGTCTTTCTCTTCAAGGTACCTTTTAAATCGCCTTGTTATTACATGATGCATAGCTCGGGTGTCATCAAATTCAGATTCATCAGAGATTGAAAACCTTCGATAATCACTCTTTTTAGGTTGACCATCTTCGAAAACCACCATAGATGCCACCATGCTAGTTCCTTGAATATTGGAAATATCAAAGCATTCGATTCGCAAGGGTAGTTCAGCCAATTCAAGTTGCTCAGCAATTTGAGCTAGTGCACTTCCACTCACTGCTGCATCATTTGCCCGTTTGCTTAAATATTGAATCAATGCTTGGTTGGCATTGCGTTTCACCATTTGAACAAGATCGAATTTCTCTCCACGCAATGGTTGAATAATCTCAACGTTTCTTCCCCGCTTATTGCTCAACCATTCTTCTAAAAGTTTAGAATCGACAGGCAATCTATCCACAAGTATTTCTGCAGGTGGTGAAGTATCTGCGTAGATCTTTCCAACTGTTGCCGAGATTATGGATTCCTCCTCTAGAAGATTAGCTCGATCGATAATCCAGGATCTAGATCCAGTTATTCGCCCAGCAGAGACAATAAACTGAGACAAAGCAGCATGTGTAATCTCCTCATGAATAGCTAAAACATCAGCGTCTAATTTTTCATTTAAAAATCTATCGGTCGATTCAAAAGCTTTGTTTATTGCCTCAAGTTGATCCCTTAATTTGGCCGCCTTTTCATACTCTTGTGCCTCTGAAGCAGCATGCATTTCACTCTCAACTCTGCTGGATATCTCCTCTGGGGACTTTTCTAAGAACGTCACCAAGTTGCTAGCCAAAGTTTGATGCTCTTTCTGACCAATCCAATCAACACAAGGAGCTGCACACCTGCCAATATCACCTAGCAAGCATTGTCGCTTGTTGCGCTTGGCAGATTGAAAATTAGATTCTGAGCAAGTACGAACTGGATATATCTTTATCAAGGTTTCAAAGGTACTTCGCAGCGCCCAGGCATGTGAATATGGGCCAAAATATTTAACTCCAGGTATTTTTTTAGAACGGGAAATAAACAATCTTGGATATTGTGAATTTAGATCAATTGCAAGATAGGGATAAGATTTGTCATCTTTAAATTGCACATTAAAATCAGGATTATATTGTTTGATCCAAGTGAATTCTAATTGAAGTGCCTCTACCTCAGAGTTGACTACTGTCCAATCCACTCTGACAGCTGTTCTAACCATCTTGCGAGTTTTAATCTGTAAGTTATTACCAAAATACGAGTTGAGTCGATTCTTTAAATTCTTAGCTTTTCCAACATAAATGACTTTGTCATCTTTATCAAAAAACCGATACACACCAGGATCGGTAGGTAGATTAGTTGGGCGATAACTTTTTGGATCGTTCATAGGTTACTTCTTAAGCGCGTTGGCTAGGAACTTTCCGGTATAGCTCTTTTGATTTTTAACAATATCTTCAGGTCGCCCTTCAGCAACTACCAATCCGCCCCCTGAACCTCCTTCTGGTCCAAGATCTATCACCCAGTCCGCGCACTTAATTACATCTAGATTATGCTCGATAACAATCACGGTGTTGCCCGTATCTACCAGACGATTCAAAACTAAGAGTAGTTTTCTTACATCCTCAAAATGTAAACCAGTAGTGGGTTCATCCAGTACATAAATAGTTCGTCCGGTAGAGCGGCGCTGCAATTCTGTTGCGAGCTTTACTCGCTGTGCCTCTCCTCCTGAAAGTGTTGGAGCAGATTGACCCAATCTGACGTAACCAAGGCCTACATCGCACAAAGTTGTTAAAAATCTGGCTATGGCTGGGACTGACTCAAAGAATTTCATGGCCTCTTCAATTGGCATATCTAAAACTTGTGCAATTGTTTTTCCTTTGTAATGTACCTCTAAAGTTTCACGGTTATATCTAGCTCCGTGGCACACTTCGCAAGGAACATAAACATCGGGCAGGAAATTCATCTCAATCGTGATGGTTCCATCTCCTGAACAGTTTTCACAACGACCACCTTTAACATTGAAAGAAAACCGACCTTGCTGGTAGCCCCTAACTTTCGCTTCACTTGTTTCTGCAAACAATGCTCGTACCTTGTCGAAAACGCCTGTGTAGGTTGCGGGATTAGAACGTGGTGTACGTCCAATTGGAGATTGATCTACATGAACCACTTTATCTAGTTGATCAAGACCTGTGATCGTTCTATGACGTCCAGGAACTATTCTTGCGCCATTTAACTTATTGGCCAAAACTGAATACAAGATGTCATTGACCAAAGTTGATTTTCCTGAGCCACTTACGCCGGTGACCGCGATAAACGCAGACAGAGGAAAGGTCACATCAATATTCTGTAGGTTATTTTCTTTTGCATCCTTTATTGTCAGAGATTTTTTTAGATCAATTTCTCTACGTTTTTTAGGTATTGCAATGACTGACTTACCTGACAAGTAAGCGCCCGTTATCGACTCTTTGGTTGCAATAAGCTCTTCATAACTTCCCGATGAAACAACTTTACCGCCATGTTCCCCAGCGCCCGGGCCTATATCTACTATCCAATCTGCAGTACGAATTGTATCCTCGTCATGCTCTACAACTATTAAGGTATTTCCCAAATCCCGTAGTCTTGTTAGGGTTTCAATCAATTTCCGATTATCTCGTTGGTGCAATCCAATACTAGGTTCATCGAGAACATACAAAACTCCGGTCAAACCAGAACCAATTTGAGTTGCAAGACGGATTCGCTGTGCTTCACCGCCAGATAGAGTTGCAGCTGGTCTTGCCAGCGATAGGTAATCTAAACCGACATCAAGTAAAAAGCCCAAGCGTGCATGAACCTCTTTGAGTACCCGTTCTGCAATTTTCTTCTCACGACTTGACAGGGAGATCTCTTTTAAAAAAACTGCGCATTCTGCGATTGAGTACTCGCAGATTTGAGCGATATTTTTGCCACCTATAGTCACAGCAAGTACTTCCGGCTTTAATCTGCTTCCTTTACACGCAGGGCAAGGGGTTTCACGCATATAAGCCTCGTATTTATCACGACTGTAATCACTATCTGTTTCAGAATGACGGCGATGAATGAACGGGACTACTCCTTCAAAGCCTGTTGAATAATTCCTTACTCGGCCATAACGGTTTTTGTACTTAACATGTACTTCATAATCCCAACCATGCAGAATTGCATCCTTGGCTTTTTGTGAAAGTTTTTTCCAAGGAGCGTTAAGTGAAAATTTTAAGTCCCCTGCAAGACCCTCTAGTAAACGCAAAAAATACTCGGAGGATTGCCCGCCAGACCAAGGCGCAATTGCCCCTTCATAAATAGAAATGGCATCATCAGGAATTAATAGATCCTCATCTACTTCAAGTTTCGTTCCAATTCCGGTGCACTCTGTGCATGCACCAAAAGGAGAATTGAAGGAAAATGAACGAGGTTCCAACTCTTCAAATGACAGCTCGCATTCATGACATGCCATATGTTCACTAAAGGATTTTTCTTTATCTGTAGATCCGCTCTTGGCGTCAACAAAATCAAGAATGACCAGACCGCTAGCAAGTTTTAATGCTGTTTCAATTGAATCAGTTATGCGGGACTTGCTTTCAGATTTAACACTCAAACGATCTACAACAACCTCGATTGTGTGTTTTTCTTGCTTCTTAAGTTTAGGAACTTCGGCTATTTGATAAGTAGTGCCATCAACTCTGACTCGAGAATAGCCTTGCATAGTAAAATCTTTAAATAGATCTAAGAACTCACCCTTTCGGGCACGAATAACTGGAGCCAAAACTTGAAACTTGATCCCCTGTTGCATCTGTAAAATCTGATCAACAATATTTTGCGGAGTTTGTTTGGCGATCGCTTTACCGCAATTCGGGCAGTGAGGCTTACCTGCCCTCGCGAACAACAATCTTAAATAGTCATAAACTTCTGTGATTGTTCCAACAGTAGATCTAGGGTTTCTATTAGTTGATTTTTGATCGATCGAGACAGCAGGTGAGAGACCTTCAATAAAATCTACATCGGGTTTGTCCATCTGCCCTAAAAATTGACGGGCATAAGCTGAGAGAGACTCAACGTATCTGCGTTGGCCTTCTGCAAAAATGGTGTCAAAGGCAAGCGATGATTTTCCTGAACCAGACAAACCTGTAAAAACAATCAAGGAGTTTCGTGGCATATCTAAAGAAACATCTTTTAAATTATGCTCTCTAGCTCCACGAACTATTAATCGATCATTCATCAGTTACCGGCCTCTTGCATTCCTTTTAGCTCCCGCTTTAACTCTCTTATCTCATCTCTTAATCTTGCTGCCAACTCAAAACTCAACTCTGAAGCGGCAAGTCGCATTTGGTCAGTAAGCGACTCAATCAATGCCACTAGTTCTTGGCGTGGCAGAGATGCCGCATTGCTGCTGTGAATCCCACTAGTAAATCCGATTTTCTTAGTTTTAGATGCCAAATCATCTGTGTCATCGGCCTCTTTTGCTATTAAGTCAGTGATATCAGCAATTTTCTTACGTAACGGGGTCGGATCTATTCCGTGCTCTATGTTGTATGCAACCTGTTTTGCTCGACGCCTATTGGTCTCATCTATTGCACTTATCATTGACTTTGTCATGTTATCGGCGTACATATGCACTTCACCCGACACATTTCTAGCAGCTCGACCTATGGTTTGAATTAGTGAAGTTGTAGATCTCAGGAAACCCTCTTTATCAGCATCTAATATCGCAACTAGAGAAACCTCAGGTAAATCTAAACCTTCACGTAAAAGATTGATGCCAATTAAGACATCATATTCACCAGTTCTAAGCTCTCTTAACAGTTCAACTCGCCTTAATGTATCAACTTCTGAATGCAAATATCTCACCTTCACACCTAGTCCTAGCATGTAATCAGTTAGTTCCTCTGACATTTTCTTGGTTAAAGTTGTTACTAACACACGCTCATTCCGACTAGCACGCAATTTGATTTCCTTTATTAAATCATCAATCTGACCCTTAATTGGTTTTACCACAATTTTCGGATCTACTAATCCGGTAGGACGAATAACCTGCTCAACTACATTATTTTCAGTTTTTTCTAATTCATACTTGCCAGGTGTGGCAGATAAGTAAACCTTCTGCCCGCACCTATCAAGGAATTCAGTAAATTTTAGAGGTCGATTATCCATGGCACTTGGCAATCTAAATCCATGTTCTACAAGTGTTCGTTTTCGTGCCGCATCACCTTCATGCATCGCTCCTATCTGCGGAACAGTCACATGCGACTCATCAATGACCACTAAAAAATCCTCAGGAAAATAATCTAGAAGACAGTTTGGAGCTGATCCCGGCTCCCGACCATCCAAGTGTCTTGAATAGTTTTCTATTCCAGAACAAAAACCCAATTGACGCATCATTTCAATATCAAAAGTTGTACGCATTTTAATTCGTTGCGCTTCAAGTAATTTTCCAGCTCTTTCAAATTCATCTACGCGCTTCTCAAGTTCTACTTCTATCTGCCTAATTGCGCGTTCCATTGTTTCAGGTCCAGCCGCATAATGCGTGGCAGGAAAAACATACATTTCTGTTTCGTCTCTAACAATCTCACCTGTCAGAGGGTGCAATGTCATGATTTTCTCAATTTCATCTCCAAACATTTCAATTCGTAATGCCAATTCCTCATACATCGGAATTATCTCGATTGTGTCACCACGGACACGAAAAGTGCCACGTTCAAATGCCATATCGTTTCGCTTGTACTGAATATCCACAAACTTACGAAGTAATGAATTTCGGTCGATTGAATCTCCTACTTTCAACTTAACCATTCGATCTACATATTCTTGCGGTGTTCCTAATCCATAGATGCAGGACACTGTGGCCACCACTATTACATCTCTTCTAGTAAGTAGGGAATTAGTTGCAGAGTGCCTCAGGCGTTCTACTTCATCATTTACAGAAGAGTCTTTCTCAATAAATGTGTCTGTTTGAGGAACATAAGCCTCTGGTTGGTAGTAGTCATAGTAAGAAACAAAATATTCCACCGCATTATTTGGAAGTAACTCCCGAAACTCATTTGCTAACTGCGCTGCCAAAGTTTTATTTGGGGCAATAACAAGGGTAGGTCTTTGAACTTGCTCAATCATCCATGCTGTGGTCGCAGATTTGCCTGTGCCCGTTGCTCCAAGCAAGACTATGTCTTGCTCATTTTTGGCTAATCGTGAAACTAATTCAGCAATTGCAGTAGGTTGATCTCCAGAGGGTACATAATCACTAATTACCTGAAATGGTTGTACTCGACGAGTTAAATCTGAGATCGGTCTCATGTCTTACTCATGTTTTTAAGTTGTAGTTGCTCCCAAACTCTCTCCACCTCAGATAACAACTCTGCTTGACTCTTATCATTTCTTATAACCGAATCTGATATCTCCTCTCGCTGAGTATCGGTTGATTGAGCCTGGATTCTTTGCTTTATTTGAGTCATAGTCATGCCACGCTTGAGCAACCTTTCAATTCTTACCTCTTCTTTGGCCGATACTGTGATCACATGATCAAACTTGTAATCATGAGTTGACTCAACCAATAAAGGAATTTGATTAATCACTATAGAATCATCGTGAGCTGATTCAACAATCTTTGCGAATGCTTTTCTTATGAGTGGATGAGTTATCTCTTCCAGCTGCTTGCGCTTTGTAGGATCTTTAAAAACCAACTCCGCTAAAGCTGCTCTATTTAGATCGCCATTTTTTAAAACATCATCCCCAAACGCCGCCACAATTTGATCGAAGCCAGCCGTTCCACGTTCTACAACTACACGGGCAAGTTGATCAGAGTCGGTAACTATTGCGCCTAAATCTTCGAATATTTGTCCGACAGTGGATTTTCCAGAACCGATTCCCCCGGTTAACGCCACAACTAACATAAGTTAAACCCTACCCAATAACAAAATGGCCCCAGTTTCCTGAGGCCAAAGTTATTAATCGGTTACTCAGCAGCAGGAGCGGCAGCGTCAGCCGCTTTTGCCTCTGCCTTTTGCTTCTTGTGAGCCATAAAGCGAGATTGAGCTTCAGCGTACTGACGCTCCCACTCCTCGCGCTGGCTTTCATACCCAGGCTTCCATTCTTGGGTTTCTGGATCAAAACCTTCTGGATAAATAAATTTACCTTCGGAGTCATATCTTGCTGGCATTCCATATTGAGTTGGATCAAATGCCTCAACTTCAACTTCTTGTCCTTCATTAGCTTGCTTTAACGAAAGAGAGATTCGGCGTCGCTCTAAATCGATATCAATAATTTTAACAAATAGCTTATCTCCAACCTGAACTACCTGCTCTGGTATTTCAACATGGCGTTCGGCTAACTCTGAAATATGTACGAGTCCCTCGATGCCCTCAAAAACTTTTATAAAAGCGCCGAAAGGAACTAATTTGGTTACTTCACCAGGAACTACCTGGTTAATTGTGTGAGTTCGAGCAAAAGCCTGCCAAGGATCTTCTTGAGTGGCTTTGAGAGACAATGAAACTCGCTCTCTTTCAAAATCAACTTCAAGAACCTCCACGGTAACCTCATCGCCTACCTCAACGACCTCTGATGGATGATCTATGTGCTTCCATGACAGTTCAGAAACATGAACTAAGCCATCCACACCACCAAGATCGACAAAAGCTCCAAAATTAACGATTGAGGAAATCACTCCAGTTCGAACTTGGCCTTTTGTTAACTGATTAAGGAAAGTTGTTCGAGATGCTGATTGGGATTGTTCAAGAAATGCTCGACGAGAAAGCACCACATTATTACGATTTTTATCTAGTTCAATAATTCTACATTCAACTTGTTGACCAATATATGGAGTTAAATCTCGGACACGACGCATTTCAACAAGGGATGCAGGTAAGAAACCGCGCAATCCAATATCAACTATCAAGCCACCTTTAACAACTTCGATTACTACTCCAGTAACAACCTCATCGCGCTCTTTCTTACCCTCAACATCTCCCCAAGCTTGCTCGTATTGAGCTCGCTTCTTGGAGAGGATTAGGCGACCTTCTTTGTCTTCTTTTTGTAAAACTAAAGCCTCAACTCGATCGCCAACCTTCACTAATTCACTTGGATCAACATCGTGGCGAATTGATAACTCGCGAGATGGAATAACACCCTCTGTCTTGTAGCCAATGTCCAACAAAACTTCTTCACGGTCGATTTGAACAACAATTCCTGAAACTAGATCTCCATCATTAAAATTTTTGATTGTGCCTTCGATAGCGGCTAAAAAATCTTCTGCATTTCCAATGTCATTTACTGCAATTTGAGAAGGGGTCATTAGGTGGGTGTGCTCCAGGGGTACTGCAACTAGTAGGGACAGGGACGGGCAAGGTTACTTTCGATCAGTAGTAAGGGTCAAACTGAAGCAGTCTAGAATGTTCGGATGAGCAGATACTCACAGGTTCTTAGCAATAAATCTGGACAATACCTGCTGATTAGCTCATTTCCGGCTCGTTTAGCCTACGGAATGATCTCATTAAGTATCTTTTTCAAAGTACAACAAACAACAGGATCAATTGCTGCCGCAGGGTTGGCTACAGGAGTAAATGGCATAACTGGGGCAACTACTGCAGGCCTGCGTGGATCAATTATTGATAAATTTGGAATGAAAATTCCACTTCGCATTCTTGCTCCTGGATATGCACTTTTAATCCTACTTTTTGCATCTGGTACATCCAAAACTGAATTAGTTGTATACGCGGCAATACTTGGATTTTCAGCACCGCCAATTAATTTATCGATTCGTCCACTTTGGAAAGTCACTGTGCCGCAAGATCAGATTCGAACAGCTTACGCAGTAGATACAGCGGTCATGAATTCAGTGGGAGTAATTGGCCCCTTAATCGCAACTACTGTTGCTTTAGGCAACACTCCAGAATTAGCTCTTCAACTTTGTTCGGCATTGATTTTTACCGGTGGGGCTGCTTTATCTCTATCTCCACAATTAAAACGTTGGAAGCCTGAAAAAAAATCATCCAATGATTTAGCAGTTTGGCGAACTCCGGCGATGCGACTTTTAATGCTAGAAGGAGTATTTATTGGATTTGGCTGGGGAGCCTTTGATATAGCGGTGCCTGCTTTCGCCACGTTAGAAGAAATTCCTCATCGCACTGGAATCATCTTTGCAATTATGGCAGCTGGAACAGTGATTGGTGGGTTGGTTGCTGGCATGGTTTCAAGGCACACTTCATCATTGGCTGCATTTAAAAAACTTTATCTATTCTGGTTTATTTTTTCATTACCTCTTGCGTTTACTTATCCAGATTGGTCAATAATGATAGTAACTGCGGCCATGAGTCTAATGGCAGGTGGATTGCAAGTTTTTTATTTGGAAATTAGTGAAGCGGTCAGACCCAAAGGAACGGCAGTGGCAGCACTTGGTTGGCTTTGGACTGTTGAAGGGACTTTTGCCGCATTTGGAACTGCTTTAGGTGGTTTCATTTCTGAGCACTATTCACCTAGGTATTGTTTAGCGCTTACTACAATCTGCGTTGGTATTGGTTATCTGGTAATGAGAGGCGGCTCTGGTCTACTTAAAGAGGCAGATCGTGTTCCTACTGAAGATGAAGACACTGAAGCTATGGAAGCAAATTTAGATACCAACAAATAAGTCAATGTGCGGCTAAATCCCAACTCTTACCTACACCAATATTCACATCAAGAGGGACATTTAGCTTGAAGGCAGTAGACATCTGAAATCTCACTAATTCAGATAATCTATCGATCTCGCCCGGAGCAACCTCAAGTATCAACTCATCATGAACCTGCAACAGTAAACGTGATTTAAGATTTTCTTTTTTAATTTGTTCGTTAACTTTAAGCATCGCAATTTTTATAATATCTGCTGCAGACCCTTGAATTGGTGCATTAAGTGCAGCACGCTCTGCTATCTCACGTCGTTGCCTATTTTCATGATTCAAATCTGGAAGATATCTTCTTCTACCCAAGATTGTTTGTGTATAACCATTTTCACGAGCTTTGATCACAACAGTTTTTAAATACTCTCTTATGCCGCCAAACCTTTCAAAGTATTTCGCCATCAGCTCACTAGCTGCAGCAGGGTCAATATCTAATGTTTGGGAAAGTCCAAATGAAGATAAGCCATACGCCAAACCATAGGACATGGCTTTAATAGTCCTGCGCATCTCTGCATCCACCGACGCGGGCTTAACACCAAATACCTGTGAAGCAACGGTTGAATGCAAATCTTCACCTGACTCGAAGGCAGCAATTAATGCTTTGTCATCAGATAAATGCGCCATTATTCGCATTTCAATCTGGCTGTAATCAGCTGTCATCAGATCAAGAAATGGTTCTTGAGCAACAAAACAATCCCGAATCCTTCTGCCCTCTTCAGTTCTAATGGGAATGTTTTGTAAGTTTGGTTCAGTCGAAGATAATCTGCCAGTTGCAGCCACCGTTTGCTGAAAATTCGTATGTATGCGGTTATCTGAGGCAATTGATGCAATTAATCCATCAATTGTTGTCATCAGTTTTGACGTTTCTCGAATTCGAAGAAGATGCTTTAGCAAGGGATGCTTAGTTTTTACTGCTAGCCATTCCAAACTTTCTGCATCAGTTGTGTACCCGGTTTTGATTTTCTTGGTCTTAGGCAAATTTAACTCATCAAACAACACCACCTGAAGCTGTTTTGGTGAGCTAACATTAAACTCGTGCCCGGCCTCTTTATAGGCCATCTTGGTTTCGTCAGATACAATTTTAGTGAAGTGTTTAGATAGATTACTCAATTTAACTTGGTCGACAGCTATACCAAGTAGTTCCATCTGGGCTAGCAACAGTAGGGTTGGTTGCTCTAATTGATCATACAAATCAGACATTCCTTTGGAATTAATCTCATTTGCTAGTTCTTTTTGCAAGTCCAATATCCAGGCTGCAGACTTTGGATCAAATAGTGCAAACAAGTCACCACCCAAAGGTGGGATCCCCAACCTGCGTTCAGCGAGATCGCTCAATTCTAAGTTCCTGCTACCAGGGTTGACTAAGTAGGCCATCAGTTCGATATCTGCAGCCAATCCAGCAATTGGCAGCTTTTTAACCAAACTTTTTGCTGAATGAACATACTTGGGTAAATTAGGATTGGAAATCCATTCCCCTATTTTCGAATCACGCACATAAAATACCTGGCGAGAACTTAACGAAACTGAATAGCCTTGCAAGGTGCTCTCCACAAAATCAAAGGCGACACCAATTGGCTCAATGCGATCCTTCAAAATGGTTGAAACTTCAGTTGATGATTTTTCAATGACCAAAATCTCAGGTACTTGATTATCTGCAACATCAGATTGTGGCAAAGTTTTCAATCTGTCCTTTAGAGCCTTGATTTCCATTTTGTCAAAGAATCTGCCCATCAGATTGGCGTCAAAACCCGACCAATTTAGATCTGCAACTTCCACATCAATTTCAAGATTATCCAATAACTGTGTTAACTCTCGATTTAATCTGACTACAGATAAGTTTGCTCGCAGTGACTCCCCAACCTTACCCGCAATCTCATTTGCATTTGCGAGAAGTTTTTCAAGACTTCCATAATCCGAAATCCATTTTGTAGCAGTTTTTTCACCTACTCCTGGAATAGCAGGCAAGTTGTCACTGGGGTCTCCTCTGAGTGCGGCAAAATCTGGGTATTGAGTTGGGGTTAAACCATATTTCTCATTTACAGATTCTGGTGTCATGCGAGACATCTCGGTTACACCTTTTTTCGGATATAAAACAGTTGTGTTCTCATTAACTAACTGGAATGAATCCCTATCTCCGGTGCAGATCAAAACCTGAAATCCCTCTTTTTGCGCTTTCTTGGCCAATGACGCGATGATGTCGTCAGCCTCGTAGCCCTCCATTTCAAAGTGTTTAATCCCAAAACAGTCAACCATTTCATTCAAATACGACATCTGCGAGCGAAACTCATCGGGAGTACTACTTCGATTTGCTTTATATTCAGGAAATTTTTCAGTTCTAAAAGTTTTTCTCGATACATCAAAGGCTACAGCTAGATGGGTTGGTCGTTCTTCTTTGATCAAGTTGATGAGCATTGATGCAAATCCGTAGATCGCATTTGTGGACTGGCCTGTGCTTGTTTTGAAGTTTTCAACTGGCAATGCATAGAACGCCCGATATGCCATGGAATGACCATCTATTAGGAGTAAGCGCTTTGGGTTGCCAGTCATATTGGGATTCTAATTGCGATATCAGGTTAAACTTGTAGGCATGAGCGACTATCTAGAAGAGATTCGTAAGCGTGGTTCTGGAGCCCTAGATACCAAGATGGGCATTGAGATTATTGAGGCTTCCCCGCAGAGATTAGTAGGCACGATGCCGGTTGCAGGTAACACTCAACCAATAGGACTTTTACATGGTGGTGCAAATGTAGTTTTAGCGGAAAGTTTAGGCTCTATTGGTACCCAATTACACGCAGGTCCCAATCGAAGGATAGTTGGTGTGGATATAAATGCGACACACCATAAATCTGCAACCACTGGAAAGGTGACCGCTGTAGCTACTGCGGTTTCTTTAGGCAAAACTCTTTGTTGCTATGAGATAGAAATTACTAATGACAAGGGTGAACGGACTTGTAGCGCAAGAATAACTTGTTTAATACTTGCCGAGAGATAATTATCTGTCTAAGGCAGATTCTGGCGAAATAACTGCTTGCGCAACCTGTTTCATAGATATTCTTCTATCCATAGCTGTTTTTTGAATCCAGGCAAAACTCTCTGGCTCTGACAGATTCATAGCTTTCATCAAGATCCCCTTCGCTCTGTCAATTATTTTACGTGTTTCAAGCCTGTCGTAGAGATCGGCGACTTCACTCTCAAGGGATTTCATCTGAGTGTGTCTGCTTATTGCAATTTCGATAGCAGGAATTAAGTCAGAAATAGAAAACGGTTTTACTACATAAGCCATAACACCAGCATCTCGAGCTCTCTCAACCAAATCACGCTGGCTAAATGCAGTTAGCATTAGAACCGGGGCTAATGTAATTATTTGTTCAGCGGCGGTGATGCCATCCATCTCCGGCATCTTTACATCTAATATGACTAGATCAGGTTTGTATAACTTTGCTAACTCGACAGCAACTACACCGTTTTCTGCCTGAGCAATTACTTCATACCCTGCCTCGGATAGCATTTCCACTAAATCTAGCCGAATGATCGTTTCATCTTCGGCAACGAGAATTCTAATTTTCTGTTTTGTACTCATGTGCCTCGAGTCGGATTCGAACCGACACTATACGGTTTTTGAGACCGTCCTCTCTACCGTTGGAGTACCGAGGCGAAATCGAAAGGTAGTTTATCGCCGATATGTTTGAATACTAAATTACTTGCGATATGCAGGCGCAACGCCTGCTACAGCATCGCCAATCTTATGAACACGCATAGCATTTATTGAGCCAGGAATTCCTGGAGGCGATCCCGCAACGATTAAGACTAAGTCGCCAACGTTAACTCGCTTTGAATTAATCAAAATAGTATCTACCTGCATAACCATCTCATCAGTGTGATTTACCACCGAAGTTAACATTGATTCAACGCCCCATGACAGTGCCAAGCGGTTATAAGTTCCGATATCTGGCGTCAGTGCCAACATAGGAATTGGGGATCGCAACCTAGACATTCTTCTGGCCGAATCACCACTTTGAGTGAATGCAACTAGGAATTTTGCGCCAACAGTCATGCCAACTTCTGTAGCTGCCTTAGTTATCGCTCCACCCTTAGTTGCAGGTGAATGTTTCAAAGGTGGAATTTGATCCAATGCAATCTCTTCAGTCCGCTCAATTATTCGTGACATGATTTTTACAGATTCAATTGGGAATTCACCGACACTGGTTTCTCCAGATAACATCAATGCATCAGCACCATCCAATACTGCATTTGCACAATCAGTTGCCTCAGCTCTGGTTGGTTGGGAGTTATTTATCATTGAATCCAACATCTGTGTAGCAACTATTACCGGTTTAGCAGATTCTCGCGCCATAGTGATGCATTGCTTTTGCACCATCGGAACATCTTCAATTGGTAACTCAACACCTAGATCTCCCCGCGCCACCATGATCCCATCAAAGGCATCGACTATCTCTTGCAAGTTAGCTACCGCTTGTGGCTTTTCAATTTTTGCAATTACTGGCACACGAATCCCAGTCTCATCCATTATGCGGTGGACATCCTTAACATCTGCCGCACTTCGCACAAAAGATAGAGCAATAAAATCTGCTCCTGCTTTAAGTCCCCACTTTAAGTCTGCAATATCTTTTTCTGAAAGCGCTGGCACAGAAACTGCGACTCCCGGAAGATTCAAACCTTTATTGTTACTTACCGTTCCCGGATGTAAAACTCTGGTAACTACATCATTACCTTTTACCTCCACGACCTCTACTGTTACTTTTCCATCATCAATCATAATTTTGTCACCGGCACGACAATCTTTAGTTAATCCAAGGTAAGTGGTGCTAACTTTGTCTTTTGTTCCCTCTATGAGATCAGTAGTTATGGTAAATAAATCATCACGCAAAAGTTCATGAGGTCCGTTCTTGAATTTACCTAACCTAATTTTTGGACCTTGAAGATCTACGAGTATTGCAACGGCTTTTCCAGATTCTTTTGCAACTTTTCTAACGTTATCTAATCTCATTTGATGCTCGGTATAACCACCGTGTGAAAGGTTTAATCGTGCCATATTCATTCCAGCTGCAATGAGCTCAGTAATCTTCTCCACAGATTCAACCGCAGGACCGATAGTGCAAACTATTTTGGCTCTTCGCATAACAAAAACCTTAAACCATCATTGGGCGAGCAGTTGGTTCTATTGGAAATGGCAACTGCGTGTTTCCAGTTAAGTACCGATCAACAGCAGATGCCGCGCTTCGTCCCTCGGCTATAGCCCAAACAATTAGTGATTGACCTCTTCCAGCATCTCCGCAGACAAATACACCATCTGCCTTGGTTTCGTAGTTTTCATCACGAGCGATGTTTCCTCGATCATCTACATCAATTTCAAGTTGAGATAACAACTCACTCTTCTCAGGACCTGAAAAACCCAAAGCAAGAAACACCAAGTCCGCGGGGATCACTTTTTCGCTCCCTGCGACCTCGTGAAACTTTCCATCTTTTACTTCAGTTTCAATTAATTTTAGGCCAGTTAGATTTCCTAAATTATCTTTCACAAACTCCTTTGTTGAAACTGAGTACAAACGCTCTCCTGCCTCTTCATGGGCACTACTAACTCGGTAAATCATTGGATATGTCGGCCAGGGTTGCTCACTTGGTCGCTCTGTTGCCGGTCTAGGCTGTATCTCCAGTTGTGTCACAGTTTTGGCACCTTGTCGTATGGCAGTACCTAAACAATCAGCTCCGGTGTCACCTCCACCAAGGATCACAACATTTTTGCCGGCAGCATTAATCTCAACCTCCTGCTCTAATTCACCAAGTGCTTGTTTGTTTCCCCACGGCAAATACTCCATCGCCTGATAAATTCCCTTCGCATCTCTGCCAGGTATGGATAAATCTCGCCAATTTGTTGCACCTATTGCAACTACTACTGCATCGTATCTGCTTCTTAATGATGAACCTGAAATATCTTTCCCTACCGTAACTCCTGTTCTAAATCTAGTTCCCTCTTGTTCCATTTGGTAAAGCCTGCGATCAACAATTGATTTTTCCATTTTGAATTCAGGAATTCCATATCGAAGCAGCCCACCAATTTTGTCAGCTCTTTCATAAACTGCCACCGTATGTCCAGCTCTAGTTAATTGTTGTGCAGCTGCAAGGCCTGCCGGACCAGAACCGATAACAGCAACCGTTTTACCTGAAAGCCGATCTGGAATTAGCGGAACCACTCGCTTTTCTAAAAATGCTTCTTCAATTGTTCTCAATTCAACCTGCTTAATGGTCACTGCTTCATCATTTATAGCAACTACGCAAGCTGTTTCACATGGTGCAGGACAAAGTCTGCCGGTGAACTCTGGAAAATTGTTTGTTGCATGCAAACGATCAATTGCCGCTGGCTTCTCGCCCCGCCAAATCAAATCATTCCACTCAGGAATTAAATTTCCGAGCGGACAGCCTTGGTGGCAAAACGGGATACCGCAATCCATGCAGCGCCCAGCCTGTTTTTGCAGATGAGAAAACTCCTGATGTTGATAAACCTCTTTCCAATCTTGAATTCTGACATCAACAGGTCTGCGCTTTGGTAACTCACGGCCAGTACTAAGAAAGCCCCTTGGATCAGCCATTTACTACCTCCATCACAGCACTTTCGATTGGCATCCCTTCTCGCTGGGCTTTAGCCATTACCTCAAGAACTCTTGCGTAATCTCTTGGCATAATAAGAGTGAACCTCGATTTATTTTTCTGCCAATCAATTAGCAATTCTTTTGCAATCGATGAGCCTGTCTCCACAAAAAAATTCGACAAACTGGACTTCAGAAACTCCTCTTTATCAGCTGGAAGTGATAATAAATCAACCATTTCGGTATTTACTAAAGACTCATCAAGGTCTAGTACAAAAGCCATTCCACCAGACATACCTGCTGCAAAATTTCGGCCTATGCTACCTAGAATAATCGCAGTGCCTCCAGTCATATACTCGCATCCATGATCGCCTACGCCTTCGACTATCGCATGTGCTCCTGAATTTCTAACGCAAAATCTTTCGCCTACTATTCCAGAGATCATAATTTCACCCGATGTCGCGCCATACCCAATAACATTTCCTGCAATAACGTTGGAGCTAGATTTGAATGTGGCACGTTCATCAGGCCTAATAATCACTCTTCCGCCAGACAATCCTTTAGCTACATAATCATTACTATCACCGTAAAGTCTAAGAGTTAATCCAGAAGGTATGAAGGCACCAAATGATTGCCCTGCTGATCCATGAAAAGTAATGTCTATTGAATTTGTTGGTAAGCCTTTGCCACCAAATTTTCTAGTTATTTCACTTCCTAGCATTGTTCCAACAGTTCTGTTCACATTTCTTATTGGCATATCTAATCGCAGGGATTGCTGACCCTCTAATGCTGGTTTGGCAAGAGAAATTAATTGATTATCCAGCGCCTCAGATAGTCCATGGTTTTGTTTTGATGTATTTCTGCGAACAGCATTGGAATTAGGCGCGACAAGTATTGGTGAGAGGTCAAGGCCACTAGCCTTCCAATGTTCAGTAGCCGCTTTTGTATCAAGCATTTCCACTTGCCCGATTGCATCCTGTAGCTTTCTAAATCCAAGTTGGGCTAATAATTCCCTTACTTCCTCAGCTATATATTCAAAAAAAGTTTCTACAAACTCTGGTTTCCCAGTAAATTTCTTTCTCAACTCAGGGTTCTGAGTTGCTACACCGACTGGGCAGGTGTCAAGATGACAGACACGCATCATTACACACCCGGATACAACTAAAGGAGCTGTGGCAAAACCGAACTCTTCTGCTCCGAGTAATGCCGCAATCACAACATCTCGACCAGTTTTCATCTGCCCATCTACTTGCACAACAATTCGATCTCTTAAGCCATTTAAAATCAAAGTTTGTTGTGCTTCTGCTAATCCCAACTCCCAAGGGGCCCCGGCATGCTTAAGTGATGTAAGTGGTGATGCCCCTGTGCCGCCATCATGACCTGAGATCAAAACAACATCTGCATGAGCCTTGCTCACCCCAGCGGCTACAGTTCCAACTCCAACCTCTGCAACCAATTTCACATGAATTCGAGCTTGGTCATTCGCATTCTTGAGATCATGAATTAGCTGAGCCAAATCTTCAATTGAGTAAATATCATGATGAGGCGGTGGTGAAATTAATCCCACACCAGGAGTTGAATAGCGTACCTTGGCAATCCATGGATAAACCTTGTTGCCAGGAAGTTGTCCACCTTCTCCCGGCTTTGCGCCTTGCGCCATTTTTATTTGAATGTCATCAGCATTCACTAGGTACTCACTTGTAACTCCAAATCTGCCACTTGCCACTTGCTTGATAGCTGAACGACGCAAATCGCCGTTTACATCTGGATTGTTTCGAGAAGGATCTTCACCACCTTCTCCGGTATTAGATTTACCTCCAATTCGATTCATAGCAATTGCCAGAGTTTCATGGGCCTCTTGCGAAATTGAACCGTAAGACATTGCACCTGTTGCAAACCTTTTTAAAATTTCACTTGCCGGCTCGACTTGATCGATAGATATTGGCTGCCTGATACCTTCTTTAAAACTGAATAGGCCACGGAGTGTCATTAATCGACGAGACTGTTCATCAACCCTATTTGTATAACGCTTGAAAACATCAAAACGTTTAGTTCTCGTCGCATGTTGCAGGGTGAATACAGTCTCTGGATCAAATAAATGGGGTTCACCATCCCTGCGCCATTGATACTCGCCACCAATCTGAAGTTTCTTGGAGCCTGGAATCTCACCGCCGGGAGGATATGCAACATGGTGACGTTTGATAGTTTCTTGAGCAATTATTTCGATTCCAATCCCACCAAGTCGAGAAGTTGCTCCTACAAAATACTCATCAACTACCTCTTTTGATAGGCCAATAGCCTCAAAAACCTGTGCCCCGGTATAGGAAGCAATTGTGGATATTCCCATCTTGGACATAACTTTTAAAACGCCTTTACCAAGAGACTTAATTAGATTTCTTACAGCTTTTTCTGGAGTAATGCCAGTGATAACACCTTGGCGAACTAAATCCTCCGCACTCTCCATTGCAAGGTATGGATTTACTGCCGCTGCACCAAATCCAATAAGAAGTGCAACATGATGGACCTCTCTTACCTCACCACTCTCAACAACTAATCCAACTTTAGTCCGTGTTTTTTCTCTAATCAGATGATGGTGTACAGCAGATGTAAGAAGTAAGGAAGGAATTGGAGCATTCTCGGCATCACCATCTCGATCAGATAAAACAATAATTCTGGCACCAGCCTCTATCGCAGCTGATACTTCAATTCTTATCTCTTCAATTCGTGAAACTAATGATTCGCCGCCTCCTGAGATTGGAAACAACCCACGAACAACATGTGTTGCAAAGCCTGGTTGATCTCCATCGGCATTAACATGAATTATCTTTGCTAATTCATCATTGTCGATAACCGGAAATTGCAGAGATATCTGCCTACAAGAGGCTGGACCTGGATCTAGAAGGTTGTGCTCTGGCCCAATTGAGCCACCTAATGAAGTGACTAGCTCTTCTCGTATTGCATCTAAGGGCGGATTTGTGACCTGCGCAAAGAGTTGCGCAAAATAATCAAAAAGAAGTCTAGGTTTTTGGGATAGTGCAGCAATCGGAGTGTCGGTACCCATTGAACCTAATGGTTCTGCACCGTTTTTTGCCATTGGAGTAATGATTAAACGAATTTCTTCCTCGGTATACCCAAAAGCGCGTTGCCTTCTAACCACTGAAGAATGGGGATAGACAATGTGTTCTCGAGCCGGTAAATCACTTAATCTGACTAAGCCAGCATGAAGCCAATCTGAGTATGGAAAAGTTGCCGCTAGATTATCTTTTATCTCATCATCTTCGATAATACGACCTTCTTCAAGATCTACTAAAAACATTTTTCCAGGTTGTAATCGACCTTTTCTAACTATGGATTCTGGCTTGAAATCTAAAACTCCTACCTCACTTGCCAAAACCACCAATCCCTCATCAGTTACCCAGTATCTAGAAGGTCGCAAGCCATTACGGTCAAGGACTGCGCCTATCTGCTTCCCATCAGTAAATGTCACGCAAGCTGGCCCATCCCATGGCTCCATTAGAGATGAGTGAAAAGAGTAAAAATCTTTTCTCACCTTCGGCATTGTTTTATGATTTTCCCAAGCCTCTGGAATCATCATGAGGATTGAATGTGGCAAACTCCTGCCACCTAAGTACAAAAGTTCAAGCACTTCATCAAACGAGGCAGAGTCACTGCCGGAGTTATTAACAATTGGAAATAATCGCTGCAAATCACCTGGGATGAGATCACTCTTAAGCAAAGTTTCTCGTGCTCTCATCCAATTGCGATTGCCTTTTACCGTGTTTATCTCGCCATTATGAGCTATATATCTATATGGGTGGGCAAGTGGCCAGGAAGGAAAAGTATTAGTGGAAAATCGTGAGTGAACAAGTGCCATTGCGGACTCAATCAACGGATTGGACAAATCTGGAAAAAATTCTTCTAGCTGGTCTGTAGTTAACATTCCTTTATAGACAATGGTGCGGGAAGAAAGTGAGGAGATATAAATTGGCATCGTATGTTCAACTCTTTTTCGGAAGCAAAATGCCATTCTTTCTAAGACAATATCTTGCTCATTTTTAACTCCTACAATGAAAATTTGTTTAAACTCTGGCATCACTGACATTGCAGTCTTGCCGATTGAACTGGAGTTAATCGGTATCTCACGCCAGCCTAAAATAGCCAAACCTTCTTCAGTTGCTATTTGGTTGATTTTCTCAATATCTAATGGATTATCTTTTTGAACAAAAAAGATTCCAGTTGCATAACTTCCAACTTTAGGTAATTCAAATGAAACAGTTGATCGATAAAATTTGTCCGGTATCTGAATTAGAATTCCAGCTCCGTCACCACTATCTGGTTCAGCCCCAGAAGCTCCTCGATGTTCTAAATTGCGCAAAGCAGTTAATGCCTTGCTGACTATTTCGTGTGTTTGTACTTTGTTAAGTGTCGCCACCATAGCCACACCACATGCATCGTGTTCGTTTGCAGGGTCGTACAACCCAATAGCGTTTGGAACAGCAGAAAAACTAGGCTGTACTTGCAATTAAATTAGTCGCTCCCACTATGGGTCGGGACGACAATGGCCCAACTTTAAAAAAACTTGCGGGTAAAGAGTATCAGTACGGCTATACCCCGGTCAGTCCCACCAACCAGCCGATTCCTGCCGTAATGGCAACTCCCAAGGTTCCGCCAGCAAAAATTCGAAGCATTGTGCGAGGTAATGGTGATGCGGCAATTTTTGCCGAAATGTACCCAGCAGCAATTAATCCAAAGGCTGTAAAGATCAAAACAAAACCAACCTGATTTGAAGATGAAATTATTGCACCAACAAGAGGTACTAAGCCTCCTGCAGTGAAAGCAATCGCAGATGCAATGCCAGCCTGAACAGGTCTAGCCCTAGTGTGGTCAAAATGTCCAAGTTCATCCCTTAGGTGAGCATCTAGTGCATCATTCTGATGCATAGCAGTTACAACTTGTCGTGCTAAATCTTCAGTTAAGCCTCTCTTAACATAAATATCCTTGAGTTCTTCAAACTCGCCCTCAGGATCCATCTCTAACTGCTTAATCTCAATCTCCCGATCGGATTTTTCAATGTCATTTTGGGATTTAACTGACACATACTCCCCAACTGCCATAGACATTGATCCAGCAGCTATTCCTGCCAAACCAGCAGTGATTAAAAAATCAGCTTTGTCAGCAGCTGCAAAACCAATCATTAAGCTAGCTGTTGAAACAAGACCATCATTTGATCCCAGAACCGCAGCACGAAGCCAACCTGCTTTGTTTGCTCGGTGTTCTAGATTACGGAGCTGAACCTCTTCTAAACCCATTACTAAATACTAACTTGCTACTTCCTTTTCTTTGGTATTGCCACGGCCCTTGCTTCTGGCGAGGTATGAAAATGAAGCGATTATGACCAACAAACTCACCCAGATATTCAATCGCAGTCCCAGTATCAAATTAGCTTCATCGATTCGAAGCGCTTCAATCCACAATCTGCCTAGGGTGTATCCCAGCACATATAATGCAAAAATGTCACCATTTCTGGAGACAAATTTCTTTAATATGCCTGGCATTTTTATTAAAAGATAAGCAACAAATACACACCAGATTAACTCATAAAGAAAAGTAGGATGGAATGTTTCAAATGCTTCATATCCGGCTGGTCGCTTAAGTGGATCAATTTCTAAACCCCAAGGAAGTGTTGTGGGTCTGCCAAAAAGTTCTTGGTTGAAATAATTGCCCAATCTGCCAATCGCTTGTGCCAGAACAACGCCAGGAGCCAAGCAATCCAATAGTTGCGCAAAGTTCAAGGATGTTTTATGGGTTTTAAAGTAGAGATAAGCTCCAAGCACCCCAAAAGAGATGGCTCCCCAAATACCTAAACCGCCTTCCCAAATTCGAAGTGCGCTAGTTGGATCTCCATTTGCTCCAAAATATTGCTCAGGTGATGTTACGACATGGTAAATGCGACCACCGATGATTCCAAAAGGAACAGCCCAAATTGCTACTTCTGAAACATCATCTGAATTACCACCAATGGAGGCGTATCGCCTTCTGCCCAACCAAATTGCTGTGGCTATACCAGCAAGTATGCATAGCGCATAAAAGTAGATAGTTACTGGACCAAATGAAAATGAAGACTGGGTAGGGCTTGGAAGTAAATGCTGCATTAAATTTTTACAAAATTAATTAACGCCGCCAGCAGCTAGTGCGGCTCTAAATTTAGCCAGATCCGCATACTCGCCTTTTTCTCTATCCAATTCCTTGCCGTTAACAAACACTGTCGGTGTGCCATTTACATCTGCCTTAGCTGAAGCAGAGGCAACATTACTTGTCCATCTAACATACTTTCCATCATTAACGCAGGACTCAAAATTAGAGGAATTAATTCCGATTGATTTGCCTAATGCAATCAGATACTCCTTCGACCATTTTCCTGTGTTGCTTTGGTCAGCTTGGTTTTGGAATAAGGCTAGATTCATATCTACAAACTCATTTTCATCAGCTGCGCAGGCCGCTGCATTTGCCGCTAGCACTGATTCTGGTCCAATAAAACTCATCGGGTGAACTACTACTTTGGCTTTTTTCTGAGCTATAACCTCATTTAAGTACCCACCGTTTATAATTTCAAAATATTTGCAGGCAGTGCATTGATAATCAACATAAACATCAATCTTGGGAGAACTTTCGGGATTTAACACAATTCCGTAGCCATCTGCCTCTGAAACAGTTGCTGGCATTGCCGCGGTAGAACTAGAGCGATTACTAATCAATGAAAAAACAACCCCTACAACCACGATGAAGGCAATCATTCCAATTACTAAATTGCGTGTTCCCTTATCGCCGCCAGAATTTGATCCCATCATCACTCCTTATTTGTCTAATCCAAATTTTCCCTTTGGAAAATAATAAAGGTAAACACCTAATAAGAGGAATCCTATATCCCTAAGTATGGTAGAAAGATATTTGGTGTCTTCCGGATCAATTTGTCCGCCACCACCGAAACACCCACAGTCAATACTCAGCCCTCGTGCCCATGCCTGAGCAATCGCAACAACAAACGCAAGCATGGTTAATGCGCCTAGCAAACCGACTATTGAAACCGCTATGCCAACAATTAGCAACAAACCCATGCCAATCTCAATCCACGGAAGCACGTAACCCAAAAAATTCGCTAAATCAACTGGAAGCATTTCATATGCTCGAACCGACATTGCAGATTTTTGCAAGTTGCCAACCTTTAAACCACCAGCTGCAAGCAAAACCCCACCTAGACCCAAGCGCGCAACTAAGGTCAACCAAGGTTGATAAAGTTTAAATTTATCTAGCATCGCGAACTCCCTCAGATAAAGATTTTGCTAATTGCTTAATCTTCTTTAAACCATTTCTGCCAGAACCATGTTCTTGGATTACCTTGATAAAGGCAGAGCCAACGATAACTCCATCCGCATACTTTGCCACTTCTCTTGCCTGCTCCTTTGTAGATACTCCTAAACCTACTGCAACTGGCGTGCGACTTATTTTCCTGATGCGCTCAACCAAAGACTTAGCGTTTCCTGAGACTGCATCACGAGTTCCTGTAACTCCCATCAAACTTGCTGCGTAAATAAACCCTGAGCATTTAGAACTTACTTTGGACAAGCGCTCATCTGTGGTGCTGGGCGCTACTACATAAATGTTATCAATGTAGTTTTTGGCTGACTCTCGATGCCACTCCTCTGATTCCTCTACTGTCAGATCAGGAGTAATAACACCACTGCCTCCCATTTTTGCAACCATTTGAGCAAAATCTGCACAACCATACTTTTCGATCGGACTCCAGTAGCTCATGATTAATGTGGGTACTTGGTATTGAGCAGTTATGTGAAGTAGTTCAAACACCTCTTTAGCTCCTGCTCCATTTTTAATTGCCTGCTCGGACGCGGCCTGAATCACCGGACCATCCATAACAGGATCTGAATATGGATAGCCAATTTCAATTGCATCAACACCACCATCAATCATACTTTTAACAATTTTTGCCGAACTCTTCTGGTCAGGAAAACCCGCTGGAAGATAGCCAATCAATGCTGCTCGATTTTCTGTTTTTGCTTTGGCAAACATTGCTTCCAAAGTTTTACTCATTAAGTAGGTAGTCCAAAATATTCGGCGGCAGTTTGAACATCTTTATCCCCTCGTCCAGATAGATTGATCAAGATTGTCGCATCTTTTCCTAATTCATTGCCAATTTCTAAAGCTCCTGCAAGTGCATGTGCAGTTTCAATCGCTGGAATTATTCCTTCGGACTTGCATAACAATGAGAATGCATACATTGCCTGATCATCTGTTATCGAACGATACTCAGCTCTGCCAATGTCATTTAGATATGCATGCTCAGGTCCCACGCCGGGATAATCCAAACCTGCAGAGATTGAGTGTGACTCAACAGTTTGGCCATCAGAATCTTGCAGAACATAAGAACGAGTGCCATGGAGAACCCCTGGCTTACCACCGGAAATTGTTGATGCATGTAAACCGGTTTCTATTCCCTTGCCACCGGCTTCTAAGCCAATTAATCGAACAGATTTGTCATCAATAAAGGGATGAAAAATCCCAATTGCATTTGATCCTCCCCCAACACAAGCCAAAACAGCATCTGGAAGTTTGCCAGTTAGCGCCAATACTTGCTCCCGAGCCTCCACCCCAATGATTCTTTGAAAATCTCTCACCATTGTTGGAAATGGATGTGGACCTGCGACGGTGCCTAGTAGATAGTGTGTGGTAGCAACATTAGTAACCCAATCACGCATTGCTTCATTAATTGCATCCTTTAGTGTTTTAGAACCTTGGGTAACTGGAACAACCGTTGCGCCTAGTAATTTCATTCTGGCAACATTTAATGCCTGTCGCTTTGTATCCGCTTCTCCCATGTAAACAACACATTCAAGCCCAAATAAAGCAGCTGCAGTAGCTGATGCAACACCATGCTGACCTGCGCCGGTTTCAGCGATGATTCGTTTTTTGCCCATTCTTTTGGTTAGTAATGCCTGTCCCAAAACATTATTAATTTTATGACTTCCTGTGTGATTTAAATCCTCACGTTTCAAAAGTATTCGGGCACCACCTGCATACTCTGAGAATCTCTTGGCATCAGTCAAAATACTTGGCCGACCAGTATAAGTTTTGTGAAGTTCTGCTAATTCTGCTTGAAACTTTGGATCTGCCTGCGCAGATAGATGAGCAGCGGCTAATTCATCTAAAGCCGAAATCAGGGCCTCAGGAACAAATCGACCACCATAGGGACCGAAGTGCCCTGTAAGGGTTGAATCTAAACCTTGAGTTTCTTTACCAGTGGCCATAGTTATAGTTTATTGGCTCCCTATCGATTTAGAAGTTCTTTAATAGTATGAACTGGATTACCTGCTTTAACCAAGCTTTCGCCAATCAAAACCGCATTTGCGCCTAATCTTTCAACTAATGCAACCTGATCACGACTACTTATTCCAGATTCAGCCACCTTTATAAGATCTTTTGGCAATTTTGGGAGTATTGACTCAAAGACCTTTTCGCTAACCTCTAAGGTTTTAAGATTTCTTGAATTTACTCCGATAATTTTAGCGCCAATCTCTAAAGCTTTTTCTGCTTCAGCCATGTCATGAATTTCAACTAAAACATCCATCCCTAATTCTGTTGACAGCTGAAAGAAATCAGTTAATTGGGATTTTGAAAGACCTGCCACGATCAATAAAATTAAATCCGCGCCTAGAACACGTGATTCAAAAACTTGAAATTCAGTAACAATGAAATCTTTTCTTAACACTGGTAAATCAATTGCAGATCTAACTGAGACAAAATCGGCAAGGCTGCCTTTAAATCTGCGCTCTTCAGTTAATACGCTTATTAGATCGGCTCCTCCCTCTTGATACTGTGTGGCAAGTAACTGAGGATCAGGAATTGAGGCCAACTCACCCTTACTAGGTGAAGACCGTTTTACCTCTGCAATCAAGGCCATTCCAGGTTGACTCAAGGATCTATACGCTCCCCTTAAAGTAGGTGCATTCTCAATCTGCTCACGCAATTGGGTTATTGGCACCATTCTTTTCTCAACATCCTCGAGCACTCCCTCAATGATTGTCTTTAAAACATTTGTACTACTCATCGGTCGGGTCTACTCCCTCTGATAACGAGTTCCATTTGCTCTGAGGTTTTTTTTCATATTTGCTCATTGCGTTACTTTTACTCAAGCGAAAAATTAAAAAACCTGCAATCGTAATTATGATCAAGCTGCCAAGGATTGATCCTCTCACTTTGCACCAACCATGGCATTTGCAGTTGCAATTGCCCCCAATACGGCGGCGGCTTTATTTATGCACTCCTGGTTTTCTAACGCAGGGTCAGAATCAGCAACTATTCCGGCTCCGGCTTGAACATATGCAATTTCATCTTTGATAACTGCTGTTCTTATCGCAATACAGGTGTCAATATTTCCTGTGAAATCCAAGTAGCCAATTGTTCCACCATAAATTCCACGCCTGGTTGGCTCATGCTCTTCAATTATTTGCATTGCCCGAGGTTTTGGTGCGCCTGACAATGTGCCTGCTGGAAATACTGAGAACAATGCCTCAATTGGTGAGGTATTTGGTAAAAGCTTTCCAACTACCGTAGAAACAATATGCATCACATGAGAGTACTTTTCGATCTGCATAAATTGAGTCACTTCTACTGATCCTGGAGTACATACTCTTCCTAAATCATTTCTACCCAAATCAACCAACATCAGATGCTCAGCACGTTCTTTTGGATCTTTGAGCAATTCATCTGCAATGGCTTGGTCCTGCTTATCATCCATGCCTCGTGCTCTCGTCCCTGCAATTGGATGAATGACTACATCATCACCTGTTACTTTCACTAATGCCTCTGGGCTGGATCCAACAATTGATAGCCCATCATTGAATCTAAATAGATACATATATGGACTTGGGTTTTGCTCACGTAAAACTCTATATAGATCAAAAGGTTGCGCAAGTGCTGGCATTGAAAATCTCTGGGATAAAACCACCTGAAAAGCTTCGCCAGATTTAATCTCTTCTTTTATCAACTTGACCTTGGCTATATAGCTCTCATCGGTTGTATTCCGATCAAACTGAGCAGATTTGCGAGTTTGCAGATCCACATACAAATCCTGAGTTGGAATTGTTAAATCTTGTTCCATTTTATCTAATCGCTCAACAGCTGTTTGATAAGCCAAGTCCACTCTCTCGGCGCTACCATCCCAATTTATGGCATTTGCAATCAGGGTAATCTCACTCTTGTGATGGTCAAAAACTGCTAGATCAGAGGTGAGCATCATGGCTATTTCTGGAATTGCTACATCATTTTTAGATTGATCGGTTAATTTTTCAAGACGACGAACAATTTCATAGCTTAAGTAACCCACTAAACCACCGGTTAATGGTGGCAAACCCTCTATCTTTGGTGATCTCAGATGAGCAGTTGCGATTCGAAGCGCATCAAGCGGATCAATATTAGTTGGAGCGCCTGCTGGCATTACGCCTATCCAAGTGGCTAATCCATTTGCTTCAGTAAGAGTGGCTTGGCTATTCACGCCAATAAAAGAATACCGAGCCCAAATACCTGACTCGGCTGACTCTAGTAAAAAAGTTCCAGATCGATGGCTTGTTAATTTGCTGTAGATAGATAATGGTGTTTGGCTTTTATCAATAATTTTTCTAGATACGGGAATAACATTAAAAGTTCGCGCATAATCACGAAACTGTTCCAATGATAATTCTGTCGCTCCCACCTGCCTATTCTGCCGTAATTAGCTAGCAGCCGGCGCCGCTTATTTGTAGCAGGTGGCCAATGCATCAATCAGGTTGATTTGGCCTGCGTATAAGGCTTTACCAACCACTACGCCATCAATTCCCATCTGACGTAACTTTGCCAAGTCAGACAGGCTAGCTACTCCACCACTTGAAACAATTTCTGCTGAGGTCTTTTGCTGGATTTTTGAAAGAAGCTCAAAATTTGGTCCACTCATTGTTCCATCGCTTTGATTGTCGGTAACCACATACCTTTTACATCCAACAGAATCTAACTTATAAAGTTGTTCCCAAAGATCGCCAACAACTAAACCAGTTCCTCTGGCGACTAATACTTCATCCTTTATATCCAATGAAATACAAACTCGCTTTGAATTCGACTTTATGACGGAATCTACCCAATCAAAATGCATTAATGCCGATGTGGCTAGGTTGATCCAACTAGCATTGGTGCTCAGAGATAGATTTAGTATTTCTGGATTAGATATACCTCCCGATAATTGAGTATTAACTTTGGTTGAGTTAAGTAGCCTGGAAATCAGTTCAAAATTACTACCACTTTCATAAGCTGCATCTAGATCCACTAAATGAATCCATTTACATCCAGCTGAAATAAATGAGTCAATTACCTGTTGTGCAGATCCTTGGTATTGATTTTTAGCAGTGTCAGAGAGCTGAGTTACTCGACCAGATTTAATGTCTACCGCTGGCAAAAACTCAAGTTGCTTCATATTACTTTCATACCACTAAGCAATCTGGTCCTAAAACAGTTTTAAGATCAGCGCTCAACCCCGGTGATGAGGTTACTTTTAATGTTTCATCTAATTTTAAAATTGTTTTCTTCTCGCCATCGATTAATCGCAAATGCACCTCTCTAGCACCTGGGTGAGACTTTAAAATCTCACTCATTCGATCAATAACTGGTGGTGTGCATCTTGAGGCTTCCATCGAAATGATCAATGGTCCAGTTGGTACCTGCTTAAGGTCTGGCAACGTTAAATCAAGGGCTGAGATTCTAGGTGGCTCTTCACGTTTATCTACTCTGCCACGAATTGCAACAATACGATCTTCCACCAGATTTACTCCATGGGTTGCGTAGGAATTTGAGAAGAAGAGAACATCTACAGCCCCATCTAAATCTTCAACCGTAACAATTGCCCAAGGAGTTCCTTGCTTAGAGACCTTTCGCTGAATCTGTGTAATTAATCCACCTATGGTAACTATTTGATCATGTGGCGCTTCAGACAAATGACTAATTGAGAAATCTGCAGCAGATCTAAGAATATGTTCCAAACCTAGCAGTGGATGATCCGAAACATATAGACCGAGCATTTCCCTCTCATAGCTAAGTAGCATCATTTTTTCCCACTCATCTTTAGGAATATCAAGATCAACTCCGCTTACGCTTGAACTAGAGGTTTCTGAGCCAAACAAATCAAACTGACCAATTGCTTCAGCACGTTTACTTTCAGTTACTGCATCTAATGCCTCTAGATAGACCATCATTAACCCACGTCTAGTATGGCTCAACGAATCAAAGGCACCAGCTTTTATGAGCGATTCAATAGTTTTCTTATTGCAAACAAGTGAATCAACTTTTGCTAGAAAATCGCCAAAGCTTAAATACTTACCCTTGCTTTTCCGATTCTCAATAATTGAAGCAACAACATTCTCCCCTACATTCCTAATCGCAGTTAAGCCAAAACGAATATCTACTCCGCGCGGGGTGTAGCCAGAATCAGATTCATTCACATCTGGTGGTAAAACTTTAATACCCATTCGGCGACATTCATTTAGATAGAGAGCGCTTTTATCCTTGTCATCTCGAACACTAGTAAGCAGTGCCGCCATATATTCAGTTGGATAATTGGCTTTTAAGTATGCAGTCCAGAATGAAAGTAACCCATAACCTGCGCTATGAGCTCGATTAAACGCATAGTCGGAGAAAGGGATCAAAGTTTGCCAAAGTTTTTCAATTGCATCCGCTGAAAAACCATTAGCCTTCATTCCTTCCTCAAAATGTATTTTTTCTTTATCAAGAATTTTCTTATCTTTTTTACCCATCGCTTTTCTCAGTAAATCTGCTCTGCCAAGGGTAAATCCTGCAACTTTTCTTGCGATCGCAAGTACCTGCTCTTGATAAACAATCAACCCATAGGTGTCCTTTAAAATCTCATTTAACGGTTTGTCTAGTTCAGGGTGAATGGCCACAGGAATTTTCCGGCCATTTTTATAGTCGGCATACTTGTTATGTGAATCCTCACCCATCGGTCCTGGTCGATATAAGGCGATAACAGCGGCGATATCCTCAAAACTATCAGGGGCCATAGATCTTAAAAGAGATCGAATTGGTGCACTATCTAACTGGAACACACCAAGAGTGTCCCCCTTAGATAATAAATCAAAGGTTTTTTGATCTTTAAGTGGCAAAGTTTCTAGTACAACTGTTTTACCTAAGTTCTTCTCAATGTTGATCAAACAATCATCGAGAACTGAGAGATTTCTAAGTCCAAGGAAATCCATTTTTAGCAATCCGATGGCTTCGCAAGCACCCATATCAAACTGAGTAATAATTGCGCCATCTGCTTCACGTCGGTGGATTGGTATGACATCCAACAATGGCTCTTTACTTAGTATTACTCCAGCAGCATGAACCCCCCACTGTCTTTTTAAACCTTCGATCCCTAATGCAGTGTCTACAATTCGTTTAGAATCTGGATCTGACTCGTAAATATTTCGAAATTCAGATGCTTCGCCATACCTTTCATCATCCATATTAAAAATTCCGCTCAAAGATATGTCTTTGCCCATTACTGAGGGTGGAAGAGATTTAGTTAATCGCTCACCAAGGGCATAAGGAAAACCCAGAACTCTCGTAGAATCTTTGATAGCTTGTTTTGACTTAATGGTTCCGTAGGTAATGATTTGTGCTACCCGATCATCACCATACTTATCGGTGGCATAAGCGATCATTTCGGAGCGTCTTCTTTCATCAAAATCCAAATCAATATCTGGCATTGAGATACGTTCTGGGTTTAAAAATCTTTCAAACAACAACCCAAACTCAATTGGGTCCAATCCGGTGATGCCTAGGGCGTATGAGACTAAAGAGCCTGCTGCTGACCCTCTGCCTGGACCAACTCGAATGCCAACCTTTCGTGCATGATTGCACAAATCGGCAACCACCAGGAAATAGCCAGGAAATCCCATTTTTATCATTACATCTAATTCAAAGTTAAGTCGTTCCTGATATTCAGCACTCACTTTGCCATTTAATTTCGCAGCCAGTCCTCTATTAGCTTCTTTAATTAACCAACTATCTTCACTCTCGCCACTTGGGACTGGAAATTGAGGCAATAAATTCTCACCCTCGCGCATTGTCGTTTCACAACGCTGTGCAATGAGGAGAGTGTTGTCACAAGCTTGGGGAAAGTCTTTGAAAAGCTGGCGCATTTGATCAGCAGTTTTTAAATAAAATTCAGAGTTATCAAATTTAAACCGCTTTGGATCAGCCAAGGTTGAGCCTGACTGAATACACAGCATCACTTCATGCGCTGCTGCATCTTTATGATGGGTGTAATGCAAGTCATTTGTTGCCAGCAGTGGCAAATTTAATTCCTTGCCAAGTTTGATCAGATCTTCTAGCACCCGCTTTTCAATATCAATTGAATGATCCATTATCTCTAAAAAGTAATTTTCGGCACCAAAAATATCTCGCATTTTCGATGCAGCAGTAACCGCCTCTTTATAGCCACCCATTCGTAAACGAGTTTGAATTTCGCCTCCGGGGCAACCAGTGGTTGCAATAATCCCTTTTGAATATTTGGAGAGTAGCTCTAGATCCATTCGCGGTTTGTAGTAAAAGCCTTCCAAGGATGCAAGGGATGAGAGTTTAAATAAATTGGATAACCCTTGATTGTTTTCAGCCAGCAAAGTCATATGGGTATATGCACCACCGCCAGATACATCATCTTCGCCACCTTCAGCCCATTTGACTCTGCGTTTATCAAATCTAGACTCCGGTGCCACGTAAGCTTCAATTCCAATAATTGGTTTTATCCCCGCCGCCTTAGCTAACTTATGAAATTCAAATGCACCAAATACATTTCCGTGATCTGTAATCGCAATGGCTGGCATTTCTTGCCTGGCCGCTTCAACTACTAATTCAGAGATTTTTGCAGCACCATCCAACATCGAGTATTCAGTGTGCACATGTAGATGCACAAAACTCTCGGTGGATTTTGAGGCTTCGGTTGAATTAGGCATGGGTGGCGAGATTACTACTGAGCGATATGTCTAGCGGGAAATATCTGAAAGTATCTCTAATGAGCGTGTCAGGTCAGCCGGGTACTCGGCGGTGAAAGAAAGGCGCTGGCCATTTGCTGGGTGATCAAATCCAAGTTGCTTAGCATGCAGCCAAGGCCTTGAGATATTCAATCGCTTTGCTAAGGCTGGATCAGATCCGTAGGTCAGATCGCCAACTAAGGGATGGTGCAGCGCAGAAAGGTGCACTCTAATTTGATGTGTGCGACCAGTTTCAAGTTCAATCTCCAACAAAGTCACGGCTGGAAAAACTTCCAAAGTTCTATAATGAGTAATACTTGGTTTTCCATTCGCTACAACTGCAAATCGATAATCTTCCCGAGGGTGACGATCTATTGGCGCATCAATAGTGCCAACTGTGGGATCTAAATGACCTTGTGCTAGAGCATGATAAACCTTTGTAACAGTTCTATCTCTAAACTGATCCTTAAGATTCGCGTAGGCAATTTCATTTTTTGCGACCACCATTAAACCTGATGTCCCCACATCTAACCGATGAACGACTCCTTGCCGCTCAGCTGCTCCAGAGGTTGCAAGTTGGTAGCCAGCAGCAAATATTGCACCTACAACTGTTGCCCCATGCCAGCCAGGACTTGGATGCGCAGCAATACCAACCGGTTTATCGATAACAATTAAATACTCATCATCATAAATGACTTTCAATCCATCGATAGGTGTTGCAACTAATTTCGCTGCAGATTTAGCTGCTGGAAGTAAGATTTCTAATTGATCATTTGCGTTAACGCGGTCAGATTTTCCAACGCTCTTGCCAGCAATTGTTACCTCACCAGATTCAATTAAACCAACCACAACATTTCGGGATAGCCCTAATAATCTTGAAAGTGCTGCATCTACCCGCTCTTGATTTAGGCCTTCTGGAATAGAGATGCTGCGAAGCTCACGCTCGCTCACTTTGAATCCTTATTTGTACTAAATGGAACATTGCGCCAACTAAGTAATGCAACTAATACCGCTGCGCTGACCACAGCCATATCTGCTACGTTGAAAACTGGCCAATTTGGAAGTTGGATCCAATCCACCACCTCGCCTTGGAGTGCTCCTGGTTGCCTAAATATGCGATCACTTAGATTTCCAAATATTCCCCCCAATGCAAGTCCCAGCGCAATCGCCCAACTAGTTGAGGTAACTTTTCTTGCATAGTAAAAGATTGATGCAGCTACGATCATTGCAAAAGATGATAAAAATATTGTTCCGCTACTGGCAATACTAAAAGCAGCGCCAGAGTTAAAGACCAACTTTAGTTGCAAGAAGCTACCAATAATTTGCTTCGGCTGACTGGATAAATACTCAATAGCAAGAGTCTTAGTTACATAATCCAAGGCAAATATAATTAAAGCGGTAACCGCCAACCATTTGCGCTGAATTAAGTTCAGCGTCGTTCCTCTTTCTGCTTACAGACCATACAAAGTGTCGCACGAGGGAAAACTTGTAACCTAGCTTTACCAACAAAATTTCCACACTCTTCACATTTACCGTAAGTTTTGTTTTCAATTCGTTCTAAAGCACGTTCAGTTTGTTGCACCATATCTCGTGCGTTATAAACGAGCGACATTTCATGTTCTCGTTCGAAGGTTTTAGCTCCGGCGTCGGCTTGATCATCGCCAGCGCCAACACCTGCTGCCTCAACAAGATCTTCCATCTCCGCCTCGGCAATTTCGAGTTCTTTTCTTAATCGAACTAAGTCTTTAGAAAGTTCAGCCTTTATTGATTTAAGTTCGGCCGCATTCCAAGCATTCTCTCCGGACTGCACTATTAATGGTGCAGGTGCGCTCTTAATTGGTTTTAGGGAGGCAGCTTTCTTTGATTTCAAAACTGGTTTTGGTGGTGGCAACATAACTAATCGACGTTCTTCTACAACAGGTAATGCATTTGCATTAGGCATGGTTGAAGTTACAGAGATGGTTGTGGACGAGCCTGAAGTTGAGGTTTGAAGCTTTGCTGGAAAAGGCTTACCTGGAGCCTTCTTTAAATTACTCTTTTTAGCCAAGGAAGGCTTAACAATATTCGGTGAACGTTTAGCGGATTTCTTTGCGACTTTTTTTGGTGCAACTTTCTTAGGCTGAGTTTTCTTTGTTACCTTTTTTACAGCCTTCTTCACCGAAGATTTAAGACCCTTGCTCGATGGTTTTTTTGATTTTTTCTTAATAGCCACAATACCCCCTGGAGGGGGAAAGGTTATGGCTTGGCTCAACTAATTACCAACCGCCACCCCCGTAAGTAACAATCAGCCAAAAAAATGGTTTAAACCCACGTTAGAATGCGGGGTGGATATGAATAGGAAGCGCACGATTAATTCCTTATCTGCGCAAATCGATCTGCCCTCTATGGAGATGGGCATTTTAGATTTCTGGACCCAGAATCAAATTTTTAAAAAATCAGTAGAGAACCGAAATGGTGCGCCACGTTGGAGCTTTTATGAAGGTCCACCAACAGCAAATGGAAAACCTGGAACTCACCATATCGAGGCTCGAGTGTTTAAAGATCTCTTCCCAAGATTTCAAACTATGAAGGGTAAGCAGGTTGTTCGTAAGGCAGGTTGGGATTGCCATGGCCTACCGGTGGAAATCGCAGTCGAGAAGGAATTGGGTTTTACCGGCAAAGCCGATATAGAAAAGTTTGGTGTTGCTGCATTCAATGATAAATGCCGTCAATCGGTGCAGCGACATGTTGATGAATTCACTGACATGACTAAGCGGATGGGTTTTTGGGTTGATTTTGATGAAGCGTATTGGACCATGTCACCTGCGTACATTGAGAGTATCTGGTGGTCGTTACAACAAATCTGGAAAAAAGGGTTACTTGTTCAAGATCACCGCGTAGCACCGTATTGTCCAAGATGTGGAACCGGCTTATCAGACCATGAGTTGGCACAAGGATACGAAACAATAAAAGATCCTTCAGTATATGTCAGATTTCCAGCCACCTCTGGAAAGTTGGCTGAATTAAATGCCAGCTTATTAGTTTGGACTACTACCCCATGGACTTTAGTATCTAATACAGCTATTGCCGTAAATCCAAAAGTTGAATATCAGGTAATTGAAATTACGGTTGATGAAAAAATAGAAAGATTAGTAGTTGCATCTGATTTAGCATCTGTTCTGGGAGAAAATCGTAAAGTCATTGCTAACTTCATGGGTAAGGATCTGGAACATACTAGGTACACTCGCCCATTTGATTTTGTTGAAATTAATGATGCTCACTTCGTGGTTCTTGCCGATTATGTAACAGTTGAAGATGGCACAGGACTAGTCCACCAATCCCCTGCTTTTGGTGCCGACGATCTTGAAGTGTGTAGAAAATACAATTTACCGGTAGTAAATCCAATCAATTCTGATGGTCATTTCCATAAAGAAATCCCGCTTATTGGTGGAGTCTTCTTCAAAGAGGCGGATAAGGCTTTGATTAAGGATTTAAAGAGTCGCGGTCTGATGTTTAAGAATTCACAATTTGAACACTCATACCCGCACTGCTGGCGGTGCCACACCGCATTAATGTATTACGCACAACCTTCTTGGTATGTGAAAACAACCGCGATCAAGAAAGAGTTATTAAGGGAAAACTCAAAAACAAATTGGCACCCCGAGACAATCAAAACAGGCAGATTTGGCGACTGGCTAAACAACAATATTGACTGGGCAATCTCTCGCAATCGCTACTGGGGTACGCCTTTGCCTATCTGGCGTTGTGAAAACAAGCATGAAATTTGTGTTGGCTCTCTTGCCGAATTGGGCAAATTATCAGGTCAAGAGTTAAGCAATCTAGATCCGCATCGACCTTATGTTGATGACATTAGGTTCCCTTGCGCTGAATGCAAGCAGATTATGCAAAGAATTCCTGAGGTAATTGATTGTTGGTACGACTCTGGCGCTATGCCATTTGCCCAGTGGGGGTATCCTCATCAGGCAGGTTCAGTAGAACAATTTAAAGCTGCGTATCCAGCGGATTTTATTTGCGAAGCAATTGATCAAACTCGAGGCTGGTTTTATACCTTAATGACAATTGGAACATTGGTTTTTGATCAATCATCTTATAAGACGGTTTTATGTTTAGGACATATTCTTGATAAAGATGGTCGAAAAATGAGCAAGCACTTAGGAAATGTATTAGAACCTATGCCGTTGATGAATCAGCATGGCGCTGATGCCGTTCGCTGGTATATGTTGGCAGCCGGCTCACCGTGGAGTGCTAGACGAGTGGGTCATGATGCAATCTCCGATGTAGTGCGTAAAACACTACTTACTTATTGGAATACCGTTTCATTCTTTACTTTATATGCCAATGCCGCTGACTTTTCGGTATCTCGCCTCTCCAAGGATTTAACCTTGATGGATAGATGGATACTCTCTGAATTAAATAATCTGATAGTTGGCGTAGATGCGGCATTAGAAAACTTTGATTCACAACAGGCCGGCTCGCTACTGTCTTCCTTTATTGATGATCTCTCAAATTGGTATGTACGAAGATCGCGACGAAGATTTTGGGACGGGGATGAGATTGCACTAAATACTCTCTACATTTGTCTGAAGAATCTAACTTTGTTGCTGGCTCCCTTGGTTCCATTCATCTCAGAACATGTCTGGCGATCTTTGATAAGCGTGGCTGAATCTGATCAAACTGAATCCGTCCATCTGGCTTCTTTTCCCGTTGCAGACAAAAGTTTTATTGATGAAAAGTTATCTTCTGCGGTTTCTCTTTCTCGTCGACTTGTTGAATTAGGAAGATCAGCTAGAGCTGAATCTGGGGTAAAGATTCGCCAACCGTTAGCCCGAGCTCTAGTTTCTGCCCCGGGATGGGATCAGATTTCTGAAGAGATCAAAACCCATATCGCTGAAGAATTAAATATCTTAAAACTTGATGGGATTCATGTTGCCGAAGCAGAGTTGGTCGATATTTCAGTTAAAGCAAATTTCAGAACTTTGGGAAGCAAATTTGGAGCAGATGTTCAAGCAATCGCTAAAGCAATTGTTTCAGCAGATCATGCACAAATGGTAAAGAGTTTAAGAGAGCAAAAGTCATTTGAATTAAAGGTCAGCCTTGCAGATGGCGCTAAATCTGTTGAGATTGACATTGATGATTTAGTAGTCACTGAAACACCCAGAAGTGGCTGGTCAGTTGCCTCCCATGCTGGTGAAAGTTTGGCACTGGACTTAGCCTTGACGCCAGAGTTGATTGAGTCTGGCCTGGTCCGTGAGGTGATTCGAGCAATTCAAGAGGAACGCAAACGGATTGGATTAGATGTTAGTGACCGAATCACAGTTAACTGGAATGCTCCAGTACAGGTAGCAAAAGCAATTGCTTCAGCACTGGACGAAATTGGAGCGGAAGTTTTGGCAACAAAGTTTAATCAGCAAAAAGGTGAGAGTAACGACGAAAATGAATTGGGCCTATGGCTTAATTTAGTAAAAAACTAAAGTACGAGCACAAGTCGCATTAATAATTGAACTACAAAAAAGACCACAATAAAAGATAAATCAAGTGCAATCCCGCCAAGTCTTAATGGTGGAACAAATTGTCTAACGTAACTAAGTGGCTTATCCGTTACCGAATAGATTAATTCTGCCAGAGCTAGCACAACCCCTCTTGGCCTAAAATTTGGTTTGAAGATGCGTATGTAATCGAGAATTAATCGTCCGATCAATGCCAGCAGAAACAGATTTAAAAGCCAGTAAATTGCGTTTTGTATCGAGGACATCAGAGAAAAATTAGATCAGCTTTGATTAAAAAAGCTTGCCTGCGCTGCTGAGTTCTTGTCTTCAACACTGACAGACACATTTGGCGGAGTAAGCAAAAATACTTTTGGAGTAACTCTTTCAATACTTCCATGGTGACCAAACACTAAGCCGGATGCGAAATCCACTAACCGCTTACGCTCGCTCTCTTCCATGTCACTTAGATTCATGATCACAGGCTTACCTTGACGATAATGCTCACCTATCAACCGAGCTTCACTATAGGTTCTAGGTGTTAAGGAAATTATATGATCCATAACTTTATTTGATTCAGCATGTGGCAAAAGTTCGACATTTGATTTCGCAACTGGTTTTGCAGTTGATCGAACTAGCCGAGGCGCACGTTCAGTTAATTGGTTGTTTCCATGATCTACCTCATCCTCATCCATCAAACCGAGGTATCCAGCAACCCTCTTAAATGCACTCGCCATGATGTAAATCTATTTGATCAAGGGGCGATTACCGAGTATTGAACTGCCTATTCGCAGATGTGTCGCGCCATACGAAATCGCCATTTCATAGTCACCACTCATACCTGCGGAGAGATATTTCGCATCCTTATAGTGGGCAATAAAGCTTTGGTGGATCTGCTGCAATCTGGCAAAGGCTGGCTCTACTGGCTGATTCACTGGCCCAACTGCCATCAATCCAAGTATTGAAATATTTGGCAGAAGTGAAATTTCTCCAGCTAAATCAATCAACCTCTCAGGATCAACCCCTCCCCGAGATTCGACTGGTATATCCAGAGAAACTTGAATAAATATTTTCATAACTTTGTTTTTTGAGTACTCAGAGATTTTCTGGGCGTATCGATAGTGATCAACTGAGTGAATTACAGAAGCCCAGGAACAAATTGACTTTAATTTATTACTTTGTATTCCGCCTTGAAAGTGCCAGTTAATGTCATTTGGAAGTTGGGAAACTTTAACTGAAGCCTCTTGGTCACGATTCTCACCAAACTCTCTAAGTCCCAATGCATAAAGTGCTGATAAATCTTCCATAGGAAATGTTTTTGTGACTGCGATTAAAGTTATTTGGTCAAGCTCTCGCCCACTTTTAAGTACGGCTGTGGAAATTTTCTGCTTTACTGTTGATAAATTGCTAGCAATCTCCTCGGCTCGATTCATAAACTTATTACCCCTACCTGCCTACCAATCTCGGCATTTGCTCGATAAGAAAAGTATCTGGGCAATTCTCTTGTGCAAAGATTTATGTTGGTCAGGCTTATGCCTGTTAATTGTTCAACTAAACCGGCATATAAATTTAAGTAATTACTCTTTCCAGCTGCAGCTGGATGTTTTTCGATGATCTGCGTGTACATCTCTGGACCGACCTCATAACAATTGCCACAAATATGAGGGCCCACAACTCCTTGAATCTCTTTTGCACCAAGCTTTAACATCTGATCAACAGCATGTACAGCGACTTTATTCACTAAACCTTTTCTACCCACATGCACCGCAGCCACAACATTTTCTGAGTACATAAGTAGCGGAATACAATCGGCTACTCTGACCGCTAGCGCTATCTCTTTATTGTTAGTAACCAGTGCGTCAGCTGTTGGTATTGTTGTTGGGCTATCAACTACAACCACTTGATCACCATGTACCTGCTGCATTAATTGAGTAGGCTTACCAATTAATTTAGATAGCTGTGGAAGAGTTTCGCCGGTAGATGGATCAGCGAGTGAGCCGAAATTTCTTGAGGTGAAGAGCAGTCGAGCCATAACGGCTACTACCGCATGAAATCAGGAATATCGATCTCATCTTCTGCAACTAGATCCTCAAAAGTAATGCGCTTTCGTGGGCGCTCTGCATCACCAACATTTAAATCAAGCGCCACAGCTAAAGGATCATTTGCAGCTATTGGGTCAGCCTCACCACTTAAGGATGCAGCATCTATCACCGGCGTTACCACCCGCTTAGGTTGTCCGCCATCAAAACCGGCGGCAATTACCGTGACTCTTACCTCATCACCTAACGCATCATCAATCACAGTTCCATAGATAATGTTTGCATCCGGATGTGCTGATTTTGCTACCAACTCTGCTGCCTCTGAAATTTCAAATAGGCCAAGATCTGATCCACCCGCAATCGATAACAGCACTCCATGTGCACCATCAATTGATGCTTCAAGTAATGGGCTAGAAATTGCCAATTCAGCTGCGCGAATGGATCGTGCCTCTCCGCGAGCTGATCCAATTCCCATCAATGCAGATCCAGCACCTGCCATCACACTTTTTACATCAGCGAAATCTAAGTTGATTAAACCAGGTGTAGTAATCAAGTCAGTGATTCCTTGAACACCTGAAAGCAAAACCTGATCAGCAGTTTTAAATGCTTCAAGAGCGGAAATAGATCGATCTGAAATTGCTAACAAACGATCATTTGGAATTACAATTAAGGTATCAACTTCACCTCTTAAGTTTTCAATTCCCTCTTCAGCTTGAGCAGTTCGACGTTTTCCTTCAAAGGTAAATGGCTTAGTAACAACACCAACTGTAAGTGCACCTAGATCTTTAGCTACTTTGGCAACAATCGGTGCACCACCAGTACCTGTGCCACCACCTTCACCGGCGGTAACAAATACCATATCCGCACCACGTAACACCTCTTCAATTTCATCGATGTGATCCAGAGCTGCTTGACGACCTATTTCAGGTGCTGCACCTGCACCTAAACCTCTAGTTAATTTTCTACCAATATCTAATTTCACATCAGCATCTGACATCAACAAAGCTTGTGCATCAGTATTAATCGCAATGAACTCAACACCTTTTAAACCGACATCAATCATTCGGTTAACAGCATTCACGCCGCCACCGCCGATACCAACAACTTTGATAACAGCTAAATAGTTTTGCGGTGTTGCCACTTTATGCCTCTTCCCTAGCCCTAAATCTCAAGTTGAGAGTTAAAGTTATGCTTATCTGATTACGCAAAAGTAGGCATTAGTGGCAACTCAATCAAACACCGACACGACATTTGGTGAGGTAAATATTGCAACTTTATATCTGCAAATTATCACTTTGAATCTATAAATCTTGATTTATTTTAAGGGTATTACTTAACTATTGGCGCATCCGGCTGAGATAAGTCAACCTGCGAAATTGCCTTGTTTTCAGGCAAATTCAATAGGGCTTTTAGAACTGCAAACTTCTGATCAATCTGTTCGACCGTGCCCCAATTAATCCGAACCGGTCGGTTGTTTATTGATGTACTCATTAACAAGTATCCAGCCTTAGTAATTGAAATTTGGTCCAATTCAGTAATCAAATACGCCAAATCTGACGGAACCTTCTGCAATAGCAAAGCCACATTTGAAAGATCCTGCTGGTTGTTGTTGGCACTTGAAATTAGAGGAAGCTGATCCTGATTCTGCTTTTGATTCATTGAGGTAGGGGTAAACAGAATGCCTGAACTGTCAAAATTAACAATATTGTTCTGATTAGTCAGAGCCCTTGCGATGGCTTTTCGTTCAATAACCTCAATACTGATTTTACTATTGAACCAATTCCTTGAAACATTAACACTTTTTAACCAATCTAATTCTGAAAGCACTCGCTCTGCCGATCTAACATTAACCCGAGCCAATTGCTCCCCAACTGTTGGGGCGATTGATTGCCTATTTAATGCACTTAGAAGTAGAGATGTTTCATTACTGCCTTGGATCTGGATCTCTTTGACTGTCAAAATAGATGACCAGCCAAGTAGGTAGGCTAATAAAGAGATCGCAATCAGCGATGTAAAAGAGAAGATATACCTATTGAATCTTTTCTTAAACCTACTTGGCATAAAATTAATTAACGATTTGCCAGAGCTTGTAAAATTGGTTCACCTAAAGAGCTCACATCGCCAGCACCAAGAGTTAGGATTACATCACCAGAGTTAGCCATGGCAGTAACTTCACTAACAACCTCAATCATAGAAGGCTCAAATTTAACCTGCTGAGGATTCATAGCCTTTGCTATCAAGAGCGAAGAGACTCCAGGTAGGGGTTTTTCACTTGCGGCATAAACTTCAAGTAGATATGTGTAATCAGCCAAACCTAAAGCTGTTGAAAATTGTGTCGCAAATGCAGCTGTTCGAGAGTATCTATGAGGCTGAAAGATAACGATTACTCGACCTGATTGGGCTAAGTTTTTTGCAGTTGTGAGCGTCACCTTAATTTCAGTTGGGTGATGACCATAATCATCTATCACTTTAACTCCAGCAACCTCACCTTTTAACTCAAACCTACGCTTTGTTCCAGTAAAGCTAGCCAAGCCATCTAATGATTTTGTCTCTGAGGCACCTAAAGCAGTTGCCGCTGCAAATGCAGCCAGGCCATTAAGCAGATTGTGCTCTCCGGCTACTGCCAAATTTAGATCTCCTACCTTGCGACCGGTACTCAAAACCACAGATGAAGAGCCTTTTGGAGCTAAATGAATTTTATCGATTCGAAAATCATTATTTGCGCTCTTGCCATATAGGTGGATCTGTAAATCCTTCCGAGTAAGACGTTTCAATAAAGTTTTTACGCCAACATCATCACCGCAAGCAACCAAAAAACCCCCCTGTTTTATTGAGCTAACAAATTGCTCAAACACAGCAAAAACAGCAGCCTCATTTGGAAAGTGATCAACATGATCAAGCTCGATATTTGTAATAATCGCGCCATTTGGCTTATAAGCTAGAAAAGAGCCATCTGACTCATCTGCCTCAGCTACAAATATTTTTCCCGTGCCACTGTGAGCATTGGTTCCAGCTGTGTTAATAGTTCCACCAATTGCGAAGGAGGGATCTAGCCCTGCTGATTGCAACGCAACAGTTAACATCGCTGTGGTTGTAGTTTTCCCATGTGTACCAGCAATTGCCACAGATGTTGATTCTGACATTAACCAAGCAAGGGCGGTAGCCCTGGCAACTATTGGTAGTCCTTTTGCTTTTGCAGCTATCAACTCTGCATTACTTTCACTTATAGCTGAAGAGATAATAACTAATTGAGCACTACCTAAATTTTCAGCAGCATGGCCAATGAATACTTCTGCACCTAAAGCTTTTAGGGAAGTGAGCATTGCAGAGTCATTTTTATCTGAACCAGATATTGAAAAACCTTTTGCCAACATAATTCTGGCAATACCACTCATACCAGCGCCGCCCACACCAATAAAGTGAATCTTTAATTTAGCAAGCTCATCTAATGAGTAATTACTTTGGTTACTCATTTATTATCTTCCACACATTCAATAATCTTCTTACCTATAAATTCACTTGCTGAAAACTCACTTCGATTAACTGGCTTAAAACTACTTGCTTTACGCCAAATTTCATCCCAATTGCTAATAAGCCAATCAGCATTGAACTTATTATCTGCAACTAATTCGGCAGCGCCTACAGACTGTAGGTCAAATGCATTCGCAGATTGTTCACCATTTCCAATTGGCAGTGGAATTAGAATCGCAAATTTGCCGACCGCTGCAAGTTCAGCACATGTAAGTGCTCCACTACGTGCAATCACTAGATCTGCCGCATGGTAAGCAGATGACATGTCATCTATGTATGAAAGCGGTAGGTAATTCTCAGTTGAGGTTGGCAGTGCATTACTTCGGCCTACAGAATGAACAACCTGCACACCCCTTTCAGTAAAGGCGGACAGTGATTGCAAAATCGCTTCATTTATATGCCGAGAACCCTGTGAACCACCAAAAACCAGAATAGTTGGTTTGTCTTTAGATAGGTTCCATTTTTCCAACTGTTCACTTCTAATTCTAGAAATTGCCTCGGTTGATAAATTTGCTGAGGCAATAATCTCAGCTCTGATTGGCATACCACTTAATTTTGCGCTGCGCCATCTTCCTAGCTTCTTCTGAGCTCGAGCGAAAGCGATAAATATTTCTGAAGCAAATACAGCTCCTAATCTATTTGCCCAGCCTGGAATGGCATTGGCCTCATGGATAAAAATAGGTTTGCGCAATATCGCTGCAGCTAAGTAAATCGGCGGGCAGGCATAACCGCCAAAACCAATTACTAAATCAGCATCTCGGCAAACCTTAAAAGCTTTTACGGTTGCGTAAAGAATTTTAAATGGCCAAATAAGGGTGGCAGGCGTAAATTGTCTTGGCATTAAAACCTTAGGAATCTGTTGTAAATCAAAACCAGCTTTAGGGACGAGTTGATTCTCTAATCCATTTTTAGTGCCAACAAATATTAAGTGCCAATCGGGTTTGGCATTTTTTATCCAACTTGCAACTGCAAGGGCCGGCTCAACATGACCTGCCGTTCCACCACCAGCAAATAGTATTTTTGTATTCACTGGCTTAATTTTCGCATTCGATTTTGCTTTATGCCCTCTGATATCTCTGGTGTTCGGCGTGCAACCCCAAGAACAAAGCCCAGTGCAATTAAATTGGCAAGTAAAGAGGATCCACCATAAGAAATAAGTGGCAAGGTCACACCAATCACAGGTAAAAGAGATGTCACTGAGCCAATATTTACAGTGATTTGAGCAATGAACCAGCAGGCAATTCCAGCACAGGCATATCTAGAAAAATTATCTTTAGTTCTAAGTGCAACTCTCAATATTGAATAAATTATTGCCACATACAGTGTCAAAACCAGTAATGACCCAAGTAAACCTAACTCTTCACCTATTACCGAAAAAATGAAGTCAGTGTGTGCAGCTGCTAAGTTTGACCACTTTTGCTTGCTTGCGCCTAATCCACTTCCCCATAAGCCACCACTAGCTAGTCCCATAATGCTATGAGCCGGTTGCCAGCCGGCAAACTTATAAACCCTTTCATCAAACGGGTCAAATAAAGCCACAAACCTATTCATTCGGTAGGTGCTACTTAGCACAAATGCGCCACCAACTATGACTGCGCATATTCCGATGCCTACGAAATACTTAAGTGGCGCACCAGATATAAACAAAATGCCAGCAAAAATTATGAAGACTAAAAGAGCAGTTCCAAGGTCGCGCTCAAGAATTATGAGTATTTCGACGAGAAGTAAACCTGGAAAAATTAACTTTAATGTTGAACCTTTGCCGGCGACTTCACCAACATTTCGTAGTTGTAAAGCACACCAAATAATAAGAAGGAATTTTGCAAACTCAGATGGTTGCAAAGTAAAACCTGCAATCTCAATCCAGCTTCGATTTCCACTTATGTTCTTACCCAATCCAGGTATAAATGGAAGTAATAAGATCACTATCGAGATACTCAAAGCAAACCGAGCAATTTTGGGCCAAATGCTTCCATGAACTCGAAAAGCCCAGTAAAAAGCAAATGATCCAATACAAAGGAAACTTAGTTGTCTAAAAAATATTGTATAGGCATTGCCACTCTCTTCCAATGAAGTAACTGTTGAAGAGGATAAAACCATAACTAAACCTAGAGCTGATAAAAATATTGTGCTCCAAATAATCAAGTAATAGGGCATCTCTGGTCTTACTAAAAATCTTGTTTTTTTGTGATCAGTTAGATTGTTATTCACTTCATACCAACGCTTTCACGGCATCAGAGAATGAATTACCTCGATCAACATAGGACTCAAACTGATCCATTGAGGCACAAGCTGGAGCCAATAAGACTGTGTCCCCGGCTTTTGCAATTTTTATTGCCTGCTTCACAACATCTAACATCAATTCCCTGCCATCACTTTTAAGGTCAACTTGAATTATCTCGGTTTTGGGTGAGTGCCGTAGGAATGCCTGGGCAATTAACTCACGATCCTTGCCAATTAAAATGACTGTTTTGATTCGACTTGCAGTTCGCTGAACTAATTCATCCATACTAGCGCCTTTAGCTAATCCACCTGCGATCCAAATTACATTGAAATAAGAGAGCAAAGATGCAATGGCTGCGTGTGGATTAGTTGCTTTTGAATCATCAATCCAGCTGATCTCATTCTTGCTGATCACTAGCTCCATTCGATGGTGATCTGTCGAAAAGTTCTTCAACCCCTCTTTAATTGCGGAATATGAGATATCGACAGAGAGTGCGATCGCTGCTGCTGCCAGAGCATTTAGTACATTATGTGGCACAGTAGGTGTTACATCAACAATTTCTGCGATTTCATTTGCCTGAGTAGTTGAAGGTGAAAATGCTCGGTCCACTAATAGATTTTCTACTATGCCAAGTTCACCAGGTAAAGGCGTATCTAGTGAAAACCAGGTTACTGAGTTATTACTTACTCGCTTGAACAACTCTGGGTCAGATTTATTAACAATTGATCTTTTGCCATGATTTAATAACTTAAGTTTTGCTCCTGCGTAACTATTAAAACTTCCATGCCAATCAATATGATCTTCAGCAATATTTAATATCGCTACTGCCTCATACTGTGGTAAATCACTCCATTGAATTTGAAACGATGAAAGCTCTAGGGCCAAAAAATCATAGGGTTGTTCGCGTATTACAGACTCAATTACCGTCTGTCCTACATTGCCACAGGCGGCACCATTTACCTTTGCACTTTTGAAAATTGATTCGATCATTTTTATAGTTGTGGTTTTGCCATTTGTGCCAGTAAGCCCTACCCATCGCTGCTTAGGGGCAAGCACCTCTTTAATCTTCCAGGCAAAATCAACCTCACTTATCATCTCAACGCCAGCCTGCTTCAATTTTAAAATGGCTGGGTGATCTATGCGCCAGCCTGGTGAGATTATTGCCAATTCAATTGAATCAGGAATTTGGTCTACCACTCCAGAATTCGATTGAATTCTTTCATCAAATAAAATTGGTAGAGCACCAAATTTTTTTAATGCTTTTTCTACTGCCCTACCTGTGACGCCTGCTCCAACTACTAAACACTTTTTTCCTTCTAAATCAGATACATAACTCATATCAAGAGGCAACCCATTGGGCATAGAAAAGACCTAAGCCAGCGGCCACACCAAGGCTTGCAATAATCCAGAATCGAATCACAATGGTAACTTCACCCCAACCCATCAATTCAAAGTGATGTTGTAATGGAGCCATTTTGAAAATGCGTTTGCCCCCTGAAATTTTAAAGTAAGCAACCTGCAAAATAACTGAAGCTGTAATCAGAACAAAAATGAATCCCAGTGCTAGTAGAAGTAGCTGGGTTCTTAAAGTAATGGCAATTCCTGCGATAGCACCTCCAAGTGCTAAAGAGCCAACATCGCCCATAAATATCTTTGCTGGTGAAGCATTCCACCATAGGAAACCACCACAAGCTCCTGCAAGGGCTGCGGCCAGTACTGCTAGGTCTAATGGGTCTCTAACTTCGTAACACTTCAATCCTGGCGATACTTCACAGCTTTGACCAAACTCCCAAACACCAATCAATATAAATGATGTGAAGACCATAACGGCAGCACCAGTTGCTAAGCCATCTAAGCCATCCGTTAAATTTACGCCATTACTTGTACCTAGAACCATCAAAATCACCCAGATAATTACTAAAACCAAACCTAATTTTATTGAAGTATCTCTTACTGTCGATAGGTTAAGTGAGATAGGTGTCAAACCATTCCTGTCCGGAAATTGCAAACCGGCGTAGGCAAAGGATCCTGCCACAATCGCTTGACCTAACAATTTTTGTTTAGCACTAAGGCCCAGTGATCTTTGTTTAGCTACCTTTAGCCAATCATCAATAAATCCAACAAAACCAAGACCTAAAATCAATGCAATCACAAGCAGTGCTGAAGTGGTAGGTGGAACACCAGTGATTAGATGGCTTGTAAAATAACCCACAACCGCTGCTGCAATTAGTGATATGCCACCCATTGTTGGCGTACCACGTTTGATTTGATGGGTTGTTGGACCATCATCTCGAATTATTTGCCCATAACCTTTCTTAGCCAAGATTTTTATTAAAGCTGGGGTAGCTAAAAATGCAAATAGTGCTGAGATCGCACCTGCAAGCAATATACCTCTCACTCACTCACCCCATTCAGTTTATCTTTGATCAAATTCGCTAACTCTTCAAACCTTTCAGATCTTGAGGCTTTTAACAAAATCACATCTCCAGCGGAAACATTATTGACTAACTCTAAAACAGATTGGGCATTTATACAGTTATGTTGCTGCATATTTTCATTAAAAGATTGATTCGAATTACTCTGATAGAGGGAGGTAGCAACTGCAACTAAATGATCAACACCAATCTCTTGCGAGTATGCGGTAACACTTTGATGCCCCTCTGGTTCAAGATCGCCTAATTCATGCATTTTGCCTAGGATCGCCCAGCTTGATCCCCCGCTCTCTTGAGTTAGCAATGTAAGAGTTTTCAGGGCCGCCTTCATACTTTCTGGATTTGCATTGTAATAGTCATGAATTATTTGCACGCCATTTACATTTTCAATTTGCATGCGCCATTTACTATCTAAGACTGCGGTCGTTAATCCTTCTGCAATCACTTCAATTGGAACCCCTAGTGCATATGCAGCAGCTGCAGCAGCTAATGCGTTTGGAATCTGATGTTCACCTAGAATTTGTAAACTAACTGCAGATCTGCCGCTAGGCATTACTAAATCGAAGTGAGCAAACCCGCCATGGATTTCAACATCGGCCGCTCTCACCATTTGATTTTGACCAAAAAGAATTTTGTTTAACTTAAGCGAATCTGCCATTTTTGGCGTGTAACTATCATACGTACCCAAAATTGCCGTTGACTTTTCTGGCAAATTTGTAATTAGCTCGGATTTAGTTTTGGCGATTGCTTCTACTGAGCCAAATTCACCTAGATGGGCAGTTCCTACAACTAAAACAACTCCGACATTGGGTTTAGCTACCTTAGTTAGTCGAGCAATATCACCAACATGACGCGCTCCCATTTCTAAAATACAGTGCTTAGTTGATTCATTGCATCTGAGCAAAGTTAATGGAACTCCAATATCGGTATTGAAGTTTCCATCAGTTGCAATTGTTTGACCATCCAGGGTTAAAATAGAATTTAAAAACTCTTTTGTTGTAGTTTTTCCTTGGGAACCAGTAATTCCTACAATCTTTAGATCTGGTAATTGATTTCGAAGGTAAGTCGCTAAATCAGTCAATGCTTGACCTACATCAGATACTAGAACGTGAGGAAAAGAAACTGTTCTGGTAACCAATGCGAATTTGGCGCCAAGCTCAATTGCCTCTTTCACATACTCATGACCATCCACCACTGAACCGACAAAGGCAACAAAAAATTTGTCTTGACCTGCTTTCTTTGAATTTATTACTGGTGCTTGAGTGATCAACATTTTGGAATCAATGTCATGGAGCGTTCCAGATACAACCTTGGCAAACTCTCCTGCAGAAATTTTTATCATCAATGAACCAGCCTTTTAATTGATTCGGCCAACTCGGCTCGATCATCAAATGGAGTTACTACCCCATTTATCTCTTGCCCAACCTCATGACCTTTACCCATAAGTAAAATTGCATCATCGGCTTTAGCCATTTTGACAGCTAAATCAATTGCCTTCTTTCGATCTACCTCAATTACTCCGGCGCCATTTAAATGTAACCCCTCAGTCATATGCTGCAAGATTAAAGTCGCTGATTCGCTTCTAGGATTATCACTTGTAAATACCGCAAAATCACAACCGGCCAACAACGCCTTTCCCATCAAGGCTCGCTTACTGCTATCTCGATCTCC
>JACCDO010234771.1_pt1 | contig 54316 bp, 42 predicted proteins | sample 7446101 | NCBI WGS metagenome assembly JACCDO01 (sample SAMN15323440, study PRJNA562643) | freshwater metagenome | isolation source: river surface water | place: USA:Blue River Watershed | collected 2017-08-16 | reverse complement strand
GCCAACACCGCTTGTGCCGGATAAGAATGGCCATTTGTGCCAATATTCATTGGGGAATTGGGGGACGACATCTAATTGTCTTTTAGAGAATTGGCAGAAATATTATCAGGATTTGCCGACGGCAAATACTAATAATATATTTAATTCTAAAAGATGATTAGAGGAACCATCTAATTGTCTTTTAGAGAATTGGCATATTTAATTCTAAAAGATGATTAGAGGAACCATCTAATTCTCTATAAGAGAATTTGGAGATGTGCCACATTAATTCATCTTAGGGTATATCATATTCTCCATGGCAGTCGGGTCGAAGAAACTGCGCAACCACTCAAAGAAAGAGGCCACACCCACAGGACCGGCCTGGTAGAGACGATTCGCCTCCTCAGGGTTAATTGCCGACGCCGCCAACTGGAGATTAGACATGTAGCCACCGAACCCGTTCGATGCGAAGGCCGTCAACTGGTAGCCGCCCTGGGGAACACGGAAGAAACTGGGGGTGACGACCGACTTGGCTAACTTGCCGTCCATGTAGACATCGATAGAATTGCCATTAAGGGCGATGGAGACGAGTGTCCACTTCTGCATCTCGATATTGGGAATGTCTGCAGAAACACCGGGGAGATTTGACCCATCGCCTATCATGGGATTTGCGAAGAGGGCCGCAACATTTGCATTGCTGAGTGCCGGTATTGCTGACGGGCCTCTCGCTGTGGACGAATCGGATGCCTGCACGCGGATATGAAGGGTATTGCTATTAGCACCAAGGAAGACGACAAGTGTATAGAAGCCGTTGGCAACGGACCCAATTGAAAGCACATGCTTATTGTAGCCGGCACGTGACCCCCAGTTTTGGATATAGAGCCAGAAACTGGCCGTATACTCACCGCCCTCCAGAAGAGGCGGGAACTGGTCACTCGTCTTTGTAAGCGCCTGCACCTGATTGACGTTCTTCACTTCTCGGAAAAGAGTCACGGTCGAGTTTGTGCTGCGCACAAAGAGATAGTTATACAAATAGTAGAGAGCAACTATTGCAACCACAATAAAGACAACTTTGAAAAGATTCCCAATTGTTGCCCCAGTATCTGCGTCCATTCTGTTATGGAGTTGCGGAATTTAGGACGGTAAGCGCAGCAGCCTACGCATAAGGAGTTTCCCAGACCTCGACGGGATTCTTCGGGGCCGGCGTGGACTTTCCACAGAAGATGCCGCCGGGGCAGCGGAAAATATCGAAGATGCTGCCCATTTCAATACCCGCGCCAGCAGTGGAAGGCTTGTGGCGACTGTCAGATGTGCGGCGGAGTTCGGTCTTCACATCGGCAAAGGAGAGGCGGTAGTTGAAGACGCGGCCCATGTTATACACACCGAGGGCCCCAGCCGACCCCATTCGGAGTTCGCTCGACATATAGGTGGGCATATGTGCGAGTCGCTTGCTTGCCACGACCTTATCATTATACATGACATCGAACCGGCGGCCGTCGCGGAGAATAGTGAAACAGACCCACTTCTGCAGAGGAATCGATGGAAGGGTCATCGTTTCGGCCACGGTCTTGCCGGTCGCCGTATTCTTCGTGTTAATAGCCAGTTCTGCATTGACTTTTTCGTGCGATGCCACACAGCGGAGTTCCATAACATCTGGGATGCGTATGACAGCCGGCGCCACGTCATTGACTTTGGCGGTCTTGTCAACGCCCTTCATGTAGAGATATACCATAAGCGTCGACCCGCCCTCACCAAACAGCATGGCCCGGGTGGCATCGGAATTCAGCACCACCGTCTCCTTACTGAGGTTTCCGTCGGGTGTCTCGAAGTCGACCGCCTTTTCATTGGCGGACCCTTTGTAAAAAACTACCACAACATATGCAACTAGCACTATTATAAGCAAGAAGCCCACATAATATGTTGTAGTGATTTCCATAACTCTCTAACTGATATTCTAAAGATTATTATCTTGATGCACTCGCTGGCGAGGGGGACACATAGGATGCACTGGCTGGCGAGGAGGACACATAGGATGCACTGGCTGGCATTGGTTTGACATAGGATGCACTGGCTGGCGAGGAGGACACATAGGATGCACTGGCTGACATTGGTTGAGCAGGATTTACTTCGCGCACAGCATCCTTAACTGACTCAGAAACTGTCACCGCATTACATAATTGCGCAGCCAAGTCCATAGGCAGGTCCGTATTCCGCTTCTTACCTTGCATCGCCGCCGTATCGGGGAGGGCCGGTAAATAGCGCATTTCCGCCGGTGAAATGGTCCCCTTCCACAGACGTAAGTTGCGGATCACCGCCATATCCTTATAGGGCCCACTCGCAGGCATAAAGGAACCTGCCACCGCCAGCGGTGCAGACGCCAAGTTGCGCGTTTTATAGAGCCGGCCATTGAGGTATACCTCCAGGAAACGTTCACTTAGAATGATGCCGATGCGGAAAGGTTTCCCCACAGGAATATTCGCCACGGGCACCGATTCAATCTGTCCACCGGTCGTAAGAACGGACACTACCAGGTCGTTTGTGGAGTTCGCCAAATAGACGGCGAAGTTGAACTTACCAATCATTTGTGTAATTGCAGGTCCATTGGAATTGGTCGGTGTATCCGGGACTTCGCGGCTCGAGCGCCAAAATATTGGCCGTTCTGCGGTCGATTGCACGGACGGGTCCTGTAGTAATATATCAACCGCCATTGAATAATTGACCGTTCCCGTGTCGGCCTCCCCAAGGACTGTGTCTGCACTTGAGAGGGGCTTGGAGCGGTCCGTCCAGTAAATTCCCGTGGCATCCTTGCCGACGGTCGGTATAGGAATTATGCCTGGACCGGCTTCGCGGGTCTTAAATATAGGGCGGATGGTATAGTGGGCAATTACGAGCAATATAAATACGACCAGGGCCACCGTGAGAATGACCAAGCCAGCCGCCTTCCAATTGAAGGGACCACTCGCACCACTATTTGCAGATGTGGTGAGGCCCGTGAGGCCGGCAAATGGGGCGGTTAGAGCGCCGGTAAGGGTGCCTGTGCTGCCCAATTGTGCTTTTAGGAAGTTATTTGAAGCCATACTCTATTATTGTATAACACCTTTGTGCCCTGCGGCCCGCACTAATGCGCGACCGACGGTGCCCCGCTGCCTGTCGCTACACCGTAGCCGGCATCAAGCGTGGCCGGCGTGCGCATCCACCAGAAGACTGCGGCAGCCACGCCGATGACCGCCCCACCCGTAAGGAGACCCTTGATATAGGATTTCAGATTCATTTCGTTAAAGTCCCGTGCAGTTATAATAGGCGATCGCTTACGCTCCCCTAACTGCGCAATATACGCCATAGCCTCATCGACTGTCCATGTGGGTTTCCCGTGCACCTTATTGACTTCATTGTGAAGGTCGACGGTCCATTTAAAAAGATCCTTGCGACTATCAATGCTCGGGGTGAGCGGAAAGCGGGTAAGATGAGTCTTATAGTGCTCACGGCATATAGGGCATGGGATGAGATTTGCCAGCGACTCAAAGAATTGTTTGGCTGCACGCTTGTCCGTATATGTAGGGTTATTTGGATACCCTAGCGCGGCTATATGCATTGTTAGCCAAAAAAACGGCCCCCATACAGATGGCGGAATGTTCATCGGGTTATTACTATTAGGAGTGTGCGGTGTTTCTGGGACTGGGGCTACCGCGATTGCTGCGCGCTAGTCCCAGATTGTCGGGCTGAATGCTTTTTACATACAATATGGCAGCAACTCATTATCATTTGTATTTGTATTTGTATTTGCGTCTGGGGCTTTTGAAGGAGAATTATCAACATACTTCATTTCACAACAACCACAATGATCCGTGTTTGCACTGTCGATCTTCATAGCTTGAATTTTGTAATTATAAGTGATTGCCCAGCGCCCGAGCATGGGAGTATAGAAGTTATACATACGTGCGATTACTGATGGTCTCATTGGCTTGTGCGGCTTGTGCACTTACTAAACTGCAGCGATGCCTTCTCAATTTTACGGGCGCTGCTGCCGCCACCACCACCCAAAATCTGAAAGTTGGCGGCGGGCCTAAAGTAAAGTGCAGCCGCCAACGATCCGTTAAAGTATGTCAAGCCAGCCCACAACCCCCAAGCCAATCTATTCTTTACCAGCCCCTCTTGTCCGCGCTAAAGTTATAGCACGCCCCTCAAAGATCAACAAATCGCCCTATCTCGCGGACATCGAAATCGACGGTGCCCCTGCAGGCATGGCCCACACTCCAGCCCTCGGCTGCTGCGGCCTAATTGCAGCCGGTGCGACCGTCTGGGTTATGCCCGCACAGTCCGCGAAAAGTGTTTCCTCATATGTTATTTACCTGGTCGAAGAGGCCGATGGAAACATTATCTGTGCACATCCTACGGTGGCCAATGAGGTGGCAGCGGGAATGCTCGCAGCCGGCATTGTAGTCCCTGGACTGCGGGATATCCGCCGAGAGGTCGCGGTGGCCGGCACGGAATGTCGCTTTGATTTCTGCGGCACAGATGCCGAAGGCATCCGCACAATCATCGAAGTCAAATCGGCGCCCATTGCCGACACGGTCGATTGCATGCCACGGGACCGCGCGAAGGCTCTGGCGGAGGCTGGTCCAGATGCTCCCAAGATGGCCATATTTCCGCACGGGAACCGCCGTAAGGATGGTGTGATTTCACCGCGAGCGCTGCGACATGTGGAGACCATGCGGGGACTCGTGGCCGGCGGCAGCAGCCGCGCCATCATGCTCTATTTGACTATGCGCACGGATATCGAACGATTCACCGTGTCGGCCGTTGACCATATCTATAGACAGGCAGTTATGGATGCGTGCGACGCCGGTGTGGAAATTCAGGCATGGAGTGTGCACTGGGTCGGCCAGCATGCATATGTGGGGATGCCGCTAGAGATCATTTAGAATAATCCTGATTTGGAACAATGCGTAGTCGTAATACGAACTGGTCTAAAATCATCAAATGGAGTTGTTGAAAATACATGTGACTCCACATCAAATGGTGTTAAAGATCTTGACAATTTTTCTTCAAGTGTTTGCATACGTTGCTTAAGCGCCTGTAGTTCTTGGTAGTTTTTGTAATGAGATTGAGCAAGGGATTTAATCATATTCAAGAATGATATAGTTGCAGGTATGTTGGAATTTTGAGATGTCCTAAGTGTAAATGGTATATTAATTAATGTATTAAATTTTAAAGTAGTAATTAAATCATCTGATAAAGGAATAACATATTGTTCAGTAACTGGTTCATAATATTTTAACATATTTAGGCTTTTTATAGGGTCAGGATTCGATTTACAAATTAATATATTACCATAGTTATCAATATAATATGTTCCTCCGTGATTAGATATATCTGTAAATTCTGCAATAATCCATCGAGTATCTGTGTTTTCAAACGTATCTTTCGCATAAATGTATTCTCCGAAACGTGGCGTGTATGACATTTAGAATATGTGTGGCTTGGCAAATATATATTTTAGGGGAACGTTGCATGTCAATTTTTTAGAGGAGGGTGTAAGTCTAAACCCATCCCCCGTTATACACTTTAAGATATGTTCAGGAGCAGCACAAGTGCCGCCCAGCAAACGCAACCGCAGCCCCCAAATGTTTGCAAAAACTGCGGTAAAGAAGGCCACACATACAAATATTGCATGTATCCCGTCAACAGTTACGGAATCATCGCTTTCCGCGTCAAAAATCCTGCGTGGTCCATCGCGGCCAACCTCGCTAACCCTAAAAGCATGAACGGGATGGAAAACGCCGGCACCATCGAATTTTTACTTATCCGCCGCAAAGACAGCCTGCGATTTGTGGACTTTGTCCGTGGAAAGTATGACCCGACCGACACAGACTATCTGAAACAAATGCTCGGAAACATCACGCGGCCCGAGCGCGAGTTTCTCCGCACCACCACATTCGACGATCTCTGGAAACGTGTGTGGGGTTCGGCCAGTATTCGCAGTTACAAACTCGACTATGAACTCTCGAAGGCCCGCTTTGAGACCTTGCAAACAACCGTCCTCGAAAATGGCAAGACGCTCCTCACCGATCTCCTTGATACCACCACATCAGACTGGGAGCATCCTGAATGGGGGTTCCCGAAAGGCCGCCGCAATAGTCGTGAGCCCGATATTGATTGCGCAATTAGGGAGTTCGAAGAAGAGACCGGTCTGACACGCGACCAGTTCAAGGTGGTTCGCAATATGGAACCGTTATGCGAGACATTTTACGGTGATAATCATGTGCATTATTGCCACAAATACTATCTTGCGCAAGCCCCGTCAACCCTCGAAATTACCATGCAAGATGACCATCCGCACATGAGCCGTGAAATTAGCGCCATTGGATGGTTCGCCCTCGATGATGCTCTCCACATGATTCGTTCGGAAAATATCGAGAAGCGCGAGGTGCTCCTACGTGCCAGTGGTGTGCTCCGCAACTATTGTCCAGGGGGCGGCTATTAGAAACGTTGCCGAATCTTACATATGTGATAGAATGAACGCCGATGGTGAGGCCGAGGCCGAAGTCAATCTATCAGATATGACCAATGACGAAATCCTGGAGGCGTGGGATATAGTCGAAGATATGGATGAGCGCGACCGCATCCTGGAGGAACTCCAGCGGCGCCGCCTGTTCCCCTCCGAAGAGACGGACTTTTATCGCAGCGTCATCGAGGATTTCGAAGACGGTGCTGGAGCGTATCCGGATGCCGGCATCTATAAGGATGACCGTGGACAATTCCAGGCACGCGACCCGATCTTCCTGCAGAAACTGCTGGCCCGTCGTGAATTCGCCGAGAGTCTTCAAACGGACTGGGAATCGGATAAGGACCCGTGCAGTAATCTGGGGTTTGAAGTCACACCGGTCCAGCGATTTGTGGCAAATTTCCTGTCACCGCGCACGCCCTTCCAGTCGGCCCTTCTATTTCACGGAACTGGTGTGGGTAAGACATGCGCAGCCGTCCAGATTGCCGAGAACTGGCTACGTGAATATCCGCGCAACAAGGTCATCATTGTCGCCCCACGTGCCATCCAGGACGGGTTCAGGGCAACGATTTTCGACGCGGCAAAGGTGCAATTAGGAGAAACGGAAGGCGAGCCGAACCGCGCCGTCCAGTGCACACAGGACACCTATATGGAACTGACGAACACGCTCTATGAACGCGATAAAGAGGTTATCAAGCGGCGCACGAACGAGGCCGTTAATCGCCGCTACTCGTTCTTCGGCTATCTCAAGTTCGCCAACTATATCGAGGGACTCCTGGCGCGCATTCCGAAGATCTTGTCGGCTGAACAGCGGCGCGCTCGTGAATATGAGATTCTTACTCGAGAATTTGATGGGCGTCTCCTGATTATCGACGAAGCCCACAATTTGCGCGAATCTGGGCCTGTGCCGACCCGCGAAGAGGTCGCCGCATCACCTGCAGCAGCCGAGGAAGCCGCTGACGAAGACGCGGATTCGCCCGGCGGAAAGAGCGACGAGGACGACAATGCCGGCGGCAAGCGGCTCACGCCATTCCTTGACAAAGTCCTCACATACACGACGGGTATGAAACTCGTTCTCCTAACTGCGACCCCCATGTATAACAGTTACCGTGAAATCATCTTTTTGCTCAATCTTCTCCTCAAAAACGACGGCCAAGCCACACTCACCGAGCGCGATATTTTCCACAGCGACGGTTCTTTTAGGAGTCAGGGCGAGCGTCTTTTGGGACTAGTCGCCGCCCGCTACATTAGTTTCATGCGCGGCGAGAATCCCCAGTCTTTCCCTTTGCGTCTGAAGCCGGCCGATGTGCGCCCAATTCGTCTTTATCCTTCCCAGAATCCCCGTGGAGCGGATGTCGATATCGAAGAGACGGTCTTTGCCGAGCATTTGCCCATCGTCCCCACGTATTTGACCGGCGATTCCCTGGAGGCAGTTAGGGTGTTGTCTGGGATGCTGGCGGAGGGTGAGGGTGGCATCAGCAGTTTTGAACTGCAGAATATTACACAGGCCGGCAGTCTAATTGTGCCTCCTACGGACCTGCATGGGGATGACCCCGAAAGTCTGAAGGCGCGCACGGAGAGCGATGCCCTGCTGCTGCATTTTAGCAAGCAACAGACGGGCGGCGAGGTGCAGTATAGTGCTCTGGAGGAGGGCGGGGCGGCGTGGCTCGGTGCCGATGAAATTGAAACATATTCGCCCAAATATGCGCGCCTGCTTGGTTATTTGGCACGCGCTGAGGGAGTATGTTTCGTCTACACGCGGTTTGTGCAGTCAGGTGCGGTCCCCATTGCGCTTATGCTGGAGGCGAACGGCTACACGCCATATGGCCGCCGGCAAGGTCTTTTAGGGGATGGTATACAGACGGCGGGCGGGCGCCAGTGTGCGCTCTGTTCTGCACGGGAGGCGGCGCACAAGGCGGCAGGCGCCGACCACGAGTTCGTGCCGGCCAAATATGCACTCCTAACTGGTGACCTCGCGCTGTCCCCGCGTAACGAAGCAGTTATTCGTGCGGAAAAGCAGCCCGAAAACAAGGACGGCGGTGTGATAAAAGTCGTCATTGGTTCGCAGGTGGCCGCGGAAGGTGTTGACTTGAAGTTTGTGCGGGAGGTCCATGTGATGGAGTCGTGGTTCCATTTGAATAAAACAGAGCAGATCGTCGGTCGTGGTATTCGTTACTGCTCGCATTCCCTATTGCCGGTCGAAAAGCGGAATACGACGATTTATCTGCATTGTTCGCTGCGGCCCGACGAAGATGACGTCGAATCGGGTGACCTCTACAGTTATCGCGTGGCATTCCGTAAGGGTCAGCAGGTGGGGCGCGTGACGCGCGTGCTGAAGCAATATGCGGTGGACTGTAATTTGAACCACGATGCAATTATTATCCAGGGAACACAGCCGCGGCTGGTCGTTGATAGCCAAGGGAATGAGCGGCGTGGTGTGACAGCGGATGACCAGCCATTTACAGTCCTGTGTGACTGGATGGAGACGTGCGACTATCAATGTGCACCAGAAATCCCAGTGGACCCCCTAACTGCCAGTCAGGTGAGTTATGACGCATATTCGTCGCGGTGGCGCGAGCATATATTGAAGGAGCGGCTGCGCGGACTCTTCAAGACACAAATGTTCGTTTCACTGGAACATTTGAAACGGGATGTGCTCGGTGATGCACCGTTTGTTGCGCTGGTCGACTTGCTCTACAATGTTGTGGGCAATCGGCGGTTTACTGTGAATCACAGGGGGCGCGATGGGTATATCATTTATAAGAACGGGTATTACATATTCCAGCCATTTAATTTACTCGATGTTTCCGTTCCAATTGCGTTGCGTGTTGCGCGGCTGCCAGTGAAACGCGAAAGTTACGAACCTGCAATTAGTGTGCGCAAGCCGACGCTGCAAATGGCTCTGGCGGCGGCTGCAGCAAAGCCGGCTGCAAAGGCTGTGGGGACAGAGGATGTGGCTGCTGTGGTCGCCGAGGATGACGGCGAGGAGGCTGCCGCTGCAGCCGCCGACGCCGCTGCGGCTGTCCCAGGGAAATCTGTGACAGATCTGACAGGAATTTGGACGGCATTCGAGGAGTGGGTCGACGGATGGGTGCGCGCCGACCAGCGCGATCGGCCCATTACGCGCCTACCTGACGCAATTGTGCTATATATCCAGGACCGCGCAGCGGGCAATAAGAAGGAGCGCGACCGTCTCACATATCAGTTTGAAATGGTCGGCTGGTTTGCCATCGGATGTATGCCATGGACGGAAGACAGCCGTGCTGCATTCAAGCGTGCAGTTATGGAGTATGTATGGGATGAGGAGTTCACAGATGCCGACCGCAGCGTTATGTTGGCTGATGCGGAGCGGATGCCGGCTAGTATGCGGACACAGGCCGGTGACCATTATTTGCGGATAAACCGCGCTGGTGGTGCCATTCATATTACACGTGCCATAAATGCAGCCCATGCGGCTCCTGAGTTTATATGTGATGGTGTGCCATGTGATGCCAGTATAATAAAGTTAATCGAACCCGACGCAAAAGGTCGCAAAACTATGCAGCAAGTTCAACTCGACCCCCTCAATACACTGTCGGTCAATAAAGACACGACGGGGCCACTTTACGGATTTGTGACGACGGAAAAGGGCGGCTACGTCTTCAAGACAAGTGTGCCGCCACCGAAAGGTGAAAAGGTAAAGATCGGTGAAAAGTGTGCCAACGTGTCAAACGTCCAGGGCCACTTGGCGAAGTTGGTGCTATTAGGGAATGCGCTGCGGGCTGCTGGCGAGCATGATCTCGAATTGCGCAAAGAAGTCATGGAAGGGACGCGGAAAATCGTCAGTTCAGTGCGCATATGTATGCTAATGGACCTCGTGCTCCGCTATTTGGACGCGCGGCGATTTGGGGGTGTGCGGTGGTTCTACAGACCATTGGCGGCCTTCAAGGTGGGCCATAAGGGGAAGAAATAAGACGCGGGGTCCCCGCCAGTAAATTTGAATCTAAACACATCTTCCCACCTATGAGCAGCAATGGAAACGAAGGCCGTATTTGAACGAAAGGTTGCTCTCACGCCACGTGACCTTAACAGGGTCGCGAAGAAAGTATCGATCGATGACCTCATCGTGGAAAAACTCGCCGCCGATATGGAGGGGAAGTGCTCGCAGCACGGCTGGGTTATTCCAGGGTCTCTGCAAGTGCTCTCACGCTCGATGTGTCAGAGTGAGCCAGGGCGCTTCACTGGGTCCATGGTTTCGTGGGTGCAGTTTGAGGCGCGTGTCTACTACCCCATCGACGGTATGGTGATTACTGGGGATGTCATTAAGAAGAACAAGATGGGTATGTTTGTAATGTATAACGACGCTATTCAAATTATGGTGCCCCGTGATCTGCATTTAGGAGATGAGGAGTATGACGGTGTGGATGTAAATGATACTGTGCAGGTCGAGATTAAGAAGTCGCGCTTCCAGGTGAATGACCCCTACATCTTGTCGGTCGGTGTCTTCAAGGGATATGCAGAGGCGGGGGTGGAGGTTGGGGCTGCAGCCGCCTCTCCAGCAATTCCTGTGGAGGGTGATGAGGCATTTGCCGTGGAGGGCCCTGAGGAGAATGCAGAGGCAGCAGAAGAGGTCGAGCCCGCCACTGCAGCCGCAGCAGCCACTCCCGCTCCCGGTATGGAAATTGACCTGGATCTTGATGAATAAACCGGTAAACGAGTTAAAAAATCATTTAGGGGAAGTCCACTAACTATAGAATTTCATACATGGTCAATTACACTGAACGGGCACAATTTGCCGAGCGCCTGGCGCAATTGTCAAAAAGCGAGTATGAAGAAATATTCCGAATTCTCAAACGAAACAATGAACAGTGGAGCGAAAACTCCAACGGCATATTTTTTGATATTAATGGGGTGTCCGAGGGGACGTTTGAGAAACTCCAGTTTTTTATGGCATTTTGCATGAAGAATCGCAGCGACCAAGAGGAGCGGCTGAAGGCGATTGAGGCTCTCAAGGCGGCGGGCGAGGAGGCCTAAGGGATGTGCACGTTTTTATTGTAAATGCAAACGCAACAGCACTCCGCCACCACAGACTTGTCTACACTCAAATCCTTAATTGCAGCAAATCCAAACCGTGGAAAAGGTTTGGATAGGTTGTTGAAGCAGGCGCGTGCACCATCTCCTCCGCGACTTTCCGTTGACCTTCCTGGATCGGCCGCGGCCTGGACGGAGTATGATGTTATGCCGGCAGGTGCCCTAAGTGCACTGCAGTTCATTGTAAATCCCCTCTACGGTCCGGCGACAGCCGCTATGCGCAGCCAAATGCTATTAGAGGCACAGACTGCGGCAGCCGAGAAGGTTGACCGCGAATGCCGCGCAGGCGGGGCCGGCAAACATGCCCGCCAGCGCAAGAAGATTCTCGAGTGGCTCGCTGCCGATCCTGCGACGCTCGACGAGGCGGCACGCACCACCCTCTGGGATGCCATCGCCATGGTCTTCGAATTCCAGACGGTCATCCTAAAAGAACTCCCAGGAGGTGCCACTGAGGTCGGTTTCGCACCCGCGCGTATTGATATGTGGCACAGCGATCGCCCCATTTATTTTGTGGAGAAGGCACTTAGTAAGGTGTGGGTATATGGTGAGCGCAGTCTACATGCAGCCCTTGGACCCTGGTTAACTAGCAAGGAATTGGGTGGGGCGGCAATTGCATGGCCGCTTGCCGAAGGGACGAAGACCGAACTTGTGGAGCGCCTACAGGCGCTGCCTACCTGGCGCACCGACTATGCCAAGAAACTGAAGGACGAACTCGCTGAAATGGCTGGTCGTGCGGCTGCAGTGGGCCTTTTAGGGCGCTGGATGAGCGGTGGGGTGGTGGGTCTGGAGGATTTCTAGAGAGGCGGGGTTTACAGGCGCTAAAAATGAAATTGGCTCGTGGCTATGCTTAAAGTCACAAGCCAATTATACACTAAGAGTTAGAAATGGAAGTCACACGACAGGACGCCGAAAGGCTCGACCGGCTCATCAAAGAATGGTGGGCCCATCCCGAGCAGGAATTGGAGTCGTCCGTGGGCTACAAGGGGTCGGTCAATGCCACTACATTTATGGCGATTGTCCAGCGCCTGCGTGACCGCGGATTCCAGCCCATGCCACAAGAGGATCGTCTCAGTATTATTCTCCCTAATACGATTCGTTTCTCGATTTTCGGCCTCGGGGATATTCAACAATATTGTCGTGACGATACATTGGCTGGCCGCACATATGTTGCGGTCATCAAAGACAAGACTGGTCCTGAGGGCCAGATGGATTTCGGTGAGTATGATGTGCGCGTCAAGGCGCGCCGTGAAATCCCTCTTGCCGAAGACGATGACCGTGTGAAAGAAGTTCTACGGTCCTGGCCGACCCAGAAGAAGGCATTCCGTCTACTCCGTCGTTGGTCATTTATGGGTGCGGGGGTGCGCTTCGACTTGTCGATGGTGCGCTCCACGCCCCAGTCTGCCGAACGCCGCGGATTCGCCTGGGTTCGCAGTTTCAAGGACCACGATCTCTTCGCCGAGTCGACCGTCTATGAAGTCGAAATCGAACTCATGCGTGACCGTGTCGAATCACCGGCAGATGCCATGCGGCGCCTAATTGCTGGTGTGGGCGAGGTCCTACGTGGTGTGCAGAAGACCCAGATTCTTATTCGGAAGTCCGTTCGCGACGCCGTGTTAGCCTCCTATAAGGAGTTGACCGGCACGGACCGTTTCCGCGGTGTGGCCCCTGTGACTCTGCGAACGGCCAATATGAAGGAAACTGTGGAAGCCGATACGCCCAATATTCGGACCGGCTACAATGTCACTGAAAAGGCCGACGGTCAGCGTGTTCATGGTTACTGCAATCCCGCCGGCGAACTCTTCATGATTGACATGGGAATGAATGTTTACCGCACTGGTCTCATGGTGGAGCGTCTGGCGAATACCCTCGTCGACGGTGAGTGGATTACGCGCACACATGACAGCAAGCCTACCCACCAACTGCTCCTATTTGACATCTATTACGGGCGCGAAGGTGAAAATGTGACGACGTTGCCTTTCATGGACGCTGCCAACAATGGCCGCTACAAGCGTCTCGAGGACTGGGTGGCGGCATGGAATGCAGGCACTGGGCCATCCATTGTGGCCGGTGGGGTGAAGGCGGGGAATACTCTTATGGTATCCCTGAAGACATTCCTCTTCGGCGCGGCCGGTGATACGTCCATCTTCACCGCCGCGCGCCGCATTCTTGAAATTCCTCGTCCCTACAAGACAGACGGTCTCATCTTCACGCCGAATGCCGAGGCCTTGCCTGACAAGCCTGGGACGACCTGGTTCAGCCAGTTCAAGTGGAAGCCAGCCGAAGATAACACCATCGATTTCATGGTGGTTTACGAGAAGGACAGCGACAATCTCAATGCGGATCGCATAACAGCCGGCTTCAATCCTGAGACTGGCGATATTCTCCGCTACAAGACCATGCGTCTTTATGTGAAAAGTTCCAGCGACCCTGCCTACGTCGACCCGCGCCTAACTGTGCTTATGGGCGGGGAGTTACCTGGCCAGCGCGAGCAGCGCAAGGGGAAGTCCAAGCCGGCCATCTTCAATCCCATTGACTTCCCTGATACACTCGCCAGCACCGCATATGCGGCCGTCGAAATGGACGGTGAAACTGGCGACGAGAATGTGTATACTGAGGCCGGTGAACCCATTCAGAACAATTGCATTGTGGAAATGCGTTACGATATTTCGCGCAAACCAGGTTGGCGCTGGATCCCTGCGCGCATTCGCCACGACAAGACGGAGCGCCTCCAACGGAAAACCCTGGCAAACACGATGAATGCCGATATGGTCGCCAATGATGTGTGGGCATCCATTCATGACCCGGTCACCCAGCATATGATTTCGACCGGCGCCGAGGAGCCACTAGAGTCCGAAATCGAGGGGCTTGTGGAGAGCCGCGCCGAATTCATCGGCAAGAAATATTACGACCCAACTGCGTCCGATGAAAATATGGTGCGCGTGAAGGGTCTGCGGTCCTTCCACAACGAATGGATTAAGGATACTATCTTGCTCGGCACGACCCTGCGCGGCGGTCGCCGTGCCATCCTCGACATGTCATGTGGTCGTGCAGGAGACATCCATAAGTGGATCCACAGTGATGTGCGCTTCGTTCTCGGTGTGGACATTGCGGGTGAAAATATCCGCGATCCTGACGGTGGTGCATTTAGGAGATATTTGAACATGATGGTGAAGCGCGGTCGCGAGGCTGTGCCTCCTATGGTGTTCGCCATCGCCGACTCCTCCAAGCCCCTCGTCGACGGATCGGCGGGGGCCACCACGGAAGAGGGCGACATTCTCCGCACAGTCTTCGGGAAATTCCCTCCACGTGGCGCGATTCCTGCATGGGTCGAATCGCCGGCTGTTGCGGGGACGTTGGCGAAGGGTGTCGATGTGGCCGCGTGCATGTTCTCGCTTCATTACTTCTTCGAGAGTGACGAGAAATTGAGCGGGTTTATTCAGAACTTGTCCGATACTATCGCGGTCGGCGGCTACTTCGTCGGCTGCTGCTTCGACGGCGAGGAGGTGTTCAAACTCCTGGACGGTCTGCAATTAGATGGTGTGAAGCAGGGTATGGACGGTGATGTGCCGCTGTGGACGATCCGCAAGCGGTATTCGAAGGGTGAGTTGACTGATACGAATGATTCGCTTGGACTCGCGATTGACGTGGAATTCCTCAGCATCGGTTCGGCGCACACGGAGTATCTCGTGCCGTTCAAACTGCTCGTCAAGAAGTTGAAGCGGGTCGGTCTGGAACTCCTCAGTGATGAGGAGGCGCAGTCGATTGGGCTCGTGCAGAGTTCGAACATGTTCGAGGTGTCCTATAAGATGGCGGCGAAGGCGGGCAAGAAATACCCGATGTCTGCGGCGGCGCGTGACTTCTCCTTCCTGAACCGCTGGTTTATCTTCAAGCGGACCGGCTTGGCTGGTCCCGTGGAGATCGATGATGCAACACGGGCTGTGCTGGATGCAGAGGCGGCGGCCCAGGTGGATGCTCTGAATGCGGCTTCGGCCGCGGCGGCGGCGGCTGCGACGGCCGTTCTGCCCGCGAATGCGATGGCTGCCGCGACTACCAAGGCCCTCCAGGCACGCACCCGCAAAGTCCTAAGTGCAATTCCCGAGGAAGTTCTGACGGCTGCACGGGAGGCGGCGGCGTCTCCTGAGGTGCGAGTGGAAACCAGGGCTGCAGCAATTCCTGCTGAAACGGGCGTGGCGGCTCCTGAAGTAATTGCGGAACCTCTGGCCGTTACTCGCCGAATCACTGTGGCCCCTACAGAAGGTGGGCCCGGTGGACCCGATGAGCCAGCAAAACCTCGCACAATTCCCGTAGCGGCTGCATCGCGCATGAAGAAATTTGTCGCTGGTCAGGTCTTCAACTTCTTCTTGCAGGCACCGGCCGACGATCCTCTCGGTATCGGCGATACTGGCTCTCGCGCCTGGCTGGCGACTGGTTCGCCGTTCGAAATTGTGGACCGCATGGCTGATCCCGATACAGGTGCCGAGAAGGAAGTCCGTTACCCGACCATTGAGCATTATATGGCCGGCATGAAGTTCAAGTTGGCCTCCAATATGCCACGCCTAGCCGAGACCATCTTCAGTCGCACTGGTATTATTCACACAGATATGCTGGGAATTCGCCAGCAGGAATCAGCCGTCGGCGGACGTGCAATCAGTTATGAGCGCGACCAGGAGTTGCTCGCGGACGAAGTGAAGCGCATTTATGAGGAGATGAAGCCTGGCGCGCTGCGCCGCTACAAGACAACCGTTGACGAGACGCGCTGGGCAGCGATGAAGGATAACCTGTTGCGCGATGCCCTGGCTCAGCGTTATGCCCGTGATGCACGCTTCCGCAAGATTGTGGATGCTGCGCGCGACCAGGGCAAGTATCTGCTCAACTATGTGGCGTCGGCTGGATCTGAACTCGGCGGAAAGTTTGTGAAGACCCGTGGGCAGATTGATGGTGAAAATAAGGTGGGTGTGTTTATCATGGAGGCCGCCGGTTTCACATTTGAGACCTAACCGTGAAAATTGATTTGTAACAACTGTAATTATTTTTTACACCAAGCCACATATACTCCTAAATGCCCCTTCCTTGGCAACGCCTCGCAGTCGTAAACCGTCATCCGCGCGATGCCCACATTCATTTTGACGAGCCCACACACATTTATACGGTGAAGGGCACATCAGAAGGCTACATCAGCTGCACAGGATTTCTCCACGCATTCTTCGGGCATTTCAACCCTGATGAGATCATTGCGAAAATGATGTCATCACCCAAATGGCCCCAGAGCAAATATTATGGAATGACGCCGGCTGCAATTAAGGCGCAGTGGGAGGCGAACGGTGCGGCGGCCTCGGGTGCCGGCACGGAAATGCATTTAGGGATTGAAATGTTCATGAATGATGCACATGACTTGATTCCTGAGGCCGTCAAGGAGACACGCGAGTGGTCCTATTTCCTCGATTTCTGGCGCGACCATGGCGCCGACCTGGAGCCTTACCGCATGGAGTGGGAGGTGTGGGTGGAAGAGATTAAGTTGGCCGGCAGTATTGACGGGATTTTCCGCCGGCGTTCGGATGGGCGCTTCCTTATTTATGATTGGAAGCGGTCGAAGGAAATCAAGACGTCGAATAATTTCCAGCGAGGCCTCGGGCCACTGGCCCATCTTCCTGATTGCAATTACTGGCATTATAGTTTGCAGCTCAATGTATATAGGTGGATATTGGAGACCTATTATGGACTCGATGTGGCGGACATGTATTTGGTGATTATGCACCCTGATGCCAAGGGATATAAGCGTATGCGCTTAAATCGCATGGATGACGAGGTGGCTGCTATGATCGAATGTCGGCGCGCGGCGGTGGCGCGCGGAAATTCGCGGGCGGTGCCTGTGATCTTTGAGGATGGCGGAGCGGGTCACGATGGTGAAGAAGAATCTGAGTCTGATGGTGAACAGATGGATGGATGTATGATTCGCCTAGAAGCCTAGCCGCTTCAATAAATTGGCGGCTCTGCGCTCGCGGTCTTCGACTGTTTCGGAGTCTTCGCTGTTGTTTTCGGGTTCACTTTCGTAGTTGCTGGAATTATTGTCGTCATAATTGTTGTCATTATCATAAGATTCGCTAGGTGACTCATTGTCATAGTTGCTGGAATTGCTATTAGAGGCTTCGCTGGAATTGCTATTAGAAGATGGTGGAGCGGGCGGCAGAGGTGGTGGGGGTAACACAGAGGTTGCAGCCACAACTGACTCTCTCTTTTTCATGGCGGCTGCTAAGGGGATCTTTGGCCGAGCGACAGGAAGCGGCTGCTCTACTACAACTGGTGCGGATACGGGGAGCGCGGTCGATTCTTTCTTTTTCAGTGCATCGGCTAAAGATTTCTTTGGCTGGGTATCAGAAAGACTTTGTGCCGACGCCAGGTCGGCTGGTGGAATACTTTTTGCTAAAGACTTTGCTGTCCCTAAAGTTAGCCGCGGCCGCTCAAAAGGTGTTTTAATAGTTTCTGGAATAGGATCTTCTAATTCAGGTGTTGTGCTTTGTTCGGGGGCAGCAGGAGCTTCCAGTTCAGGTGTGCTATCTTCTCCTACAGGCGGTGGCAAGAGTATTTTTGCTGCTGAGGCCCTTTTCATCTCTCCTAAAGTGGGTCTTTGGACTGGAGCGACTGGTGCGGCGGTTACAGAAGGAGCAGGAGAAGGGCGTTTCGTCTGCCCTACGATAACTTTGGGAGTGGGGACAAACTCGGGAGCTTCCTCTGCAACTACAGCCGGTCGCTTGGCCTGCCCCAAAGTGAACCTGGGCGCAACAGAAAGAGGGGGCAGCGGCGCAGCAGCAGCTACAGGAGCCGCAACAGCAGCCGTCGCCGCCCGCGCGGCCCGCATTTGTGCCAACGTCATTTTCTCAGTCACCCCCACCGCACTCGCCGACGCCGGCTGCACTGACAGCCCAGTCGCCCGTGTGCCAACCATCTCAGCATCCTTAAATGCCGCCTTCAGGCCCACAGGGAAATCGCGCACGGCCAGTGAGTGGTTCCGCTGGTCGACCGTCGTAAGGGTAATAACGCGCCCCTCGTCCGTCTGCACAAAGACGAACATTTCATCTGCCCCCATTGCCGCAGCCGCCACACCTTCTGCTGCAGGTCTCCATACACGGATGCCACCCTGGGCGGCCCCACCCCGCATTTCAATTAGGGCCACAGGCAAGCCGCTCCGCTCAACATATGCCCGCATCGCCCCCGCAGTGATTTCCGTCCCGCGCAAATCCAGCCCCAGCGCACCCAATTCAACCCCCAGGAGGGCCCGCAGAGGCAGGAGCGGCTGGCGGCGCGTTACCTCGTTCCCCTCAGCAATCCACATGCGCAAGCGCTCGCCACCCACGGCAGCAGCCGGCATCCCCAGCACGGCACGCAGGTCCGCCGACACGGGCATCAACCCTAATTGCAACTCCTCAGCGGCCGTAGGGGCCCCCTCGAGTGAACCGAATTCCTCGAAATACTGTGCTCGCCCCTGCATCTGTAATTGCGAATCGACCGCAAATAAGTCGGTCCATTCATGCGACGCCTGGGGGACAATATACTGGTCATAGTCGCCCGTAGGTCCGCGCACACGAATCGCCCCTTTAATGACAGTTAGGGATGATACGCCGTTCTGCATAAGTTGCCGCCGGCGCACAGGGAACCGTATAAGTTCCTCGACAAGGCGTTTCGCAAACAGATCGGCTGTCTCCACCACAATTTCCCCAGGGACAAGTTCCGTCTCGATCGGCACGTGCAACAGACAGCGACCCTCGTCCTGTTTCCATACGCATGCCCCTGTGCACTTCCCAGGATCCTCTATTAGGCGACAGTCGTGGCGCAAGAAAGTCGGGTGATATACTACATCCTCGTCGGTAGCCATCCAACTGGCCAATTCGCCTCCAATTAGGATGAGAAGGCGCTTCCGCTTCTCAAAGAGGGGTAAAGAAAGACCGAACTTGGCACCAAAGACAATCGCCTGGATTTGCCGGCGGATCTCGGTCGCCTCGGCAGATTGGAGCCAACCAGCAAAAGAAAGGCGGAGGTGTTGGTAAAGTTCCTCAAGTTGGTTCCGCTTCGACCGGTAGCCAGTTATGGGATCAGTGCCTGTGGGCCGCGCAAGACGGCGGTTTATATCGGCCTCGAGAATACTCACACTCTGGCGTGTCAGGCCGGCAGTATCCTCGCCCTCTTCATATGCCACGGGCACCAGGAGTTTATTCTGCAGGCGCACAAAGAAGGCCGTCTGGTCATCGAGTGTCCGCTCCACCAGTTTCTCAGGTGAATATCCCGCATACTCCGCGAATACCCGCTGTAGTTCACGGTATGTTGCCACGGTTTCCGCAGCCGTTGCAAAGGAATCCGCATAATCGTCGTGGTCGAAATAGACACGCAGCATGCTCGGGATGAACCCGTCATCCACCACAGGAAGCGTGACCAGACCAGTGCGACCCGCTAGCACAATTGCCTGGACGTGATTATACGTGTCGCGCACAACACCCGCCACGCGTCTAACTGCAGTTGCTTTTAGGATTGCACGAGAGAGCGGGATGAGGTCGAGTGGGGCGAGCGATGTGGCGGCGGCGTAGGCTGCGCGTCCAGGACCCTTGCACTGTATGAAGAACTCGTCGACGCGCTCACGGACGACCGCGGGCCAGGCTGCGTATAATTTAGAGTATGCCTGCATGCCACCCTGGAATGCCCGCTGGAAAACGAGCGTCGTTTCATGGGTCGCCACGTGGCCTCCCTCGGCTGGCCGATTTTCCGTATGGACGAGCAACTCATAGACGCCCTGGGAATCGCGAGTAATGAACACCACATCGGCGCGCTTCTGGCGCTCAATGTCCACACCGAGCGATGGGCACACAACCTTCGGTGGCTGCGCAGGATTCTGGGGGTCCACCTGGAGCACAATTAGGTGCATGCCGCGGGGCGTAATTGGGCCAGGCTCGGCAAGTATTGGGGTTATATGGCGGAGTTCCTTGCGCTTTGTCGGGTCCTTCAGGAATGCACGGAAATTGCCGTAGGCAATATAGGCACGCTGCAAATAGGTGGTGTTTGCCGGCGTAAGGCGGTCGATGTCAAAGTATGTCTTGGCCCAGTCGCCGAGGAGATTGGGCGCCGGTGGCTCCGTGGTGGGCGTGTAGAATTCATGGACGAGATTCCCGTAATGACTGTAGAGGAATATGTCGGGTCGGTATGCACGTAGGAGGAGGGCGCGCACCTCGTCGGCTGAGTTCTTGAAAAGTAGGGGCGCAATACAGGCAAACAGGGACTCATTTAGATTGGCGTTGTTGACGGCGAAGCGCAGGAAGCCGGCGGCCTTGGGGGCGATTTCCTGTTTGGTCCGCTGGATGAGTTTTGCAGAGTCCTGGCTGAAATATTTGTCGAGGCCTTCAGAGAGCATGCCGAACTGAGGCATACCGTGCTTGTCGGTCTTTAAGGGGTATTTCTCGCGTTTTTTGATGTAGGCGGTGGCGATGCGCTCAATGGCTACGCGATATTGGATGGCCTTGCCGAAGAAAAGGTCGGCGTTGTCGGCGTCCTCGTCGGCAAATGTGCGCTCTTCGCCCTCTTCGTCTTCTGCGGGGGCCTCTGCAGCGGCGGCTGCTGGCATCGCCGCCCGTATATCGGCGGTTTGCCGCGCCTTCTTAAAGTGTTCGAATGCAGGGTCCTCGATTCGCAGTGTGGTGTCTTTAATGTAGCAGCACGGGAGTTTGAAGCCAGCAGGATGACCGGATTCTTTGAGGAATCCCACATAACTGTGTGGACGATTGGCCTTTGGCTTATTCATACGAATTACGACGGTGTAGCCTGGTGTTACTTTATTGCGATTTGCCTTTTCGATCGGTCGGCCGTGGCAGAACGGGCAACTGTCTTTCGGTTTGTCTTTACCGCGCCGATCTTTCTTTGACTCGAAATCACGTGGTCTAATAATAATGCGATCATGTAGACAAAATATGGGAGGGCACATATAATAATTCGGTTTTGCAGGGTTGCTGCCATATTTCATAATTGTATACACCTCGGCGTTGGGCAGCGGATCGCGGTCTTCTTCTTCGTGCTCCAGGGGGTAGACAATGAAATCGACCTCACCGCGGGATTCGTCTTCTTCATAAATTGCGCGCATAGTCATATATTCATCGTGGGTCAGGACTGCGGGCTGTTGGTCGACGTTGGCCGCACAGCGCTGGGGGTATGAGAGATCGCCTGCAACCGTGGGCTTATACTTGAAGAGGGTTGGGTCGAGTTGCTGGAGGCGATCGATGAACCAACTCTTGACTTTTACACCTGGAGGAGGGCCTTTAGAGGGCGCGGCAAGGGTTTTCGGGGCGGCAGCGGTTGCAGCGGCAGTAGCAGCGGCAGTAGCAGGGGCCGGTGCTGCTGGAGCCGGTTTGGCTGCAGTTGCAGTTGCAGTAGATGCTGGAGTAGCGGCAGCCGCCGCCACCAAATCCTCCTCGGGTTCCATCATGGACATACCGAAATCATCAAAGTTGCCTATACTTGATGCATCATTATCGTCCGCCTCGACGTTTTCCGCGGCGGCAGCAGCAGGGGCGCTAGGCCGCGCCTCCTCACGGCTCAAAATCTCCTCTTCAACGACCGCCGCCCCCTCCGCTACCTCCGCACTCCGCCTCGAAGAAGGGTGCAGTTCATCCATCGGCACCGCAAGAAGAAGTGCGAGCAAATTCTGGATACGCTGCAAGTCCCGCAGCGATGTTGCGCGATATATATCCACATCATATGTCTGGAAACTCCCGTGAATTGCGATATCCGTTCCAGGATTATACGCCTCTGTAAATGACATTTTATCGGGGTTCCGCACAACAAACTTCTCGCGCTTCGTCAGCCATTCGCTCAGAATCCGCTGGGCATCGTCGGCCGGCAACCCGAACTCCTCTATAAGTGCAGTTAGGATGTTTGCATCCATATCTTCTTCGCCACCGGCTAGTTCGCCGCCGTCCAACATAAGACGATTCGCATACTGCGTTAAAAACGTATATATGCGGTCTTCATTCGCGAAATCACTCACGGCCTTGTAACGGAGCATGATGAGGGGTGTCTCACCCTTCAGTGCGGGAATTTCCTGGAAGAAATAGGAAAATGCGCGGAGGCGGGTGCGCAACTGGTCGGCGCTGAAAATATCCTCACCGAGGGCCACACGCACATTGATGCGCATTGCGGTTTCACCCAGGCTAAGCGGATAATCCACGAATTGCGATCCCTGCATTCCATCCGCCAACGCCTTATAGAGATTTCCGAGGTCGCCTACAGGATCCAGGAATGGCGAAGGTTTCGACGGCAGTAGGAATACATCCGCCGTGCCGCCCTCAAACAGACGCACAGTGACATATTGCGGGGGTGTCAGACCGCCTGCGCGCAGGACGATTTTCATGAACATGTAGTCCTTATTGGCCGTCGGCGTGGACTCGCGACCCCATTGTGCAATTATATTGGGGTCCGTGACCGTTGGTGTCGGTAGCACACCACCTACATGCAACTTCACGAGTGGTCCACCGCTGTCAGGAATCAGGCGGAAAAAGGGGCGTCGCTCCGTCACTGGCATGCGGTAAAACATCTGCTCAGGTCCCTCGAAGTCCTCTACGGGGGTCTCCCAGACGAGGCGCAGCAGACGCATGCCCTCTACCGTCAACACATTCTGAGTAAAATGCACGCCGTCTTCGAACAATTCATTTAGATATGCGAGTTGCTTCTCGCGCGCGGCCAAATAGCGGTGAAGTGCATCTAAATAGCGGCGGTCAGCATCGGACGCCTCATAAGGGCCTTCCAGGGGCACGTCAGGGAAATAAGGTGCAAAGCGGCCATTCCAGTCCTTCTGTGGAATAGGCTGGGCACCATCATACTCGCGCATAAGTGAGCGCAGGCAGTAAATATGGAGCACGGGCACTCCATCGGGGAAGCGGTCCTCCAGTGAGGTCCGATTATTCCGCGACTTCCCTGGATTTATGAAATTCCCCTGGGAATCCACAAAGCGCCGGTCGCGCGCAGTGGAGGTGTCCATCAACTTTAGAGGATTCACTAAGGGGATTGCCGCGGTTCTGTTGAATTCTCCGCCTAGTGGGGCCACACCGGCCCGTCCAACGGGATACCAGTTGATATCCGCGCCGTAATATTGCGTATTTATATCAGGTTCTTCGGCCTCTGCTGCAGTGGCCGCGCCTATGGGCTGCCCTACAAACTGGAATTTGGGATGCCAGTCGCGCGCCGCTGCCTCGCCGTAAGTTTCACGCACGAATTCATACGCGGCATGTTTAATATCTTCGACTGTCGAAAACGGATATAAGTCGAACTCGGTGTCAACATATTCACCGCGAAAATAGAGGAGCGCCCGCACTGGCTCCATATCATCCTTGAGCGACGTCATTTGTTTGACTCGCTCCAGGGAGCGTATAATGTCCAATATACTTTTATTGGCACCGTCCATCTATTTTGCTCAACCGGTATTATTTGTAGAAAATATTCCCTATTTGACCACCCGCGGCCTGTCCGCCATTCCCCACAAGATTCTCTTCATCTTTGTGTGGGTCATATGTTGGTTGGTCAGTAATTGAGACGCCGCAATAAGGTGTCGGGTGGGCGGTGAAATCGGTGTGCCTGTAGATACCGATGCTTTCAGCCTCGCGTAAAATCCATGCGAAGTTGTTCCAGAAATCGGGGCCGTGGCCGATGGACTCGGTCATGCAGTGCCCCAATTCATGAAGTGTCACAAATGTCATAACATTTTCGTCGACTAGGCTTTCGTCTCCAGCACGGCGTTGCCGGAGACAGAGGTGCATAGTTTCTCCCTTGTTTACACTGTAAGAGGTATGCTCGGCCTCGGGGGTGGCTTCAATTAGGCGTGATGGGTCGGGCTTGAAGTTGCGTGCAAGGCGCTTCACCTGCGGTTTATCGGGGTAGCGCTGCTGGAAATGTTCGATGACGCGAATAAGGCGCATACGAACTTTGGCCATCAGGTCGGCCGCTTGCTGCTTATCGGGCAGGTCGCGCACTCTATATGTCTTTCCATCAACAGTCGATTTGACATCGACCATAGGATATGCACCGCCACCGAGGAAATTTTTTATGGCGACACCTATGGAACTCATTCTAACAATTGTTGCGGGGAATGCTATTAGGAGGTTGTTTTGCACACGGGCTGGCGACACATCCTAATAGAATTTATTTGCATAGTGCTTTTGATCAGGCAGCGGTCCATTGATTGCGTAAGGTTACTTACGCAATCTCGAGCGGTTGCCTATAGGCAACCGCGGATGGATCGCATAAAGTGTCTTTATGCGATCTCGAGCGGTTGCCTATGGGCAACTGCGGATGGATTGCGTAAAGTCATTTACGCAATCTCCAGGGGGCGACGATTGATATCGGGCTCAATAGTGGGAACATTGAAGATGGAAACAACCTGCTGGGGGTTAGGGGGCTCAGAACGGAGCTGGAGGTTGGCGTTGCGGAGAGACTGGCCGACCGTGTTAACACCGATGAGGGCGCCGGCCGAGAGGAAGTTCTTACCCTTGAGGGAGCCAGTGCCCATGGGGTTCTGCTGGGCCCAGACACTGTTGGGGTCCTTAGGGAGGAGTTCAGCAGGCGTGAGCTGGTCACGGGGGTAGCATCCAGCCGGGGCCTCGGCATTGCCGAACTGTGCAGGGCCATCATAGCCGGTCACATCCGCCACATTAGGGTTGCTCATCGTGGCCTCCTCGGCAACAGCACCAGCCGTCTCGTTAGCGAAACCCTCTGCGGAACCTGCCTTGGGCATAGCAGGGGCCGAGGCGGTGGGGGCAGTAGGCATAGGGGGCATGGGGGGCATAGGAGGTATCACATACTTGGGCCCGAGAAGACCAAAGAGTGTGGGATCCATTAAATAAACCGCCCCGAAGACCAATGCCACAACTAGAACTATGGTAAATATACTGGTTCCGTCCATTGTGTATCTGTAATATCATGAGGCGAGATTTTAGTCGCTTTCATCATCGCTAAATGTCGGATTCACCGCCGGTTGTATAGTCCGTCGTCGCCGAATCGGAACTTTCGATGTCATATTCCCCGTATTTTTCAATATAGCGCTCAAGTGCCCGCTCGGCGCGAACAGCGGCCAGCGTTGCCCGGAGACGGAATTCCTCCACACGCCGCCGGTCCCTTGCCTGGCGTTCGGATGGAACAGGTGGGCCGGAACGGAGCGATGGTGTCGCCGAATCCGCGTCGTCGGCACTTTCAATATCTTCAACCTCAATTACCTGGGAAGCGATGGCTGCATCGGCCGTCGCCGGAGTATGACGAGTATACTCTGTGGAGTTTGATGAGGTGGCTGATGCAGCGACGGAGTCAACAGCAGATATGACCGGTGTCTCCACATCTGCTACATCATTTTCCAGTGCAATTTCAATACCAAGTGGCTCAAGTGTCGCATTCCATTGGAGAGTAAAGCGCCCACCGAATAGTGTAATGGATTTGGGCACAAGTGTGCACATATAAGTGTCCGCATCAAGGCTATTATGCGAAGCAATTTGGATAATATGACTAGTCAAACGCATACATTGTGCAGGTGTATAAGATTTGGTGAAATTCCGTGAAAATGCCTTCAAGAGTTCCGCATAAACCTGGGAAAGATATGCGCCATTCTCCGCAGATTTCACATGGTTGATAATATGTTCAGGGGTAGTATCTGAAACGGTGATAGTAAGGTCATCAGGGACTTCAGTTAGGGTAAATACGTAGCCTGGACTTTGTGTCCCGTCTGAGTTTGCTTTCTTTATATACTGGATTGGTGCAAACTTCCAGGCGGCAGCTGCTGCATCCATATTCATTCTTTAATGCATTCGCCGTGAGTTCACTTTAGACCGCAAAACATGTCTTTTAGGCGTAGATTTGACGGCGATGGACCAACTACATGGCGGCGGTGCAGCGGCCGATCGCAAATTCACATGGCTCAAACCGTATATTGAGCGGCTCGTCATTATGATGAAATCGAGTGATACTCAGCAATGGTTGCAAGTATTTGTGGTAGACCCCATATTATCGTATATTATGAACCGGTTTTTCGCATACTTCCTAATTGCCCTTGTGTTATTTGGTGCGCTATTGCTGTTTGTTATATTAACATTCATCGTGCTTGTGTTGCGCACAAAGCAAGTGCAACATGTGTGTCCAATGTGCGGTTAGTAGTTGTGCCACGACATGTGGCATAATAGTAAGTAGATATGTCCATAACACCCGCAATAACCCCGGTGGATGATTCGGCGTTTCCTACATGGGTGCGCAATTGGATACACTATGATACATTGGCGTCGTCTCTTTACAAACAGGCAATTAATGCACGGAAAGTCCGCGAAGGGTATGAGGATAAAATCTTGGAGAGCCTGGAGCGGCGCAAGATGATGAACGCTGTGCTGCAATTAAAGCAGGGGAAGTATCATGCGGTGGAGGAAGTTCACAATTCGCCGCTCAGTTTTGCGGCAATTGAGGGGATCCTCCATGCATATTTCAAGAGCAAGGGCGCGTCGGCGCGTGATGAGACCCTCGACATCATTGCATTTATGAAGCAGCATCGGCAGCAGACACGCACCATGCGTCTGCGGAAACTGGATGACCGTGCGGCGGATTTGCCCGCGCCCCCTGAGTTGCAGTAAGGCGGGCCCAGCTGCCGCCTAAGGATTTTCCTCGCACTATAGAATAGTTCTACGAATTCTAACAGCCGTCTAACAGCCATGCTTCAATCTATTAACGCGCGTTTTGAGTCAACTGAGTATATTAAATGGGTGCACGCAAATGTGCTTCTAGAGTCATCACAAGTATATCCGCGTTATGAGTGGGCATTCCGTATAGTTGATGATATTGTCGAGCATAGCAAGTGCAAAGGGTTTACGTTTGTATATGATAATAATGTATTGACGGAAAAATTTATACAATGGGTTTGGCGCATGTATAAGGAAGATACTTCGATTTTGTATCGTGCTGGCGGTAATCCTAACTGGGTGGTCCCAAAACTTGTTGCAGGTCATCGCAATTATGCTGAATATATTGACGCATATGAGGGTATTTTTGGCACTGATTTTAGTCTTGCATTTATGGATAAGTGGCGCGATTCTGATATTAGTGAGCGGTTGCATATGGCACTGGCTTCACATTTAACTGCATTTTTCTATTCGTATTTGTCAATGGACGGCTCGCGGGCAATTAGGGAGATTGAACAGGCGCACGAGGATATGATGGCGGCTGCGGCGGCGGAGGACGGGGAATGGGGAGAGGACGGTGGGGCGTGGTAAGGAACGGTGAGTTTGAGAATTTTAAATATAATAAAATGTGTGGCATTTTATTATATTTATTTGACGGCTAAAATATATGCATTAGTATTCGCTCCAGTCACCAGGTTTGAATGGGAGGACGCCGATATTGTCGGCCTCGGCCTTGAAGACAGCAACCTTCTTGTCGAATTCAATCGCATCAGGGTCATATGGGTATGCCTCGCCTGATGGGAGGAGCGTGGCATCACGACCCTTCTGGGCCGGCTTCACACCGTAGCAGTTGACACCGAACTTCAGATCAGGGTTGTCGAAGAAACCGCCGTTCACGCCGACCTTGCCACATGCATTGCGCTGCGATGGAGGCCCCTTCTGGAGTTTATCATATGTAGCCTCCTGGGTCGGGTAGACGGCCATCTGCCCTTTCACCCAGCCATAACTGCACCAGTCGGCGCCCTTATTCCAGGCATCCTTCACCTGGTCATAGGTAGCCAGCTCGGCGCCCATAGCCTTACAGAGAGGCTCAGCGTCGTCATATGAATATTTGTTCTCCTTGATATTGAATACCTCCATCTTCTTCTGGCCCGGGAGTTGCTTCTCAACGGCCGCCGCGATGTTTGCAGGAATTGCCAGGAGATTTGCCGCGGTCATACCGTCCCCGCTCCCAGTCGTTGGGGCTATTTCGGGGATGATTGGCGCAGGGGCAGGAGCTGGTGCTGCAGGCACAGGCTTGGCCTCACCTTCGATCCCCAGCCATCTGCGCACCTTACGGCCGAACTCCTGGACATCCGTCGGCATAGTCTCCATAATTTCGTTGTAGAAGAAGATGAATACTCCAACAGCTGCAATTAGGAGAATGAGTAGCCAAATGCCGACGGTGGCCCAGATGCTTGAGCCGGTGCCGGCGATGGCATTATTGGCGATGTTTGCCATGGCATTATTCACTGCCGACGCGCCCATATTTAGACTCTTCGCTGCATTATTGAGGCCAACGTTGACGACCTTCGATGCGCCATTGAGGGCCTTATTTGCCGTATTGAGGCCGTTTGTCATAACATTTCCCACGGCATTGGCGGCCGACCGCAATCCATTGTTTGCCGCCTTTGGTATATAGGAGTTAAACATTTTGACAGTCCCTGCCTGATTCATATCTATCCTACGAAGAGTATAAAAGTGCGGCACGGAGTTCGTCTGCTTGCCGCAAAATATGGCCGGCAAATGACGGAATGCTCACATCGGCATATGTGCGTCCATCGACCGTGGTGCAACTCGGAAAGGCGATTCCCCACCCATAAAGGCGCGGCGCGATTTGTCCTGTTGCCGGATTATACGGAATCCCCTTATCACATTTGAGTTCTCCAGCATCGGCTACCACGGCTGGCATATTCGCAGTCTCAAACCCACATGCACATACGGTCCAGCGACTGGCATTTAGGGAGTCGTGGAGTTTGAGCGACTCACTGTATGGAATAAGGTCCACGTGGCCTGCTAGCCCGTCCGCCTGAATGGCACGGGCTATCGTGGCGGTTTCCTGCTTGACACCATCATATGCGCCCTCATCCGCATAATAGAATGGAACCGGTGTGTTATAGACGAGTGTCACCGTCGCTCCGAGGCGAACGAGTGCGTCGACAATTAGGACCCCGCTGTGGGCAGTTCCAAAGACAGTCACATGGGTGCCGGCTGCTGGCCGTTCTATCGCCCCCGTAAAGTATGTGCGTAAAGTATCGGCGGCGAGGGCATGTTCTAAAGGTATTTGGGGGACGGCTGTCTGGAGACACTTTGGCTCCGCCCCTGGGGCGAAACTGATAAAGTGTGCTTTAAAGTTCCCTGCTTGGGTGCCAATTTCCCATTGTGCAGTATCAGCTGCCCATTTAATTGTATGGGCCCGTGCAAATATACGACGCGCACCGGGCAGCGGCACTGCCTCTAAAAGTTGGTGCACGAGGACTTTCAGGGGTGTCGGCTTGGCGGGGTCGAGTTGCCGGCTTTCAGCGGGCAGGGGAATGCCGAGGTCGGCGAGGGCAGTGGTGAATTGACCGTAAGTGGTGTTCGAGACGACATGTGACCAGCGCCGCATAAGTGCACCACCGTCATGATAGGGGTCTACAATTAGGATGTCGCAGGGGTTGATGCGAAGGGTGTGAATGGCGTAGCCGGCGAAGAGTATATTGGCCGCACCGTAGCCGATGAGGGCGAGTTTATATTGGCGCGAATTCATTATTGGGCCGTGAGAAATTTGTGTGGGAAGTCTGTAATTTTCCACACAAATTTTGATGAGTTTTTATTGCAACTGTGCAGGGGGTGTGCGCGAGTTGATTCTTTCAGAGGCCACCAGTGCCCGACGGGCAACATATGGGTTTTAATACATTAAAACCCGCCAGTGGTCCAATGGATCGCGTATGGGTTCTCTTAGAACCCGTTATTAGCACGTGTGCGTGCGCATGAGTGGGTTCTCTTAGAACCCATCATCGGGCACGGTGCGGTTGCCTCCACGCATGTTCAGATACTTACGCTGGTCAGGCGTCGTGCAGACGCAGCCACCGTCACAGCTGAGTGATGCACCGCAGCACTCGGGCTTGCACTGGTTGTTCTTGAACATGAACAGGTTGTCGGGCCCCACCTCAAATGCCGGACCCTTGAGGGGCTCATTCGGTGCCGTAGCGCGCCAATACTCCTGGCCGCCCGCCGCCTTCAGGCGGATGCCATCATAGGCACCAATACCAGGCGCCTTGACATCCGCCGCATTGGCCAGATAATAACTGGTGAAACCCTCGGGACCGACCGCAGGAGTCACCATTATAGACATAAGGAGGACTGTAACAAACAGCAGGACGAGGCCTGTAAGGAGGAAGCCGGTTTTCATTCTTCTGTTATAGGCGGCGAATTATCGGAACTATTCAGGGTCCGTAATGTGAACTCGTATGTGCGTTCCATCCCCTCGAGGCCCACCTCGAATGCATCACGAATCTGCAGACGCTGCCCAGACCGCAGCCGCACTTCGAACTCGCCCGCATCCGTAATCAGATTGTGCACAATAGGTGCAATTCGGTGCGTATGGATTGTATGAGGTAGCCCTCCAGGATGCACCCAGAGACCAGTGGCCGAGTCCCAAACCCAGGTCCCCGCTGCCAGTTCGGCATCTCCCAGACCAGGCTGTAGAGCGGTGGTTTTCCCTAGGACCCGTGTTAAACCGCCGGCGCCGCCGCGCCCACCCCACGCCACCTCGTCACCAATACACACCTCCCTAATTGAAATGTATCCACGTGTTTTCTCATATACTTCCACATGACCACGCACACCATTCACCGCACCAGTGTGGCAAATTCCAGCACCCCGTGCAGCCCTACCTCGCTCCCCATTCAGCGCAGCCTCCATCATCGCCTCCCATTCATCCTCTGCCCACTCAGGAAGTTCCTCCCAATCACGGAACCATAAACCACCCACCCGCAGGCATCGATTGGATACCGTCGGACAATATACCACATCGACCTGGTGCGGCGCCCGCTCAACACCAGGCAAATCCCGCACATATCCCCACACCCTGGTCTCTGAACGCCACACTAAATGGTCCCCACTCACATATATAGGCATACCGTCAGCCCCCACCACTTTATACATGTCCGCCCGTCGCCCGTCCATCATATGCATTCCCTCCACAACTCCTCCACCCTCCAGCACCTCTCCTAATAGCAAGTCTCGCATCTTCTTAACTTGTCCGTTCGCCAGGCGCACACGTGTTCGCCCGTCGAAACAGAATGTTGCCCCCAGACCACCCACCAGTGAACCAAAACCTGCTGCAGTTAGAGTGGCTAGGATTGCCACAATAGTCGGTAAAAACGGCCAGAGGACGAAAATTAATATGATAAATAGCGCGGCCAATATACTTAATATAATAATCACGACTAATATGACCAAATTGTAAAAGTTTATAATCCCTTGTGCCATTGCCAGGCCAATAAAGACCAGCGACATGACGGCCGCCTGGATCTTCTTGAAGCCGAGGGACAGTCCATTAAAGGTTCGCCGAATCTGGTCGCCGAAAAGTTCGACGCGGTGATAGAAGTCGCGTAGAATTTGAACAACAATGGCATTTGCGAAGTTCGTCAACGATGCTTTCGCGGTTCCTTGCGTGGTCTCCAGTGTTTCCACCGCCTTTTTCTGGGCGGCTGCGACTGCCATCGCTGGTGCCAGCGTTGCATTAATCGCAGTATCCTGCGTCTGCTTCATACAGAAGTCGAAATTATCCTTCGCAAATTGCGACGGAGTCCGCTCATCTCCTGGCGGCTTAAAAAACCGCGCCGCCATCATGACTCCAAGGTCGCAGCGTCGCGAATCCCAGTTTTTCATTATTGTATCATACTCGAGGCCAGAACTAACACCTACTGCCCCGAGCGTGAACACTAGTATAACAATTAGGATTGGCACTATTGATTTTGATTTCTCCGCCTCTACTGCTGCTGCCGCTGCCTCTGCGCCATCCATAACTACTTCACGCCCATATTATACACATAGCGCCGGCGCCGCGGCAAGCGGAGCGGGGCCCTTTGCGGCGAGCGGAGCAGGGCCCTTTGCGGCGAGCGGAGCGGGGCCCTTTGCGGCGAGCGGAGCGGGGCCCTTTGCGGCAAGCGGAGCAGGCTCAGTCGCCAGCGCAGCAGTGTAACTGGCCTCCATAGCCGGTGACGCAACTTCAAAGTAATCCCGCAGAAAAATCCCATCATCAATCTCCAGGCGCGACCCCGGAAGTGTTATGAACCCATAGAAAATCATAGGCCGTTCCACAGTCGTCACCTGCAAAACATCCCCTGCACGCACCCATGCACCCGCACCAGGATTCCACATAAGTGTCCCAGCCGCCACGCGCTTGGTCTCGCTGCACTTGACCCCGCTACGCTTGGCCCCGCCACCCATTTCCACAAATTCCCGCACGAGCACACGAATAACCCCATGCACAACATCCCCCGAACTCAACACATCCCCTAATTGCACTGTCCCCGCTGCCTTCTTGGATCCGTCGCGCATACATACACGCACATCAGCCGCCACTGACGGATGCAGTTCATCCCATGCCCGCTGATATAGTGTCGTGAACGGGCGCTCAATCCCATTTAGGGATTCGTGTGCGAACTTCATCGCATCATAATGACCCGCCTCCGTCTCATCGTAATCGCGGAATATGTGGCCTCCTACAGGAATTTGATGGTCGCTCGTGTTCAAACATACAATCGGTCGCTCCGCCCCACCCGCCCATACTCCTGCTCGGACAGCATCAGGGTGGTCCGCCGCCATTATCCAGGCGCCGCCATGGGCAAGATAGTGATTTGTGCTGACAATTATAGGGTCGCCGCTGCCAGGCAAGCATACCATCGGCTGACCATCCGCCAAAAACTCAAAGACCGCCGTCACAGCCCCACCCGTTTCCCTAAAAGTATCTCCCAGGCGCACATGTCTAATTGGTATATGTCCCCGCCCAACCACGTCCACTAAAGTATCAGGGTCAAAGCAAAAAGTATCCAGCACACCGAAAAGAGCCGTCCCAGTAAAGTTGTTGACCGCCGTCAGACCACTCATCGACATGTATATGGCGGCAAAGAATGTGGCGTAAAGACGTCCCATCAGCATTTTCATGCGCTGAGATGCCACCTTGATTTGTATGAAAAACATCTTCAGGCGCTCCGTGAAATCACGCATAATATTTGTCACACCTCCATACAAGTTCGCGGTGGAAAAGCGCAACTTTTGTGTCGACTCCACCAGCGTTCCCAGTGTGCCGACCATACCAGCCATCATCCCATATACGGGTCCCATGCGAGCATTTGCCTGGGTGGCAAAACTGGCGTTCATGCAATAGTTGAAATTTTCGGCAGTGTCATGTCCATACAGTGATGCAAACGGCATCACAAACGGATCACAGCGTATTTCGGCCCAGTTATCGGTCCCCCCCAATATAATACTAGCACCTCCTATGAATGCTGCAATTAGAATTGCAACGATTGTTACAATTATAAATGGCAAATATGCCGACTCCATCTGCTTTTACGGCCCGTCTTTAATCCTTCAGAAGAGAACCCGTTATAGCATACTCGGTGCGGAGCCAGTCGCGGTCCGCTGCGAAAATCTTTGCGGCTGTCGGCTTTTCTTTACGGGCCAACTTGGTGGCCGTATTCAATATCTTGTAGACGCCCGTGGGTGTATACTCCTGCACGGCCTTCTTGAGAGCCGCCCGCCGGAACTCGTCAGATAGGCGGTATTGATATCCGTGCTTGCGCAACTGCCCGCGCTTAAGATCCACGGCGGTCGACTCGGCAACCTTCACACACGCGGCCTTCACTTCGACCTCATTGGACTTCTTCGGGAAGATTCTGTAAGTGCGCCCATTCTTTCGGTGAACAGAATACCCTTTGCGACGGATTGACTGGCGGAACTTGCGGACATATCCTTTACGTAATACGTAGCCAGCTGGACACGTCTTTTGGGGGGCTTGCGCTTGCGCACGCGACCGTGACCGAGAAGCCGGTGATGCCTGCGATGCCTTCTTCAATATACAAAGTGCAGGTATGCGCTTCCCTGATACTTTATGTGTATATGCGCCCCGCTTCTTATAATCTTTAGGGCACCCCAAAAATGGGTTATAGGGGACCGATGCTCTGCGCGTTTGGCTCGTCATATGCTACTAAATGCCCTCAAAATTTTCCCACAAGTGCGCCTCGAATATTATACGCATATGGCGTAACCTTCAGCATTTGTTTGAGCCAATATGCATGTAATATACTCTCACGGTCATATAACTTTATCATTTTCTTTATACACCGCACACACTTAGGAGGTAGGTCATACGATTCAGGGTCACATTTGTCAACCAACATGCAGCCATATATGTCAGACAACAAGCGCGTATATATATTTACAACGGATGGCGACTGGTCGTCATATGTTTCAATAATACACGTGAATAATTCCCGTTTACATTTTATAACTGCCTTTAAGAATTCGTCCAAATCATCGTCAGGCTCCTCTTCGTCTTTGCGGGCGGCTCTTGCAACACGATTATCGACTAATCCCCCATATTGCTCATGTGGGTATTCATCTCCATTACCATCATACATATCTTCGTCGGCGCCACTACTCATATCTATCTAAATGCACGTATTATACAAATCCCCGCCAAACCCGCGGCTATTGCAATTAGAAATGTGGTGGTTTGCTGGCGCGTGTAATTGGCGAATGATTCCACTCCCTGTGGGAGTGTTACCGTAAGCCGGCCACTGCCGGCGAACGGTTCGGTGGCCGGTGGTTTATCATATGACTGCGCATCATAGCAACTGTCGCGAGCGGCAGCGGCCTGCATTAGCAGGATTTTAGTATTCATTGTATCTATTGCACTGGTCCCTGGACTCTGATTGTCGATTTTCACCGGTTTTACTGTGACAGGCGTGCGGCAATGTTCGACGTTGCGCGGCATTTCTATTAGGGTTGTGCGTTTAAACGTGCGGCAAAATATATACGCTATATAAAACATGCAACGTCGTCCACCCCCGGTTGAGCGTAAATCTGCACAGGAGGCCATGCGTGAGTCTGAGACTCGCGCCCTCGATTTCGACCCTAACAGCCGCAGCGCCTTCCTGAAGGCGGCGGTAGAGAAGGTTGTTACAATGAAGCGGACCGGTAAGACGGAGGAGGAAATCCGCGCAGATAATGGGGAACTTTTCGAGCGGTATCCGGAATTGGCCAAGACATTATTGTCATCAGATGATTTGACGCCTCTGGTGGCAATGATTGGTATGCTTGACCGCATGGGGACCGGTGAAATCACGCATCACAATGCGTCGGTTGCTGTTGGGAAGGCACTGGCCGATCGTTTCCTGCCACGGAACCTGCATTAAGGAGTTGTTGTGGTTGCGGCGGTGGTTGCAGTTGCTGGTCCCGCGGCCACAGGTCGACACGCCTTTGCCACCGGTAAATGTGCAACCGCCGGCAAATGGAATGCCGTGCAAAACTCCTTACTGGCCTTGATATTTGTTTCCCAGAGCGCCTTTTCAGCGGCTGCATCAACCGTATCCACCAATGATAATGTATAATCAATTGTGGACACTTGCTTTGCCGCGCGCTCAACCTGGACGGCCCTATATGTAGCACGCTGGGCCTCCGTGAAAGTATCATCCGTCCAGAGTTTATGGGGCAAAAACGGATGGGCCAAAATACTCTCCAAGGTATTAATCAGTGCGGCACACGAACCCTTTCTGTAGCCGACGCCGATGAAATACTGCTCAGAATTGCACGGCCGACTAGTCGCCGGTTTGTAGAGCGTCCATGACTGGAATGCCGCACCCAGGCCCATAATAAGATCCTCAGTTGGACGCGTGAAACTGTCGAAGATTTTCAGCACATATACACCGCCTTCGTTCAGACATCTAAGTGCCATTAGGGAAGATGCAACAAGGAGCGGGTAAATTGTCTTCTCCTGTTCGAGGTAATTTGTCGCAAAATCTACGCCACCGTCGGCCGTAAAAATATGGATGAGACCGTTGCACTCGCTGTAGAAACTCTCACGGTTTGCGGCGTCGAGAATATCACCAGTCCCACTGGCCCCATACAAAATCTTGATTTGCTGATTCTTCTTCAGGAAATTCACGGCGCGCTTCCAGCCAGGCACCTGGTTCTCGGTCGGCTTCAGTGTCATTGCGACTGTCTGTGTGACACGCTTGCGGGCGCGATCGGCCTGGTCGTAAATCGCCTGAATGAACCCACCAGGGCCCTCGCATACATGGGCCGTTCGCATATTTTGATTTACGAAGCGGCCAAATACGCCGGCCACCTGCAGAATCTCCACCATCTTGAAATATGACCTGCTAAGTGGATGCAGCATGCACACGGATGATGGCGTTGGCCATTTACCTGTCGTAGTAAAAATAAGTTCATAGGGATTTGTGAGTTTTTTGTAGAATTCCCATATATCTTCGTCGTAGGCCGCGATTTTATCTTTTATGTCGGTCAATTCGGGAGGCGCAGAAAACTCCCATGGCCGCTCACATATAAACGCGTCACCATCCACTTTTAGGGGATGATTACGTGGACTACTATACCATTTTATTGCCGACCACAAGGGCGGTGTTTTACCGGACGCTGACATACTCTGACATATTACCGTTTCCTAAGGTGCCTTCCCCACAGGCTCGGGGCGGGCCACGCAGCACCCCTCAAATGACCTGCAACTCCACCTCGTCCTCATCGTCAATCTCCGTCGCCCGCGCAGGGATCGCCATGTTCATCTGGAACCGCGCGCGACCACATGCGTCATCCGCCTCCTCCTCGAGCATCTGCTCAATATCGCCCTCCGTCTCGCCTTCCTCCTCGATACCCTCGAGCGCCGGCAGACCTTGCAGGAGACGTGGGAGCGCCTGCTCATCCAACAGAATCTGACTAAATGCAGTTCCACCACGAATTGTCTGGCCCGTCATGATATTGGCCGACACGCTCGTAATCGGGTCCACCTCACCAAACACGGCCGCATTCTGCAGAATCGTCGACGTCTGCTCGAAACTGGCCTTCCCAATCGGCCCAGCGTCCGTCTTATTGATACCATAACGGTCCGTCGAAATCAACCGACCAGAGCACGTCATAACATCACACAGGAGACCGAGGTGGCGGAAGTTGAGACCCGCCTCCTCGAACAGCACCGTGATTTCCGAGAGCAGCACCGCACGCGCCGCCTCGACACCCAGTTGATTGTAGATGTCATGCACGTTTGTGCTGTAAATGCGATTTCCGTCAACAGCAGGATGGTTCATCACCTCCAGGAAATTGCTGCCGTCCGTATCAAGCACATACTGGGTAATCTGCTTATACTCGCCGTCCACCTGCTCGACCTTCTCAACATCCTTACGGAAGTTGACGGCCTTGATTCCAGGCACACCGCGAATAACCACCGAGTTCAGGAGAGTGTTCTGGAGTTTCTTGAAGTTCTCCAGATCATCCATCTCAGGTGCAGTTAGGGTTGCACGGATGCGCATGACGAGGCGATTGCTGTTGTAATCGCTGTATACGAGATGGAGCGTAGGATATCTGTTTCGCAAGACAAATGCCACATCATTCATGGTGATATTCTTGTTGAACATGTTATCACGGTCGAGTTCAATGCGGAGCATGAAGTTGCTGTGCTTCTGCTCCATCTTATCCGCGAGGTGTGCATTCTCGAAGATACGATAGAACTCCATGAGGTCGCGGTCCTCCTCGACGACGGTCATCTCATCATTCGGGTCGTAGTAAATGCCGACCTTCTTGGTGATTTCCCGCAGCACCGTGAGGGCGAGATCCTGGGAAACCTCGCGCGCCTTCTCCTTCGACTCACGATACTCGGGCTTCAAGTAGGCCGTCAGCGCAGTTGCCTTCGGCTCCTTGGTGACCTTCAGGAGTTCATTGAGACGGGGCACACCACGAGTCACATTGGACTTCGCGGCTACACCTGCCAAATGGAAAGTGTTGAGTGTGTTGTGGACAAGTATAGAGTCATCGACCATGAAACTGTCATTTCCTGGAACAGTGAAGTCATACACATGCTCCTTGGGATCGTCCAAGTAGGTGAGGTCGACGATTTCATCCCACACGACGTCTGCAGAAAGGGCAGACTCTAGAAGTGCGATATTCTTATCAACAGCCGCCTTTGCATCAGCATCGACATGGATCGCCATCATTTCCTTGAAATCCGCAACATACTGGGCAAGAGTGAGGCGACCGACGCTCTCCTTCTTGAGCCAGCGCCCGTAATTGCGGGACTGCCCTGGCATCTTGAGGAGGCGACCGGTTTCCGCAATAATGGCACCGAGTGCGGGAATCTTGTCAAACATTTCCTTAGTGTCATGCTTGTCGGTCCGCTCCATATACTCGATAATTTGGTCGAGTGCAGCGGCCTTCTCGGGGAGTTTGAAGCCGATGACCTCCTTGTAGGTGGCCGCATATTTCTTAAGGATGTTGAGGGTATACATCACCTTATCAGGAATCCGCACAGACTTCTCCTCAGACATTACACCGAAGATTCCGCAATAGGCGAGAAGGCGGTTCATGTGGCGAATCAGACACTTACTGCGAGACCCTGCACGAATCTGCTGACGCTCCACATTGATATTTCCGTCGCCATCGAAGTAGCCTGCAATTAGACCGGCGATGAACTTGTTGTTTGACTGGTATGCAAATCCACCGACCGTCTTCTCGTATGAGCCCTTCCCGAAGTGCTGGAGCAGGAACTGCTTGAGGTCCTTTGAATGGATAATCGTGTCCTTCGATGGACCAAATTGGCCCTGGTAGTTGCGCACGGAATACTCCCAGTTATACTTTGCGCATAGTTCTGCAATTGTCGCCTCTACAACTGGATGGATCTTGCAAATATGGACAGACCGCCCATTTACACTTCCATCCGCGAGGTAGATCCCACAGAGCCACCCGAACGCATGGTCTAGGGCGACATTTGCCGTGCCGATCTTAACCTCAGTAAGGGCGCCTGGAATTTCAGGAATGGACCGCGAAATAGGCACACGGTCGCCAACAGCAAGGTCCGAACCGAGAACGGGGACAACACCAGTGGGAGCGCGCTTCAGGAAAGAATGCGTCAGTGTAGCAGTCGTCGTGCGACCCGACTTCGTAGTGACCTTCACAAGACCACCATTCGCAGGGTGACGGCTCACCTGGGAAATCCGCTTCCACGACACCTTCTCATCATCACTGACACCAACAATGAAGTAGTCCTTTGCGAGATCAAGAATCACATGATCCTCTCCAATTTGCATCACATTTTCAGCATTTGCATCCAGCACCTTATTGATGAACTCGCCAATTGGCCCGCTGTAGAACTCATTTTTCCCATCGGTGACCACAATTTCTGTGGACTTTACACAGCACATTTGTGTAGATGGTTCGCCAATGCTCTGCGCTGCCAAGATTCCCACAAGTTCACCAGGGTGCGCCCATGACTGCCAGTTCTTGACCACAATCATTTCTGCGAGGGTCTCGAATGCGGCCTTCGTGAAGCGCTGTGCGACAATTAGGGAGTGTGGTGCAAGGTAGAAGCGGAGGATGGCGGCCCAGAGGCGGTGATTAGGCTGAGTCTTCGCGAGGATCCGCTTGATGCCGTCGAGGAGATAGGCGGGGGTGAGGTCGGTCTTGGACTCGGCCGTGAACCCGAAGCGGATCTTGAGGTTGTTGATCATGCGCTCCAGATTGACGGGGGAATTCACGTTCCCCTGGCGGCCGCTGGCGAAGATGCCCTCGACAACCATGCGGCGGTCTTCCTTGACAGCCGCCACGAACTCCTTGAGGGGGTCCACATCGGCACCACGGTCAACGCCCTCGGCGAAGATGTTGGTGAAGTCGACATCGACGAGCCCGTATTTGGTCTCCACGTCGGCCTCAGTGAGTTTGCCGAGGGGAAGAGGAACGGACTCCAACTTCGTTGCATTGGTTCCGTCCTCGCCATACGTGAACTGGACGATGTTCATGTTGGCATCGCGGACCGTCCCGTCGTGCTGAATGACGAGGTCCTCCATCGCCTTGATGAGTTTGCGCTGAATATAACCTGTCTCGGCGGTCTTACAAGCAGTATCAATGAGACCCTCACGACCCGACATGGCGTGGAAGAAGAACTCCTGGGGAGTCAGACCACGGATGAACGAGGACTCGATGAACCCGCGAGCCTCGGCACCGTCGTCATACTTCTTGTAGTGCGGCAGAGTGCGCTCGAGGTAGCCGTAAGGAATGCGCTTACCCTCAATGTTCTGCTGACCCACACACGCCATCATCTGGGCAATATTTGTCGGACCACCCTTCGACCCTGCCTTGACCATCGCAATCATGCGATTCTCGGAGGCGAGGGATGCCTGGCCAATCTTACCCGAATCGTCGGTGGCCTTGTTGAGCGTGCCGAACACCTTGCTCTCCAACTCCTCCTGATTGGTCTTACCCGTGTTATTGTCGAACAGGTCGAGGTGCACCTGGAGGAGAATCTCCTCGACCTCCTTCTTGCGCCCCTGAATGACCTCCTCCATCTGGGCCTTCGTGTCCTCGTCGGCGATGAGATCCGAAATACCAACGGAGAACCCATTTAGGATGAGGTAGGACTCGATGGTGTTCTGGAAGGCGTCGATCATGGCGACAGTGTCCTTCGGGCCATAGTCGTTGTAGGTGGTGTGGATGATACCCTTGGAGGCCTTCGAGAAGATACCCTTGTCGAACGTCCCCTGGAGCACATCACCCTCCTTAATGACGACCTTGTTCTCGGGCCCAGGATTGTCACCGTGCGCCCCGTTCTCCATCGAGAGATTGAGAGGAGGCAGGAGGGTCGACACGACCTGGTGACCGGTCCACTTGGGGGCGGCGGCAGTCCCCTCGCGAGGCGCGGGGATGGTGCCGTCGAACCGCTTGTTATACATCATGAGATTCATATACTCGCGGAGGTTGAAGGCGCCGCCCCCGGGTCGAGTAATACGATAGGTCCCCACCAGGGTGTCCTGCACAATCCCAATAATGGGGCGCGCATCACGTGGTGTAATGAGTTGGTGGGGAACCGCCGCGATTTCCTGGAGTTCCACGGAGGCCTCGTAGGATTGCGGTAGGTGCAAGTTCATCTCCATACCAGGGTTATACACCCTAGGATGACCCTCACAAGTTTCCAAGGAGGATGGACTATATCTTGAGCATCTGGATTTTGACCCCAGACACCCGCTACCATTTAGTCTCTGAACCTTCCTCATGCACTCAATTAGAGTGTTTAGAGGCTTGGCTGCGGATTGCCCATTTCGCCTTGCGGCTCATCATCGACGTTGTTCCTATACCTCCAGTTTTTCTCTGGAGCCAGTATGTGATTTTCACCACGCACTTAGGAGTCAATGTTTTAGGGGTTTCCCGAACAATTTGGAAGCGTTGCAGATAAACTTCGCAGAGTTTATCCACTAGATGGTTATATCAGTCGCAAAGTCTGCACAAGACCTCTACAACTGACGAGTATTACACCGTTGGTCCTACTAGGGATACTCGCATCCTAGTAGGCGGCCACCTGTTGGAGACAAGATTTATCTCCATCAAAGTCGGCATTGTAAGCCGAACACACAGAAACGTTCAGACGGAACGTATTGTATGGCAGCACCTTCGCCCGGTGCCCCATCATTGACATACGATGGAGCGTCGGCTGACGGTTGAAGAGGACGATGTCGCCGTCCATCATGTGGCGATGGACAACATCACCCGCATTCAGGACAATCTCGCGCGTGTTGATGTGGCGCAGCGAGATCATACGACCGTCCGCCTTCACGACGGTCTTGGCACCAGGGTAGGTGTCAGCGCCGTTCTGGACGAACTTGTAGAGTTTGTCGCGGTTGAACTGGGTGACCCGCTCAGGCACCGTCAAGTTCATGGCAATCTTCAGGGGAACACCCAGTTCCCCAATGCTGATGTTGGGATCAGGAGTGATGACGGAACGTGCGGAGAACTCCACACGCTTACCCTGAATGTTGCTGCGAATGCGTCCCTCCTTCGACCCCAGGCGCTGCTTGAGGGACTTGAGGGGGCGCCCTGAGCGCTGGATGGAGACGGCCATGCCAGGGATGTTGTTGTCGACGAGGGTCGCCACGTGGAACTGAACCACGCTCGCCAGGTCGTCAATCACATTCTTGGCGGCCCCTGCCTCGATCTTCGCAGCAAGCATCTTGTCATACTTGATGATGTCGAACAGCTTGTGCGTGAGATCGTCCTCGGAGCGCTGATTGTTATCCTGGACGACGGACGGGCGCACCTGGGGAGGAGGGATGGGGAGCACCGTGCAGACCATCCAGTCAGGACGGCACCAGTGGCGACTGAAACCCATGAAATCCACATCCTCGTCGGTGATGCGGCGAAGAATCTGGAGGACATACTCGACCTCGAGGGGCTGAGTAGTCGCGGGCACACCAGATACCTCGGCAAAGTTGGCGACAATGCGCGCGACCCCTTCTGTGTTATAACCCTTTGGTTGGACTGCGCCGCAACCGTCCTCGGATTGCTGGCCGCAGCGCGTGATTGCAAGACAACGCTTCTTGACATCCTTCCAGCGGGCCTCCCCGCGCTTACGAAGAATATCCTTGTTGATAGGGAGGTTTTTGTCAATTAGTAGCTTGGAGCAGCGAATACACACACACCGTAGAATTTTCTGGACTTCTTCGAAGAACTGAATATAGTATACAGGGCGTGTGAGTCGGTAATGACCGAAGTGTCCAGGGCATCCGTGGTTTGTTTGACCACATGAACGGCATGATTTTCCATTTTCAAGCACACCCATGCGGGGGTCGAAGAGGCCCCCAATTCGGGGCTCCGACCCATCGTAGGTGGCGGCGCTTGTAATTTCAACAACCGATCTCTTTTCAATCTCCTCGGGTGAGAAGACGGAGAACTGGATGCCGACGATCGTCTCGATGTCGGATGACTGCTGGTTGAATCCGGATGGCATCTGTCTTTGGCTTAGATTCCTGGGGCTTAGGTGGTGACTTTGGGGAACGCGGTTTGCCGGTCAATTTTCGAGGGTGGTCCTTAAGTGGTTTCACAGAATGTGTGTGTAAAATTTTCGGACAACTATAATAGTTATGAGTGGAGACCCGCGATCACGTGCAAATATATTGAAAAGTCTGCGTGCTGATTTGGAGGCGGCACATGGAGAATATATGCGTTTAAGTGCGCTGGGAAATTCAGGAGACCCTGTTGAAAACGCTGCACGGCGCGAAGAATTAGAAAATCTACACGGAATAATTGATGGGACGCAATATAATATAGCAGAAGTGGAGGCTATGCCATATACCGCAGCAAATCGCTTAAAATCTCAAAGAAATGCTCGCCGTGCTGCATTAAAGGCTCTATTAGAGGCAAAATCCAAGCCTGGGTATAAGTCGCGCTATGCTGTGGAAAATATGACGAATGAAGAAAATTATTCAGCCATGCCGACATATGCAGCCGCGCCTGCACCTGCACCTGCGCCTATTATGGCTGCATTCTCTCCGCCAAGAAAATACGTTGCTCCGAAAGGCCTGAATTACTCTCCAGGCCTACGTGTGGATTATGTATGGGAAAACAATACACCGCGCACAGCAAGATACAGGCACGTAATGGGAAGTATGATGGAACAACGGAATCGTGAAATGACAATGGCTGCACTTTCACCGCACACTAGAGCAACAACCGCTCCACAATATCCATTTGCACCGGCGCGGCAAATTTATCAAGCAGAAGAATCTCCAAAGCAACACTCTGTTGGAAAAACACTAACATATCCACTTCCTGGTCAAAGTTATATTACAAATTATTTCCGACGGGCGGGTGGTCGCCGGCGCTCTACAAAATATATAAAGCGTAGAATTCGCTCCCTGCAGCCTAAGCACTCCACACGTAAACACCGTAAGTTCTAAAAATGCTTCGCAAATCATCCAAACCCGGTCTTTACAGAATGCATTCTGCGCAGCCCAATTGTGCCGATTTGCAGTTCATTTACGAGGGTCGCCTGCGTGCCGCATTTAATACTGGCCTAACTGATCTTGTGCTCCTGGACACACCAACATATGGTGAGGTGCTTTTTATGAACGGCGAGGTCCAGTCATCGAGTAGTGACGAGCGCCTTTATCACGAAGCCCTCGTCCGCCCTGCATTCCTAACTGCCCGTAAAACGACCCGCACACTGCTATTAGGAGGTGGCGAGGGATGTGCAGCGCGCGACATGTTTCGCTGGGGGGCAGCCGAAATTACACAATACGACTACGATAAAGCGGCTGTCATGTGGGCACGCGATGCACTGACCCACTGGAACGGCGATGTATACCGCGACCACCGCCTAACTGTTCACTATACGGACGCCCACGAGGCCGTGCGAGCGGCCACGTTAAAATACGACGTAGTTGTCGTGGACCTGTTTGATCCCACGGAAAGTGATATATCACATTTCGTGGAACTCCTCTGTGAATGTGTGCGACATCTCGGGGCTGGTGGTGCGCTGGCCGCCTATATCGGGGATGCACCGGCCTCCCCGTCCGATTGTGTTCAGGTGGAAATTGTGCGGCGCCTGTGTGCGGCCTTGCCCGACGCCTACATCCACCCATACCGCGTCTGGGTGCCAGTGTTTGCCGGCGAAGCCTGCTTCGTCCTAATTGCTCCTGCGGGGGAGGCAGCGCCGCTCATCACATTTAAGCCCGCCGCCGACGGCCCGGTGCCAGTCTGGATGGATGAGGTGAATTGGCTACGCGCCTGCAGTTGGTCGACCGGTGCACCTGCACTTTTCAAGGAGTTGTCCGGGAAATATGTGCAATCCTGCATGGACCGCGAGGCCATGAGTGCGGAGAGCGAGGCATCTAATTGACGGGATGCTGCGCTATCTGGGGTGCGCTCTGAATGTGTGCTAGGGGGCATACGATTATAAGGACAGCGGCTCATTGATATACTATCTAAACGACTGCAATTAGAATATGCAGATACTACGCATGGAGGTCGTGGAATTTCGCTATATTCGCCTCGATGAGCCGCACGATAAAAAGTATGAGGCTTGGTCACGTGTCTATGAATATCCTCTGGTGCTTCGGCGACTTGCCGAACTCGGGGCCGGTGCCGATTCCCTGATTCACAATACATCTTGGGGGTTTATGGGTTGTCATGTAACATTTAAGCAAGACCTCGATGCGCTATATGATGGCACCGTCCATTCGGATATTCGTGCATCGGACCTACCTCGCACATGTTTGTATGACATCACGAAGGCCCCTGAAGCCCACATGACTGACGCCTTTGATTTTGTCATTAATATATCAACGGTCGAGGAAGTAGGCCATGATAATGTTGCAATTATTCGCAATCTATATGACCAGGTGAAACCTGGTGGATATTTGATTATTACATTTGACTATCATCCTCAAAATTCGCGACCCGGCAATGGTTCAATTGAACTAGAGAAAGTGGAGAACTTCGTTGGGCGTGCAATTGACCCTTGTGAACCTGCTCTGCGAATTAATGGGGATTCATCGGTATGTCCTCATCATTATTTTAACTACCTTAATTGTGGCTTGCTTATACTGCGGAAAAACTCGCATGCATAAGTAATATGCAGTCGGCTAATGTGGCCAAACTTATAGAAGAACGCCTTCATGCCCGAAATTCGGCCAAGAAAGCGCGCGGAGAAGTGTTTACACCCCTGGAACTTGTTCAGGAAATGCTGTTAGGGGTGCGGCGGCGGGCGTTAGAGCGGGACGGGCGGATCGAAATATGGGGTGTCGATGCGAGCGGCAACTATTTCGACGACGATGAGCGTGATCGGATCGGTGGTGTGCCACTGGCTATGTGGCGGGATCCGAAGGGCAAGTGGCTGGATCCTGCGGGTGGTATAGGGAATTTCCTGGTGGTCGCCTACGGTATGCTGGACTATCAATTAGGGGCACATGGACCGGTGCGGCTACGCGCGAATGCGGAGGCGCGAGGGCGGCACATTGTGGAACATATGCTCTATATGTTCGAAATCGACGGCGAGAATGTGGCAACGGCGCGGACCATTTTTGAGGGGGTGGCAGGGGGCGCGCCGAATATTTTCAAGAAGGATACACTGGGGCTCGATATGGCGGCAATTAGGAAGTTGTGTGGTGTGGGGCGATTCGACGTGATTATGGGGAACCCTCCATTTAATAGTGGGGGAGTGAAATCATCTGGAACGGGGGCTGGGTATGAAACTTTATGGCCGCACTTTCTTTTACGGGGGGCGGGTGGGGGCGAGCGAAGCGGGACAGGCAGCCGCCGCCGAACTTTTCCTGGGGCACTTTCTTTACTGGCTGACGATGGTGCACTTTGTATGATCCATCCGTCCTCATGGATGCATTTAGGGGTTGGTGAATGGTTGAATAAAGAATTGCTGGGGCGTGAGGTGGGGGTCGTGCGAGCCTACACGAATCTACAGTCAAATCGCCTCTTTAATTATGCCGGCGCTGTCCCATGTGCCTACTATACGGTCTTCGGGCGTGCTGGCTCGGCGCGCCGGCAGTTTCCGTATATTGATGTGGAGGGCCGGCTCGAAATGTTGCCAAATCGGGCAGGCACGGTGATTTTTCAGCGGTATAATAGCCTGATGCGGGCTGTGGCTGCCGTGCCGACCGTGGGGGAGACGGGATGGTTGACGGGGAGTGGTAAATTGTCTGTGGCCGCAGCCGCTGCAGCGGCTGGGAAGGGAGGTGCTGGCAAATACGAATATATATGTCAGCATTTAGCGACGGGGGTTAATGTTTGCAAAAGTGGCGCCGAGCCGGTGCACTTTGGGACGCCAAAGATTCTTTTCAAAGGGACTTCCAAACTTTACCACTTTGACGACTGGGAGGGGCGCCACGGTCTTTATGGCAACTGGGGATATACTTTAGTGGACCCCGAGGGAACTTTAGCCGATTTGCGGCGAATGTCCGCATTTCTGGATACACGATTTGCACGGGCAATTATGATGGCCACGAAAGAGGATCAAGACTTTATTGAACCAAGATGGCTGCCTGATGTGCGGCGACTGCCGGCGTCAGTGCGGATGACTGATGCGGGGCTGTGTGCGCACTTTGGGGTCGATAAGGGGGCACTGGCAACGGTCGAAAAGTATGACAACATCCAAAAGATTGCCAAGCGGTCGACAAAGTGTGGGCGGGATACTTGCTCTGGGCGCTTTAGTGGCGGCAGCAGCAAAAGAAAGACTCAAAGAATTCGCAGACTTATATAATATGAGTGCATGGCATGTATACCTACTTCTAAATGATGCTGGCACGCGGACATATGTTGGTGCAACGGTGGATCCAGACCGACGGTTGCGTCAACATAATAAAGAAATTGTGGGTGGTGCGCGGGCGACTGCAGGTGATCATTGGCGGCGCATATGTTTAGTGAAGGGATTTCCAGACGAACGAGCGGCATTGCAGTTTGAGTGGATGTGGAAACATCTTACTCGCTCTTGTAAACGTGGGGATCCAGTGGAGCGTCGCCGGATAGCGTTACGGATACTATTAGAGAGTGGTCGATCTTCGTCTGGTTCACTCCCCTTTAGTGAATGGCCTGCACCGGCTTGCGGTGGGCCACCGGGTCCGAAAGTGGAATTTCAAGGGTCAGGTATGTCGGTGCAGTCCGAAATTGTTCTTCCAGTGTCAGATTCGGTGGTTCATAAAATGTCCACCACTGATGAACCGCCACAGGATTCTCAAAAAACGCCGCTTCAGTAAATTCTGCGGCAGCGGATAGACCTAACTCCTTTACGCCCACTGCGACCCAGCCATCTTGTGCATATTGTTGAAGATGGGGACATTCACGTGCAATCCGTATCATAGCGGACCGGCGACGGAGACTTACACCACCGCCACCTGGCACTGTCGCATCCCAAGGCCATGGACAGCACACATAATCGTATGCCCACAGGGTTTCTGGAATCTCGCGCCTGAAATATCCGTCCATTTCACACAAAATAATGTGTTCCACCGGCAGACTCTCCCAAAAATCGAGAGACTGGAGTGTTTTATTATAGAGTGCTCTGCCGGCTTCACGGCCAATGTCAGTTTCATCGACAATGCGTATGTCCGCTGCCACATAATTGTGTCCAAGAATGCTGCGCACATGTTCCAAATTTTCGACCGAGCAGTATACAATTAGGGATGTGGCGGGGCCGGCGAAAAAGAGTGTCGAAAGAATAATGAACTCCATATTTGGATGGGCGCGCATTTCATACACCACAAATGCGCGTTGAGTGGCTTCGACTGGTGGTAAAGTATACGTGGCCCACCATGCACGGAGCCACGGCAAATAACGGGTCTTCAGTATACTATACACAACGTCGTCTAACTGACACCGTTGTGTATGCAATTCATCCTCGGAGCGCGTCGCTGGTTTAGGCATCTAATAGGATTATAACAGGAACTGCTTTTAGGCGTAGGCTGAGCCACATACGGCTATTACGCATACGCACCTATTCGTGCGATGGGCCAAAGCGGTGCACCGCGCTCCAAATCAGCCTCGGTCATTGCCTTAATGTCGCGGTCACGCTGTGCGAGCCACTCCCTATATGCGGCGACATCGGTCGCAGTTGCAACGCGATTCGCGGCCAGTTGTGTGAGAGTTCCTGGAGATGTCGAACCGAATGCCTCAATGGGCTTCTGGATAATATAGGCGAGTGCCACGACTGCAATTAGGAGAAGTATGATTGGTAGGGCGCGCATAATATATGTGGTATATATTATTTTCCCGCGGTCTAGTAAAGACTATGTCCGCCACAGCAGACACAGGGTCTCCTAATAGCACCGGCTCGGGGCCAGCAAAGGCGCCTGCACAAAAAGATATATGCTGTGATGATTTGGAAGATTCATTTGAACTTGTTGAATATGTTGCACCTAATGAAACGGTGGACCAACCGGCCCCTGTGCCGGCGTCATTCGATATTCGCCTGTTTCCTGAAGGAATTTCTTTGGCACCGTCGAGTGCCGGTATAGCAGTCGGCACGGCTGCAGCGTCGCTAACATACACACTTATGAATCAGGCACTGAACACATCGTCGGATGTTGCAGGGGCCACAATTAACGGCGCCGGCTATTTAATTGAACGCGGTGCTGCATATTTTGGCGGCGAAATAGCGGCAATGGGCGTATATTATACGCGACACACATTGGCGCACGGAACACGGTCCAGTATACGATTATATACCCCTATGACCTCGTTTATTACGAGCGCGGTCGTAGGGACTACTGCGGCATATACGGTGACGGCCGGTGGAGCGCTTGCTCGGGCGGCCGCGAATATGTTTATGAGAACTTATAGGAAGTATAAGGAACGGCGTTTAGCGGAACAGTATGCTATTGTAGAAGCGGATAATAACGGGGAAAAGAGCACCAATTAGAAGACCGATCATAAGATGCTCGAGATTTGTCTTGGTGAGTTCGCGGGTGACTAGAGCGGTTATTTTTGCCTCTGGACCGGTGTCGCATGGGAAACCATAAGGGACGGGGATGTCATCCTCGCCGGCCGACTCCTCTTCGGGCTCTTCCTCGGGCTCTTCTTCGTCCTCCTCAGAGAGTTCGAGTTCAGGCTCTGATCCCGTGTGAGAGTCACAATCGCTGCACTCACAGTCGTCATCCAAATTATCCAAGATATACGTATTGATTGCCTCGTATGCTACCATAAATGGCCCAAGAGCGTCAAATGATTTGATTTCAACAATATATGGCATAAACTCCTGGTCATCTTGCTTAAACTGTGCATATACCCCTCCCGCATTTTGAATTTTTACATGTTTAAGTTCAACAAACACGTTCACTGGAATAATCTGCTGGTCAAACTCAATCATCCACTCAATGCCAGTAAAATGAAAATTTACTGGAAGTGTGCCATTATACATACACTTAATATGTGTGTCAGTCTTTTCAACCACATTAAGTGTCGTGCACGCGGCATTGGGCTCTTCCACCGCGGCCGCCGCCTCCGCCGCCGCGAATGCATTCATATCTGCTGTAGAATCTGCCTTATCCGTCGCCATCCGTCTAACTGCAAATTTGTAGTGACCAGTGTTTAGACCACCGGTGTCTCTAAATGATTTTCTCGCTGTCTATGCGAAGCATATATGTGGACATTCCTCCACCAGACATATCAACTGCAATAAATGTGAATGGGTCCGCATCATTTGCCAGTGGAGTTCGTTGAAATTTGCTTTTAATGGAGTCGAGTAGTGCGTATAATTTGTCAATAACTATCTTAAGTGCTATACGTGGTTGCATTTAATACATACCGGTATTTTAGAATGCCATCAAGCGTAGACGGAAAACCGGTATCTGACGAAGGGGGAACCGATAATGACCTAGTGAATTACAAATATGCACGGGGTCAAAATTGGAATCCTGAAAATGTGCGCACACTTATGCAATGGATACATTTATCGGCAATTTATGTGGATATTATGAATGAATCGACCGGTTATTACAGGCGCTGGTTGCGACGCAATACAATTCTCAATTTGCTGTTTTCAACAATTGCCAGCACTGTGTCAATTTCACAGTTTAATATATCGGATAATAAAAATCCGACCCTGGCATTTGCTCTTAATGTGGCATTTTCAGTTATGACATCGGCGCTGGCCGTTGCGACTGGTCTTATAAAGATTTATCAGATCCAGGAAAAATTGGAAAGTTCCATTCAACTTCAGCAGGAATGGACTCTATTTGGTTCACGCTTGACATCCGAAATGCAGTTGCCTGAGCATTTACGGAAGGACGCGCTGTATTTGATTGTGAAAATGAAGGATACATATTCGGGCCTCATAAAAGCACAAACATATATCCCTAAAACAATTATACGGGAAGTCGCCGCGCGCAATGGTGTGAAGCCACAGGACTTGATGTTGTCTGAACTATTTGAGCGCGTTATTCAAGGAGAGGTTGCGCGTATTGCTGGTAAAGATGCATTTAGGGGTGATGCGGTGTTAGATATGGGTGATGGGGACGATGATGGGGCGGATACGCCGCGAACAGGGGTGAGCACAAAAGGTCTTATGCTAGAACTACCACCGATGTCACCACAAGCACCGCGGCGGGCAGTTCCTGAGACACCTTCATTGTCAAAATATAAGACCGCATACTCATCTGCGCGCGTCTTGCAGGCGATTTCTGAGAACGAACCCAAGTTATTCGGCCTGGGGCGTTTCATGAAAGACGACTCGCAGAAAGTGTCAGCATCGCGCTCACGCGTATCTGCATATGTGCTTGAACCGACGGCACTTGCACTGGAGAGCGAAGAGCGGTCTACTTCGGCGGCCGCATCCGCTGCATTTAGGGATAAACTTGCGAAGAAAAGGGCGGAGTTGCGCCATGTTAGGCGCCCATCAGCTATACCTGAAGATGATGGGCCGCGGTTGGGAGCGGCCGCCGCCGCAGCGGCATCTCCTAAGGGACCCACTCTCGTATTTGATGCAGCCGCTGCGCGTGCCGAAGAAAAACCTGCGTGTTTAAAATGCACAATTGAGGGACGGGACGAGTGTGTGGGGTGTATGAAAAAAACAAATGAGTTTTTTGAAGCGAATGATTCAACGAGCACGTTTAAGGGGAGCGATGAGGAGTGAGGGGAATGGATTATGCACATGCGCGATATTTACGTGCGCGGCGCGCAGTCATGAACTTCGAAATAACAGATAATCTTGCTGAATCATCGTCTGCATCGGCAATATCTTTACACAATTTATCCCACCGTTTTGTTGCATCGCTGCAATCTGCAGTATTATCTTCAGAGTCCAGCCAAACCTTAAAGATATTCATTTTATTCTCCACATACAGTTTCAAAACAGACGCTGCTGGCCATTGTTGGCGATTTGGTCGGTCAATTGGATTATTTGCTTCGTTCTTTTTAGTCGACAGTTTATTATGTCTCAGTCTGCGCAGATTTTCGATAAAGTCCCTAATAATTGGTTCAGCGTTCTTTAATGAACCAGCATCATTCACATTGTGTATAAGGTCTGTAAATGGCCCATTCAACTCTTCATGAGTAAGTTCATTTGTAGTAGCGCACCATTCTTTATAGGGGTCACATGACTTTGCAACAATACTGTCATATACCTGCTTTACCTTCCATTGCTTGGGGACCTTTGTCTTTTTCTCTTTTACAGGCGATACTTTAGGGGTCGCAGTCTTTACAGGCTTTGCTGGTTTTTCATATACCAGCACGGGTATACACAGATTATAAGTATTATTCTCTGCCAATTTATCAAGTTCGCGTATATATGCAACGGCCTGATTGAATTTCTCTGTTATACTGAACTTTGCCGATTTGGTGGTTGCCCACCTGCGAGATGTAAGTTGTGCGGTTGCATTATTTACAACTCCATTTTCTTTATCGCGCTGCACTGGATGCCCTTCTACTGTAAAGAACTCGCGCTCGGTTCCGTTTACAGATTCCTTATAGTATACAACAAATTTTGGAAATGTGATCCCTTTTAATGCGTCAGGCAATTCTCGTGCAGTTTTATGACGAGCAACTTTTCCACGATTCGTATTTTGAACGGACTGATCGACAATTCTAAGATTTGCAAGACGATTGTCTAGTTTATTTCCATTAATGTGGTCAACCGACGCCTGTCCTTTTCCATGACCATGATGGTTCATAAGCAATTGATGCAAACACAGATTCGTTTGTTTATCATTTAACATCACATGTGCGCCCACATAACCTGTTTTCATAATATACCAGGTAATCATTTTTCCATTAAATGTATGAATATTTGTAAGTGTTTCTTCATTATCCAATATGGTATACTCACCAGGATTACAGTGCATTAATATACAAGAATCTCCATTAGGAGATGTGGCATGATATGCATAGTTTGTCTCAACCCCAGCGCTTTTCCCGATTTTTTGTTTAATTCCTTCAATGCGTCCATTTAGTGTATAGCCAGGTGGCGGTGAAATTTCCATTCGAGTTTGATTGTGTTTTTTGGTCAAACCTCCCATCGGCCATTCAAGTTTCGCATGTTATATTTCTTCCCATACCAGACATTCTGCACAATACGTTGTAGAATTTAATTTGCTATAATAATTATTTTATAATAATTATGATTGCAGTGTGTTATTTGTTTTTATATGTTTAAACAGTTATATATAATATAAGTAATATACTATTATTTGATATATTAAGTTTAGTTGGAGTAAGCAAGCGTTTTACCCAGTGCGGCTTTCGCCATACCCCTGTAGCTCTCCTTGTAGTGCGATTGATCGCGCACTACAATTCCTCTAACAGGCCACGTCTCCGTGTGGACGGACTTTATCTTAAGCCTTTGACGGCCCACCGACATCAAGTCTCTGAACTGCATCCATGGTCTTTCGACTTTAGGACTTGGCTGCGGATTATCTCTATTCATTTGGTTCTTACCATACCCACGAGTTTCCCCTTGGTGCAACTGGGCAGACCTTTCGGTCCCAGAGCGGTACAAATGACTTAACGAGAACTTCCCGCAATTTGACGGTGTTGCTCTCTGGCCTGCTGCTAGTCAGCAGGACGCAGTAATCAATGAACTAGCATTCCATTTTGTAGAATACTCTTAGCGGCATTGCTTCATTCAATATTAATTACTGAATGACATACCACCCATACCCGACATCACACGGAGAACGTTGTAGTTGGTCGCATACACGTAGACGGAAGACGACGTGTTGGCACCGACGGCGTTGTTAGAGACCGTGAGGATGAGCGTGGTGTTATCGATACGAGAAAGGTTGCAGCTGCCAGAAGGCTGGTGGAGCTCAGGGGTGAGGGCGAACGAGTAGACGTTGACACCGACGGCAGGGACGTTGGTGTGGTGCTGGTAAGGCTGGACCTCGTTGAAGTAGCGACCCTCACGGACCTGGAAACGGTCGTGGCCGTTGAGCTGGAGGAGCGCAGTGATGACGGGGTTCTTACCGGCCATGCCCTCGACACGAGTAACGGAGTAACCGGACTCGAGGACCGCGCGATCCCACCAGTCAGAGAAGTTGAAAGGCTGCTGGCCCTTCCAGGGGTT